>Ga0183260_10002016_pt1 | contig 16930 bp, 17 predicted proteins | sample AntDrymUQ4972206_2_FD_129768 | JGI IMG/M metagenome (GOLD analysis project Ga0183260, IMG submission 129768) | Polar desert sand microbial communities from Dry Valleys, Antarctica - metaG UQ497 (22.06) (version 2) (version 2) | ecosystem: Environmental > Terrestrial > Soil > Desert | place...
CGAACGGGATCAGGAAGAACGCGCCGTACGTGTTGATGGCGTTGGAGTTGGGCACGAGCAGGCCCAGCAGCAGGCCGAAGCCGACGAGGCTGGCGATCAGCGCCAGCGATGCACCGAAGAACAGCAGCGGGTCGTGGACGTCGAGCTTGGTCAGGAAGACCGTCAGCGCGATGCCGGCCAGCCCGTAGACGAACCCCGCCAGCGCCTTGGCGGCGAGCACCTCGGGACCCGTCGCAGCCAGCCGCAGCGCGCCGAAGGTGCCGGTCTCGAGCTCCTCCGCGGTCTGGATCGGCACGACCATCATCGCGACGAAGGCGACGAGCAGGACGATGACCAGCAGCACCGTCACCGACCGCGGCTCGAGGATCTCGTAGGGCTTCTGGTCCGCCGGGGCGACGCTCGTGACCTGCGTCTGAGCGGCGGGCGCCCGCCCCGCGGCGCGGGTCAGCGCGTCCGGCACGAGCGCGACGACCGACTGCGCCGTCGGCGAGGCATCCAGCGCCACGAGCACCTGCGCCCGCGCCGGACCCGCACCCCCCGTCTGGCCGGCGACGACGGCGAGCGCGACGTCGCCGTCGGCGACGAGCTTGCGGGCGGCCGCGGCGCTGGGCGCCCGTTCGAGGCGCAGCTCGACGCTCTTGCCCGTCGCGGCGCGCAGCTCGCGCGCCACGTCGCCGCCGCGAGGCTCGACGACGGCGACCTTCGTGATCGGCAGCTCGTCCACGTCCTCGATCGTCGCGTTGTAGAAGACCGCCATCCCGATCGGCAGCAGCAGCAGCACGAGGATGCGCCCGTCGCGGAAGGCGTCGCGCAGGTCCTTGCCGAGGATCGCGGTGATGCGGCGCAGGTTCATGCCGCGGCCTCGTTCTCGTCGGCGCCGTCGTCGAGGCTGCGGCCGGCCAGCTCGATGAACACGTCGGCCAGCGTGGGCTCGCGCGAGTGCACCGCGCGGACGCGCTGGGCGGCGATCAGCTCCTGCAGGCGCGCGGCGTCGCGCGCGTCGTGGAGCTTCAGGCGCAGCTCGGAGGCGTCCTCGAGCACGACGTCGACCTCCGGGGCCTCCTCGCCGAGGCTGAGCTTCAGCGCGCGCGGCGTGTCGAGCGCAACGATCCGCCCCTCGGCCAGGAACGCCACCCGCGCGCACAGCTCCTCGGCCTCGTTCATGTCGTGGGTCGTGAGGAAGATCGTCGCCCCCTCCTCGGCGAGGCGGGTGACGAGCCGGCGCAGGTCGCGCGCCGACTGCGGGTCCAGGCCCCGCGTGGGCTCGTCCATGAAGAGCACGCGCGGGGTGTTCAGCAGCGCGCGGGCGAGCAGCAGGCGCTGGCGCATGCCGGTGGAGAACGTCTTGACCTTGCGCTTGGCGACCTTGCTTAGCCGCACCTCCTCGAGCACCTCGGCGGCGCGGCGCTTGGGCAGGCCGTACAGCGTGCAGAACAGCTCCAGGTTCTCCTGGGCCGTCGCGCGCTGGTAGACGTTCGGGATCTCCGCGACGAGGTTGATCTGGCCGCGCACGGCCTCCAGCTCGCGCGGCACCTCGTGGCCGAGGACCTTCGCGCGCCCGCTCGTCGGCCGCGCGCGGCCGGTCAGGATGCGGATCATCGTCGACTTGCCGGCGCCGTTGTGGCCGAGCAGCCCGAAGACCTCGCCCGCGGCCGCCTGCAGGCTGACGCCGTCGAGAGCGCGGACGTCGCCGTAGTGCTTGGTGAGGTCCTCGACCTGCACGATGGCGTCATCCGGCGTGGTGGCCGGGCGATCGTCCGGGCTGGGGCGGTGGGAAAGCGAGGGCAGCACGGCGGCTTGGCCGCCGTACTGCCCGGATCGGACGCGGCTAACCGATTTCTGCGTCTTGTGTGCTGCAGCTCACAGCGGGATGTTGCGCAGGACCGGGCGCTCGCGCCCGGCGACCGCCGCGTCCAGCATCCCCAGCGCGTCCGCCAGCCGGCGGCGCGTGGTCGACGGGGCGACGAGGTCGTCGACGACGCCCTCGCGGGCGGCCGTCTCGGCCGACAGCCAGTCGCGCTCGTACTCGTCGGCAAAGCGCTCGCGCGCCTCGTCGGGATCGTCGGCGGCCTTGATCGCGCGCCGGTGGACGAGGTCCACCGCCTGCTTGCCGCCCATGACGCCGAGCTGCGCCTGCGGCCAGGCGAGCACGAGATCGGCGCCCAGCTCACGGCTGTTCATCGCGATGAACGCGCCGCCGAAGGCCTTGCGCAGCACGACGGTCAGGCGCGGCACGGTCGCGGCGGCGAACGCGTGGACGAGCTTGGCGCCGTGGCGGATGACGCCGATCTTCTCCTGGCCGCTGCCGGGCAGGAAGCCGGGCGTGTCGACGAGCACGATCAGCGGGATGCCGTACATGTCGCAGGTGCGCACGAAGCGCGCGGCCTTGGTCGCCGCGGCGGCGTCCAGGACGCCGCCGAGGTAGCGGGGCTGGTTGGCGACGATGCCGACCGCGCGGCCGTCCAGGCGCGCGAATCCGGTCAGCATGTTGCGCGCCCAGCGCGGGCTGACCTCGAGCAGGCGACCGCCGTCGACGAGCGTGCGCACGACGTCGCGCACGTCGTAGACGCGCCGCTTCTCGGCGGGCACGGCCTCGTCGGACGCGCCCTCGAAGGGCTCCATGCTCGGCCAGCGGCGCGGGACCTCCGCGGCGTGCTGAGGCAGGTAGTCGAGCAGGTCGCGTACGAGCCACGCCGCGTCGAGGTCGCCCTCGGCGACGAGCTGGCAGACGCCGTTGCGCTCGTGCACCTTCGGGCCGCCGAGCGTGGCCGCGTCGACGTCCTCGCCCATGACCTCCTTCACGACCCCCGGACCGGTGAGGAACATCGACGCGCGCTTGGTCATCACCACGAAGTCCGTCAGCGCGGGCGAGTAGGAGCCGCCGCCGGCCGAGGCCCCGCAGATCACGGAGATCTGCGGCACCTGGCCCGACAGCGCGACGTTCAGGTTGAAGATCCGCCCGTAGCCCGCCAGCGCCGCGACGCCCTCCTGCAGGCGCGCGCCGGCCGACTCGATGAACCCGACCACCGGCATGCGCGCCCGCAGGGCGGTGCGCAGCACGCGGCAGATCGTCTCGGCATGAACCTCGCCGAGCGAGCCGCCCATGTAGGACGGGTCCTGCGCGTAGCAGGCGATCGGGCGCCCGTCGACGCGACCGGTGGCGCCGATCACTCCGTCGCCGGCGGCGGTCTTCTCGCCCATCCGCAGCGAGCGGACCTCGCCGCGCAGCAGCTGCAGCGAGCCGGGGTCGCACAGCGCCTGCAGGCGCTCGCGGGGGGTGAGCTTCTCGTCGGTCCTCGGGATCAGCGCAAGGTTGCTCACTACGCCGCGGCGGACTTCTTCTCGGTGATGAAGTCGATCGCGTCGCCGACCGTCTTGATGTGCTTCATGTCGTCGCCCTGCATGACCACGCCATGCTCGTCCTCGACGACCTGCGAGAGCTCGGCGAGGTCCAGCGAATCGACGTCGATGTCCTCCCAGGTCGCCTCGCGGCTGATGTCGTCGGCGTTGGCGCCGAAGGTCTTCAGCGACTCGACGACGGTGATCTCGATCGGATTGGTGGCGGTGGCGCTCATGTGTGTGTTGCTCCTTGCTGTGCTGTCGGAAGGTGGGTCAGGCGCTCATGCCGCCGTCGACGAAGAGCGTCGTGGCGGTCACGTAGGCGGCGGCGTCGGACGCCAGGAAGCGCACGGCGGCGGCAACCTCGTCGGGCCGGCCCGGCCGGCGCGCGGGCACGCCGTCGAGCAGCTCGCGCGGCAGGTCGGCGGTCATCTCGGTCTCGATGAAGCCGGGGGCGACCGCATTGACGGTGACGCCCTTGCGGGCGACCTCGACGCCGAGCGTCTTGGTCATGCCGATCAGCCCGGCCTTCGCCGCGGCGTAGTTGACCTGGCCGGCGTTGGCGCGCGGGCCGACGACCGACGCGACGTTGACGATCCGCCCGTAGCGGGCCTTCATCATCGGCCGCAACACGGCGCGCGAGAGCCGAAACGAGGCGCTGAGATTCGTGTCGATGACGCGGTCCCACTTGTCGTCGTCGATCTGGATCGCCAGGCCGTCGGCGCGGACGCCGGCGTTGTTGACGAGACCCAGCACGGGACCGAGCTGCTCCTGCGCCTGCGCGAGGACGTCCTGCATCGCGGCGGGGTCGCAGACGTCGCCGCCGATGGCGACGGCCGCGCCGCCCGCCTGCTCGATCGCGTCGACGGTGGCGGCGGCGCCGTCGGCGTCACCGCGAAAGCCCGCGGCGACGGCCCAGCCGTCGGCGGCGAGCGCGCGTGCGATCGCCGCGCCGATGCCCTTCGAGGCGCCGGTGACGAGCACGACGGCGCCGTCGGGGCGGCGTCCCGCGGTCGTCCGGGCGCCGGGCTGGACGGTGGTGCTCACAGGCTCTCTCCTCCGTATGTCAGCAGTGCAGCGCCCCACGAGAACCCGGCGCCGAACGCGGTCAGCAGCACGTGTCCGCCGCTGGTCGGCAGGCGCCCGTCGTCCTCGGCCAGCGCGAGCGCCAGCGGGATCGAGGCGGCCGACGTGTTGCCGAGGTCGGCGACGTAATCGGCGACGCGCTCGGGCTCGAGGCCGAAGCGCTCGCGCACGGCGTTGATGATGCGCCCGTTGGCCTGGTGGGCGATGACGAGGTCGATGTCCTCGATGTCCAGCTGCGCCAGCGCCAGCAGCTCGCGGCACGAGCGCTCCATGTGGTCGACGGCCTCCTGGTAGAAGTGGCGGCCGTCCATCCGCACGACGTTCTCGGTGCGGTCGATGTAGAGCACGTCGCGCTGCGCGTCGGCGCCGATCACGACGGGACCGAGGCTGGCCGGGCCGCCGGGCGCGAGCACGGCGGCGCCGGCGCCGTCGCCGAACAGCGCGGCGGTCTGGCGGTCGTCGTGGTCGGTGTAGCGGCCGAGGACGTCGGCGCCGATCAGCAGCACGGTGTTCGCGCGGCCGCTCTCGATCAGGGCGGCGCCCTGCTGCAGGCCGGCGAGAAAGCCGGTGCAGGCCAGGCCGACGTCCCACGCCATGGCGCGGTCGGCGCCCAGGGCGCCGGCGACGATCGGCGCCGCCTGCGGCACGACGTCATCCGAGGACGACGTCGCGACCAGCACGGCGTCGACGTAGGCGGGGTTCACCCGGGCGGCGGCGAGCGCGCGGCTGCCGGCCTCGATCGCGAGGTCCGACAGGCTCTCGCCGTCGACCGTGCGCCGGCGGGCCGAGATGCCCGTGCGCTTCGTGATCCAGGCGGGATCCACACCGATGCGCCCGGCGATCGCGTCGTTCTCGACGACGGTCGGGGGCAGCGCGCGGCCGAAGCCGATGATGCCGGCGGTGCGCAGCCGCGAGCGGATGCGCAGGGCCACCGGCGACGGTGCCAGGGCGAGCTCAGACGGGTGCACTGATGTCCTCCAGGAGCGAGCCGGCGGTGACGGCGCTCGCGCCCCGGATGCAGCGCGGGACGAGCTTGGAGAGCACGCGGCCGGGGCCGACGTCGATGTAGGCCTGCACGCCGAGCACGTCCAGCGTCGTCATCGTGTCGCGCCAGCGCACGGGCGAGATCAGCGCATCGGCGAGCTCGGCGGCGGGGTCGGCGAACGGCCGGCCGGTCGCGCAGCTGATCACCGGGATCTGCGGCGTCTCGAAGTCGACCTCGGTCAGCGCGAGCCGGAACGGCTCCACGGCGCCCTGCATCTGCGGCGAGTGGAAGGCGCCCGCGACGCCGAGCGGCAGCGCCCGCAGGCCCGCGGTCGTCGCGTCCTTGCGCGCGGCGTCCAGCGCGTCCGGCGAGCCCGACAGCACGACCTGGCCGGGCGCGTTGTCGTTGGCGATGCTGACGCCGTGGCGGGCGGCGAGCGCCTCGGCCTGGGCGGGCGATGCGCCCAGCAGGGCGAGCATCGTGCCGCCGCCGGAGGCCTCGCCGGAGGCGGCCATGTGATCGCCGCGGATGACGACGAGGCGCAGTGCGTCGTGGTCGGAGAGCGCGCCGGCGGCCGCCAGCGCGGAGAACTCGCCGAGCGAGTGTCCCGCCAGGGCGACGGGGTCGACATGGTCGCGCAGGCGGGTCCAGCCGGCGAGCGACGCGCACAGGATGGCCGGCTGCGCGAAGCGGGTGGACTCGTCGACGCGCGGGAAGGGATCCTCGCCGATGAGGTCGGTCGCGGCCTCGAGCAGGTCGGGGCGCACTGCGGCCACGAGGGCGCGCATGTCCGGTGTCTGGCTGCCCTGTCCGGGGAAGAGGACAGCGGTTGGATGGGATTCAAGCACGCCCCCACCGTGGCGCGTGTTGGTCCCAAGAGCAGGCGCTTCCCCCCGTGTGGGGGGATCATCGCGGCAGGTCGGGGGGGCGGTTTGCGTGAACCTCTCGTCTCAGCGCCCCGGCCGACGGGCGGCGGCGGTGCGGGGGTTCTCACCCCGGCACACCGACAGGCGTCATTGCAGCCGCGCGGCGTGCCCGCGATGCTGCTGTTCGTGTCCACCGCCGCACCACCGATTGCGCAGTCCGCCGTGACGCGCTGGTCGCGCGATCTGCTCTTCCACGCCGCGGGCGTGCTGACGTCGAACATCGGCCTCGTGCTGTGGGTGACGGGCGTCGCCGTGAGCCTGTCGGTCGCGATCACGTACGTCGGCCTGATCATCGCGCTCGGGACGCTGCTCGCCTGCCGCTGGTTTGCGCGGATCGAGCGCCGCCGCGCGGGGATCGTGCTCGGCGCCCCGATCCCCGAGCGCTACCCCCCGCTGCAGGACACGCGCTGGTCGACGCGGCTGCACATGCTGATCGGCCAGCCGACGACGTGGCGCGACTTCGCGTGGACGGGGCTGGCGGGCGTCATCGGCATGACGCTGTCGAGCCTGGCGCTGGCCCTGTGGGGCCTGGTGCTCGGGCTGGTGACGCTGCCGGCCTGGTACTGGTCGCTGCCCGACGGCGCGGAGCTCGGGATCTTCACCATCGACACCCTGGCGCTGGCGTTCGCCGCGACGGGCGCGGGGCTGGTGCTCGTGCCGGTGGTGGGCTGGATGGTTCGGGGCCTGACGGTCGTGGAGCTGTCGTGGATGCGCTGGCTGCTGTCCCCGCGGGCCGTGGCTGCGGCCGAGGCCGGCGACGCCGCCGGCGCGGCCGTTCTCGCCGCGGCGGCGAAGTCCGCTCCCGCCGATCGGCGCGCGCCCGACGCGGCGACGACGCCGCCCCTGGATCCCCCGATGACCCTCCCGCTGTCGTTGCACGTCGCCTTCTCGCTGCTGGTCGGCCTGGTCCTGGGGATCCTCTGGGCGGCGACCGGCTTTGGCTACTTCTGGCCCATCTGGGTGTGGCAGGGCCTCGCGCTGTCGGTCGCGCTCGACGTCGTCATCCTGCGCGCCCAGGCACGCCGGCCCGGCCCCGAGCGCTGGCTGTGGCTGCACGGCGAGCTGTCGCTGACGATCGCCACGTACCTCATCGGCATCTGGGCGCTGTCGGGATTCGGCGTGTTCTGGCCCGTCTTCCCGGCGCTCGGACTGGCGGTGGTGTGGGCCGTGCACGCGATCATCGTCTACCGCGACCGCCTGCCGCTGCGGGCCCGCGAGCAGGCGCTCGCCGAGCGTGTCGACGTGCTGACCCGCACGCGCCAGGGTGCGCTCGACGTCCAGGCTGCCGAGCTGCGGCGCATCGAGCGCGACCTGCATGACGGCGCCCAGGCGCGGCTGGTCTCGCTGACGATGCAGCTCGGCCGGGCGGAGGAGCGGGTCGCCGGTCAGCCCGAGGTCGCCGAGCTGCTGCGCCGCGCTCGCGAGGACGCCGGCCTGGCGATCGCGGAGCTGCGCGATCTCGGGCGCGGGATCGCGCCGCCGATCCTCGCCGACCGCGGTCTCGCCGCGGCGATCGAGGCGCTCGGCCGGCGCGCGGCGATCCCCGTGACCGTCGACGCCGATCCCGACCAGCGGCCGCTGCCGGTCGTCGAGACCGCCGCCTACTTCGTCGTCGCCGAGGCGCTGACGAACGTCGCCAAGCACGCCGGCGGGGCCGCGGCGCGCGTGCGCGTGCAGCGCGACGGCGACGACCTCGTGATCGAGATCGCCGACGACGGCCCGGGCGGCGCGGATCCCGACGGCGGCGGGCTGACGGGCCTGCGCCACCGCGTCGAGGCGCTCGACGGGACGCTCACCGTGACCAGCCCGCCCGGCGCGGGGACCACCATCAAAGCGGAGCTGCCATGCGGGCCGTGATCGTCGAGGACTCGGTCCTGCTACGCGAGGGGATCGTCGCGCTGCTGCGCGAGAACGGCATCGACGTCGTCGCCCAGGCCGAGGACGGCCCAGGCCTGGAGCGAATCGTCTCCGGCCACAAGCCCGACGTCGCGATCTGCGACGTGCGTCTGCCGCCGACGTTCAGCGACGAGGGCCTGCGCGCGGCGATCGAGGCGCGCAAGCGCCATCCCGATCTCGGCGTGCTGATCCTGTCGCAGTACGTCGAGCCGGTCTACACCGCCGAGCTGCTTGCCTCCGGCGAGGCGGGCGTCGGCTACCTGCTCAAGGAGCGCGTCGGCGAGGTGCGCGCGTTCATCGACGCCGTCGAGCGCGTGGCCGACGGCGGCACGGCGCTCGACCGCGAGGTCGTGGCCGAGCTCATGCGCGCGCGGACCGCCGGTGGCGCCGACGACGGCGCGCTCGGACTGCTCACGCCGCGCGAGCGCGAGGTGCTCGAACTCATGGCCGAGGGGCGCTCCAACACCGCGGTCGCGCGGGCGCTGGTCGTCAGCGGCGGCGCGGTGGAGAAGCACGTGCGCAACATCTTCGCCAAGCTCGACCTGCCCGCCAGCGACGACGATCACCGCCGCGTGCTGGCGGTCCTGACGTTCCTGCGGGCGGGGGCGGGCTGAGGACCGCCCACCACCCTGCCCCATAGGGCCGGCCATCCCCCGCGCCCGGGGGTCAGCCTCACCCCCATTCGCCCGCCCGCCGCAGCGATTTCGCGGCCCCCGAGGTCGAGAGTGAGCACACGATCACCACGACGCGGGGAGCAACCATGAGACCGGCGAACATCGCCGCACGCGCAGGACGCTGGAGCGCCCAGCACCGCAGGATCGCGATCCTCGGCTGGATCGCGTTCGTCGTCGCCGCGACCATCGGCGGCGGCCTGATCGGGACCAACTCGCTGGCGCCGGCCGAGATGGGCAACGGCTCGTCGCGCGCCGCCGACATCGCGATCGACAAGGCCGGCTTCCGCGAGTCCAGCGGCGAGCAGGTGCTGCTGCAGGCTCGTACGCGCGGTGCATCGCGAGCCGATCTGGAGCAGGCGGCCGCGGAGCTCGCCGAACGCCTGAACGGGATCCCGCACGTCGAGAAGGTCGTCTCGGCGTTCGACGCCGGCGCCGCCGGTCAGATCTCCGCGGACGGGCGCTCGGCGCTGCTGTCGTTCGAGATCGCCGGCGATGACGAGGACGCGGCCGAGCGCGTCGACGCGACGCTCGCCGCCACGGCGGCCGTCCAGGCCCGGCATCCCGACCTCCGCGTGGAGCAGGTGGGCTCGGCCTCGGCGGACAAGGCGTTCGAGGAGTCGCTCGGCGAGGACCTCAAGAAGGCCGAGACGCTCTCCATTCCGCTCACGCTCGTGATCCTGCTCGTCGCCTTCGGCGCGCTCGTCGCCGCCGGGCTGCCGCTGCTGCTCGGCCTGACCGCCGTCGGCGCGACCCTCGGGCTGCTGGGCCCGATCAGCCAGCTGACCCCCGTCACCGACCAGATCGCGTCGGTGATCCTGCTGATCGGCCTCGCCGTCGGCGTGGACTACTCGATGTTCTACGTGCGCCGCGAGATGGAGGAGCGCGACAAGGGCAAGGGCGCGCAGGCCGCGCTGGAGGCCGCCGCCGCGACATCGGGCCACGCGATCGTCATCTCGGGCTTCATCGTGCTGATCTCGAATGGCGGGCATGCTCGTGTCGGGCTCGTCGGTGTTCGTCTCGTTCGGCGTCGGCACGATGGCCGTCGTGGCCGTCGCGGTCGTCGGCTCGCTGACGTTCCTGCCGGCGATGCTCTCCTGGCTCGGTGAGAAGGGCTGGACGGAGAAGGGCCGCGTCCCGATCCTCGGACGGCTGCGCCACCGCACCGGCGGCCAGTCACGCGTGTGGGGCTGGGTCCTGGACCGCGTCCTTGCGCGGCCGCTCGTATCGGTCGGCGCCGCGACCGCGCTGCTGGTGGCGCTCGCGCTGCCCGCGATCGGCATGCACACGATCAGCGGGGGCATCGAGGGCCTGCCCAAGGACGAGCCGGTCCGCCAGGCCTACGAGCGCGTGCAGGTCGCGTTCCCCGGCACGACCGACCCGGCCGAGATCGTCGTGCGGGCCGCCGATGTCACCTCGCCGCAGGTGCAGGAGGGCATCGCGCAACTGCGCACGCAGGCGATCGCCACGGGCCGGATGTCCGAGCCGGTCGACGTGCGCGTCAACCCGGACCGGACGCTCGCGGTCATCAGCATCCCGATGCGGGGAACCGGCGAGAGCGACGAGGCGCTCGCCTCGCTCGCGGCGCTGCGCGAGGACGTCGTTCCGGCGACGATCGAGCGCGTGCCGGGCACGACGGTGGACATCACCGGTCAGACCGCGGGCAGCAAGGACTTCAACGACACGATGAAGTCGCACCTGCCGCTCGTGTTCGGCTTCGTGCTCGGCGCGGCGTTCCTGCTGCTGCTCGTGACGTTCCGTTCGATCGTCATCCCGTTGAAGGCGATCGTGCTGAACCTGCTGTCGGTCGGCGCGAGCTACGGCGTGCTGACGCTCGTCTTCCAGCACGGCTGGGGCGAGTCGCTGCTGGACTTCGAGGCCACCGGCGTCACCTCATGGCTGCCGCTGTTCCTGTTCGTCGTGCTGTTCGGCCTGTCGATGGACTACCACGTGTTCATCCTCAGCCGGATCCGCGAGGCGGTGCTCGGCGGCGCGACGACGGAGACGGCGGTCCGGGACGGGATCAAGTCGACGGCCGGCGTGGTCACGAGCGCGGCCGCGGTGATGATCGCCGTGTTCGCGGTCTTCGCCACCCTCGGCGCGATCGAGTTCAAGCAGATGGGCGTCGGCCTCGCCGTGGCGATCCTGATCGACGCGACGATCGTGCGCGCGGTCCTGCTGCCGGCAGCGATGAAGCTGCTCGGCGACTGGAACTGGTACCTGCCGCGCGCGCTGTCATGGCTGCCCAAGGGCAGCGCCACCGTGTCGGCGCAGCGCGCGTAGACGCAGCTGCCAAGGGTGCCCCGCCATCCGGCGGGCACCCGCGCGCTCAGGAGCCGCTCTTGCGATCCCGTCGCTCGGCGGCTTCGCGCTTGAGATCGACCTGCGCGGCGAGCGCCGTCGCCGACTGGCGCGCACGGCGCTCGTCGACGGTCTCCTTCGGCGGACGTGGCTGGTAGCCGCCGGCGTTGCGTTGCGGGCGAGGCTGCTGGGCCTTGTCGGCCATGGGTCCTCCGTGGTGCGACCTGCGTCGCGTCAGTGGCTGGAGGCTCAGGCCGGCGCTGCGCGCTGCGGCGGCGTCAGGCGCGAGACTCCCTGGACCCTTGACGGTAGCAGGCGCCCGCGGACGCTCGGGGGCATTGCGAGCCTGCGTGCGGGCGCTCAGCGGTCCGACAGCTCGCGGTCCTCGACGATCCACTCGACGCCCGCGGGCGTCAGCGCCCAGCCACCGTCCGGGAGCGCGACGACGTGGCCCTGCTCGGCCAGCGACTGCAGGTTCAGCGGCGTGCGCATGTCGCCGCGCCCGCGCCCGATCGCCGCGTCGATGTCGGCCACCGGCACCTCCACGCCGGGCGCGGCGCCCGACAGGTCCCACAACGCGGTCATCACGTGCGCGAGGTCGCGTCGGCTCATGCCGACATCGTCACAGGTCGCCGTCATGCGCCCGCGGAGCGCCGGTAGCTTCTGCGCGCACATGTCCCTGCCGATTGACCCGCGGCCGCGCAAGCGAGCGGCTGCGACGATGCTGTTCACCGATCCGGCGGGCCGCGTGCTCGTCGTGAAGCCGACCTACAAGCCGGGCTGGGAGCTGCCGGGCGGCGCGGTCGAGGACGGCGAGTCGCCGCAAGCGGGGGCGACGCGCGAGGTGGCCGAGGAGCTGGGTATCGACCGTGCGGCGGGCGCGCTGCTGGCGCTCGACTACGTGTCCGCCAAGGGGAATCGAACCGAGGGTCTGATCGTCGTGTTCGACGGCGGCACGATCGACGACCCGGCGTGCCTGCGCCTGCCCGCCGACGAGCTCAGCGACTGGGCGTTCGTCACGCCCGCCCGCCTCGGCGACTACCTGCCGGCGCGCAAGGTGCGCCGCGCGCGTGCCGGGCTGCGCGCGCGGGCCGATCGTCGCGCGATCTACCTGGAGAACGGGCGTCCGCGCTGAGGTTCTCGGTCCGCGGCCGGCCATCGATCTATCGCGTCGTGTGATGGCTGCCCCCAGCGACCGATCTTCGACTTCTTCATGAGGAACTGAGAGGCTATGCGCATGGAGCTTCGACATCTGCGCACCGTCGTCGCGATCGCCCGCCACGGCTCGTTCACGAAGGCCGGGGCGGAGCTTCATCTGGCGCAGTCGGCGGTCTCCCAGCAGCTCAGCCGGCTCGAGGCCGAGCTGGGCATCACGCTCTTCACGCGCTCGAGCCGCAGCGTCGACCTGACGCCCGAGGGCGCGCTCGTCCTGGACTACGCCAACCGCGTGCTGTCCGAGGTCGACGGGCTGCGCGACGAGCTCGACGAGATCGCCGGCCTGCTGCGCGGCGACCTGCGCCTGGGCGGCATGTGGCCGACCGGCCTGTACGACCTCTACGCCGTGATCGCCGACTTCCATGCGCAGCACTCCGGCGTCGCGATCCACTTCGTCGAGGGCACCCAGGAGGATCTGCTCGCGCAGATCCGCGCGGACGAGCTCGACGCGATCTTCACCGCCGTCGATCCCGACGCGCTGGGCGACGAGTTCGCGGCGACGCTGCTCAGCGAGGAGGAGTTCGTCTGCACGCTGCCGGTCGGTCACCCGCTCGCGCGCGAGGACCACGTCACGTTCAAGCAGCTCGCCGGCCTCGACCTCGTGACCTACCGCGAGAACTCCGCCCTACGCCGCCGCTTCGAGCAGACGCTCGATGACCACGGCCTGACGCCGCGCAACGCGTTCATCTGCACGGAGATGGGCGCGGTCCGCGCGCTCGTCTCCAAGGGGATGGGCGTGGCGGTGATTCCCCGCTCGGCCGCCGAGCAGCCCGGCCCACCGATCGAGCTGCGCCCGATCGGCCCCGAGCCGTTCACGTGGCCGGTCGCGCTCGTGTGGCGCGCCACGCGTCGCCAGCCGCCCGCCGCCAAGGCGTTCCTCGCGCTGGCGATCGCGCGCGCCGAGGCGGCGCCGAGCGTCCGACTCGTCGCCTGACAGGGCGTGTCAGGGGAGCCTGACCGCTCCCGCCCGGGGGGGAGCCGCACGGCCGGCCCGCGGCGCGAACGGCATGGTTCGAATAACCCTCGTCAAGCGTTGTCCGATCGAGCGTTTTTTTGTATCGTGGCGACGTAAGCGAGAGGTCGGTTGCTCGCCGTCCACCCGCTCGTCGAAGCAGGCGTGCGGTTGGGCACATCAGAGGGGCGCGATCCGAGGGAGATGGCGTTCCGACGAGAAGTATCAACGCGGGTTACCCGCTTCCACGACGGAGGGATTCCAAGGTGCTGGCACATGTTTTTGGAGGTGACGTCAAGCTCTACTTTGCGCCCGACGAGCGCGTTCCGCCCCCGGGCGCCCCGACGGAGTACGCGTCGCTCGGCAATATCGCGCCGACCGCTTGGCCGTCCGGCTTCGCCTCATACGGTGACCGGACCGGCAGCCGCGCTCCCGTGACGGGCCAGCTGTCGGAGCACGCCAAGGAGGCGCTCAAGCGGATGGGCATCACGCAGTAGCAGCAGGGTTGCTTTGAGGTTCGGGGGCCGGGGCGCGTGCTCCGGCCCCGGTTCGTTAAGCGGCGTCGACGCGCTGCAGCGCCGCGACGCGCGCGGCGGCCGAGACCGCCGCCACCTCGCCCGGCACGTCGGCCAGCCGCACCTGGCGCACGAAGCTCAGCCGCCGGCCGAGCGGCGCGAAGAAGTCGTCGTAGTGCGTCGGCACCACGACGCGTGGGTCCAGCCGCGGCAGGATCCGCTCCCAGTAGCGCGGCGTGAAGCTGCGGCCCGCGATGCCGGCGAGGAAGACGTCGACGGGCAGGTCGCGCAGCTCGTCGTCGTCGAGGTCGGCCGACCCCTGGTGGTAGAGGCTCACGCCCGCGACGTCGATCCGGATCCCCCAGACCTGCCCGCAGCGGTAGGCGCGCGGCGACAGGCCGTGCAGGTGGTCGCACGTCAGCTCGCCGTCCATCGGGACCTTGCGCCCGAACAGGAGCTTGGAGTGGCGGCTGGGCACGAAGCGCACGACGAACGGCCCGAGCTCGTAGGGCTTGTGCGGGACGATCTCCCTGGCGAGCTCGCCGAGGCCGTGCAGAAGCATGAGCTGCGCGAGCGAGGACGAGCCGTAGGCCTTCGTGGCGAAGCGCCGCGCGATCGCGGGCGCGTCGATCGCGTGGTCGAAGTGCGTGTGGCCGACGAGCACGCCGGCGACCGGCCCGGGCGCGGAGATGTAGCGATCGATGAGCGCCGCGTCGGGCATCGCGAGGCGGCCGAGCAGCAGCGCACGCAACGGCACGCGCGAGACGTAGGGATCGACGAACAGCGAGACGCCCTCGTAGGTCAGGCGATAGCCGGACACGCCGAGCCACTGCACGTCGAGCCCGGGGGGCAGCCCGAGCGGCACGGCCTCGAGCTCGCGCAGCGCGCCGGCGTCGTCGGTTGTCTGAGCCATGCCCAGAGACTCGCAGACCACGCCCGCCGGCCGGGCCGGCCAATCCCCCCGGCCGGGGGGTAGCGGTTGGGTCGAAGTCCCTGCGGGTGACACGCTGCGGTCGTGTCTGATCACGGCCACGGTGAGCGGCTGTCAGCGATCGACGCGTCGTTTCTGCAGCTCGAGTCCGCCAGCGCTCACATGCACGTAGCGTGGAGCGCGCTGCTCGGCCCGCCCGGCGACGCGGCCGCCCCGTCCGTCGAAGCGCTGCGCGAGCGCGTCAACGCGCGCCTGGACTGGGTGCCGCGCTGCCGCCAGCGCGTGCTGCCGTCGCCGCTCGGGCTCGATGAGCCCCGCTGGATCGACGACACGCGCTTCGACATCGCCCATCACGTCGTGCAGCTCGGCCACCCGCACGATCCGATCTCCTACGCGAGCTTTGACGCGATTCGCGACACGCTGCTGTCGACGCCGCTTGACCGCACCCGCCCGCTCTGGCAGATCGCGCTGATCCCGCGCCTGAGCGACGGCCGCGCCGCGGTCATCGGCCGGGTGCATCACGCGCTGGCCGACGGCGCCGCGGCGTTCCAGGTGGCAATGCTCATGCTCGACATCGACGGCTCGCCGGACGCCGCGGCCGCGCCCTGGCAGGCCGCGCCGCCGCCGAGCTCGCTGCAGCGCGCGCTCGACCCGCTCGTGCACGGCGCCACGGTCACCTCGCGGGCCGCCCGCGACGTCGCCCGCGCCTGCGAGCACCCGCGGTCGGCGGCGCTCGGCGCGCTGCGCGACCTCGGCCGGATGGCGCAGGCGCTCACCGAGGACCTGCTGCCGAGCGCTCCCCAGTCGCCGCTCAACGGGCCGCTCGGACCGCGGCGCACGCTCGTACAGCATCGCGTCTCGCTGGAGCAGCTCGGCGCGATCACGCGCGGCACCTCGTCCACGCGCAACGACGCGGGGCTCGCCGCGGTCGCCGGCGCGCTGCGCACGCTCGCGCTCGAGCAGGGCCTTCCCGCCGAGCCGCTCAAGGCGCTCGTGCCCGTCAACGTGCGCCAGGCGCACGAGTACGGCGCGCTGGGCAACCGCGTGTCGATGACCTCGGTCTGGCTGCCGCTGCAGATCACCACGCCCGGCGCGCGCCTGGAGCACGTCCACGAGCAGACGGCGCGCTTCAAGCTCAGCGCGCGCTCGGAGGGCACGCAGGCCGTGATGTCGGGCCTCTCGCTACTGCCCAGCCCGCTGCGCGCGCCGGTCCTGCGGGCCGTCGCGCCCGGCCGCTTCAACCTGACGATCTCCAGCGTCCCGGGCCCGCGCAGCGCACTGTTCATCCAGGGCTCGCAGCTGGAGGAGATCTACCCGGTCATCCCGCTGGCCGAGGAGCAGACGCTCTCGATCGGAATGCTCGCCTACAACGGCCACCTGCACTTCGGCCTGTATTCCGATCCGGACGCGCTGCCGCAGGCGACGCGCCTGGCCGAGCTGATCGACGACGAGCTGCGCGCGATGCTGCGCGCCCGCCGGCCGCGCCCGCCGCTGCCCGTCGTCGCCCCTGTCACCGCGGGTCCCGTCGGGACCTACGCGAACCGATCGGCCGTGCTGAGCGCGGCCGGACGAGGAGGACACGCATGACATCCGCGACTTCGACACGGCGGCTGTCGCCGCTGGACGGCTCGTTTCTGCGCCTGGACACCCAGCAGTCCCCGATGCACGTCGGGTGGAGCACGGTCTTCGCCGCGCCCGGCGACCGACCGCGGCCGACCGCGGAGGCGATGCGCACCCTCACGGCCGGCCGGCTGCACGAGGTCCCGTGGTGTCGCTGGCGGCTGGCCGGTGCGCCCCTCGGCCTGTCCGAGCCGCGCTGGATCGACGACGAGGACTTCGACCTGTCGGCGCACATCGTGCAGCTCACCTCGCCCACCGATCGCGTCAGCGACGAGACGTTCGAGGTGCTGCGCTCGACGGTGCTGTCGACGCCGCTGGACCGCGCCCGCCCGCTGTGGCAGGTCTTCCTCGTGCCGCGCCTGCACGACGGCCGCGTCGGGATGATCGGCAAGATCCACCACGCGCTCGTCGACGGCATCGCGGCGCTGCAGATCGTCAAGCTGTTCGTCGACTCCGAGCCCGATGCCCAGCCGCGCTCCCCGGTGCGCTGGCG
>Ga0183260_10002017_pt1 | contig 16928 bp, 13 predicted proteins | sample AntDrymUQ4972206_2_FD_129768 | JGI IMG/M metagenome (GOLD analysis project Ga0183260, IMG submission 129768) | Polar desert sand microbial communities from Dry Valleys, Antarctica - metaG UQ497 (22.06) (version 2) (version 2) | ecosystem: Environmental > Terrestrial > Soil > Desert | place...
AACTCAGAGCTTGAATCACTTGTGCGTAAGCTGTGGGAAGCCGAGCATTGGAGCTTCGCGGTCGCTGATTCGACGGGGGTCGAGGCAGTGCCGCAGGAAGAAGCGGCGGGTGAGGGTGCAGCAACGGGCGCGTCGGCTTTACCTTCCGGCATCGCCATCTCGTCCGCGCCGCACACATCAACCTTCATTGACTTCGACGAATTTGAAGGCGGGCGCGAGGGGGCGGTTGAATTGCTGCGCGATGTCATTGCAAACGGCCTGCTCGCCAAGTCGGTGCATGACCTGAAGCGCGCGAGTGCGTTGCTCGCGCAGTTGGGCATCGAGGCGGAAGGCGTCAGCGACGACACGCTGCTCGCGGCTTACCTGCTCGATCCTGTGCGCAGCCGTTATGATCTCGGCGACTTGGCGCGCGAAGCGGTCGGCTCGGACGGATGGACGGAGCCGCCGGACGAAAGCTGGAGTAAGACGCAGTGGCGCGTGGCCGAAACCGCTGACTTCACAGCGCAGGTCGCCGACGCTCTGCACGGGCGCATTCTCGAACAGGGACTTGAAACGATTTACACCGAGATTGAAATACCACTCGCTCCTCTACTCTACCGGATGGAGCGGGCGGGCTTGCGCGTGGATACAACTGTGCTCGGCGGTTTGTCCGAGCTTTTCGGTAAAGAGTTGGCGAAGCTCACCGAGCAGATTCATAAGCTCGCCGGGCGCGAGTTTAAGATTAGCTCGCCGAAGCAGGTCGGCGAAGTTTTAGAAGAATTGAATATCAGTTCAGGACGCAAGACTTCTTCCGGCCAATTCTCGACGAGCCGCGCGGTACTCGATGAGTTGGCGCAGAAGTACGAATTGCCGCGTCTCATCATCGAGTACCGTGAGCTTGATAAGCTGAAGGGGACGTACACCGACGCGCTGCCCGAATTGCTCGGACCTGACGGGCGCATCCACAGCCAACTCAATCAAACCGTCACTGCAACGGGCAGACTATCCTCAAGTGATCCAAACTTACAAAACATTCCGATTCGCACTGAGCTTGGTCGTCGCATCCGCCGCGCGTTTATCCCAGACGAGGGAAACAAGTTCGTCGCGGCGGATTATTCACAACTGGAATTGCGGCTACTAGCGCATGTCACGCGCGATTCGCAGATGCTCGACGCCTTCCAGAAAGGCGACGACATTCACTCCCGCACCGCGCGCCTCGTCTTCGGCGCGAAGACGCCCGAAGAACTGAAAGAAAAGCGGCGCTTCGCCAAGATCGTCAACTTCGCCATCGCCTACGCCGTCGAGCCGTTCGGCTTGTCGCAGCGCGTCGGCATCTCGCGCAAAGAGGCGAAGGGAGTGATTGACGACTTTTACAAAACATACACCGGCGTCCGCCGCTTCATGGACGAAGTGCCGGAGACAGCTCGGAAGGAAGGTCTCGTGCGCTCCATCTACGGGCGCATTCGCCCCGTCCCGACGATCAACGACCGCAACGGGCAGGTGCGCGCCCGCGCCGAGCGCGAAGCTATTAACATGCCGATTCAAGGGACGGCGAGTGATATTGTGAAGATCGCAATGCTGAAGGTTGACGAGGCTCTCAAGCGCGAAAATCTACGCGCGCGGATGGTGATGCAGATTCATGACGAGTTGCTGGTTGAAGCCCCGGCGGACGAGACCGAAAGAGTTGCCGCGCTGCTGAAGCGCGAGATGGAATCGGCGGTCGAGCTTGACGTGCCGCTCGAAGTCGAGGTCGGCATCGGCGACAACTGGATGGACGCGAAGTAAAAGTGCTGAGTACTGAGTGCTGAGTAAGGAGAGTGCTTTAATTCAGTACTCAATACTCAGCACTCAGCACCTCCCGAAAGAGATGCCGGAAGAAAGAAAGAAGAAAGGCGGGCGGGCAGGCGACAATCGCGGCGGCGCGGCGGCGGATGAGCGTCCGCCGCCTTCGGGCGCGGGGGCGCGGCGCGAGCCGTTTGTCACGCGCGAGCGCGGGTGGCTGGCTCCGATGCTTGCTCCGTTATTGATCGGTTTTGCCCTGCTCGTCGGACTGGTAATCGGTCTCGGCATCCTCAGCGTGCGCGAGTTGAACGATGTCAGGAGCAGCACGCTCGAGATCGAGCGGCAGCAAGCCAACCGCCTGAATGTCCTTCATCAACTCAGCCTCGCATTACTGAAACTCGACAACGAAGCGCGCGCGCGCGGACGACTTGAGGCGGGCGGCGCAACGGGAATCAGGCCGCCGGACGTGCGCCTGCGTAACGCGCGCAGCGAGATTCGGAAAATCTTGCTCGACGTGGAGCGCCTCCCGCTCTCGCGCACCGATGACGGACGCGCTTTCATCAACGACGTGGGGAGCTTTATCGGCATCACCGAGGACGCGAGTCGTTATTCACTTGAGGGTTTCGAGGCACATCGCAATCTCGACCGTAAGCTCGATGCTTTATTCCAACAGGAGACCGGCGATTGGGAATTCGCGGCGTGGCAGAGAGACAATGCGGTAGAAGAGGCGAAGGGCAAGATTGATTTATTGACGTGGCTCGCCGCGCTGACTGGCTTGGTCGTCGCCGCCGGGGCTACTTGGGAAGTGCAGCGACGCTTCCGGCAGATCAGGCGCAGCCTCGACGCGCTGCGGCGCGAGAGACAATTCAGCACGCAGATGCTCGAAGGAATGGTCAGCGCCGTCGCGGCAATTGACGAGCAGAATGTTATCCGCAGCGCCAACGCCGTGTTCTTCGAGTTGTTCCCCGAAGCGTCGCTCGACGCGCCCGTTCTCGACCACATTTCTACGCCGGAAGCGGCGAAGATGCTGGCGGCGGCGACATCCGCGCCCGCCAGTCGCGCGACCTTTTATCGCGGGCGCTGGGTGATTCCGCACGGCGCGACGGGCAAGCGCCGCACGTTTGATGTCTATTCTTCGCCGCTCCAACTCGACGCCGAGCGCGGGCAAATCCTGACGCTTGTGGACGCAACTGAGGTGGTTGAGGCCGAAGGCGAAATGCGCCGGCAGGAGGCGCTCGCCGCCGTCGGGCAGGCGGCGGCGCAGGTCGCGCACGAAATCAAGAATCCTCTGGGAAGCATTCGCCTCGGCGTCGCAATGCTACGCGACATGACGCCGAGCCGCGAGGCCATCTCGACAATTGACCTCGTGGATCGCGGCATCGACCATCTCAATAAGTTGACTTCTGATGTGACGCAGTTCTCGCGCCGTCGTCAACTCTCGCTTGCCGAAGCCGACCTCAATCAACTGCTCGATTCGAGCCTTGATCTTGTCGCCGATAAAATAAAAGAAAAGAACACGCCAATCGAAAAGCATTACGCCTCGAAGCACCTCATTGCGGAGTGCGACGACGGTCAACTCCGGCAGGTCTTCGTCAATCTCTTCGCCAACGGAATTGACGCGAGCACCGCTGGGTCTCCCATCATTGTTTCGACCGAACGCATTACACTTCAGGGTGCCGGCGCAAATGGCGGCGCACCGGCGGCGAAAGGGGCGCGCATCACAATTGCCGACAAAGGAAAAGGCATGGACGATGAGACCCGCGCGCGCGTCTTCGAGCCGTTCTTCACGACGAAGAAGCGTGGCACCGGCCTCGGCCTCGCTATCGCCAAGCAGATTATTGAGCAGCACGGCGGGCGCATCTCCGTCGAAAGCGCGCCCGGCGAGGGAACGCGCTTCCTAATCGAACTTCCGTTGAGCGTCAGCGGCTTGCAGAGTTAAGCGTAAGGCGTGTGGGGTTAAACTTGATTCTTTAAGTCGCGCGTTGCGAATGGAAGCGGGAGTGAATAGCGTGCGTCGGCTCAATCCGCAAAGAGTTGCTCAACCTGCAGATGAAGATCGGGAAATAAAAGGGACACGACTTCTTCGCCGCGCCTGAAAATCCTGCCCGCGTCGAAGCCGTTGCCGGTGTGACTGCGGACTTCGATGGTCTCAGCCTTTTCATCAATCAACCAAAGCTCGCGCACTCCGAGTGCTTCGTAGGTGTCAGCTTTCATGTTGCGGTCGTAGATGGCCGAGCCGGGCGAGATGACTTCTATCACTAAGTCAGCCGTATTACGGTGCTCCGGGTCGAGGCGCGCTTCGAGTTCCGCCGAGAGGTAAAAAAGGTCAGGCTCAAGATAGGTATTCGTCCCCGTCCAGATCGCCGCGCGCGGAACGTAGAGATTTCCCCGGTCGCCCGTCGCGGCGAGATGCAGGGTCAGAATACGGTTGAGACGCCTGACGACATGATCGTGGGTGTATTCCGGTGGCGGTGTCATGTAGAGGACTCCGGCGATGAGTTCGAGTTTTGATCCATCTGGAGGATCAGGTAGCCGCCAGAACTCGTCGAGCGAGTACGTCTTGACGAACGGCGATGTGTTGACCCAAACCATTCTCTGTTCCTCCGATGGTATGACAAGGTTACCATGCTTATCGAGGAAGTAAGTCATTCGTTTAATACCAACCCGATCAGTTCATCTTACGGCCAGTGAGCGAAAGGCATGACGCGCCGCTTCGATTGTGCGGTCAATCAATTCGTCGGTGTGCGTGACGCCGATAAATCCAGCCTCGAATTGTGAAGGCGCGAGGTAGACGCCTTGCGCGAGCATCGCGTGGAAAAACTTGCCGTACATCTCGCGGTCGCTATGAGAGGCGGTCGTCCAATTCGTCACTGCTTCGTTCGTGAAGAACGTCGTCCACATCGAGCCGACGCGGTTGGTGACTGTTTCGACTCCCGCCTCACGCGCCGCGTCGGACATGCCGGCGGTGAGGCGTGCGCCAGCGCGTTCGAGTCGTTCGTAGGTTGACGAATCACGCAGACGTTTGAGCGTGACGAGTCCGGCGGTCATCGCGAGCGGGTTGCCGGAAAGCGTGCCGGCTTGGTAGACGGGGCCGGCGGGCGCGACGTGTTCCATAATCTCGCGGCTCGCGCCGTAGGCCCCGACGGGGAGACCGCCGCCGATGATCTTGCCGAGCGTCGTGATGTCCGGCGTCACGCCGAAAACTTTTTGCGCGCCGCCGCGCGCGAGGCGGAAGCCGGTCATCACTTCGTCGAAAATCAGTAGCGCGCCGTGCCGCCGCGTGATGTCGCGCAAAAGTTGTAGGTAGCCTTCTTCGGGCGCGACGCAGCCCATGTTGCCGACGACCGGCTCGATGATGCAGGCAGCGATGTCTCGCCCATGCTCGTCAAAAATTTGTTCGAGCGCCGCCGCGTCGTTGAAGGGGGCAGTGAGCGTGTTGGCGGCGACGGCGGGCGGCACGCCGGGACTGTCCGGCAAACCTAGTGTCGCGACGCCCGACCCGGCTTTGACCAGCAGGCTGTCGCCGTGCCCGTGATAACAGCCCTCGAACTTGACGATCTTATGACGACCCGTCACGCCGCGCGCGAGACGGAGCGCCGACATCGTTGCCTCGGTGCCGCTGTTGACCATCCGCACCATCTCGATTGAAGGCACGGCGTTAATGATCTCTTCGGCGACTTCGATCTCCAACTCAGTCGGCGCTCCGTAGCTCGTGCCGCGCGCCAGTGCTTCGTGGAGAGCCTCGATGACTTCCGGGTCAGCGTGGCCGAGAATCATCGGCCCCCACGAGCCGACGTAATCAATGTATTCACGACCATCAACATCGGTCATCGTCGCGCCCCGCGCGCTCGCAATAAAGCGCGGCGTGCCGCCGACTCCGCGAAACGCGCGCACCGGGGAATTAACTCCGCCGGGAATTAATTCCACCGCGCGCGCGAAAAGATTTTCTGAACTGTTACTCATAAGGCAATGCTAAATGTGCAGCGCATGAGGACGCAAGTTATGTCGTGGGAGAAATTATTATGAAAGGCTGGTTTTTAACACAGAGACACGGAGGTCACACAGAGAGCACAGAGAGTTGAATGTTCTGCTCCGTGTTGAAAAATTTCTGTTTGAACTAGCCGCACCTCTTTTAGAGAGAAACTCCGGTCAGCCGAAAATGCTGCGCCAACGCCCGTCGAGCGCGCCGCCAAAAAGGAAAGCGGTGAGCGACGGTTGCTCGTGCGAACGGTCATAACCAACCAACTCGACGTAAGCGCGCCCGCCGGTCTCCATCCCCTCGTGACGACCGCTGACGATGCACGCACCTTCCCAGTAAATCACCATCGTCGTGCCTCGCGTGTCGAGTTCCTGATCTCTCATCACCGGCGTTACCGTCACATCAACGCCGAAGCGCGGGACGCGCAGCCGCCACCCGTTCGGGTAATGGGCGCCGGTGCGCGGGCTGAGCCAACTCGCGGTCGCTTCGAGCGAGAAGTCGTCGCGCGTCAGATGCGTCGCCGCGCCGCCCGCGTCAACGAAGGTGCCGCTCGAAAAAGCGGAGGGGCGATTCTTGCGGTCGCGGATGTGATAAACCATTAAATCCGCGCCGCTCTCAAGTTGAATGCTGAACCAGTCCCAGCCCTTTTGATTGTCCGTCGTTTGCCACGTGCCGAACTCACGATCCATCCACGTCGACCCAGTGCATGCCTCAGTCTGGCCGTTCCAAGTGATGTGCCCGTCGGCGGCCATACGGGTGAAGGAAAAATAACGCGACGCCTCGCCGTGATCTTTGAAACTGACGCCACGCCCCTCGTGCCCGTTCAACGCGACGGGCTTCTCCGGCTTCAATGCGACTTCAAAAATGAGGTCGTCGCCGAGCGTCGCGCGCAGTAGGTGAAGGCCGTGCGCCTCGCGCACCGTCCAATCGCCGAGCCGCAGGTAATAACGCTTAGCGCTGTAGACCGCCGGCAGATCGAACATACCGCGCGCGCTCTTGCGATGATCGTAACGGAACTTTTGACGCGACTCGTCCGTGACCCCAAAGTGCGCGAAGTAGAGCGGGTTGGCGATGAGGCGGAGCGGCACTACGCCGAAGCGGTCGAGGTCGGTGCGCCGCTTGAAAAAAACCAACTCGAAACCGAAGCGCCGCCCGCGCGCGGTTTCCATGTGTCCCGTGTAGTACCACCATTCGGTTTGCGCCGCGTCGTGCGCGTAAAGGTCGCGCGGCAACTCGACGCCCCGGTGCTCCGTGCCGTCCCGCAGCGCCGCCGCCTTCCCGACCACCGCGTCGGCGATTGTGTCCAGAACGCTCGCCGCCGTCTGTTCAAATGTCTCGATGAAGTTAGTGCTCATAAAAAGTTCGATTGATTACTTTCGCCATAAAGTTACACGAATGTCATGGCGAAACTGTGCGGCTTTTGCCAAGCGAATTTGACGAAAGCATTTCATTAAATCGATCTGCGTGAGATTGTGAGGGAAAAGAATTAACAAGGATAGACAAGTTGGACAGGATATAAGGTGATGATGAACGCGGAATGATGAATGACAGAGCCAATCTCTTTTTATTCATCATTCCGCATTCACCCTTCATCATTTTCTTTCCCATCCTGTCTATCCTGTCCATCCTTGTTAAATTTTTGGGGTTTCGTTCAGATGCGTTCCACGTTCTCGCCCGGTTCAACGATTAACGTGCGGAAGCTGGACATGCGGACGAGTCCGGGCGCTGCGCCTTTGGGCTTCGATAAGAATTTTCGTTGGGTGTAGTGGACGGCGACTTTCGCATCTCCACTTGCCTGACTGAACTGAGCGGCGAGTTGGGCGGCTTCGATGATTGTGCGATGCGGCACGTCGCGGTCGCGCACGAGGTTGCGCACGACAACGTGTGAGCCGGGATAGTCGGCGGAGTGCAGCCACAAATCATAAGAGCGCGCGATGCGGAAGGTGAGATGGTCGTTATCGCGCGCCGCGCGCCCGACGAGAATTTCGTAGCCGTCCGACGAGCGATAACGACGCACGCCGGGAATCGTCTCCACTTTCTTTTTCTCCGAAGGGGAAAGGCGCGCGCCGGTACGAGCTTTCTTTCGTCCCGCTTCGCCAGTGAGCGCGGCGAGCGCCTCTTCGTCGCGCTCCGCCACAATCCTGTCAATCTCATTTTGCCGCCTCTCGTGCGCCGCGATTTCCTGCCGGGCTTCTTCGAGTCGCCGCGTGATTTCCTGCGCGGCGCGTTTGGCTTTGGTGAACCGGGAGAAACGATGCGCGGCCTCTTCCTGCAAACTGCGGTTTTCGTCAACTTCGATCTCAACCACGGGCGCATCGTCGGCGTAATAATCCGTCAGCCGCACGACGCTCCCGCGCCGCTCGGCGGTGGCGATGTTGGCGAGCAGTAAATCACCGACGCGCTTATGCTCTGCGGCGTCGCCGTGCGCGGCCAAATCGCTCTCTAGATTGCGCAGAAGCTTGCGGCTTTTCGTCATCTCCTGACGGGTGCGCGTGGCCACGGCGGCGGCGCGCGCGTCGAAAGCGCGTGCGGCAGCGAGCCGTTGATAATAATCGTCCGCCGCTTCCGAAAGGGACGCGAATGCGCCGCGTGAAAATGCCGGCTCTTGTGCTGTTGCGTCGCGCGCCGTCGCGCGAGGAGGCGGTTGATACAGGTCGCCAATTTCCTGATGCTCGCCGCGCGAACGGCGAAGCGTGTCAGTAATCCGATTCGCCGCGTCGAGCAGAAAAAGATTCGCGGAGCGCCCCGAAAGTTGGGCGATGAGGGTGCGACCTTCGGCGTGGCCGACCGCGTCTTTTACTTCAAACACAAAGCGCAAAATGCGGTCGCCGGGGTCTTTACTGAGCGTATGCAGCGCCGCGCCGCCGAGGTGCTTGCGCAACGCGAGGACGAAGGGCGACGGCGTGAGTGATCCCTTCTCCAACTCGCGGACGGTGCGCGCGATCATGTAGAGGCGCGGCGCGTTCGGCTCGACCGCAACGAAGAGATAACGTCCATTGCCGGGGCGAAAGTCTATCGCCAGCGAAGCGCGCGAAAGTTGAAAGACCTTGCCCGGCACGCTTCCTTCAAGCGCCCGCTTCAGTTCTCCAACGATGGCGAAGAGAGTCGCGTCGTTCATTCGAGGTGATTGTAAGTTATCAGCTATCAGCACTCAGCTATCAGCCGGAGATGTGCCGCTGATGCTCGTTCGCAGGTGTGCCACTTGGCTGGCTTTGTTCTCGCTGAAAGCTGAAAGCTGACTGCTGATAGCTTAAAAAATAAAGGAGCACGATTCATGACATCGTGCTCCCTCAAACTTTACCTTTGCGAAGCGCCGTCTTCAATCGCGCACAACCATTGTGCCCGACAGATGGTCGTGCGCCGCGCGACCCTCGGCGTCGAGCAACGCGTAGAGAAAGCCAAGTCCGAATGCCGCGAGCGACATAATGTAGGCCACCGCACGGCGGACGGATTGTCCCGTCGCCGGCACCATCGCCGTGCGAACGTCAACGACGCGAAGCGACAGTAACCACATCCCGAACGTGCGCCCGGCGAGTCCGGTCGAAACGACCATGTACAGCAGCATCAGCGTGACAACGATGCCGACCATCGAGCCGGCGACTCGCGCGTCAGACCAAGCGCCGCTTGTCAGCTCAATAATGGCGGCGAACGGCGACGCGATGAAAGTGATTACTACCAAATCTATGACGCCCCCGACAAAGCGCGCGGCCAGCGGCGCGCGGTCGTCCAGAGGCTTTTCGGAAGATTTCGCCGAGGCATGCATTTCCGCTTCGCGGCGCTCCAGCCAGTTATCGTCAATGACCCCCGCAGAGACGCGACGGGGAACGGGTTTATTCGTCGTCTCGACGAGCGGCGGGCTGACAACAGACTCGTTCGCTCGTGCGACGGATGCGGGCGAGGCGACGGGCGCGGGGATTGCAGCGGGAAGGGGCGACGCGACGGATGCCTCGATTTCTTTCGCCTCAAAGATTGGGGCGGAGGTTCCTAACAGCGACTCAGGCTGAGATACGGGCTGAGCTTCGATTTTCGGCGGTTGAACGGATTGGACGATGATGAGGCCGGACGGACGCGGAGCTTCCGTCATCCGATTAGCGTTTTCGATTGGCCTTGCTTCTGACATCGCTTCGATTTCTGAAGCTACTTCGATTGGCGCGGCGCGGGGCAGTGGTGGTCGAACAATCGCCGGCGCAACGGCCGGCTCGGCGGGTGTTTCATAATGCTCCTCGACGACGCGCGCCACGGCCGCCGCCGCGCCTCCGCTCGCTTTGGCGCGCGGTCTGGGTGGCGGCTGGCGCGCGCGCTCAATCCGTCGTAAGGCGGCGATTACCAGCGGATTAAGCGGCGCGGCGTCGTTCGAGGCGACCAAGCCGAGAGGCGGAATCGGAGCAATTTCCAACTCGTCGTCGGCTTCAAGTGTCGCTTGCTCAAGCTCTCGGAGGGCAGCCCGCTCGGCCTCAAGTGCCGCTTCGCGTGCGCGCCGGTGTTGTATCTCACGGACGCGCTCACTCAAATCCTTACGCCACTGCGGGCGGTTGGCGCTCGCGCGCCCGGTTCCGGGAAACTCAATCAAAGTTGACGCTCCGCCGCCAATCGCAACGGCAGAGGAGGCCGGAATTGCCGCCTCTTGAGCATCGTCCGCGCGCTGAGGTTTGGGAGTTGCTTTCGCCGCCGCTTTCGGTTCCCGGTGCGGCGCATTTGTCACTTCCTTTGTCAGGGCCGGCGAAACGGCTTGTTTTGGCCGTTGGCACCGGGGACAAATATCCAGCGCACTCGAATAGACGGCGCGGCACGCGGCACACTGCATTTTGGAGATGCCTCCCTCTTGAAATTTAGAATCAAATGCGGCGTTCGAGGGCGACCGGATGAATCCGGTAAACCCAAGCCTATTGCGGAGTCGCGGCGGATGCTATCAGAAGTTACTTTAAGTCGTCAACCATTAAATATACAAGGCACTGTGGTTGAATGAGAAGAAAATACAAGATAGGGTGACATCTGAGAAGCTACTTGGGGAGAAAGCTAGCCAAAGCTAACAGTCGCCTTCACCTGCCGTGGGCGCGCGGCACACAACCAAATTCAGCAAAGAATAATGAAAGCCGTGCTCTCGGGCGATCAGGTGCAAGGCGAATACTAGGCGCGGCGTTGCTGCCCTCTTGACCTCTTTCCCCGACGCCGGATGACGAGTAGTAGCATCATCAACAGGATTAAATAGAGCCACGAGAAGGAGAAAACCGCGAGCACCGGATGAGAGACATACCACGGCCGCAGCAGGAGGGCAGCCGGTGGCGCGAGGCGGCAGATTGCACAGTATCCATACTGGCCGTCGCCTCATATAAACTCAGCGGGGAACTGAGGCGGTCGTAGTGTTCGCGCTGATGATATTTCAGACCGTAAGGAGCCACATACACGACCGGAGAGGCGGCGATGAGCTTTTGCCTCTCAAGTTCCCAAGTTCTCGAAGCGCGCGACACGAGCGGGAAGTAAAGGACGAGGAAGATGGCATACAGCACGGCAGCCGCAAATAAGACTCCCGCTTGAAGGGGGCCGATTTTGAATCGCGTCGAGAGCATTTCATCGAATGACGAAAATCAACAACGCTCAGAGGCAAGCGCCCATCTACTATTTGATTAGCGTACCGGTTCTGCGCCAGCGCGTATTCTTGAAAAAGTCGGCGATGAAATTGCCGCTCGACGGGGCGCTCTCGTCATACGACCAGACGACGAACAACGCGCGTCCGATGATTAGATCGCGCGGCACGACGCCCCACACGCGGCTGTCCGCGCTATTGTCACGATTGTCACCCATCACAAAGTAGCTGTCAGGCGGAATCACGAAAGACTCGCCGCCGACCGCATAGCGGAAACTCGGATGAACATTTTCGACGAGGCCGCGCGGAGGGTTGAGAGTGCCCGGCGAATAATAGACGGTGTAGTGTTCGCTGCTCTGTGGTGCAGGCGCGGGCGCAGTCTCAGGCGGCGAGGAGTTGCTTTGTGGCATGCCGTCCGGGGCCGTGACGCGGCGTTCGGGCAGAATCTGACCGTTGATCGAAACATTTGCGCCGCGCACTTGAATGGTTTCGCCGGGCAAGCCGATGACCCGCTTGATAAAGAAAGTTTTGTACTGCTCGACTTCGGGCGCACCGCCCGACGCGGGGTGCTGCGTCTCGCCGGGAAACTTGAACACGATGATGTCGCCGCGCTTAATGTCTCGTTGCGGCAAGAACGGCGCGCGCGGCCCCGGCGCGAAGATGAACTTGTTAATTAGAAAGTGGTCGCCGACGAGAATCGTGTTTTCCATCGAAGCAGATGGAACGGCGGCGGCCTGCGCCACAAACGTCATGAAAAAAAGCGCCATGATGAGCGTGACGGCCGCCGATTCAAAATACTCCCGCGGGAGCGTCTGTGTTTTTCGCGGCGACTCACTTGCGGCCTCTTTCACCGGCGCGCTTCCGCCCTCGACCGGAGCGACGGTGGAAACATTACGCTTCGTTCGCGCGGGCGGGTTCGCAGGCTTTCGGTTGATTCGGAGTTTCGACATGCGACGATTTTAAGAGATATGGATCATCAATCGAGAACGGAAGCTGCTTTTCATCCATTCACGATTTACGATTGAACGTCAGCACTAAATCGGCTGCCGACCGGCGAAGCCGGCCTCCATGTCATGCCACCATTCGATGGAATTGCCCTCGCCGAGTTGCCAGCAGAGCAAAACCACGCGCCCTTCACGTAAGGTGGGAAAGTCAATTAGTCCGCGTTCGTAATCTTTGATCTGCACGCCCAGCGCCTCGATCTCGCCGCTCCGCTCGGCGATGGTGAGCAACGCGGCGAGGTATTTTTCCGCGCCGGGCATATAGCCGCCGCCAAGCGCCGCGCCAGCCGCCGCCACCTGCGCGGCCTCGCGGCGCGCGGCGACGCGACGATGCGCGCGGCTAATCGCTTCGATTATGAGCCGCACCGTCGGCAATAGGGCATTGGCTTCGTCGAGGGTGAAAAGTTTCATTACGTAGAGGTCAGAGGTTGGACGTTAGATGTCAGGAATCTGCTTCCACTAACCTCCGACATCTAACATCTAGCCTCTGCTATTGTTCGTCCGTCACACGAATGAACTGCGACATGATTCTGAGTTGCTCAAGCTCGCCGTCAATCTCGACTTCCGTGATCGCGCACGCGGCCGATTCGGTGAGAATCTCATGACTGTCATTACGGTGCGAATTGTGATTGTGGTTTTCGCGCGCGATGTGCTCGTGCGAAGGCAGATGAGCGTTCAATGGAAGATGATTATTATCGTCGCCGGCCGCGTGATGGTGTAACGGCTCGTGATCGTGGGGCACGTAAGCGGGCGGCACCTCTTCGTGCGGGTGATGCTCGTAGTATTTGCCGTGCGGCAATTCTTTGCGCACCTTCTCGGCGATTTCACCGAGATCAATGAAGTAGTCGGCGACGTCAATCAACTTCGGCGCGGTGTTGGAGCGAAAGCCGGCCACTTCGACGCGGCAGCCTTTGTAGGCGACGGCGTTGACGGCGTAGACGAAATCTTCGTCGCCGGAGACGAGCACCGCCGTGTCGTAGCGCCCGGCGAGCGAGAGCATGTCAACGGCGATCTCGACATCGAGATTGGCTTTGCGCGAGCCGTCATAAAAAGTCTTCAACTCTTTGTGGATGACGCGAAAACCGTTGCGGCGCATCCACAGCAGAAAGCCCTGCTGCCGTTCCGCGCCGACATCCACTCCGGTGTAGAAGAAGGCGCGCAGCAGCCTCCCGTCGCCCAGCAAAACGCGCAGAAGCTTGTTGTAGTCAATGTCTATGTTGTGAAATCGCGCCGCGTGAAAAAGATTGTTACCGTCAATGAAAACCGCGACCCTACCCCGATAGCCCAATAGCCACGAAATGTTATTCGTCGGATCAAAATGCATGCGAAAAAATACCCCGTTGAAAGTGCGTTTCAAATATCTAGGCGCTTAGCATGCCGCCGCAAGGTGTAAGAGGTCAAGGTGAGCGGCATCATTTCTCGCTCACGTCGCCGGACTGCGGCGGGGATTGTACTATGGCACCGAGTGTTTCACCCGTCACGGCGTCCACATAAATTAACAGCGATGGTGTCGCGCCGCTCCCGCCGCTGACCGCAATTTCCCACGCAAGATGGAACGCGAGCGTCGGCGGAGCGCCGTCACGACGGACGGGATAAACAACAATCTCACGCGCCGCAAATTCACCGGCAAGCCCGGCGCTGGTGTAAGCCTGCTCCCGGCCCGCGGCATCCGTGTAAGCGACGGTGCGCCCGGCGAGAGATTTCACCGCGTCCTCCGGGCGGAGCAATTGGCGTCCGCTCGTGAGCGCGCGCGCGATGCGTTCAGCGTCAGGGATGGCCGTACTTGAAAGCCGGGTCACGCGCCGGTCGGGAGTGAAAGTGATTTCCAACGTGCCGAACCCGCCGCGCACTGGATACAGAAAAGGTTTGTGAAGGTAACGTGCGCTCTTCGCTCCACTGCCATCATCAATAATCTCAGTAAGCGTGACATATCGAGGATCAACGCCGAGCAGCGGCGCCGCGCCGGCGATGAAGCGGCGTAGCGACTCGCGAATCGCCTCTTCTGTGTCCGCATCATTCGCGCCCTCTTCGTCGCCGCCAATCTTCGGTAACTGAAGAGGCGAACTGAGCGGCGGCAACGCGCCGAGCGTCGCCGTCACGGGTTGCAACTCCGGCGCGGGCGCGTTCGTGATGCCCTGTTCGGCTGTCAGCGTCGCCCATACCGCGAGCGCCTGTTCGCGGCGCTCATCGCTGGCGGCGAGAAGAATCGGATACGCTGGCTCGTTCGCGCGGGGCCGTCCCGCGTCGGGCGCGCGCGACACGGCACACGCGCAGCAGAGCGCCGCGCACACCGCACCGACAATCATCCACACGAAAGTACGCATCGTTTGCTAATTGCTACTGTCAAAAGTCGTAGGCAAAAACTGTCTTAGCATTAAATCGGAAAGAGTCCCAAGTCAAGAGCATCGTGTCGCTGTCTAAATAGTCACGGCGATTGCAAAGGCGAGGGTACGTCGTATAATCCGAAGCCGGAGAATGCTTATGCGTTTCGACGAAGAAAATTTTCCGCTTTCAGGCAGCACGGAATCTGTGACCTCTCGTGAGTCGCGGGGCTTTGCGCCCGATCAAATGGTGGCGTGCGCGGAGTGTGTGCGCGCCAATCCGCCGACGCGCATGAATTGTCTTTACTGCGGCGCGACGCTTCCGACGGATGATGCGCATGCGGCGCTGCGTCGTCCCTCGTTGCGCCGGATGGAAGAATGGGAAGGGGGAATTAACATTATCCTGATGCCCGGCGGGGATGAGTCCGCGTCACCGGAAGCTTTCAACGAGGCGGCAGACTTACTCCGGCTGGAAGTTGAGCGGGTTCGTGAAATGTGGTTAAAGCGCCGTCCGCTGCCGTTGGCGCGCGTCTCGTCTTCGGATGAAGCGGCGTTGATTAAGGAACGGCTCGACGCGCTGGGGTTGCGGGGTGAGTTTGTTCCCGACGAGCTGTTAGCCGCCGGGTTTTCCCCACCGAAGCGTGTCCGGCAAATGGATTTAGAAGTTGATGCTTTGACATTCCGCGCGGGCGCGGGCGGTGAAGAGCTTGTCGTTGGGTGGGAAGATGTGACTGCCTTTGTGCGCGGACGAATTTTCAATAAGCGCGTCGAAGTCGAGGGGCGGGGTTCGTTTCCGGGGGTGGAAAAAGAAATTGCCGAAGCGCGCGAGTTGAAGTCCGATGAGGCAGTGCTCGATGTTTACACGAAGGACTCCGACAGCAGTTGGCGGATCAGCGCGGACAATTTCGATTACTCGTGTTTGGGCGCGCGTAAGGCTCTGCTGGCGAAAGACAACTTCGTTACTCTCACGGACACATTGAGGGCGCGCGCCGGCGCAGCTTTTTTTGATGACGATTACCGGGAGTTGCGCCATCTACTTTTTCCGGCGTGGCCGCTCAGCGAGCGCACCGAATCGCGCGGCCTGCGGCGCGAGCGGCCCGGAAGATTCAATACCGAAGCCGTCACTCACGTCAGCAACGAAGCGCAGTTTACGCGCTACAGTCGGCTCTGCCATTACTTTCAACTACAACGAAGTGGGTCGCGTTAATGAAGCGTAGACGAAATTTTCGGCAGGGGAGCGAAGCGCGCACTCCAATTGACGAGCGTGCCGCGAAACCGGCGGCGCGAGAGCAATCGCCGCATGAGCGCCGGCGCTTGAACTCCAGACCGAACGATAGGAACGAAGCGCATCCCGGCGTCGAGAAGAAAAGAAAACAGGGTCGTGACAGTGAAGACGCCGATCCAAACTTCTCGCATTCAGCCTTTTCGCATCCAGCCGGATTTTCAGAGGTGCGTCCTGCCGCCGAGCAACTTTACGGAGTGTCGCCGGTGCTTGAAGCTTTACGCGCGGGGAAACGCCCGATAGAGCGCATCACAATTGTCGAAGGCGCTCACGAATCACGGTTGAGAGAAATGATTCAACTCGCGCACGCCGCGAACGTCCCCGTCAGGCGTGTGCCGCGCGCGGAACTTCTGCACCTTGCGACGGCGGGCGTCAATCATCAGGGGGTGATTGCGATTGTCGCGGCGGCACATTACCATTCGGCGGACGGCCTCCTTGATAAGCTTGCGGCGCGCGTCGGGACGAATGATGCGCCGCTCGCCGTTGTGCTCGACGGCGTTGAAGACCCGCGCAATCTCGGAGCGATTATCCGAACAATTGAGTGCGCCGGCGCGCACGCGGTGTTCATTCCCGAACGTCGCGCCGTCGGCCTGACTGAGACAGTTGCCAAAGCCTCCGCCGGCGCGCTGGAGTATGTGCCGGTGGCGCGCGTGGCGAACATCACACGATTAATCGAAGAGTTGAAGGGGCGCGGCATCTGGGTGGTGGGCGCGGCGGCGGAAGCGAGTGAGAATTATACGTCGTGGGATTGGGCGGTGCCGTGTGCGGTGGTGTTGGGCGGTGAAGGCGAAGGGTTGCGCCGCCTCGTGCGCGAACACTGCGACGCGCTGGTGCGTATTCCTCTCAACGGACGCATCGAATCGCTGAACGTCGCGGTCGCCGCCGGCATAGTTCTTTACGAAGCGGTGCGGCAGCGAACCGCAAAGAGTGCCGCGACGTAGGTAATAATTCAAAAGTGATAGGTAAATGGTGACAGGTGATAGGAAGATCAACAATCATG
>Ga0183260_10002018_pt1 | contig 16926 bp, 15 predicted proteins | sample AntDrymUQ4972206_2_FD_129768 | JGI IMG/M metagenome (GOLD analysis project Ga0183260, IMG submission 129768) | Polar desert sand microbial communities from Dry Valleys, Antarctica - metaG UQ497 (22.06) (version 2) (version 2) | ecosystem: Environmental > Terrestrial > Soil > Desert | place...
CAGGGTCTCACCCTTTCGAAGCACGATCTTCGCGCCGCACGGAAGCACTGGATGTGTCACTCCGAGAGCCGCAGCGGCGAGCACCTGGCCGCAGGTCGTGCGTTGCGCGTCGCCCGTCTGACCACGGGATCCCGCGAAGGCCGTGTTCCAACTAGCAGGGGCAGCCGTGCTCGCCAGGGCTGCTCCGTCGTCCTGCGACCGCCGCTCAGCGACGGCGAACGCGATGACGCCCGCCAGAAGGGCGACGCATCCGAGAACCAGGATGCGATGCGCAAAGAGATCCATCAGAGAGAGTGTTGCGGATCGCGTCGTCGGAGCGCCGTCTCAGGTGCGCGAGGCGGCGCGGCCGGTGATCGCTCACCCACCCCCAACCACCCCAGGCGACGGCGCTACGTCGGCTTTTCGAGAACGCGGATCCCCAACTCAGCCAGGACTGCGGCAGGCACCGCTGACGGCGCACCCGTCAGCGGATCCGAGCCGCTCGACACCTTCGGAAATGCAGTGACCTCACGGATGTTCGGCTCGCCAGCGAGCAGCGCGACGAATCGATCGAGGCCGAGCGCGAACCCCCCATGCGGCGGCGCGCCCATCTGCAGAGCTTCGAGGAACCAGCCGAATTTTGCGTTCGCCTCTTCCTCCGTCATTCCCATCGCCCGGAATACTTGCTGCTGAACATCCGAGCGGTGGACTCTGATCGAGCCCGAGCCGAGCTCCCAGCCGTTCCAGATCAGGTCGTAGTGCTGGCTCAAGGCACTCGCCGGATCTGCCTCGATGAGCTCCTCGTGACCCTCCAGCGCACCGGTGAACGGATGATGCACGAACGTCCAGCGGTCGGTCTCGTCGTCGAGTTGAAAGAGCGGGAAGTCGAGGATCCAGTGAAAGACCTCACGCGTCTCGTCCACGAGACCGAGCTCGCGACCGAGGTGCAGTCGGAGCGCGCCAAGCACGCGCTCGACGCCCGCCTGCTCGTCGGCAGCGAAGAGAACCGTCGAGCCGGGCGGCGCTGCGAAGGCGGCGAGCTCCGGCTCGGAGAGGAACTTCGCGATCGGTGAGCGCACGTCGCCGTCAGGGCCGTAGACGAGATATGCGAGTCCCTTCGCGCCCCATTCCTTCGCGAAGGTCTCCAGCTTGGCGAGGTCGCCGCGCGAGAGCTCCCGCGGCACAACGAGAAAGCGCACGCTGGCCGCGCTTGCGAAGACACCGAACTCCGAGCCGCGGGTCACCTCCGTCGCGTCCTGGATCTCGAGCTCGAAGCGGAGATCCGGCTTGTCGGATCCGTAGCGCAGCATCGCGTGGGCGTAGGAGATCCGCGGAAACGGGCGCTCGGGCGGCTCCCGGCCCAACGCCTCGAACGATGCGACGACAACTCGCTCGAGCACCTCGAGGACGTCTTCCCGAGTGGGAAACGCGAGCTCGAGGTCGAGCTGACGGAACTCGAACTGCCGGTCGGCTCGGAGATCCTCATCGCGCCAGCAGGTGGCGATCTGGTAGTAGCGGTCGAATCCGCCGACCATCAGCGCCTGCTTGAAGAGCTGCGGCGACTGCGCGAGCGCGAAGAAGGTGCCGGGTTGCAGACGGACCGGGACGAGAAAGTCGCGGGCGCCTTCAGGAGTTCCGAGCGTGAGTCCAGGCGTCCAGATGTCGATGAACCCCTGCTCCTCCATCGACCGGCGAATTGCAGAGACGACGCTCGCGCCAAGGCGCAAGTTACGCTGCATCCGCTCGCTGCGGAGATCGAGCCAGCGGTAGCGAAGGCGCAGAGACTCGTCGACCCCTTCCTCGTCGAGCTGGAAGGGAAGCGGCGTCGAGCGCGAGACGATCTCGAGCTCGTCGACCTGTAGCTCGATCTCACCGGTCGGCATCTTCGGGTTCACCGTCTCGGGAGAGCGCGCTACGACCTCTCCCTTCACCTGCAGCACGAACTCGTTGCGAATCTCCTTCGCGAGCTCCGCAGCCGCGGGAGCGCGCTCGGGATTGACGACGAGCTGCATCAGGCCAGTCGGGTCACGGAGGTCAACGAAGACGAGCCCGCCGTGGTCGCGACGGCGTGAGACCCACCCCGCGAGCGTCGCCTTTCGCCCGACGTCTGAGGAGCGGAGATGGCCGCACATGGCATCTCGCCAGCTCACGTCATGAGTCTCGCGAGGACGTCGTCGAGTGCGACCTCCTCGTCTTTCTGCCCGCGACTTTGCAGCGTTGCGCCATCGGCTCGAATCTGAACGACCGTCACCGCTCCAATGCGCGCGGCCTGGGTCCGCTGACCCTTCAACGAGCGGTCCGCGTAGTCCGTGTCGCTCGCGACTCCCCTGGCTCTCAGCTCGCCGAGCCACGCTGCGACGAGCTCGCGCGAAGCCCCTTCAGCGACTGCGAGGAAGACTTTCGTTTGCTCAGGGCTCGCGTGCACGCCCGCGCCCTCGACGGCGGCCACCAGGCGCTCGATGCCGGCGCCGAAGCCGACCCCGGGTACGGGAGGTCCACCGATCTCCTCGACGAGGCCGTCGTAGCGGCCGCCGCCCGAAAGAGCGCTTTGCGCGCCCTCGTCCGGCCCGACGAACTCCCAGGTCGTGCGCGTGTAGTAGTCGAGCCCCCGGACCAGCGTCGGGACGACCTCGTAGGCGACACCGCACGCGTCGAGGTCACGCCGGACGGCTCCGAAGTGCTGGATACATGCCTCGCAGAGCGACTCCCCGATCTTTGGAGCCTCCTCGAGGGCTTCTTGCACGCCCTCGGGCTTGGCCTCGAAGTTGTCGAAGACGCGTAGCGAGCTCGCCGCGGCCTTCTCCCGCGTGGCCGCATCCAGCCGCTCGAGGTTCGCCGCCAACCACTCGTTCAGGCGCGCGAGATAGGCGGGACGGCACTCGCGGCAGCCGATCGAGTTCAGCGCCAGCGTGAACTCACTCACGCCGAGGTGTGCGAGGAGAGCGTGGTAGAGCTGGATCACCTCGGCATCGACCGACGGGTGGTCGGATCCGATCGCCTCCACCGAGAGCTGCCAGTGCTCGCGGTATCGCCCTCTCTGCGGTGTCGCGTACCGGTACATGGGGCCGACGGTGTACAGCTTCACCGGCTGCGGGTCACGATGCATTCCGTGGTCGACATAGGCGCGGCAGATCGGAGCCGTGCCCTCGGGCCGCAACGTGAGGGAGCGGCCGCCTCGGTCCTCGAACGTGTACATCTCCTTTTGGACGACGTCTGAGCCCGCGCCGGACGTGCGCTCGAAGAGCGTCGTGTCTTCGAACACGGGCGTAAAGATCGGCCGGTAGCCGTAGAGCGCGCACAACCGCTCGGCTTCGCCGGTCACGAGCCGCCACAGGGGCTGCTCCGCGGGAACCACGTCATGCGTCCCTCGGGGCCGCTCGATCTTCGTGGGCGATGTCAAGCCGTCTGCTCCGAGCGCAACTCGGCCAGGAAAGGGTTGTGCGCGAGCTCGTCTCCGAGCGTCGTCGCGGGTCCATGCCCCGGGTAGACCACCGTGTCGGAGGGCAGCGTGTCGACGAGCGAGCGGATCGAGAGAATGAGCGTGTTCCAGTCTGCTCCAGGGAGGTCCGTGCGTCCCACCGAGCCGGCGAAGAGGACATCGCCCGAGAAGAGGCTTCCGTCCGCGTAGTAGGCGAGGTGGGCGGGAGAGTGTCCCGGCACCGAGAGAACGTCGAACGCGATCCCGGCGAGGCTCACGGTCTCTCCGCCGCCGAGGAGAACGTCAGGCGCGTAGGGTCGGAGCAGGACTCCGGGCGGGGTGAACGGTTGCGGATCCTCGAGGAGCGAGCGCTCGCCCTCGGACATGTAGACCGGTGCGCTCGTTCCCTCCGCGAGCTCGGCGACGCCGAGCAAGTGATCCCAGTGCCCGTGGGTCACCAGAATTCCGCCGCAGCGCGCTCCCCGGCGGGCGAGAGACAGCCGAAGCTCCGCCGGATCCCCGCTCGGATCGACGACCACAGCCTCGGGGGCGTAGGCATCGGCTCGGACGATGTAGCAATTCGTGCCCAGCGGTCCGAGCGCGAGCTGTTCGACATCGAGGGCCATCAGCCGGTTGTCAGCTCTTGCCCGGCTCGCGCCGGGCCTCCCGCTTCTTGAACGACCGATACATGACGCCGTCGAGGAAGTAGCTGAACGGAATGAAGATGCCGACGATGAAGGCGGTCTGGATCAGCTGGTCGACGAGTGTGAGATCGCTCGAGAGCAGCATGACTGTGACGAACATGATCGGGGCGAAGACGAGGCCTCGTTTGAGCGTGCGACGCCATGACGGCGGTTGCGCCTCCCGGCCCGATCGGGGGGAAGCGGTTCGTTGCGACTGCGATCCGGACTTGCGGGCGGGAACCTCCTCTGCGTCCAGCTCGTTCCCCTCGGCGTCCTCCCAGACGTATTCGTGCCGGTTCTCCTTTGCGCGGCGGCGACGTTGCTTTCGGGTCGGCATGCCGCGATTATGCCCGGCTGTTCTCGATGCCCTGTCGGGAGGCGGTGCGCCGACCGGAGGACGATGACAACCGAGACGGCAGCACATCCCACTCGCGCACTCGACGCGCGGTCTGGCGAGCGCTAGACGATCAGGCCGCCTCGGACAACGGTGTGCACGACGGGGCCGCCGAGGTGATACGCGAGGTGACGCCAGTCCTCCGCGCCGACGAGCACGATGTCGGCGTCGTAGCCGGGGGCAAGGCGTCCCTTTCGCTCGGCGCGTGCGAGCACATGCGCGGCGTTCACCGTGCAGGCGGTGAGCGCCTGCTCCGGGCTCAGCCCGAGCTGCGTGCAGGCGAGCGAGCAAATCAACGGCAGGCTCTCGCAAAAAGCACTGCCGGGATTGAAGTCGGTCGCAAGCGCAATGGCCGCGCCTGCTTCGGCGAGGGCGCGGCCCGGTGGCATAGGTCGGCCGAGGAAGAGCGCGCTCGCCGGCAGCAGGACGCCGGTGACGTCGCTTGCGGCGAGGGCCGCGACACCGACCGGGCCGGTGATCTCCAGGTGGTCGACGGAGCGTGCCCGAAGCTCGATCGCAAGCGGAATCGCGCCCGCTTCCGTGAACTGGTCGCCGTGCAGCCGGAGCTCGAGGCCCGCAGCACGGCAGGCGTGGAGATAGCGTCGCGCATCCTCGACGCCGAACGCGCCGCGCTCGAGAAAGACATCGGCCGCCTCGGCGAGCGAAGCCGCGTCGGGCAGCACCTCCGCGAGCAAGAAGTCGACATAGGCAGCCGGTCCGTCGTCGGTGAACTCCGGCGGAACCGTGTGGGCGCCGAGCCAGGTGGGGACTCCGCCGGTGGCTCGGATTGCGCGCAGCTGGGCGAGCTCGGTCTCGCGATCGAGCCCATAGCCCGACTTCGCCTCGAACGTCGTCGTCCCGGAATGGCGCATCCAGGCAACGTGACGGTCGAGGGCGGCAAGGAGGCCGGCCTCACCCGCCTCCCGCGTCGCTTGAACCGTTGACAGGATGCCGCCTCCGGCCGCGTGCAACGCCTCGTAGCTGGCGCCGGACGCTCGCAGCGCGAACTCCGCCACGCGGTCGCCCGCGAAGCAGGCATGGGTGTGGCAATCCACCAGGCCTGGGATCGCCGAGAGACCTCGCCCGTCGAGCTCCTCCACCTCGCCGAAGATCGGCTCGAGATCTCTCATCGCGCCCAGGCGCGCGATCTGCTCCCCGTCGCAAAGCACATACGCGTCCTCGATCACCTCCACCGCCCCGAGCTCCGCTCCGCGCAAGGGCGCGTTCCGCCCGCCCGGGGTCGCGACCTGCGCCAGATCGCGTATGAGCAGCCGCGCGGACATCTCCTCGCCGGACGCGCTCACGCGTTCGAGTCGGAGGCAGGAATCGAGGGGAGATCCATCCCACCCCGACGAGCCGTGTCGAGCGCATCCTCGTACCCCGCATCGGCATGGCGCATCACGCCGGTTCCCGGATCCGTCGTGAGCACTCGTTCGAGCTTCTCTCGAGCGGCGTCGGTCCCGTCGGCGACGACGACCATCCCCGCGTGGATCGAGTTGCCGATGCCGACACCCCCACCGTGGTGGACGCTCACCCATGTCGCTCCTGCGGCGACGTTCAGGAGCGCGTTCAGGATCGGCCAGTCGGCGATCGCGTCCGAGCCGTCCCGCATCGCCTCCGTCTCCCGATAAGGGGAGGCGACCGAGCCCGAGTCGAGATGATCGCGTCCAATCACAACAGGCGCGCCCACGCGGCCCGAGCGGACAAGGTCGTTGATTGCCAGCCCGGCGCGTGCTCGGTCGCCGTAGCCGAGCCAGCAGATCCGCGCGGGGAGTCCCTGAAACTCGACCCGGCCCGGTGCCAGCTCGAGCCAGCGACGGAGGAGAGCGTCGTCCGGAAACAGCCGCCCAAGCTCGAGGTCGATCGCCTCGATGTCCGCAGCGTCCCCCGAGAGCGCCGCCCACCGGAACGGTCCGATCCCACGAGAGAAGAGCGGTCGGATATAGGCCGGGACGAAGCCCGGATATGTAAACGCGTCCGTTACGCCGGCTTCATACGCCTCCCCTCGCAGATTGTTGCCATAGTCGAAAACATAACAGCCTGCTCGGACGAGTTCCAGCAGTCCTTGCACGTGTGCGACGATCGACATGCGCGCACGCCGGAGATACTCGTCGGGATCGCTCGCGCGAAGGTCCGTCGCCTCGCTCACGTCGAGTCCTGCCGGGACGTATCCGTTCAGCGGGTCGTGCGCGGCCGTCTGATCGGTCACGAGATCGAAGCGCTCACCATGCCTCGCGAGCTCGGGCACGATTTCCGACGCATTCCCGAGCAAGCCGATCGATACTGCCCGTCCATCCGCGGCAGCAGCGCGCACACGCCCGACCGCGTCCTCGACCGAGTCCGACGCCTCGTCCAGATAGCGCGTCTCGAGCCGACGCTCGATCCGAGAAGGATCGACCTCGATACACAGGATCGCAGCGCCCGCCATCGTCGCGGCCAGCGGCTGTGCCCCGCCCATCCCACCCAGCCCGGCCGTCAGGATCGTTCGTCCGGAGAGATCGGCGCTCCCGAAGTGCTTCTCCCCTGCGGCTGCGAACGTCTGGTACGTCCCTTGCAGGATTCCCTGGGTGCCGATGTAGATCCAGCTTCCAGCCGTCATCTGCCCGAACATGGTCAGACCCGCGGCCTCCAGTCGCCGAAACTCCTCCCACGTGGCCCAGCGCGGGACGAGGAGCGAGTTGGCGATGAGGACTCGCGGCGCCCACTCACCGGTCGTGAAGACGCCGACCGGCTTGCCGCTCTGTACGAGGAGCGTCTCGTCGTCGCCGAGTCGTAGGAGTGTCTTGACGATCGCCTTGAGGGCGTCATGGTTGCGAGCTGCCTTGCCGGTGCCTCCGTAGACCACCAGCTTCTCCGGGTGCTCCGCGACCTCGGGATCGAGGTTGTTGAGCAGCATCCGCAGTGGCGCCTCGGTCTGCCAGGAGCGCGCGTTGAGCGTCGTCCCGCGGGGAGCGCGAATCCGGGTCAGATCCCCGACGAGCGCCTCGACCCTAGCGTCCATCGTCGCGTGGTCGGTCATGCGATCTCCCCTATCGTCGCGTCTACAGCCGAGACGACCTCGCCCGAGCGAATCGCAGCCGCCACCTGCTCGATGTCGAGCGCCAGGGAGCGGTCTTCGATCAGACGGGAGGACAGCGAGCGCACGAAGTCGTGCACCGCGCGCACTCCTTCTCCTGGTTGAAGCGGCGCCAGGAACTCGACGGCCTGCGTGCCGGCAAGGAGCTCGATCGCGAGTGTCCGTTCAGCATTGTCGAGCACGCGCAGCGCCTTCAGCCCGGCCGCGTTTCCCATCGAGACATGATCCTCCTGGCCCGCGCTCGTCGGAATCGAGTCGACGCTGGCCGGGTGCGCGAACACCTTGTTCTCGGAGACCAGTGCGGCGGCCACGTACTGGGGAATCATGAAGCCGGAGTTCAGGCCGCCTTCGGTGACCAGGAAGGGCGGGAGGCCGTCGGAAAGGCTGGGATTGACCATCCTCTCGGTTCTTCGCTCCGAGATGCTCGCAAGCTCCGCCACCGCCATCGCCAGCACGTCGAGCGCGAAGGCAAGCGGCTGTCCGTGAAAGTTTCCGGCCGACACGATCTGACCCTCGTCCACCAGAACGAGAGGGTTGTCCGTGGCGGCGTTCAGCTCCACCGACACCGTCGCCTCGACGTAGTCGAGGAGGTCACGGCACGCACCGTGCACCTGCGGAGCGCACCGAAGGGAGTACGCGTCCTGCACCTTGTCGCACCAGCGATGCGACTCGCTGATCGCCGACCCTGCCAGCAGCCGCAGGACGTTGGCCGCGGACTCTTGCTGTCCCTTCAGCGGGCGAGAGCGGTGCACTGCGGGGGAGAAGCTCGTCGCCGATCCCTGGAGTGCCTCCAGCGAAAGCGCGCAGGCACAATCGGCCGTCGCGGCCAGCCGTTTCGCCCGCTCCACGCCGAGCGCGGCCATCGCCGCCATGAACTGCGTTCCGTTCACGAGAGACAGCCCTTCCTTGCTGACCAACCGAATCGGCTCGAGCCCGACCCGGCGAAGTGCCTCTCCCCCGTTCAACCGCTCGCCCTCGACGACTGCCTCGCCCTCGCCCACGAGCGGAAGAGCGAGATGCGCAAGCGGCGCGAGGTCGCCGCTTGCACCCACTGATCCGCGAGCCGGAACCACCGGGAGGACTCCCCGATTCAGGCACTCGACGAGCAGCTCGACGGTCTCCACACGAGCGCCCGAATAGCCCTTCGCCAGCGCGTTCGCACGAAGCAGCATCGCCCCGCGGACGATGTCGTCGGGATAAGGCTCGCCGACACCGCAAGCGTGGCTGCGCAGCAACCGAAGCTGGAGCTCGTCAGCCAGCTCCTCGGGGATGCGGGCGGTCACGAACCGCCCGAACCCCGTGTTCACACCGTAGGTGTTCTCGCCCTTCATAGACTCGACGAGCTCCCGTGCGGCATGCATCCGAGTCCTCGCAGTGTCAGCGATCTCCGCCTTCGCCCCATGGACGGCGACGTCCCACACGTCTCCGAGCCTGAGGTCTTCTCCCGTCAGGACGAGCGGTCGCGGCACGCTTCGAGTCTAGAACGCCGAACGCCCGAGGGCCCGTTCGAGCACACGCGACTCGCTTACCCCGGGAATCGAGACACCCGCGGCGACAGCGGCGGCCAAGACGCGCTCGGGAGCGAGGCCGACGAGCTCGCCGTCCACGACCTCTGCGCCACGCGATGCAGCTTCCTCTCGAACTCGCTTCACGACTTCGTGGAGCGGAGCCCGTTCGAGATCGAGCACGTTCATGCTCACCTGGATACGCCCGGAGCGCGGCAGCTCGAGGCCGATTGCCTGCACGCCGGGCATCCCACCGCCGGACTCCCGGATCGACGCTGCGATCGCGCGTGCCACGCTCACGTCGGCGGCGGCGAGCTCGACGTTGTACGCGACGAGCGGTAGGCGCGCCCCGACGAGGATCGCGCCTGAGCGTGGATCGAGCCTCGACGGGCCGGCGTCCGCGCGCAGCTCGCCCGCGACGACCCGCCGCTCGAGCTCCGCCAGTCCTCCAGAGCGAAAGAACGCGGGCCGCTTGCCGCCGCCCACCGCCCCGTAGAGAAAGACGGGCACCTGGAGCTCGCGACCCACCCGCTCGGCGACGGCGCGCGCAGCGGCCTCCGCCGCCGCCAGCTCCGACGGGACGACGGGTACGAGCGGGACGACATCGACCGCGCCAACCCGGGGATGGACGCCGTCGTGCGCCCGCAGGTCGACGAGCTCGAGCGCGCGCGCGATTCCCGTGACGAGCGACTCGACAAGTGGGTCGGGATCCGCCGCGAGGGTGAACACCGAACGATGGTGGTCCGCGTCGGCATGAACGTCGAGGAGGGCGGCGCGGCTCGCGAAGGCGCGTCCGATCTCTTCGATCGCGGCTGCTTCTCGCCCTTCGGAAACGTTCGGCACCGCTTCCAGCACGATCCGTACCCTACGAGCCGGTGACGGCGGAGGAGGACTCGACCCTACGACCGCAGTCCGCGAGGCGGACGTTCGTCCGGCTGCTCACGTTCCTCCGTCCGTATCGCGCCTCGCTCGCCGTCTCGTCGGCCCTCGCGATCGGCTCGCAGGTTGCGGGAATTCTCGTTCCGGTCCTGATCGGAATCTTCATGAACGAGCTCTATGGCGACCCGGACTCGACGGTTCTCAAGTACTTGATCGCGGCCATCGTCGCGCTCGGATTGATCCGCGGCGCACTCATGCTCGGCCGGCGCCTGCTCTCCGGTCGCCAGGCCCTCGCCGTCGAGTACGACCTCCGTGACGAGCTCTACTCGCACTTCCTGCGTCTCTCGTTCGGCTTCTACGACCGAAGCCAGACCGGACAGCTCATGTCCAGGGCGACGATCGATCTGCAATCGGTGCGGTTCTTCCTCGGGTACGGGCTCATCTTCTTCGCGCAGCACGTCGTCACGATCGTCGTAGTCTCGGCGGTGCTCTTCGTCTACGACTGGCAGCTTGCGCTCGTCGCGCTGGCGATCACTCCTGCGATCGTCCTCATCGCCCAGCGCTACAGCCGCGTCTCGCATCCTGTGCTCCGAGATGTGCAGGCGAAGCTCGCCGACGTCTCGACGGTTGCGGAGGAGAGCATCGTCGGAGTGCACGTTGTCAAGTCGTTCTCGCAGGAGGAGCATCGAGGAGAGCAGTTCGCGCGAGCGGCCGACTCGGTCTTCGATCGGACACTGGCCGCGAACCGCCAGCGCGCGCTCTATGTGCCATTGCTCAGCTTTCTGCCGCTGATCGCGCAAGCTGCGGTGCTCCTCGTCGCCGGTCGCATGGTGGTCAACGGAACCCTGCCTCCCGGCGACTTCTTCGCTTTCTTCCTGCTGCTCGCGATGCTCGTCATGCCGCTCCGCATGCTCGGAATGTGGGTAGGTCAAGCGCAGCGGGCCACCGCGGCAGGCGAGCGCATCTTCGAGGTTCTCGACGAGCCGGAGGAGATCTCCGACCGGGAGGGGGCGCAGTCGCTCCCGCCCGGGCCCGGACACGTGCGCTTCGAACGCGTCGACTTCGGCTACGAGCCTGGGCGTCTCGTTCTCGAGGACGTCGATCTCGAGATCGCGGCCGGTCGCACCCTCGCGCTCATCGGCCGAACCGGCTCTGGCAAGACCACGTTGTCCGCGCTCGTTCCGCGCTTCTATGAGGTGACGGCGGGGCGCGTGCTCGTCGACGGCATCGACGTCCGAAACGTCCAGCGTCGCTCACTCCGACGCGAAATCGGCGTGATCTCCCAGGATCCGTTTCTCTTCTCTGCTTCCGTTCGCGACAACATCGCGTTCGGAGTTCCCAACGCACCGCATGAGGCGGTCGAGGCGGCCGCGCGGGCCGCCCAGGCTCACGACTTCATCATCGCCGACCTCCCGCAGGGGTATGAGACGGTCATCGGAGAACGCGGGATCACGCTCTCCGGTGGTCAGCGCCAGCGGATAGCGATTGCGCGAGCGCTTCTCATCGATCCCCGCATCCTCGTTCTCGACGACGCGACCGCATCCGTCGACGCCACCACGGAGGCTCGGATTCGGGAGGGTCTGCGCGAGGTGATGCGCGGGCGAACGACGATCATCATCGCCCATCGGCTCTCGACGATCGCGCTGGCTGACGAGATTGCGGTGCTCGAGAACGGTCGAATCGTCGCACGCGGAACACAGACCGAGCTTCTCGCGGACAACGAGCTCTTTCAGGAGATCCACGAGCACGGGCTTCTGCAACAGGTGACCGCCGGATGAGCGCCGGCGTCGCAATGGGACCGACTGCGCTAGATCACCGCAAAAGGCACACATTCGCCACGAACACGTTCCCCATGTGTGCGAATTTCGGCGATATGCTCGCAGTGGGTGGTGGGCCGGGGTGCCCCGTCTGAAAGCCGGAAAATGAAGATCTGGCAGGCGGGAAGCCATCTCAGCGACGAGCGAGCCGGTCGCGTCGACGACTGGTCGTGGGGACAGACCCGGCGCCGCCTCGCCGTGCTCTTTCGTCTCGCCCGCCCATATCGGGGACGAGCCGCGCTCGCCGTCGTCACGCTCGTCGCGTACACGCTCGTTGCGCTTTTGCCGCCCTATCTCGCAAAGCTCGCCGTCGACGACGGGATCGGTGACCGCGACTTGCGGGCGCTGACTCTGGTCGTCCTCGCGTTCCTCGCCGCAGGAGTCGTAGCCTTCGCGCTCTCCGGCCTCCAGACCTACTTCACGGGCTGGGTCGGCGAGCGAGCGCTCGCGGATCTCCGCATCCGGCTGTTCAAGCACCTGCAACGACTATCGCTGGGCTTCTTCGAGCGCAATCGAACGGGCGCGATCGTAAGCAGGATCACGAACGACGTCGAAGCGCTCGACCAGCTCGTCACCGACGGCCTTTCGAGCCTCGTCCAGAACAGCCTCGTCTTGCTGGGCACCGCGATCGTGCTCTTCCTCCTCGACTGGCGACTCGCGCTCGCGACGTTAGTAGTCCTGCCGCTGATGGGCGGTGTGACCGCGTGGTTCCGGGTGCGCTCGAATCGGGCCTACCGGCGCGTCCGGGAGCGTCTCGGCCTCGTCACCGCGACGCTCGCCGAGGACATCTCGGGCATGCGAGTCGTGCAGTCGTTCACCCGCGAGCCGGCGAGCCAGACGACATTCCGCGGTGTGAACTCCGGCTACAAGGATGCCAACTACGAGACCGTCATCCTGAACGGCCTCTACTTCCCGGCGGTCGACGTACTCTCCTCGGTCGCGACGGCGATCGTGCTCGGCTTCGGAGGCGCGCTCGTCATCGACGGAAGCCTCACGACCGGGACGCTCCTCGCCTTCATGCTCTACCTCGCGAACTTCTTCGATCCTGTACAGCAGCTCTCACAGCTGTACAACACATTCCTCTCCGCGACCGCCGCGCTCGATCGCATCATCTCCGTCCTCGACGAGGATCCCGATGTCGTCGACGCGCCGCAGGCGCACGAGCTGCCTCTGATCGAAGGGCACGTCCACTTCGACCACGTCCGCTTCGGGTACTCGGAGCTGCCGGACGTCCTGCACGACTTCGATCTCGACGTGCCCCCCGGCACGACCGTGGCTCTAGTCGGCCATACGGGAGCGGGCAAGTCCACGATCGCGAAGCTGCTCGCGCGCTTCTACGATCCGCGAGCCGGCCGGATCACGATCGACGGCCACGACGTGCGGGACGTGACCCAGCTCTCCCTCCGACTCGGGCTCGGGATCGTCCCCCAGGAGGGCTTCCTCTTCGCGGGGACGGTCGCGGAGAACATCTCCTTCGGGCGTCCAGCAGCGACTCGAGCCGAGGTAGAGGCTGCGGCTAGGGCGGTCGGCGCCGACGGATTCGTCGCCGAGCTGCCGGAAGGCTACGACACGGAGCTCGGCGAGCGCGGCTTCCGGCTCTCGCTCGGGCAGAGGCAGCTGGTCGCGTTCGCCCGCGCCCTCCTCGCCGATCCGCGCATTCTCATCCTCGACGAAGCCACCTCCTCCGTCGACATCGGAACCGAGCGGAGGATCGAGCGAGGGCTGCGGCACCTCCTTGCCGGCCGAACGGCCTTCGTCATCGCGCACCGTCTGTCGACGATCCGTCGCGCCGATCTGATCGTCGTCCTCGACCACGGTCGCATCGTCGAGCAAGGGACACACGACGAGCTCATGGCTGCTGGCGGCGCCTACACACGTCTCTATGGCGACTGGGCGGCGAACGTTGCGTGAGCCTGTAAGCGTCTAGGCTCCGGTGGCCGTGAGCAGCGAAGGAGACACCGACCAAGCGATCGACGAGGTGATCGAGGAGTCGATCGCGCTCGAGAGCGCGTACGCGACCCTGCTCTCGCCGACGGAGGCGGTGGCGGCAATGCATCTCCGCGTCCCGGCGCGCGGGAACCGAAAGCTCCGCCGGGTCCTCGAGAGGATCGAAGCGGATGACCAGATCAAGGCCTGGTGGCACGTCGCGAACGTCAACGCGGTAGCGCGGCTGGAGATCAACGACCACTCGTGGGTGCACGTCCAGATCGTGGCCAACATCGCGCTGAAGCTCCTTCGGCAGCTGACGAAGCACGGGGTGCAGCCCTCGCTCGTTCACGACTACCGACTCACCGCCGACGAGTCCGAGGTCGTCGTCGTGCTCGCCTCCCTCCTGCACGACATCGGCATGTCCGTCCATCGCCGAGACCACGAGGATTGGAGCCTTTTCCTGGCGGAGCCAAAGATGCGGGAGCTGCTCGAGGACATCTACGACGAGCCCGACCGCACCGTCGTCGTCTCGGAGGTGCTGCAGGCGATCACGAGCCACCGCGCCGACGGCGAGCCGCTCTCCGTGGAGGCCGGCATTCTGCGAGTCGCCGACGCCCTCGACATGGCCAAGGGTCGCTCGCGGATCCCGTTCGAGCGCGGATCCGTCTCTATCCACTCGCTCTCTGCAGCCGCGATCGACGAAGTGCGCATCGGGGACGGCCAGACTCGGCCCATCCGCGTCGAGATCGTCATGAACAACTCCTCGGGCATCTACCAGGTCGACGGCCTGCTCAAGGCCAAGCTTCGAGGCTCCGGGCTCGAGCCGTATGTCGAGGTCGTCGCGCGCATCGACACCGAGGCCGAAAAGCGCCTCGTGCCCGTCTATCACCTGGAGATCGGCGGTCCGGACGGCTCGTAGAACCGCCAGCCCATCCTCTAAACTGAGCGGGCCGGTGCGGGATCGTCTAACGGCAGGACGCCTGGCTCTGGACCAGGAAGTTGGGGTTCGAATCCCTGTCCCGCAGCCATCACCCGCTCCTCTGGGTTGTCTAGCTCGGCTACGCTCGTGACAGCTTTTCTAAGCGTTTTGTAATTCTCTGCGCGAGAGTTCGTGCCGCTTTCGCTAGGGTGGCCGAGATCGCGTGACACGAGCTGGCTCCTTGGAAGGGTCCGCGCCCCTGTCGTCGACCAGGAGGTTCGATTCTGAAAGCCCTATTCGTTGGCCTGTGCGTCCTTGTTTTGGCGGTACAGGTCTCTGCGGTAGCGAAAGGCGAGAATTTGAAGCGCACAGCCGAACCCCCTCGCACAGTGAGGACGGTCCAGCCCGCCGTCTCCTTACAGACGCGCCTCGAGCGAAAGCTCGCAGCTGCGCGGAAGCATCGCAGCGTCATCCGTTTTTTCGAGAACCACCGCTCGCTCCTCAGCTCTACCGAGGATCGGACGGTGGCCCGCAAGGCGCTCGAGCGCGCGGAGCGGCGACTCGCACGCGTGACGAAGACCATCGTCGCGCTCAGGCGTGCACTGCAGCGTCGCGAAGCGCGGGCGCTGACCAACGCGTCACCGAAGGTCGCGATCTGTCGCGTCTTCGGACGCCGTTACTGCGGTCAGGCGCTGCGGGTCTCCTGGTGTGAGTCCCGCCACTCGACGAGGGCCGTGAACGGTCAGTACCTGGGCCTCTTCCAGATGGGCTGGAGCGAGCGTCGGCTCTTCGGGCACGGCGAGAAAGCCCACCAGCAGGCAATCGCGGCGCACCGGTACTTCGTCAGGTCCGGTCGAGACTGGAGCCCGTGGAGCTGCAAGCCCTGGTACGACTACTCGTAGCTCTCGCGACTTTCGTCGCAAAGTGCGAGCCGAGCGGCCGGCCGCGGGTTTCTTTTTTCGCGCGCTTCTGCTAGGTCCCCGGCTGTGTGGGGACAACGGAAGCGAGATCGCGTGCGGCCCTTCGACGAGGCGTCCGCCTACGCACGCTGCCATGGTGACCGTGACGAGAACGTCAGGCTCGTGAAGCTTCCCCCACGCCGAGTCCGCTACGAGGACGTGCTCTCGAGCGGCGAGACGATCCGCCGGGAGTTCGAAGATCGCCTGGATACCCGCGAGCCGGAGTCCGCCGTCTAGCCCAAGCGGCTCAGCGTCGAACGAGAATCTCCTCGAGCGCCTTCCGCTCGAGGTCGGGCACCGTGCATCCGGCGGCCGGATGTCCAACCGGAACCAGGACATATGGACGCTCGTTCTCGGGCCGTTCGAGAATCTCGCGCACGAACCCCATCGGACTCGGTGTGTGCGTCAGCGTCGCGAGGCCTGCCTGGTGGAGGCTGGCGAGGAGTAAGCCGACGGCGATCCCGACCGACTCCCGAACGTAGTAGTGCTTGAACTTCGTTCCGTCCGCGTGAATTCCGTACGCCTGCTCGAACACGACGATTAGGTAGGGCGCTTCTTCGATGTGGGGCTTGCGCCAGTCTGTCCCGAGCCGTCGGAGGGCCTCGAGCCACTCGTCGGGCATCCGACCCTCGTAGCTCCGCTGCTCCTCCTCCTCGGCGGCTACTCGGATCCGGCGCTTGACGTCGGGATCCGAGACCACGACGAACGTCCACGGCTGCTGATGCGCGCCTGAGGGAGCCGTCCCTGCTGTAGCGATCGCGTTCTCGATGAGCTCGACCGGAAGCGGCTCCGGAGAGAACTCTCTCACGGTCCGCCGCTCTCGCATCTGCTCGAGAAACGCCCGTGAACGGGCAAGCTGCTCATCCTCAGAAAGTCGGACGAACCGGAGCGGGAGGAAGCGCGGCTCGTTTGTCATCGCGCAAGAGTACGCACCGCCGTTTCGCTACCCTACGGCGCTCGGCCCATTCGTCTAGTGGCCTAGGACACCGCCCTCTCACGGCGGCGGCACGGGTTCGAATCCCGTATGGGCCTTTAGGCGGCACACGCTGCACGACCTGCAAAGCCCTGCTAACACGGGTTTTGCGCATGGTTGAGCCATCTGCGGGCGATTTGGACGACGTGCTCAGACGTGTCAGAAATGCCGGGAAATCACGCGGCGTGCTGTCCCGGTGCTGTCCCGGGATTTCGCCAAACATGACAACACGACGTCTACGCCGCCGCCTGCACTAGCGCGCGTGCGGCCATCTCCTCGCGGAGCTCCGCAAGCAGCCGCTTCGCCGCAGGTGCGCTGAGGCCAACCTCGCGCGCAACGTCACTGATTCGGCCACCCTCGGCCAGCGGGCGGGCGACGTGCTCGAGTGTCCAGCG
>Ga0183260_10002019_pt1 | contig 16915 bp, 15 predicted proteins | sample AntDrymUQ4972206_2_FD_129768 | JGI IMG/M metagenome (GOLD analysis project Ga0183260, IMG submission 129768) | Polar desert sand microbial communities from Dry Valleys, Antarctica - metaG UQ497 (22.06) (version 2) (version 2) | ecosystem: Environmental > Terrestrial > Soil > Desert | place...
CATCAGGGCGCAATCCGTAGCCAGAGGCTGCGAGAACCAGTCAGCAGCCACGCAATCGCGCCGAGCCCCGGATGAGGCCGAGCTTGGTCTTCAGCCGCAAGATCCGCGCCACCGACCGCTCGACGTCGGCACGAGTGATCACTGCGGAGCGCACCGCGGCGCGCAAGCTCGCTACCGCATCGCGCGGCGATGCCGGCATCAATAACAGGTCGGATCCAGCGCGAAACGCACGTACGGCGAGGTGGCCACTGCTCCCGGCTAGCGCTCCCATTGTCAGCGAGTCCGTGATCACCACACCCCGGAATCCGAGCACATCTCGCAACCAGCCCTGATTGAGACGTCGCGAGAGCGTCGCCGGGCGACCGGTCGGGTCGAGTTTCGGGTACGCCAGGTGGCCCACCAGAACCAGATCGGTCCCCGCGGCGAGCCCGGCGCGGAACGGGCGTACGTGGTCCCGGCGCCAACTGGGGACTGGCAACCGCAGCGTCGGAAGGGCCTCATGACTGTCAACGCGAGTCGAGCCGTGACCCGGCCAGTGCTTGAGTGCGGTCGCCACCCCACCGGCGTGGTAGCCGCAGACCTGTGCGCGGACCATGCGCCCCACCAGCCGACCGCTGGACCCGAAGGAGCGGTCACCGATCACTCCGGCGTCCCCGACCGTGTTCACATCGGCGACCGGAGCCAGGTCGACATCAACGCCCATACTCTGCATGGCCCGACCGACGTCGCGGGCATCGCGACGGGCACGCCGCACGTTCCCGGCGTAGTCCCGCGCGGCTGGTTGGGAACCGGTGACCGGACCCGGCAGTCGGGACACCCGCCCACCCTCCTGATCGGTCATGATTAGCAGTGGCTGCCCGGTGCGCCGGGCAGCCTGCTGCAGGCCGTTGGACAGACGGCGGACTTGGCCAACCGAGCGCACGTTGTCGCCGAAGTAGATGACGCCACCCGGCCGAAACGTCGCCACAACCCGCGCCGGGGTGCGGACGCCGTAGGCAGCCAGATTGAATGCAGCCGCCCCCGGGCTGACGTGGTGTGCAGCGCGTCCAGCGACCGGGATCACGACGAGTTGATGCACGAGCTCACGCACGGTCAACGCGGCAACCCGCTGCTCGGTCCGCGACGGAGTCGCGACGAACGGCGCCGGTGTCACCGGTTCGACCACCGGAGAAGATCCGACGGAGCCGGCTAGACCCGGTACCAGGGTAAGCGCCGCAAGTGTGACGAGACCGCTCACGCCGGACCCTGCGACGCCTTGTACGCCGGTGCCACTTCGTTGATGGCGTCACCCATGCGGTGGATCCGCATTGCATTCGTCGACCCTGCGATGCCGGGCGGACTGCCCGCCACGATCACCACGGTCTCCCCCTCCGGGACTCGCCCGATCTCGAGCAGCGCACTGTCGACCTGCATGACCATCTCGTCGGTGTGCTCGACCGTCAACGTCTGAAACGTCTCGATACCCCACGTGAGCGCCAGCTGGGAGCGGACAGCGGCGAAGGGCGTGAAAGCCAGGACCGGAACGGCGGAGCGGTAGCGCGCCATCCGACGCGCTGAGTCACCGGAGGCAGTGAATGCGACCAGGTAACGCGCCCCCACCGCTTCGGCCACCTCCGCGGCCGCCTTGCAGATGATTCCGCTTCGGGTCTTGGGGTGCCAGCTGATGGCCGCCATCTGGTTCAGCCCATGGTCCTCAGTCGACTCGATGATGCGCGCCATCGTGTGCACGGCCTCGATCGGGTAACGGCCGACGCTCGTTTCGCCCGACAACATCACCGCGTCCGCGCCGTCGAGGACCGCGTTCGCGACGTCGGATGCCTCCGCCCGCGTTGGCCGCGGGGCGGAGATCATCGACTCGAGCATCTGGGTCGCGACGATCACTGGCTTGGCGTTGCGACGCGTCTTGTCGATGATCCGCTTCTGCACCATCGGGACCTCCTCGAGCGGGAGCTCCACGCCCAGATCGCCACGCGCGACCATCAGGCCGTCGAAGGCCTGCACGATCGAGTCGAGATTATCGACGGCCTGCGGTTTCTCGATCTTCGCGATGACCGGCACGAGACGCCCCTCCTCGGTCATCACCCGCCGGACGTCCTCGACATCCCTGGCGGTACGGACGAACGACAACGCCACCATGTCAACGCCCAGGTGGAGGACCCAGCGCAGGTCCTCGATGTCCTTGGGCGACATCGCCGGAACGCCGACCAGCACCCCGGGAAGGTTGATCCCTTTGAAATCGCTGATCGTGCCGCCGATCTCCGCGGTCGTCACCACGTCGGTCGGATCGACGCTGACGACGCGCAGCCGTAGCTTTCCGTCATCGAGCAGGACGACGTCGCCGGCCGCGACGTCACCGGGCAACCCGGTGTACGTGGTCGAGCAGATGCTGGAGTCACCGACGACGTCGCGGGTCGTGATCGTGAACGGTGCGCCGGGCGCCAGCTCGACGGCGCCGGCGCCGAACCTGCCCAACCGGATCTTGGGCCCCTGCAGGTCGGCCAGGACGCCGAGCGCCCGGCCGCTGACGTCCGAGGCCTCGCGGAGCTGGCGGTACACGCGCTGGTGGTCCGCGCGGGTGCCGTGCGACAAGTTGAGCCGGGCAACGTCCATGCCGGCGGTGACGAGGTCACGGATGCGCTCGGGTGAGGCCGTCGCCGGTCCGAGCGTGCAGACGATCTTGGCTCTACGCACGGCCTACAGCCTAAGAGCACCGCTCAGCTCAAGCCGGCACCCACGGCCGACCCAACACCGTAGGTGAGGGCGGCCGCCGCCCCACCGAGCGCCAGCTGACGCAACCCGCCGTACCACCAGCTGCGATCAGTCACCCTGGTGACCAGCGCGCCACAACCGAACAGCCCCAGCAGCGACAACACGACGGCCGGCCACATCCGGGTGGCGCCCAGAAGGTACGGCAGCACCGGGAGGAATGCGCCCACGGCGAAAGCGACGAACGATGACGCCGCGGCGACAATGGGCGAAGCGAGCGCATCGGGGTCGACACCGAACTCCTCGCGGGCGTGGACGCGCACCGCGTTGTCGACATCGCGGTGCACCTGCTCGGCCATCTGGCGGGCCACCCCAAGGTCGACACCCTTGCCCACGTACATCGCGGCCAGCTCAGCTTCCTCGGCCTCGCCGTTGACGAGGATCTCCCGGCGTTCGAGCTCGACCTGCTGGCGGGCGAACTCCGACTGGCTGGCGACCGACGTGTACTCACCGGCCGCCATGGAGAACGCCCCCGCCGCCAGGCCGGCCAGCCCGGCCAGTACCACCGGCTCAGAATTCGACGCGGCCGTACCGCCGACGACCCCTGCGATGAGGGCGAAGTTGGAGACCAGACCGTCCATGGCACCGAAGACGGCCGGTCGCAACCAACCACCGGTGACATCGGGGTGCTCATGCAAGATCCCGCTCATGACGGCAGGCTACGGCCGCCGCCGGGGGGTGTCAGCCAAGGTGTGGCTGTCCTCAGCGGCCGGCTCAGGGGGCTGCGCTGGCCGCTGCACCTCCTCCTCCCGGCCGGGGCGTCGCCGGCCGACGACGACGAAGTAGGTCACCGCGACCACGAACAAGACCACCGAGGTCCACACGTTGAGCCTGAAGGGTCCGAGCTCATGGGACTCGTCGATGCGCAACATCTCGATCCAGAAGCGGCCCGCGGTGTACAGCGCCACGTACAGAGCGAACGCCCGTCCATGACCGAGACGCCACCGCCGGTCGGCCCACAGCACCAGCAGCCCGGTGGCGATGCACCACAGCGACTCATACAGGAACGTCGGGTGGAACGTCGTCTCCTGCAGGTAGCCCTCCGGGCGGTGCTCCACATCGATCTCGAGCCCCCACGGCACGTCGACGGGCCGGCCGAAGAGCTCCTGGTTGAACCAGTTGCCCCACCGGCCGATGGCCTGGGCGAAAACGATGCCCGGAGCCAACGCATCGGCAAGAGCGGGGAAGCAGGCCCCGGCGCGGCGCGCCGCGATGTAGGCGCCCAGTGCCCCGAACGCGACGGCGCCCCAGATCCCCAGGCCGCCCTGCCACACGTAGAGCGCTTGGACCGGGCTCTCGCCGGCTCCGAAGTAGAGCTCGGGATTCGTCGCCACGTGGTACGCCCGGGCACCGACCAGTCCGAACGGGACCGCCCACACGGCCAGGTCACTCACCAAGCCAGGCCGACCCCCGCGCGCCACCCAGCGACGTTCGCCCGACCAGATCGCCACGACGACGCCGAGAATGATGCACAGGGCGTACGCGCGAAGCGGAACCGGACCGAGGTACCAGGTTCCGGCGGGCGGGCTCGGGATGCTTGCCGGCATCACCATGACACGCTCGCGTCGGACCGCTGCATGCCGGAAGCGAGGTCGGCCGCCAGCGCGGCGACCGCAGTCAGCCCCGCTGACCGGTCGGTCGCGTCGAGCAGACAGCGGACGAACGCAGAACCGACGATGACCGCGTCCGCGAACGCCGCAACCTCGGCGGCCTGGACGCCGTCGCTGACACCGAGGCCGACGCCCACCGGCAGCTCGGTCACCTCGCGCACCCGGCTGACCAACGCGGGGGCGGCGCTGCTGGTTCGCTCCCGGGCGCCGGTGACACCCATGATCGAGGTGGCGTACACGAACCCGCGACAGGCAGCCGCCGTGGTGGCCAGCCGCGCGTCGCTCGAGGACGGCGCCACCAGGTAGACGCGGTCGAGACCTTCCTGGTCCGACGCGGCGTGCCACTCCGCCGCCTCCTCCGGGATCAGGTCCGGCGTGATGAGCCCGGCGGATCCGGCCGCGTGCAGGGCCTGGGCGAAGCGGGCGACGCCGTAGCGCTCGACCGGGTTCCAGTACGTCATCACCAACGTCGGTACGCCACTGGTGGCGACGGTCTCGACGATGCGCAGGACATCGGTTGTCCGGGTGCCGGATGCCAGCGCCTGCTCGGCCGCGCGCTGGATCGTGGGACCGTCCATGACCGGGTCGCTGTACGGCAAGCCGACCTCGACCAGGTCGACTCCGGAGTCGACCATGGCCTCGAAGGCGGCAACCGACGTCTCGACATCGGGGAAGCCGGCCGGCAGGTAGCCCACCAGCGCAGCGCGTCCGTCCGCACGGCAACGCGCCAGCGTCGCCGCCACCCCGGCGGTCATCCCCGCGTGTCCGGACCGTCGAGGAGCTCGAACCAGGCCGCCGCGGTGTGCATGTCCTTGTCCCCGCGACCGGACAGGCCGACCAGAATCACCGACTCCGGCCCGAGCTCCTTCGCCAGCTCCATTGCTCCCGCGAGCGCGTGTGCGGGCTCGATGGCGGGGATGATCCCCTCGGTGCGGCACACCACGGCAAACGCCCGCATCGCGGTGGCGTCGTCGATCGCGCGGTAGACCGCCCGCCCGGTCTCGGCGAGGTAGGCGTGCTCCGGTCCGACACCCGGATAGTCCAAGCCCGCCGAGATCGAGTGCGAGTCGATCGTCTGGCCGTCCTCGTCCTGGAGCAGGTACGAGCGTGCCCCGTGCAGGACGCCGACGTCGCCGGCGGTGATGGTAGCCGCGTGGCGGCCGGTGTGGATGCCGTCACCGCCGGCCTCGAAGCCGTAGAGCCCGACCTGTTCATCAGGCACGAACGCGGTGAACATGCCGATCGCGTTCGAACCACCGCCCACACAGGCGCAGACCGCGTCCGGGAGCCGTCCGATCAGGTCGAGGCACTGGCCGCGCGCCTCGTCACCGATCCCGCGGGTGAAGTCGCGGACCATCGCGGGAAAGGGGTGGGGCCCGGCGGCCGTCCCGAGGAGGTAGTGGGTGTCATCGACATTGGTCACCCAGTCGCGCAACGCCTCGTTGATCGCGTCCTTGAGGGTGCGGGCACCCGTGGTCACCGGGACCACCTCAGCGCCGAGCATTCTCATCCGGGCCACGTTCAGCTGCTGGCGCTCGATGTCCACCTCGCCCATGTAGACCACGCAGTCGAGGTCGAGGTAGGCGCAGGCCGTCGCCGTGGCGACGCCGTGCTGACCTGCTCCGGTCTCCGCGATCACCCGGCTCTTGCTCATCCGCTTGGCCAGCAGCGCCTGCCCCAAGACGTTGCGTACCTTATGGGCGCCAGTGTGGTTGAGGTCCTCGCGCTTGAACAACACCCGCGCTCCAGCGTGGGCGGAGAAGCGGGTGGCGTCGTAGAGCAGGCTTGGCACACCGGCGTACTCACGCAGCATCCGGTCGAACTCGGCGCCGAACGAGTTCTCGGCCATCGCGGTCCGCCAGGCCCGCTCGAGCTCGTCGAGCGGGGCGATCAGCGCCTCAGGCATGAACCGCCCGCCGAAACGCCCGAAGTGCCCGGCAGCGTCCGGAAGGGTCCCCGGAGTAGTTGTCATCGGTACTTGAGTGCTGGGTGCGCCCCGGCCGCCACCAGGTCGGCAACGGTCGAGCGCGGGTTGTTCCCGGTGACCAGGGTCTCGCCCACCAGCACGACGTGAGCACCGGCCCGCGCATAATCGATAACGTCGTGCGGCCCACGGACACCGGACTCCGCCACTCGGACCACATCGTCGGGCATCCGGGCGGCGAGGCGGGCGAACACACCGCGGTCTACTCGCAGTGTTTTCAGGTCGCGTGCGTTGACCCCGATTATCGTCGCGTCGGCGGCAAGTGCGTGGTCCAGCTCGTCCTCATCGTGCACTTCGACCAACGGCGTCAACCCGATGGAGCCGGCTCGCTCGATCAGTCCGACGAGGGCGTTCTGACTGAGGGCAGCCGCAATCAGCAACACCATGTCCGCGCCGGCGGCGCGCGCTTCCCACAGCTGGTACGAGCTGACGATGAAGTCCTTGCACAGCACCGGGACGCTGACGCGGTCACGAACCGCGCGCAGGTCGTCGAGGGTGCCGCCGAACCGGCGTTGCTCAGTGACCACACTGATCGCCGCAGCTCCGCCGTCGGCGTAGTCAGCGGCCAGCGCCGCTGGGTCCGGGATCGACGCCAGCGTTCCCTTGCTGGGGCTCGACCGCTTTACTTCGGCGATGACGGAGACGCCGGCGGAGCGGAAGATCGGCATCGGATCGAGCGCGCATGTCTGGCGGGTCGCGAGGCGCTTGACCTCGTCGAGAGGAACAGCGATCTCACGCTGGGCGAGATCGAGCCGGACCCCTTCGAGGATCTCGTCGAGCACCGACATGGTGTCCTTCCGGCTCAGCGGACTTCCCGGCCAGCGTAACGACCTCACACAGCACAACCGGACATGGGGCGACTAGCGCGAGCTCGGGTCGCCCATGCCGGCGACGGACATGACCTTCCCCGTCAACAACGCGATCGGTAGCAGCGCAACCGCGATCCAGAACAGAATCCAGTTCGGCCCGATCACGAGTGCCACTCCGCCCAGAGCGAAAGCCACGAGTGTGATCACGACCGCTGTCCATGCGGCGGGGTTCGAGCCGTGTCCTGCCATCCGGCGCCTTCCTCCTCGATTCGCGCGCCGAGTTGCGAGTCGTTGTGGGTGTGGTGGCCTCTGCACCACCGACTACTCGCATCTCGACGGCCATGTTTCGTCCGGTCATTGTGTCGGATCGCGACCGGCATCCAGCGCGCGCCACTGGTCGGCGTCGTCGGCATCGCCGAGGTCCGTCGACGGGGCGTCGTACCGGCGTCCCATCACCGCCCAAGTATGACCCCACCGGGCTGTCATCAGCCCCGTGGCGATACCGCCGACAGCGGCCAGGACAGCGACCCACCGCCACCAGCTGACGTCGACATCGGCGGCAGTGGGGACATTGCCCGCCGCTGATGCCGGCGAGCCCAACAGGTTCGCCCTCAGGGCAGCCCGGACCATCTCGCCGGCTCCGGCGGCCACAACCAGTCCGATCAGCGCGGCCGCGGCGACGACTCCACCGATCCCCCGACGCAGCCAACCCGTTGTCGGCAGCACGGCAACCGAACCGGCCAGCACCACCAACGCCAAAGCAGCAGTGAGCGGCACCGCCTCGGCGCCAGTCACCGACACGACGTCGCGAGGAGCCGCCGGTGTGCTCAGGGTCAGCTCGGCCCATGCCCGACTCGCTGCCAGGAGCATGGCGCCGCCCGCTGCCACCCCACCCAGGACCGCGAGCATCACCATGCGACGCGCCCGCTCAGCCATCACTACCGCCCCCGAGGTGCGACTGCGCGACCCAACTCGTGTGCAGTCGGGCGTACACACCATTGGCCGCGACCAGCTCGCGGTGATGACCACGCTGCACCAGTCGACCGGCATCGAAGACCAGCACGACCTCGGCCGCCTCCGCAGTGGAGAGGCGGTGGGCGATCGTCACGGAGGTACGCCCCACCAACAGTCGTTCCAGCGCGGCGGACAACCGGACCTCGGTCTGCGGATCGACGGCGCTGGTCGCCTCGTCGAGCACCAGGAGGTCGGGATCGGCGAGATACGCCCGGACCAACGAGACGAGCTGCCGCTCCCCCGCGGACAGGGACTCACCACGCTGTCCGACCGGCGTCTCCAGACCCAGCGGCAGCGTGACGAACCAGTCGGCCAGGCCGAGGTCACCGAGGGCCTCGAGCAGCTCCTCGCTCCGGGCCGCGGCCCGGCCGTAGCGCAGGTTGTCGGCCAGCGAGGCGTCGAAGAGGAACCCTTCCTGCGGCACCATGACCACCCGTTCCCGCAGGGAGTTGAACCGGACGTCGCGCAGGTCGGTGCCATCGAGGCAGACGCGCCCGTGGACCGGGTCCATCAACCGGCACAGCAGCTTGGCGAACGTGGTTTTCCCGGAGCCGGTTTCGCCCACCACCGCCACCCGGGAGCCCGGCGGGATGCTCAGGTCGATGTCGTGCAGGACGAGGCCACCGCCGGGGTAGGCGAAGTCAACGTGCTCGAAGCTCGCAGCCAGCGCGCCATGAGGGAGGGCCACGCCGGAGATCCCCGGATCGACGACATCGGCCGGTGTGTCCAAGACGCCGATCACGCGACGCCAGGACGCGATCGCGTTCTGCGCCTCGGTCAGCACCTGGGTAGCCATCTGGACCGGTCCGACGAACAGCGAGACCAAGAACGCGAAGGCCACCACGGTCCCGATGGACAGGTGCCCGGCGACGCCCAGCCACACCCCGCCGACCACGACCGCAGCGTTGGCTAGCCCGCCCGCGATCCCGGCAGATGCGAAGGTGACGGCCACCAGGCGCTGCGCGGCGATGTTCGCGCGCAGATTCGTGCTGATGGCCTCGTCGATCCTGGCCTGGGTGCGTGCCTCGACCGCATGGGCGCGGACCACCGAGGCTCCCACCACCGGCTCGGCGATCACCGACAGCATGTCCGCGACGGTGCGGCGGACCGTCCCGTACGCGGTGGTCATCCGGCGCTGGAACGCACGCAGGCTCACCAGGAGCGGGACGAAGCACAACCACACGACGATCGTCAGCTGCCAGGAGTAGAGGGCCATGATCACCGACGCCACACCGACTTGTCCGATACTGATCAACAGCATGAGCCCGTAGGACTGCAGGAACAACGACACCTGGTCGACGTCCGAGGTGACCCGCGAGACCAAGGCACCGCGGCGTTCGGTGTCCTGGGTCAGCATCGGCAGGTCGTGGACGTGGCGAAACGCCTTGACGCGTAGCTCGGCCAGGCCGCTCTCCGAGGCACAGTAGAGCCGGAGCCTCATCCAGTACGCCGCTGCGGCGGTGAGCACCACGATCACCGCGGCCAGGATTGTGTAGCGCCACACCGACGCCCGGTCCACACCGCCAGGGGTCAGCAGGCCACCGTCGATCGTCCGCTGGATGACCACAGGCACGAAGGCACTGCCCATCGTGGACACCGCACCCAGCAGGAGCGTGAATCCGAGCCCGTCGCGCAGCGCGGGCGACAACGCGAACCCCCGTTTGAACACCTGTCGCGCCGTCGCGGTCGCGGAGTCTCCGAACCGGCTCGCACCGCGTCCGACGAACGCCGTCGATGCGCTCATCGAGGTTCGGCTGCCATCGCGGCCCGTGCCTGGTCGTACGCGTCGACAATGTCGCGGTAGGCGGCCGAGCGAGTCAGCAGCTCGGCATGCGGGCCACGATCAGCGACCCGGCCGTCGGTGAGGAAAACAACCTCGTCGGCCAACGCGATCGTGGCCCGCCGATAGGCGATGACCAACACCGTGGGACCGCCCGATCCGGCCGTACGGGCTCGGAGGGCAGCCAGGATGCGTCCCTCGACCTCGGGGTCCACCGCGCTGGTCGCATCGTCGAGGACGAGTAACCGGGGGCGCCGGACCAAGGCGCGGGCCAGTGCCAGCCGCTGGCGTTGGCCACCGGACAGGGTGGTACCCCGCTCCCCCAGCTGGGCGTCGAGTCCCTCGGGCAGGGCTACCACGAAGCGGTCCGCCTGGGCCACGCGGAGTGCCGCCCAGACCTCGTCGTCGGAGATGGCGGCTCCCAGGGTGACGTTGCCGCGAACGGTGTCATCGAAGATGAATGTTTGCTGTGGCACCAGGGCAACCGTTGCGGCCAGCGCGTCGTGGCTGAGCTCGCGGAGGTCTCGCCCGTCGAGCATGATCTGGCCATCGTCCGCGTCCATCAACCGGATCAACAGTGCTGCCAGGGTGCTCTTGCCCGACCCGGTGAGACCCACCACAGCCACCGTGCGCCCCGGCTCGACATCGAACGACACCCCGGCAAGAACCGGAACCGCGCTGTCGTGGCCGAAGTGCACGTCGTGTGCGGCCAACCGCACCGGGCCGCTGCCCGGCACCTTCGCGGCGCCGTACGCCATGGCGCCAGTGGCGTCGAGGACCGCACGTACCCGGTCCCAGCCCACCACGCTGCGCGGCAGCTCGCCGAGGACCCAGCCAAATGCCCGGACGGGGAAGGCGATGACGGTGAAGAGGTACGCAACCTGGACGACGTCCCCGGGTTGGGCGGCCCCGGACAGCACTCGTTCGATGCCGAGCAACACCACCAGCAGAACACCGAAGCTCGGCAAGGCCTCCAGAACCGGGTCGAAGGCGCTGCGCACCTGGCCCGCAGCGACGTTGGCGTCGCGCAGCCGCGCGCTGACGGCTCGAAACCGTTCGGCTTCTTCCGCTTCCCTTCCCATCGTCTTCACGACCAGCGCTCCGTCGAAGGATTCGTGGGCAACCGCGCTGACGTCGGCACGCAGCGCCTGCGCGCGGCTGATGCGGGGAGACAACAATCGCTGGTAGACCACGTTGATGGCGAAGAGCAGCGGGAAGATGACCAAGCCCACGATGGTCAGGACGACATCCGCGGTGAGCATGGCGACGATCCCGACGGCAAGCATGGCCAGCACGCCGATGGCCATCGGCAGCGGCATCATCACCCCCCACACTGCCTCGACATCCGCGTTGGCATTGGACAACAGCTGTCCGGTGGGGTGTTGCGCGTGCCAGCGGACCGGCAGGGCCAGATACCGCCGGGTGACTTGGCGGCGGTAGTCGGCGATCAGCCGGAAGTAGACGATGCCACCGACCAGCCGGCGTCCGATGACCCCCAAGGCGCGCAGCAGGGCAATACCCAGAAACAGCGCCGTGACCGCCAGCGCGAGGCCGCCAGCGAGCTCGCCGGAGGCGAACGCCGGTGCGATCACCGAGTCGGTCGCCCACCCCAGCACCCAGGCGTCGGCCACGGTGAGCCCGCCGTAGACGAGGCTCCCTGCAACCGCGACCGAGAACAGCTTGCGTTGTTCGCGCATGCCGATGGTCAAGACCGCCAGACCTCGGCGCGTAGTGCCGGTCGCCGCGGAACGTTGGCTCACGCAGCGGCTCCGGCAACGGCCTCAAGTGCTTCGGGCAACGAGAACGCACCCCGTACAGCCGGCAGTGCCTGCAGCGGACCCATGCCGCAACCCTAGGTCAGCGGAGCGAAATGGGCGGATCGCCCGCAAGGACGGCGTTAAGCAACCGCGTCACCGCTGGGTCGGGACGCCGCTCCGCGTCGCTGGTCCTCACCCGCAGCGCCCGGCCGTCGGAGTAGCGGATGGTGATGTCGTAGACGAAGAAGTCACAACAAGGCACTGTCGGCGCTACTGACGCGTCGGTGGCGGCGGCCGTCATGCCGTCGGCGCCCGCCGCGTCGAACACCCGCTCCGCATTGCTCGCCCCGGCGTTCACCTGCCACGTTCGCCGGACGCCGGCGAGCCCACCGCTCTGGTGCACCGTCACACTGTCGACGGCGCGCTCGATCGCGGTCGAGCCGGTTTCCCCCGGCTCCGGCGCGGTGCCATCCTCGGTTGTCTCGCCGCCGCAGCCGCTGATGCCGAGCACCAGCGCTGCGACCACGGCGGCGACTGCGGCGCGCGATGTCATGATCGTTAGGACGTGGTCCGGAACCCTACGGTTCCATCCTCACGCGCCCCGGGCGGTGGCAGACCCGAGATAGAGCAGCGCCAGAGCCACGACCACAAGCACCGCGCTCGCCCACAGCGGTCGGCCCTGGCGGTGGAAGGCAATAGCGCCCCCCATGCTGAACCCGGCTACCCCCATGAGGATCAATGCCCGGGTCACGACTGCACTCTACGACTGGTCAATCGAATGTCAGCCGCATCGTGGCCGTCGTGAACCCGTCCTCGGTGGGGCTGACCGCTATCCCGAAGGACCGCATCGGTTCGAGGAAGTTCGTCGTCTCGCCACCTGCGTCCCGAGCCAAGTCGGCGATCATGTCGAGATCGAGGTAGAACGCGCTCACGGCCTCTTGCGCAGCTGGCACCGCGAGCTCGAATGCTTCGGAGTCCCCAAGGTCACCGTCGTCGGCCAGCGTCTGCGCGTAGTCGGGGTTGCTGGCGACGACCAGGCCGTCGTCGGTCTCAGCGGTGGTGAAGGTGAAATCTGATCCGGACTCGTCAATCCTCGCCTGGACCCGGTCGAGCAGGTCCTGGATCGCTGCCGGGTCGGTCGTGAAGCGCACCCCGAAGTTGACATCGGCGAGATCCACGGCGGAATGGATCGTGTCCGGTGTCAGATCGGTGCTGTCCAACGCGGCGGTGACGTTGTCCCCCAGCAGGGTGCGCAGGTCCTCCGGGAGCCGGAGGCCGGACTGACGCTCGAACTCCGTCACCCCGCCCTCGAAACTCTCGGGTTGCGCCAGGCCGAGGAAGGACCCCAGCTGGTTCCAGTACGAGTCGACCAGGTCCCCAGCGTTGGACACCGAGAACGCTCCCAACGTGGTGGTTCCCGGAAGGTTCTCGATCGGGTTCCCGTCGACGCCGCCGAGTGTGGTGTCACTGTCGACCTGGGTGGCAAACTCCAGGTAGTCCGCACCGGCACGGAACGCCGCCGAGTACGAGTGAACTTCCTGGAGAGCCGACGAAACGTCATCGATTTCCGGATTCCCCTGCTCCGCCAGCTGTTCTCGGATCGCATCCACATCGGCCCAGAAGGACGCAACGCCCTGCTCGCCCAGCGAATCCATTGCGGTGCTGAACCCGGCCTCGGCGGACAATGGGGCCGACTCGGCATCGGCCGCAAAGTCCGTGGCGAGCTCTTGAGACTGCGCGATGAGCATGTAGTCGCTGACGAACTCGATGCCGGAGTCTTCGCTCCCGTCCCCGCCGGCACCCAGCGTCGTGCTGTCGTCGCCGGCTGACGCCAGGTTGCTGCACGCACTGAGCGCATCGACCGCGTCCCGGGCCTGCTCCTGGTCGGTCACCTGAAGGGCGACGACAGGCTGGGGCTCACCCTCCGCGGCGACCACAGCGAATCCGGCTCGGTCCCCGATCCACGGTTGAAAGTCGTCAGCAAAGGAAAGCTCGGCGCACTCGCTGTCGCCCAGAAATCGGTCGACGATCACGCGGCGCAGATCCTCCCGATCGCTGGTGATGCCGGTCTCCTCCTCGAACTGCGGCACCCGACGCAACAGCTGCACGACGGCAATCTTTTGACTGGCGGACGGGTCGAAGTCGATGCGGGCGTATGCGATTGCGCCGCCTGGCAACGCGTCCGCGGGTTGGTCCCCGGCGCTGTCGAGGAACTGGTAAGCGGCGAACGCCCCACCTCCGACGAGTGCAAGCGCGGCGACCGATGCGCCGATGATCACGCCCCGGCGGCGGCCGCCGCCCGACCCGCTCTCCGGCGGCGCCGAGTTGGTGAGCCATTCCGGCTGACCTGCACTGTCCGGCGGAGAGCCCCACTGTGGAGTAGACACCTGAGAAGCCTACTGTCCGTCCGGGTAATGGTGTCGTCGCTTTGGGTGAACAGCGGCCACGCTGGCAAGAACACCTATCAGCGCGGTCATCGGCCAGAGCAGCAGCAGACCCTTCGCGTGGACGTCGAGCCGTTCTGGAACCAGATCATCGCGCTGGGCGCCCTCCAGGGCGCTGAGCGGCTCCGGCGGACCCAGCCCGACGCCGAGGCGCCAGGCAATGATGGCGGCCAGCAGAGCCGCCGCGGTGACCGCGACGGGTAACGCCCACCCGCTGCCGCCGTAACGCCAGCCCAGCACGCTGCCCGCCAGCAGGCCGGCGACGGCTGCGATGATGGCGTAGAGCACGTCGACGCCGAATTCGCGACCCGCTTCCAACTCGCCCATCACGGCGTTGTCCGCGGTGACCACAAACCTCGCCGGATCCGCCCACTGCGCCCACAGCCATCCCCCGAGACACCCCAACACGATGAAGACGACCAGCGTCACCAGGCTGGCGCGCACCGCCTCAGCGCGCGCGGTCAGCGGCTCAGGCACGCCGGCCCGAGCAACGCCTTGAGGTCGGCCATCAAGGCCGGGCTCGCGGTGACGCGAAGCCTCTCGTCCAGCCGGAGGACCTTGGTGCGCTCCGGCGTAGTCAGCCGCAGCTGGACCTCGGTGACACCAGGATGGGTGACGAGCACGTCCTTGAGAGCGTCCACCGTCGGCGACGTGCACCGAGCGGCCGGCAACGAGATCACCACAGGCCCCTGCAGGGAGCGCGCCAGCTCCGGAACGCTGACGTCGGTCGCGGTGATCTCCGGAACGTCCTCGTTTCGCCGCAGCCGACCCTTGACGACGACGATGGCGTCCTCGACCAGCAGCGGGGCGGCCACCAGGTAGGCCGACGGGAACAGCATGACGTTGACCGCCCCCTCCAAGTCCTCGAGCGTGACGATTGCCCAGGTGTCACCCTTGCGGGTCCTCTTCAGCTGGATCCCGGTGATCAGACCGCCGATTGCCACCGGCGTGTTGTCCCCTCGGGACTCATCGGCCACCAGCGCCCCGATTGTGCAGTCGCAGGAAGCGGCCAGCACGTGCTCCAGCCCGAGCAACGGGTGGCTCGACACGTACAGCCCCAACATCTCCCGCTCATAGCCGAGCAAGGTCTGCTTGTCCCACTCGGCGATGTCCGGGACCCGGACGGACACGGCTGCGAAGGTGTCGTCGGTGAGACCGTCGAACAGCGAGTCCTGCCCCATCGCCTCGTTGCGCTTGATGTCCGCGTACTGGTCGACGGCATCCTCGTGGATCGCGACCAGGCCACGTCGGCAGTGGCCGAGGGAGTCGAAGGCGCCGGCCTTCGCAAGCGACTCCACAACCCGCTTGTTGCAGACGATCGGTGGCACCTTGTCCATGAAGTCGGCGAAGTCGGTGAACTTGCCGCGCTCGGTGCGGGTGGCGACAGTGGCTGCGACCACGTTGTTTCCGACGTTGCGGACAGCGTTGAGGCCGAACCGGATGTCGATTCCGACCGGTGTGAAGGTCGACTCCGACTCGTTGACGTCGGGAGGCAGGACCGAGATCCCCATCCGGCGGCACTCACCGAGGTAGACCGCCATCTTGTCCTTGTCGTCGCGGACCGACGTCAACAGAGCAGCCATGTACTCGGCCGGGAAGTTGGCCTTCAGGTACGCCGTCCAGTACGACACCAGACCGTACCCCGCCGTGTGGGACTTGTTGAACCCGTAGTCGCAGAACGGCAGCAGTGTGTCCCACAAGGCCTTGACCGCGCGGGCCGAATAGCCATTGGCCACCATCCCGGAGCAGAACCTCTCGTGCTCCATCTCCAGCACGTCACGCTTCTTCTTGCTCATGGCGCGCCGCAGCAGGTCGGCCTGTCCCAACGTGTAGCCGGCCACCTTGCGGGCGATCGCCTGGACCTGCTCCTGGTAGACGATCAGTCCGAACGTCTCGTCAAGGATCTCGGCCAGCGGCTCGGCCAGCTCGGGGTGGATCGGGGTCGCCGGCTTACGGCCGTTCTTGCGGTCGGCATAGTCGAGATGGGCGTTGGCCGCCATCGGGCCCGGCCGGTAAAGCGCCAGGACCGCCGAGATGTCCTCGAAGGTGCTGGGCCGCATCAGCCGAAGCAACGATCGCATCGGCGCCCCGTCGAGCTGGAAGACACCGAGCGTGTCACCGCGCGCCAGGAGCGCATATGTCTCCAGGTCGTCGAGCCCCAGCGAGTCCACGTCGATCTCGCGGTCGCGGTTGCTCTTGATATTGGCCAGCGCGTCATCGATGACGGTGAGGTTGCGCAGCCCCAGGAAGTCCATCTTGAGCAGCCCCAGCGACATGCACGCCGGGTAGTCGAACTGGGTGATGATCGCGCCGTCGGCTTCCCGGCGCATGATCGGGATGACGTCGACCAGCGGCTCACTGGACATGATCACACCCGCGGCGTGGACTCCCCACTGGCGCTTGAGATTCTCCAGCTGGGTGGCAGTGTCGACGATCCGGCGGATGTCAGCGTCGCTGTCGTACAGCGTGCGGAAACCACCGGCCTCGGCGTAGCGGGGGTGCTGATCGTCGAAGATGCTGGTCAGCGGAATGTCCTTGCCCATCACGGCGGGCGGCATCGCCTTGGTGATCCGGTCCCCCATCGCGAACGGGTAGCCCAGCACCCGGGAGGAGTCCTTGATCGCCTGCTTGGCCTTGATCGTGCCGTACGTCACGATTTGCGCGACCCGGTCCTCACCGTACTTCTGGGTGCAGTAGCGGATGACCTCGCCGCGACCTCGCTCGTCGAAGTCGATGTCGATGTCCGGCATC
>Ga0183260_10002020_pt1 | contig 16903 bp, 15 predicted proteins | sample AntDrymUQ4972206_2_FD_129768 | JGI IMG/M metagenome (GOLD analysis project Ga0183260, IMG submission 129768) | Polar desert sand microbial communities from Dry Valleys, Antarctica - metaG UQ497 (22.06) (version 2) (version 2) | ecosystem: Environmental > Terrestrial > Soil > Desert | place...
GGTTTGCCATTTAACCAGAGATTACCATTCCTGGATTCAAAAAACCGAAATCCAATGCGTTGGGTTTGTTCCAGGGTTTTATTATCAGCCGTTGCACTAAATATTAATTGATAAAGTTTAGGATTTGTTGGTCTCCATGTATCAACGGAAAGATTGGTTATAGAAAAGTTCCTTTTATTTTCTTCTTTTGATAAAATAGCGGTGACAGGTTGTTCAAATACAATTTTGCCCGACTTATCATCCATAATTTTTACGGCAAACTTTGTACTGGAAGAAGGGGTTTCATTAAAAGTTACTTCAAGCTTTGCCGAGTTTTGTGTAGTAAATGAAATGAGGTTCTTGAATGGAGATATTTTTTCCGGATTTTGCGCATTGGTACATGGAGGGGAAAATATTACCGCAATAGTAAATGAAAAGGTAAATAATATTTTCTTATACAAATTCAATCGCTGGTATGTTATCATTTTTTTTTCAAATGAAATAAACCCATTGCTTTCGTCAACATTTCACAGTTTTCAGAAGCACATGTTCTTTATGTATCTTTTGTAAATGACCTCGACATTACTTCCAAACAAATAATCATCAGTATCCCCGAAGTGATGAATTTATTTTCATTAAAATTGCTTAAAATTATTTGATTAAATATGCCTGTTCTATTAGATCCTGCGTAATGTTTATTATTATCTTAATTGCCTTTGCAGACGCCTCATTTTTTTGGCAAATCGTACACCATATTTTTCAGCCGATTCAGAATTGAAGTGTGTTTTGTCACCCATATCAGAAAATCCTTTAGAAGATGCCACTGCAGTAACTGCTACTTTCTTTGGCAAATTTTTTAATTCATTATTTATGTATTGGTATTGTTCTTTAAACCTTCCCAATTCACCAGCAACAAATGGCAGTGATGGGTTGTTGGTAATAGTGCGAATGCGACTTATCAATTCTTCAAGATTGGATAAATAATTTTTCGCTTTTACAGGATTGCTGTCAGCTTCTCCCTGCAGCCAAATCATTCCTTTAATAATGCCTGATTGCATAGCTTCTTTTATCCTCATTACCATATCATCATATGGATGCGTTTTAGTTATTGAATCATACGCTCCGGGTTTCCACAGATCAATAGATGTTCCCCCTACTGCACATGGTATAAGCCCTATTTTATTAATATTATTTTTTTTAGACATTTCTACTGCAAAAGATAATCCGGGACCCACCCCTATTATCGCAGGTTTATCAAAGTGCATAGGATGCCTTGCGGGTACCCAATGATTATCTTTATTCAGCATCACAATATCAGGGCTACCCTCATTCTTATATTCTTCTGTTATTTTACCTCGTCCTGCCATATTGGATTGCCCGATCAATAAATAAAGATCGAAGGTTGAATCAATTTGCGCCGCTGAAAACGTCGACAATAAAGAGAGGCATATGATTAGAACATTTTTTTTTACTGCAATAGATTTAAAGACTTGTAATTTACCCTTCATTTCCAAAGATTATGCTCCACTTTTTTTCAAGTCAAATTAATACCCCGGGTTCTGCCTCATTCGTGAAGTTAAGTTAGCATCAATTACATCCTGCGGAATGGGTAATAACGTATCCCTTGCCGATACATTTGGAGCTGCTATTTTGTTATAAAGCTCGTTCTTTCCAGCCATTTTCCTGTACGTAACAGTGAATATCTCCTGTCTTCTTCTGCAAACAATTCCCTCGACCTTTCATCTAATATGAAATCAATGGTTACCTGTGCTGCCGTGACAGCAGTCGTGCGGGCACGGGGAGAGAGCCCTCCAAGGCCTGTGCAAAATTAGAGTTAGGCATATTTTCCAGACGTTGTTTGTCAATGGAAACTATGGAGCCCGTAACATCTTTTCTTTTCTGTGTTCCATAACCCACTACCACCACTGACTCAAGGGACTGACTGGATTTTTCTAATTGAACATTGACAACATTCCCATTCGACTGGGTGATTTCTTTATCAGCAAATCCGACGGAAGAAAAAACCAACGTATTGCCAGAAGATTTTGTGGTGCTTAGCCGGAAGGTGCCATCGGCTGCGGTGGTGGTACCAATGTTTGTACCTTTTATAACTACAGAAACATTTTCCACCGGGCTACCGCTTTCATCAGCTACTTTGCCCGTGAGGGTAGTGGTTTGAGCCTTCAACGTAAACGGAATAACAAACAACAATAAAAAAAAGAAAACCGAACTTAATAGTTTCGTTAATAACATAGCAATCGTTTGGGAGTGAAGGAATTAATTAATGGCAATTAATGTTAACCAAATTAGACAAGATTATATTGCAAAAAGCGGCGGAAGTTTTTTATACCCATTAAATGAACTACTACAACGTTTGAAATAAAACTAACGTGGCTTTTTTTACTATCTTTCAATTAAGAGCCGTTAAAACCGGATTTTAATGAAAAAAGGGGTAACCATCAAGGACATAGCTAAGCGGCTGAACATGTCTATTTCCACAGTGTCCAAAGCACTGAGTAATGATACAACGATCAGCACACTTACCCGAGAAAGGGTACACAAGCTGGCCCAGGAATGGAACTATATTGTAAATGAATCTGCCAGGCATTTTAAATTAAAAAAAAGCTTTACTATTGGTTTGATCATTCCCACATTAATTGACCAGTTTTATGTATTGGCCATTAATGGTATAGAGACCATAGCGGAGCAGGAAAAGTACAATGTGATACTTTCTCAGACCCATGAAGATGTAGGTAAAGAAGAGATCATCACCAATGTGATGATCAAAAACCGGGTGGATGGTGTAATCGTAGCCATTACCAAGAATACGGTGGATATGCTGCTTTTTGAAAAACTTATATCCATGGGTATTCCTGTAGTGTGTGTAGCTAGGGAACCTAAAGGCGGATCGTTTCATTATGTATCATCCAATAATCTTGAAGGAGCCTACAAAGCCACTCATTTTTTGATTAAAGAGGGACATCGCAGAATTGCTCATATCATGGGACCTCTTTCTATGCGCACTTCACAGGTGCGGTTGGAAGGGTATAAACAGGCACTCGCTAAAAATAAAATTTTATTGGATGAGCGGCTTATCAAAGTAGTGGATTTTACTGAAAAATCCACCGCAACTGCAATGAAGGAGCTGATGGAACTAAAGGATCCGCCTACTGGAATTTTTACTTTTAAAAACTACATAACTTTAGATGCTATCAATGTGCTAAAGAAAAAATATCCTGATAAATTAGATCACATTGATTTTGTTGGTTTTGGAAATCTTCCGCTGTTACAATATCTGGATCACAAACCTGTAGCCTCTATTGAAGAGAATGCTTATGAAATGGGGGAGGTGGCAGCCCGGCTATTGTTTCAGATTATTAAGGAAGAAAACGAGGAATTATCTGAGATAACACAACATATCCAAATTCCCTGTAAGCTTGTAGTACATAAATAAATAAAAAGGCTCAACTAAGTAAGCCTTTGTGGAGAATACCGGAGTCGAACCGGTGACCTTCCCGCAATCCTGCGGGACGCTCTACCCTACTTCGCTAACAACCACTCAATATATTTTCTGCTTTTTTGCTTTTTAATCTCCATTTCTCTTTGATAAGCATCGGATTTTGAAATAAATTCTTCAGTATATACAATCTTCCAATCAGATGCTTTCTTAGTTGACTTACTTCCGGAATTCACATGGCGATATAAACGATCATCTAAGTCGGCACTATGTCCGGTATAATATTGATTAAGTTGAGATGAATATAGAATGTAAACAAAATAACGCATTTGAAAAAAGGCTCACTTGAAGTAAGCCTTTGTGGAGAATACCGGAGTCGAACCGGTGACCTATTGCATGCCATGCAAGCGCTCTACCAACTGAGCTAATTCCCCTCTCGCAACAAAAATAAGATGGCAGCTTCAATTGGTATAATAATTTATGTATCATCAAAAAATTAAAACCATGCAAAAAGGTGAAGAAGCCAAACCAATACGTAAAGCACAACATCAGCCAATGCCCGGCATTGAAAAAAAAATGCAACCCCGACCCATTTCCATAAAGTCTGAACCTCAAAAAAAATTAGATGGAAAGGTTGCACTGATCACCGGTGGAGATAGCGGGATAGGAAAAGCAGTTGCTTTACTCTTTGCAAAAGAAGGTGCTGACGTTGCCATATCATACCTCAGCGAACATACAGATGCAAACGAAGTGAAACGCATAGTGGAGGAAGAATATGGGCGCAGGTGCATACTGCTTCCGGGTAATATCAGAAAAGAACGTTTTTGCGAAAGCATTGTAAAAAAAACAATCAAAGAGTTTGGAAGGTTACACATCTTAGTCAATAATGCAGCAACACAAACAGAACAAAAGAAATTAGAAGATATTACATCTGCTCAATTATATGAAACTTTTGAAACGAATATTTTTCCTATGTTCTGGATCACAAAAGCTGCACTGCAACACTTAAAAAAAGGATCATGCATTATCAATACTTCTTCAGTGACTGCTTACAGAGGCAGCGCTGAATTAATAGATTACTCTTCAACAAAAGGAGCTATTGTTACATTTACGAGAAGTCTTGCTGCCAGCCTTTCCAAGAAAGGAATCCGGGTAAACGGTGTCGCACCAGGACCCATCTGGACCCCGTTGATTGTGGGTAGTTTTAAAGGAAAAAAAGTAGCTGAATTTGGATCGGATGTACCATTAGGTCGTGCAGGTGAGCCTGCGGAAGTAGCACCGAGTTACTTGTTTTTAGCAAGTGAAGATGCATCATATATCACCGGACAAATACTACATCCCAATGGTGGTGAAATAGTAAATGGGTGAAAAATAATTTAATCTAAAATAGATATGCAAAAAATCAGGATTGCTTCAATAGGTCATGAATAAGGAAGATCTTTTCCCTGGCTGTTATGAATAAATCTCTTCCATGAGGACCCCCCCAACAACAGTTAGCAGGAATAGTAGGTAACTGTATCATTGCTAATCGCTCACCCGAATGATCTAAAATAATTATTCCCTCTTTGGTGCAGAGCCAAATATTTCCATACAGATCGCATTTGATGCCATCGCTGTTTTCAGTACAAAGAGTACTTTTAAGTTTAAATGTTTCTGTATCAAATTCAAAAATGAATTTTTCATTTTGCTTGTTTGAACAACAATATAAAATGCTTCCGTCTGGTGATAGACAAAGACCGTTTGGGTACTGAAACTTATCGGTTAGCAATTCTATTTTTCCATCCCGATAGTAATAAATACCTGAAAGAGGTTGGGCTATTTCAGGTGCCAGTTTTTTTTCTTTAAGTCCATAAGGCGGATCTGAAAAAAAGATTATACCGTTTTTATGTACCGCTATGTCGTTGGGACTGTTGAATCTTCGTCCTTTGTAGGAACCAATGAAATTTGTATTTAGTTTTTCATCCCATTTGGAAACTGCACCATTGCCGTGTTGACAAATTAAGACATTGCCTTCTTTATCATAACCCAATCCATTTGAGCCGATATGTTCCGACAAATGATCCTTGTTTTTAAGTATGCAACCACTGTTGTTTAAAACAACATTCTTATTACCTGTTTCATTTATAGAACAGATCACATTCCGTGGAATATCACTGAATAAGTAATAGCCTTGGTTATTCCAAAGGGGGCCTTCTGAAAAAGCACAATCTGCATTCAAAACCTTAATTCCAAAATCCGTGTGCAAATAATCTTTTGCTCTTTTGTCAAAAATTGTAATTGCCGGGTGTAGCATAATTTTATTCTAAGAAGCAATGGAATTTAAATTCTTCAAAACCTTTTCAATGTTGATGCCTTTACCTAAGACAGGTTGAAACAAATCACCTTCGGCTTTGAGCCTTTCAAAAATATTTTTCATTGTGTAGGTCGTTGAAGTCAAACCTTTTTTCACTTCATCCCAATCTAGTGGAGTAGAAACCGGTGCTTCTCTTTTCGGACGTAATGAATAAGGAGCAGCAGCCGTCTGTGTTTCGCGGTTTTGTAAAAAGTCTAAGTATATTTTCCCTTTTCGCTTTGCCGGACTTCTTTCTAAACTCGTCAGTTCAGGTAGTTCAGCCTGCACTAGTGTAACTACAAGTTGTGCTAATTGCTTTGACTGTTCATAATCGTATTGTGCACCAAGTGGGATGTAAATATGGATTCCTGATGAACCTGAAGTCTTCACACAACTTTCCGCTCCTATTGAATCCAATACTTTCTTTACTACCTGCGCTGTTTCTATTACTTGTTCAAATGTATTCGTTGTATCAGGGTCAAGGTCTATAAGGCACCAATCAGGTTTTTGCCAGGTGAGGGAACGGGAATGCCATGGGTTCATTTCTATACATCCAAGGTTTGCCATGTAAATGAGTGAAGCTTCGTTTGCACAAATCAAATAATGAACATCCTGATTAGTGGATTCGCTAAAATCTTTATGTGTTTCCAACCACTCGGGAATGTTACCCTTCATATCTTTTTGAAAGAAATTAGGCGCATCAATACCATTGGGATGCCGGTTCAGCGACTGTGGCCGGTCCACCATGTAAGGAAGTATATAAGGAGCAATCTTTAAATAATAATTAATTGAATCCCCTTTGGTTAGCTTTTCTTTTTTCCAATAAATTTTATCCAGACTCGTTATAGAAAGCTTATTTTTTTCTATTATAATTTCCTGATTTTTTTCTTCGTCCCACTCAAGGGGAATACCTGAAGTTTTAATCTTTTTTATTTTAACAGGTGCTTTTTTTATGGAATCAATCGTTTGCTCTTTTTTGCTTTCTTTTATTAATGTGGGATATTTTGTAGTGGCTTTCTTCGATGCGCCTGCGCCTTTTTTCACGCCCGATGTAGGATCCTCCGGATGATTTAATTCTGTACCATTTTCTTTTGCGATTTGAGCTAAAGTTTTCTTCGAAACAACTGACTTATTTTTTTGCGTGATATCTTCCTTACCTGCATATTTATCTTTATGCTTAATGAGCAGCCATGATTTCTCATCTCGTTTTAATTTCACCAGTGCATAACTGCCTTTGACTTTTTTTCCATGAAGCACAATTTTTAAATCCCCGGAATTGAACTTACTCAGTAAAAGTTTTTCCTGTTCTTTCAATGATAGGTCTTCGCCACCTTCAGGTTGAAAAGTACCTTCATCCCATACCATTACAGTACCTCCACCATAGTTGCCGGCGGGAATAATGCCTTCAAAAGTTCTGTAATCGTAAGGATGGTCTTCCACCATCATGGCAAGACGCTTATCGGATGGATTCAATGATGGGCCTTTGGGTACCGCCCAACTTTTTAATACACCCTGCATTTCAAGTCTGAAATCGTAGTGCAAATGCGAAGCATCGTGCTTTTGTATTACAAATCGTAAACTCCCCTGGGAAGATTTTTCAGTGCCTTCAGGTTCAGGCGTTTCTTCAAATTTCCTTTTCTCTTTATATAGCGATAAGCTCATGGCAGTTTTTTCAAAAAGGGTGAAAATCTTATGCCATTAGCGGGAATGGGTTGTTTGGTCAAACTATTTCAATTACAAACTCTTTGTTTTTGTCATTCTGAACCAAAGGTGAAGAATCTGATCGTGCATGAAATTTCATTATAAGAGAATGTGATGTTTTCCCGCAATAATTCAGGACAGGTTGTCTCTTCAACATGACAATGAAAGAACCTATATAATAAAAATATTTTAAGCCCTTTTCTTTCCTTTTTCCAGGCTTTGTTTCAGCACTTCCATCAGGTCTTTTACAGCGCCGGTTGCCTTCTTAGGTTCTTCTGCTATGTGGATAGCTTTTCCGGCAGCCTTTGCTTTGATCACTTTTTTCATTTCTTCTATATAAGTATCCTTGAAAACGGCAGGGTCAAATTTTTCGGTAAGCTGTTCTACAAGCTTCATGGCAAGCTGTAATTCTTTATCTGTAATCTTTTCATTTTTTACATCCATTTCCGGAGCTTCTCTTATCTCTTCCTGGTAGCGCATTTGTTGCAAAAGCAAAACATCTTTGAAAACTTTCACCGCACACACATGTGCTCTGTTACGCAACATAAATTCTGCTATACCCATTGTACCCGAAGCTTCCAGTGTACGGAGTAAAAGGCGATAAGATTTTTCCCCTCCTTTTGCAGGTATAATATAATAGGGCTTTTCGTAATAGACAGGTTCTATCTCTTCCTGTTTTACAAACTGAACAATATCAATAGCATGGGTTTTTTCAGGACTGGCTTTTTTAAAGTCCTCATCTTCAATGATCACATATTTTCCCTTATTGTATTCATAACCCTTTACTATATCTTTCCATGCTACCTCTTTATCGGTTTTTGTGTTGATACGGGCATATCTTATGGGTGCCATATCTTTTGAAAGCAAATCAAAATTGAGATCTTCCGATTGTACAGCACTTATGAGCTTTACAGGTATGTTTACAAGCCCGAAGGAAATAGCACCTGACCAGATAGGACGCATAAGTCAAATTTTAGGATTGAGAATAGCTGTTCGGCTCAGACTCGTTTGAAGAACCGAACCAATTACTTATCGAACTTATGGCATTTTGCCACCAATTCGTTTTCTCAGATGTTGAAGTTTCAAAGTAATCGGCATTAAGCATTTTTACTTTCACCAAAACTGTATCATTATATACGCTGATAGTGGAACCAGGTAAAGATCCCAGAAAAGCAGATACTTCTTCAGGATCAGTCACTGAAAAACCTTTGCCTCTTATTTGTAAATGATAATTTGTATTTTTTTTAAAGAAATCAAGACGCACCGGAAACTCCATTTCGACTTCCTTTAGCGGCAATTCAAGCCTTTTTACAACGAACCAGATGTGCCCTGTATCATCAACCTTTAATGTGCTTACTACCGATGTAGGTAGCCGCGATACTGAGTCACTTAAATTAAAAAATACAGCGTTGTGATGATGTTCAATTCTTTTTTGTAAAAACTGAAGTTGCCGAACTTGAGGTTGCATTAGGGTAAAAGAATGATTTTAAAGACTATATAGGTACACTTATCCAAAAGGAATACCATAAATATAAGGGTTTTAGAGGTTTTAGGATGATGCTTCATGGGTATATTAATCTACATACAAAATAAAAAAAAATAAGTGCTGGCATTATTTTTTAGTAAAATAATTTATCAATTAAAATTCAAAAAAAAATTATTTTATGGCAAAAGGAACTAGAGTTACTCCTGCAAAATCGAGTAAAAGTGCTTCGTCGAAAAAAGCATCTTCAAATGCTTCCGGACAAAGTGAGGAAACAGGTTTGACCAAACTATTCTTGGATGAACTGAAAGACATTTATTGGGCAGAAAAGCATTTAACCAAGGCTCTGCCAAAGATGAGAAAAGCGGCAACCTCTTCAGAATTAGCCAATGCAATTGAAACCCATCTCGGACAAACTATGGATCAGATCGGCCGACTGGAAGAGGTATTTGAAATGATGGACGAAAAAGCCAGGGCAGTAAAGTGTGAGGGTATGGAAGGATTGGTAAAAGAAGGCGAAAAGATCGTAGAGGAAACTGACAAGGGCACATCGGTGCGTGATGCAGGAATTATAATTTCTGCACAAAAGATAGAGCACTACGAAATTTCGGCTTATGGTAGCCTTGTACAGCTTGCAAAAACACTGGGAAAAAATGATGTGGCAGAAATACTGGCTGAAACCCTTGCTGAAGAAAAGAAAACAGATGAATTGCTAACACAATTGGCAGTAAGTGGCATCAACATTAATGCAGATAATGAAGAGGAATGAATATGAATGCTTTTAGTAATGGGGAAGAGTCAGTCCGTTTTGGTCTGACTTTTTCTTTTTATTGCAATACTGCTGGTCTTCGACTACTTTTCAATGAACAAAGCGAATGATTTATATGTTGAAATTACAAATTGAATATCTTAAAAATATAGGATGTTAGCCTAATGGAATCCGTACAATTATCCCACAAAGAATTTTTAAAACTGGACCGCAACTATAGTCAATCGGCAAAGGTTGTTGATCTTGTATATGTAAGTGATAAGGACAAAGGCATTATCAGAATTAAAAAAGGAAAAACATTTAAATACATTCTGAATGACCAACATATAACAGATAAAAAAGTACTTGCAAGGATTCGTAAATTAGCTATTCCCCCCGCCTGGACTGATGTGTGGATTTGCCCTAAAGAGAATGGCCACATACAAGCTACCGGATTGGATATGCGAAAAAGAAAACAATACAAGTACCATAGTCTATGGCATACACTTCGTAATGAAACAAAATTCCATCGTCTTTTTGAATTTGGCAAGCTCTTACCCTCATTAAGATTGAGATTGGAAGAAGACCTGGCCCGTAAGGAAATGTGCGAAGAAAAAGTGATTGCTACCCTCATCAGTGTAATGGAGCGAACCTATATAAGGATTGGCAGCAATGATTATGAAAAACTTTATGGATCTTACGGCCTTACTACGCTTAAAGACAAGCATGTAGCAGTGAAAGGTGATACACTCATGTTTTCCTTTAAGGGTAAGAAAGGCATAACTCATGATATACCACTAAAAAATAAACGCCTTGTAAAAGCTGTAAAAGCTTGCAGGGATATACCCGGTAAAGAATTATTTCAATACTATACACCCGGAGGAATCAAAAAAACAATTGAATCCGGAATGGTGAACAGCTATATAAAATCGGCAATGGGCGGTGATTTTACTGCAAAAGAATTTCGTACATGGGCAGGTACATTAAATATTCTGCGTGCATTCAAGGTGATTGGTGAGCCTGCAACAGAAACGGATCGAAAAAGAAACGTGATAGCGGCACTCGATCAGGTAAGTAAAAAGCTCGGAAATACCCGCACAGTTTGCAAAAAATATTATGTACACCCCGGTATCATTAAGCTTTACGAAGAAAATAACCTGGAAAAATATATAAAAGAACTCGACAAAATAGAAACGCCCGATGACTTAACCGGGTATCCATCTGCAGAAAAAGCTTTAATGAAAATATTGCAGGAATTAGTTTAATGCCGTCATGAAGTCCTGATTACTTTCTGCGGGACGGAAGATTTTCTCCACTTTTTTTATCTGATTGACTTTTTTTATTTCCTCCACCCCGGCTCTTTCCGGAAGCTGCACTACGTCCTGCACTTTCAGAGCCTTCTCCAGCGGTAGATTCTATTTCTCATCCACTTGCCTCTTTCTATCCTTTATTAGAAGTTCTGTCGGGACCTTTCTCATTGACTGGTTTGTTAGTACTTGTTGCCATGTTGAAAATTTTGATTTTTTATTTATTTGGAAACTTTTTTTTGAATTGCTTTTCCTGGGACTATCCTTTTTCGTGGATTTTTTTGAAACAGATTTTTTAGGCACTTTTTCACCTTCTTCCCTTGCTTCTGATAACGCTTTTGCAATGGCTTGTTTTCGGGAAGTTACTTTTTTACCACTTCCGCTATTTAAAGTACCCTGCTTTTTTCGTGCATTATTTTTTCTACTTTTTTGCCGACTCCTTTCGAGTACTTAGCCATATTTTAATTTTATGGATTCATGTTTGAAATATGAACTCAAATTTTTGTACCAGTATGTTGAAATTTACATTCCTGACCAGACAAATGAATTAAACATCTATTAATCGGTATGATTTTTTAATCAATATCCATACTAAAAAACATAATCATGGAAAGAAATGAAAAAACGATAGACATTTTAAATGATCTGATACGTATTAATAACGACAGGATTGTAGGTTACGAAAAAGGGATTAATGAACTAAAGGACGAAGATGCAGACCTGCGCACGTTATTTCATCGTTATATACAGGAGAGCAAGCAATATTCCCAGGAACTAACCCAGGAAGTAAGCCGCCTGAATGGTGATGCCGTTGAGGGAACAACCAACTCCGGAAAGATCTATCGTGTATGGATGGACCTAAAAGCAGTGGTAACAGGACATGACCGTAAAACTGTACTTGAGAACTGTGAGTTTGGTGAAGATGCAGCACAAAAAGCCTATGATATGGCTTTGAATGAGGATGTTTCACTGGAGCAGCCATTACGTGACCTCATAGTAAGGCAGAAAACCCAATTAAGAGTGGGTCATGATGAAGTGAAGCGTTTGAGAGATATGCATACTAATGCTTAAAAAATGCTTTCTAATCAATAGCAAAAGCCTGAAAGCTAATGTCATTGATTCAAATGCATTTGATTAAATATGCAGCAAATATTATAAGCAGAGACCGATTTTCCGGCTTCTGCTTTTTTATGTGTAGTATCAAAAATCTACTGTTGGAGCCAATGCAAAAAAATATTTATAAAGGTGCCAGGCAATCACCACCTATTATATTATAAAAACAAAAATAATTTTTAAATCAGGCCCTGCGTATAATGCCAAATAAAAGGGAAATTACAGCAAGTACGATCAGGATGTGTATCAATCCACTTGCGTTCCAATAAAAGACACCGAGTAACCAACCAATAATTAAAACTACGGCGATGATATAAAGAATGTTTCGCATATTTTTTTAAATCTGTTTTCTAAATTGAAAAAATGCTGCCATTTTTTTCAAAGCTATTATAATCTCAATTGATGAAGTATATTTTCATTTGTATTAATTTTTCGTGTACCTATTTCCCCATCACTATCTGAAAGCTTAAGATAGCAATCAACGAGCAGTTGTATATTTACACTTAGCCCAACTAATGTAGATGTGGAGAATTAAGAAACTCATTAAACTTTTTAAAAATACTGGTGAAGGTTTTATTGATGATAATGCTTTTAAACTTGCAGCCTCATTAAGTTATTACACAATATTTGCCCTGGGACCACTTCTTATTATAATCATTTCCCTGGCAGGGATCTTTTTTGGAAAAAAAGCAGTTCAAGGAAAGATTTATTACCAGATAAACGGGCTCGTAGGCTCAGAAGCAGCGTTACAAATTCAGGAGATCATTCAAAATATACAACAGTCTCAAACGAGTACAATGGGTGCTATAGTAGGCAGCATAATACTGGTGATAGGCGCCACAGGTGTTTTCACTGAAATGCAGGATTCAATAAATTTTATTTGGTCTGTTAAGTCAAAACCTAAAAAGGGCTGGTTGAAATTTTTAGGTAACAGATTACTTTCTTTTTCGTTGGTGGTAGGCATTGGTTTTATCCTTTTGGTTTCCTTAGTGCTGAATGCACTTTTAAATTTATTAAGTGACCGGTTAACAAAGTTATTATCCGAATACACAGTTTATTTATTTAATACTGTCAATTCGCTGATTATACTTGTTGTGATCACAGGTTTATTTGCTGTAATTTTTAAAGTGCTCCCTGATGCCATTATATCTTGGAGAGATGCATTAACCGGGGCTATGCTTACAGCTGTATTATTCTTGATCGGTAAGTCTGCCATTGGTTATTATCTGAGCAAAGCCAACCTGGGCATTACTTATGGTACCGCAGCTTCTATTATCATTATTCTTGTATGGGTATATTATAGTTCCCTTATCCTTTATTTTGGAGCAGAGTTTACCAAGATGCATGCACTGCAACATGGTGCCGGAATAAAGCCAAAAGAAACTGCAGTATTTATTATCAAGAAGGAATCTAAAGAAGTCCCCACTTCATATCTTGACACCTAAACCTCTACATCCAACTAAAATTAAATCGCTCTTTCAAATTAGTAGGTGGAAATAATTTTAATTCAAAGCGGGAAGGTTGATTACAAATTTAGTTCCCATTTGTACAACAGAAGTTACATCAATCTGTGCCTTATGCGATTGTAAAATATTTAATGTAGCTGCGAGTCCTAAGCCCATTCCGTTTCTTTTGGAAGTAAAGTAGGGTTCAAAGAGCCTTGATAAATTGTCTTCTGGAATGCCACAACCATTGTCTTTAACAATGACTACGTGCATTTCATCTCCTTTCTGTATTGCAATATTCAACTGGCCGGAATGGTCTGCAGGCATGGCTTCCACCGCATTGATAATGATATTAAGAAAAGCAATTTTCAATTTTTCCCTGCTTGCCATTATGTTACAGGGTTCATCACTATAATTGACCTGCATATTAATATGCTGAAGCGTAATGCGATCCAGGGCATCAGCAATGCTGTCATCCATTATAGTCTGAATCGTGCAGGTCTCAAATACAAATGATGTAGGCCTGCTCGTATCCAGAAGTTCGGTAATCAAATCTCCAATCCGCTTGCTATTACGTTGGATGATATCTATATATAGTGTTGAGTCTTCATTGAATGCTTCATGACTCAGTTGCTCTACCGACATATTGATGTTATTCAAAGGATTGCGTACTTCATGAGCCAATGTGCGCACTAAGCGCCCTGTAGCACCGAGTTTTTCCACCACCACATTGGCTTTTTCAGCTCTCCGCATATTGGTAATGTCGTGTAAAAGACCCTGGTAAGAAATATTATCCGGATCATCCGATTGAGCTGTGAGTGAAAAAACACAGATCTTTCGTTCTCCTGATTTTGATTCTAATTCTATTTCCAAACCAGTAAGTTCTCCTTGGGTATTCAATGTACTTTCCAATAACTTTTTCTGAAGATCATCAGTCACCAAATCATAAAAGCTTTTATAAATGAGTTCTTTCGGCTGGTAACCCAGTAACTCTGAAGTGGCGGCATTAATATCCCTGAATCCCAATGACCCGTCAAGGATGAATACGGCATCTCTTGATAATTCAAATATGCTCCTGTACTTTCTTTCATTTGCCCTCAGCGCTTTTAAATAAGCAGTACGTTCGAGCGAGTAACGTATGCAGCGTTCCAGCTTATCGGTGTTGAGATCAGTTTTCACCAGATAATCAGTGGCTCCAATCTGCATGGCTTCAATGTCAATCTTTTTGTTGCCCTTGCCGGTAAGTAATATTATTGGTTCTTCGCAACCAAGTCGTGAAGCTTCTTTTAAAAAATCAAGGCCGGTTTTAGCTCCAAGCCTGTAATCAACAAAATAAATATCATAGTTGTGACCTGCAAGCTGCTCGATTGCCGTAGAAAATTTATAGCACCATTCAATTATTAATGGATATTCCTCTATTTGTCGCAGTATTTCTGATGTTATGAAAAAATCATCTTCATCATCATCTACGATCAGTATGCGCACAGGATTCATCTCATTATGCATGTCAATAGTAAATGGCCCAAAAATTAAAAGTTATTGTCTTAGTAAATTTTATATATGAAGCACTATAATTAGAATGGGTATATATTAAGAAAGGCAACGACAAGGTATTTATTGGTTATTAAATTCCTGGTATTGTTTCATTTTATTATATAACGTTTTCCGGTCAATGTTGAGGAGTTTTGCAGCCTTACTCTTATTGAAGTTTACTTTTTTCAAAGCCTTTAAAATCATTTCGTATTCAGCATCTATACTGGCACCCTTAAGAGTGGTTTCAGATACAGGCTTTGTATGCTCAATGTCATCTGCCATCTGCGCCATTTGTGGCACTTCAGGTTCAGGTTGTTTTTCAAACTGGAGTTTATTGAAGTGAGATATTTCAAATGGAAGCGAACTGGCCTCTACCTGATCACCATCGGAAAGCAGGGTAGCCCTCTTGATCACATTCTTCAATTCACGAAGATTACCATACCACACATAACTTCTGAAAATGCTTTCTACTTCCGCACTGAATTTCCTTAGATTTTTATTTAATTCAAGATTAGTTTGCTCTAAAAAATGATTGGCAAAGAGCATGATATCATCGGGCCGGTCACGAAGTGGAGGCACAACTATACTGAATTCATTGAACCGGTGATAAAGATCCTCACGGAATTTTCCTTTGCGAGCTGCATCCCACAATTTTTCGTTACTGGCTATTATGATACGTACATCGAGTTCAATATCTTTTACTCCTCCTACCCTTCGCATCTTGCGTTCCTGTACTACACGCAGAAGTGATACTTGAATATCATAAGAAAGGTTAGAAACTTCATCAAGGAAAATAGTACCTCCATTTGCGGTTTCAAAACTTCCGTTTTTTTGGTTCAAAGCGCCGGTGAATGAGCCTTTTTCATGTCCGAATAATTCGCTGCCTGCTAATTCTTTGGATAAGGCGCCACAGTCAATGGCTACAAACGGGCGGGACTTTCGCTTGCTTCGTTTATGAATTTCCTGTGCAATGGCTTCCTTCCCACTACCACTTTCGCCATATATAATTACTGAATAATTCGTAGGCCCTACAAGATCTATTTGCTGCAAAAGCTGTCGGAATACAGGTGTATCACCAAATATATACTCACCGGAATGTATCAGAACAGGAGCTTTTACATTTCCCGTATTTATATTGCTGGAGGGAACAGGAGATGTTTCCGTTTCCCTGGCTCGAAGTTTTTCATGTACTGCGCCTGTATCCTGAATAGTAGCTGCTTCCAAAGCTTTTTTTATAGTAACTAATATTTCGTCAGGGAATAGTGGCTTGGTGATATAATCATAAGCGCCCATTTTCATTACTTCCACTGCTATTTTAATGTCGCTGTAACCTGTGATGATAATTACGGGCAGTTGGGGATAACGCTCTTTAATCTTGCCTAATAATACATTGCCTTCCATGTCTTCCAACCGGAAGTCGCACATTACTAATGAAGGTTCCTCAGTATCCAAAAGCTCTAATGCTTTTTTACCGCTATAAGATTCTAAAACCTCAAAACCATGACGGGTTAAAAACCTTTTTAGCAATAAGCACATATCTCTATCATCATCAATAATTAAAATTTTCTGCATTTTGAACTTTTAATTTATGCGGTAAAATTAACTGAATGTATCAAGCCCACAATCCGCGAACATGAGAAACAGGAATTTGTAATTGTTCACGATACTTGGCTACAGTGCGCCGGGCTACAGAGAATCCTTTTTGGACAAGAATATTTACCAGTTGCTGATCTGTATATGGATTGCTTTTATCTTCGGTCTCTATCACTTCTTCAATGACCGACTGAATTACTTTGTTGCTTATA
>Ga0183260_10002021_pt1 | contig 16889 bp, 21 predicted proteins | sample AntDrymUQ4972206_2_FD_129768 | JGI IMG/M metagenome (GOLD analysis project Ga0183260, IMG submission 129768) | Polar desert sand microbial communities from Dry Valleys, Antarctica - metaG UQ497 (22.06) (version 2) (version 2) | ecosystem: Environmental > Terrestrial > Soil > Desert | place...
ATCGGGGCGCCGAGATTCGAACTCGGGACCTCTAGTCCCCCAGACTAGCGCGCTAACCAGGCTGCGCCACGCCCCGTAGCGCGCAACCATACCGCTTCCGGTGATGGTGGCCCGCTCCCGGCGTGGAACGGGCCAACCGGGATGGACCCGACGCGCGCGCCCCGTACGAGGCTCACAAAGCTTCGACTTCGCCGCCGATGATCGGGCGCCACTCACGAAGGATCCGCTCGCCGAAAACGTCCGCGGCGACGTAAGGGTCGTCTGCGAGCAGGCCCTCGAGCTCTGCTTCATCCTCAACGGCGTAGACGAGCAGCGCGCCGCTGTCGTCTGCCCACGGGCCGGCCGCGACGAGCTTCCCCGTCGCCTTGAGCTCTTCGAGATACGCACGGTGCCGCGGGCGTACCGACAGGCGTTGCTCCGCATCATCGGCAGAGAATCGGTACTCGAGAACGAACAGCGGCATGAGCTAGGGCGCTTTACGTCGCCCGTGCTGCCGCCGCTTCCACTCGGCCGAGACGCGGGAGTGGTGGCGCTTCGGGAGGTACCAGCGCAGGGCGCGTCCCCAGACCGTGCGCTGACACCAGCAATCGGGTGCGCACCCGCACTCGCGCCCACCTGGGTTGTGGACTCCCTCGACCAGGCTACGAGACATGCGGCGAGTGTAGTTCGTCTAGGAGCTCGACTCGCCGAGGCGGCGGTAGAGCCGGTTCACGAGCTCCGGCAGCGCCTCCAGGCGCTCGGTGATCACCCGGATGCGGTACTCGCGAAAGTGCTCGGGCTCGACCTCGAGTGCCCCGGCGAGCGTCTTGATCACGTCGTCCGAGGGCACCGGCCGGTTGCCGTGGACCAGGTGGTTCAGGTAGCCGGCCGAGAGGCCGGTCTTGTCGGCCAACGCCCGGTAGGTGACGCCGTTCTCGGTCATCAGGCGCTCGAGCGTCGGGCCGAACGGCTCCTCGCTGAACCGGCGTCGCTTCGGCATCAGCGCACGCCCCCGAGTTGCCCGATCGGCACGCGCCGTTCCTCTCCACTGGCTCGCTCGCGCACGTCGACGGCGCCGTCGTCGAGCGTCTTCTTGCCGACCGTGATCCGTACGGGGCAGCCGATCAGGTCGGCGTCGGCGAACTTCTCCCCCGCCCGCTGCTCGCGGTCGTCGAAGAGCACGTCGGCGTCAGTGGCCTCGAGCACGCGGGCGACCTCTTCACCCTGGTCCCCGAGTCCCGGCAGGACGACGACATGGACGTCGTACGGGGCGACCGAGCGTGGCCACACGATCCCTCGCTCGTCGTGGTTCTGCTCCACGATTGCCGCCATCACTCGCGCCGGGCCGATGCCGTAGCTGCCCATCACGATGAGCTTCTCCACTCCATCCTCGTCGAGGTAGCGAGCCCCCAGCGGTTCCGAGAACCGCGTACCCAGCTTGAACACGTGTCCGACCTCGATCGCCGGCTGAATACGAAGGGCTCCGCCGCACTTCGGGCAACGGTCGCCTTCGCGGACGACACGGATGTCGGCGAACCGTGGCTGGTAGTCCCGACCTGCCTCGACACCGCGCACGTGCCAGCCGTCGCGATTCGCACCGGCCACGAACTGGCCCTCCCGCAAGGCCTCGTCGGCGATCACCTCGACGGAGACGCCGAAGGGGCCGAGCGAGCCGCCACCGGCTCCGAAGGCCGAGCGAATCTCGTCCTCGTTGGCCGGGCGCAACATGCTCCCGAGGGCGGCCTCCAGCTTGACGTCGTGTACCCGGTCGTCGCCGCGCACGAGTCCGAGGACGAGCGTGCCGTCTGTTTTCACGACCGGCATCGCCTTCGCGGTGGCACTGGGGTCGATACCGAGGAAATCCGCCAGCGCCTCGATCGTCCCCACGTCCGGCGTCTCGACCTCGACCGGCCCCTCGAGAAAGTCGCCGGCCGCAGCCGGCGGCGGAACCGCTCGCGCCACCTCTGTGTCCGCGCCGTAGTCGCAGTTCTCGCAGCGCGCAAGCTCATTCTCTCCCGAGCCGGCGGGACAGAGGTAGTCGGTGCTCTCGCTTCCCCCCATCATGCCCGACTCGGCTTCGACCTCGTAGTACTCGAGCCCGATGTGGTCGAAGATCCGGCGATAGGCCCCGGCATGGCGCCGGAAGCTCGCGTCCAGACCGGCCTCGTCCCGGTCGAAGGAATACGAGTCCTTCATGATGAACTCCCGCATCCGGATCAAGCCTCCGCGCGGACGCGGCTCGTCCCGCTCCTTCGTCTGAAAGTGGTACCAGTACTGCGGCAGCTGCCGGTACGACTGCAACTCGGACGCGTGATGGGTGAACGTCTCCTCGTGCGTCATGGGGAGCACGAACGGGCGGTCGTTGCGATCGCGCAGCCGGAAGACCTCGGGGTAGACGATCCTCCCGCTTCGCTCCCAGAGCTCAGCTGGCGTCAGGACGGGGCCGAGCATCTCCTGTGCGCCGATCGAGTCCAGCTCGCGTCGGATGATCCCAACGATCTTCTGATGAACGCGCCATCCGAGGGGGAGGAACGTCCAGACACCGCCGCTCAGCTGTCGCACGAAGCCGCCGCGCAAGAGCAGCTTATGATTGGTCGCCTCGGCATCCGCAGGGTCGCCGCGAAGGGTCGGCAGGAAGAGTTGGGAGGCCCGTGCGATCACCGTTGTCCGCGCAGGCTACTCCAGCGGGATCAACGAGGCTTCCGCCATGGCAAGGGCGGCAGGCTTTGCCATCTTGAGGCGCTTGGGGCGTGGCATGCCCGCGGCGATCCACACGTCGATCTCGTGGAAGAGCTCGTCCACGAGGATGTCGGAGGACACCTTCTTCAGGACCCGTCCGTGCGCGTAGACGAAGCCGACGTCCCGGCCGCCTGCGATGCCGAAATCCGCGTCGCCCGCCTCGCCCGGCCCGTTCACGGCACAGCCCATCACCGCCACCTCGAATGGCTGCTGGTATCCGCGGAGCCGATCCTCGACACGGACGGCGAGGTTCTCGACCCCGACGTTGTCCCTGCCGCATGAGGGGCACGCGATCATCACGGGGCCGCGCTCCCGCAGCCCGAGCGCCTTCAGGATCTCCCAGGCGACCTCGACCTCCTTCACAGGGTCTGCGGTGAGCGAGACGCGAAGCGTGTCGCCGATCCCGTCCGCGAGCAGGGCGCCCATCCCGACCGCGCTCTTGATCGAGCCCGTGAAGGGCGTGCCGGCCTCCGTCACGCCGAGATGTAGGGGGTACGGCACCTTCGCGGCGAGCATCCGGTAGGCCCGGATCATCGTGGGCACATGGGTCGCCTTAACCGAGATCTTGAAGTCCAAGTAGCCGAGCTGCTCGAGCAGCTCGACCTCCTCGAGCGCGGCAGCGACGAGCGCCTCCGCCTGGTCCTCGAGCGCGAGCGCGTGCAGATGCTTCGGCAGCGAACCCGAGTTGGCCCCGATTCGCATCGGAATGCCGGCCCGCCGGGCGGCCGCCACGACCTCGGTGACGCGCTCTGGCCCTCCGATGTTGCCTGGATTGATGCGAACGGCGGCCACGCCGGCGTCGATCGCGCGCAGCGCGAGGCTCGCGTTGAAGTGGATGTCAGCGATCACCGGTATCGGCGAGAGGCGAACGATCAGCTTCAGCGCCTCGGCGTCCTCGATCTTCGGCACGGCGCAGCGCACCACCTCGCAGCCGGCGGAGGCGAGCGCCGCGATTTGCGCCGTCGTCGCCTCGACGTCTCGCGTCGGCGTGAGCGTCATCGACTGGATGACGACCGGCGCCCCACCGCCGATCCGCACGTTGCCGACAGTGATGTCGCGTTCGCTCGGCATCGAAATCAGTGTAGAGGGGCACATGCGCCCTGATGCTCCTGCCGCTCGTCGTCAGCAACGGCTGGGCCGTGGGTGTCAACGCCTACGCCACCGTCCTCATGCTCGGCCTGGCGGAGCGGCTCGGGCTCGCGGACGCCCCCGAGGCGCTCGCCAGCACCGAGGTACTGCTCGCCGCCGGCGCGCTCTACGCCGTCGAGTTCGTCACGGACAAGATCCCGTATGTCGACCATCTCTGGGACGGCGTTCACACCGCGATCCGGCCAACCATCGCGGCGGTGCTCGGGGCGCTGCTCGCGGGCGACGCGGACACTCTGACGCAGGCCATGGCGGCGACGGGCTCGGGCGCCACCGCGCTCGCGAGCCATGGCGTCAAGGCCGGGCTTCGCGTGGCCGTCAACACCTCCCCTGAGCCGTTCACAACCATCACGGCCAGCCTGGTCGAGGACTTCCTCGTCGCCGTCGTCGTCGTTCTCGCGCTCTCGTTCCCCTGGGTCGCGTTCGGCGTGGCGGGCGTCCTCCTGGTCAGTGGAGGCTTGCTCGTCATCACCCTGCTCCGCCGGATCCGCGGCTTTCGCGACCGCCTGCGGGCTCGGCTCGGATAGGCGTGGCCGAGGAACCCGGGCTTCGCTTTGATCGCATTGCCGAGGACTACGATCGCGTGCGGTCCGGTTACCCCACGTCCCTCGTCGACATGGCTTGCGCCGGGGCCGGGCTGGTCGCCGGCTCGCACGTCGTCGAGGTCGGATGCGGCACCGGCAAGCTCACCCAGGAGCTGGTTCGACATGGGCTTCGTGTGGAGGCGATCGACCCCGGCGGAGCGCTCGTCGAGATCGCCCGGCGCCGGCTCCGTGAGTACAACGTCACCTTCCACCTCGGGCGGTTCGAGGACGTCGAGCTACCTGCGGCTTCGTTCGACGCAGTGTTCTCCGCCACCGCCTTTCACTGGGTCGACCCCCGCGTCGGCTGGACGAAGGCTGCCCGCCTGCTTCGGCCCCACGGCGTGCTCGCCCTTCTGGCTGAAGTCGGCGGCTCCCTGGGAGAGCTCGAGCCGGACGTCCTCGCTGCCTGGCGGGAGGTGCTTCCGGAGGCCGCCGCCTGGGTGTCCCGCGATGCGGCGACCCTCTGGAGCGGAGCCGGGGCCCGACTCGCTGACGTCTCGGAGCTCTGGAGCTGGCTCATGAAGCGAGAGATTGCGAGCCCCGACGCCGGCAAGCTGTTCGTCGACGTGCACCTCGAGACGGTTCCGGTCACGAGGGTGGAGTCGGTCGAGCAGGTTCTCGCGTTGGTCCGGACGCAGTCCGCGTACCTCGGTCTCGACCCTGACCGTCGTCAGGTGCTCGAAGAGCGGCTGCGCACGATCATCGAGCGCGGCGGCGACACCCTGCGCTCGACCTCGTTCGCGACGCTGGTGACTGCGCGCGCGACCCGAACCTAGGTCGCTAGCCGCCCCCGAGTCTGCCGACGTCGTTCGAGAGTCCGATCACGAACAGAATCAAGACGAGCGCGATCCCAACTGCCGAGACCCGCTCGTAGACCTCACGGCCCATTGCGCGGCCTCGTAGCCCTTCGATCACCGAGAAGACGATGTGCCCCCCGTCGAGCGGCAGCAGCGGTAGCAGGTTGAGGAGCGCGAGCGAGAGGCTGATCAGCCCGAGTACCCAGAGAAACGTCTGCGCGCTCTGCTCGAGCGCGTCCGAGGAACCCTGAACGATCCCCACCGGGCTCGAGACGTCCTCCCTTCCCTCGCCCTGGACGAGACGGCCGAGCGACTTGCCGATCTCACGCGTGACGATGCCGGTCACCTCGATCGACTCCCAGAGCGCATGCGGAGCCGAAAGTCCCTCGCCGCGAAGCACGAAGCCGAGGCGGTACGCGTCGCCGTCACGCCGCGGGCGCGCAGGCCCGAGGGTCAGCTCTCGCCCGTCGCGCTCCACCAGGAGCTCGAGCGCCTGACCACGCGAGGAGCCGATTCGCTCGGAGATGTCCGTCGCCCGGACAGGGCGGTCGTCGATCGCGAGTAGCCGGTCACCGGACTGCAAGCCCGCCCGCTGCGCGGGGCTGCCGCTCAGCACCGAGTCGATGGTCGTCGTCGCCCGGCCAGCCCCCGTCAGGAACAGCGCTGCGAAGAGCAGGACGGCAAGCACCAGGTTCGTCGCCGGGCCGGCGCCGATGACGGCGATCTTCTTCCAGGCCGCCTGACGCCAGTACGCGTCGCCGGCAAGCCCGTCTGCCAGCTCGCGTGCGCCGCGCTCGGCCGGTCGCAGCGCCTCGGGGGACAGCGCAGCCTCACGAAGCGCGCGCTCGAGCAGCGTGAGCGCGTGCTGTGCCCCGGAGAGGTCACCGCTCGCGAGCGGGCGCTTCACCTGCTCGACCAGCGGGACGAGGTCGGGCGCCTCCTGCAGCGCGCGGCCGAACCAGACGTCCAGATCGGACGCAGCCGGCCGGTGCATGCCCGGAATCTTCACGTAGCCGCCGAGCGGGATCGCGCCGATGCCGTACTCGATCCCGCGCCGCCGCACCTTCACCAGTGCCGGCGGAAAGCCGATGTAGAACCGGCGTGGACTCATTCCGACCGCGCGGGCGACGAAGAAGTGTCCCGCCTCGTGGACGAGGATCAGGACCGCAAGCCCGAGGATCGCAACGGCGATGCTCAACGGGGCCTCACACCCGAACCGTCAGCCGGCGGGCGAGGCGGCCGGCGAGCTCGCGCGCCGCGGCGTCGGCCTCGAGCAGCTCGCCGAGGTCGCGGGCAGCGGCGCCGTCGACCTGGCCGAGCGTGGCCTCCACCACCTCGGCGATGCCGAGGAAGGGGAGAGCGCCCGCGAGAAAGCGTTCGACCCCTACCTCGTTGGCGGCGTTGAGGACGCAGGGCAACGTTCCGCCCCCGAGGCCCGCGCGCCGCGCAAGCGCGAGGAGTGGGAACGCCTCCTCGTCGGGCGCGGAGAACTCCAGCACGAGCCCTCCCGCCAGGTCGAGCTGGGCCACCGGAGTGGCCTCGCGCTGCGGGTACGTGAGCGCGAATGCGATCGGGACACGCATGTCGGGATAACCCAGATGCGCGAGCACGGCGCCGTCCCGCAGGCGGACGAGCGCATGCACGACGGAGGTCGGCTGGATCACGACCTCGAGCCGCTCGAACGCGAGTCCGAAGAGAAAGTGCGCCTCCAGCAGCTCCAGGCCCTTGTTCGCCAGCGTGGCCGAATCGACCGTGATCTTCGGCCCCATGCTCCACGTCGGGTGGCGGAGCGCCTGTTCTGCGGTCACGTCCTCGAGCTCGGCGCTCGACCATCCGCGGAACGGACCCCCCGACGCGGTCAGGACGACGGAGTCGACCGTCTCGCGACCCCGTCCCTCGAGGAGCTGGAACACCGCCGAGTGCTCGCTGTCGACCGGGAGCAGACGCCCGCCGCCACGTCCCCATGCGGCGAGCGCGAGCTCACCTCCGGCCACGAGGCTTTCCTTGTTCGCCAGCGCGAGGTCGATCCCGCGCTCGAGCGTCCAGAGTGTGGCACCGATGCCAGCGAAGCCGACGACCGCGTTCAACACGAGATCGGGCTGGGCACGTTCCAGCAGCGTTGTCAGATCCCCGCCGACCTGCGTGTGCGGAACGCCGTACAGCTCACGGAGCTCGTCGAGCGGCTGGGAACCGGAAGAGAGGGCGCAGAGCTGAAGCTCGGGCCGTGCCGCAACCAGCTCGAGCGCCTGGCGTCCGATCGAGCCCGTCGCGCCCAGCACGGCGATGCGTTTCACCCCTGAAGTCTACGCTGCGGCGGTTGCGCTACAGGAGCGCGAGAACGGCGTAGAACGAGGCGACTCCGGCGAAGAGCAGGGAGTCGATGCGATCGAGGACTCCGCCGTGAGCCGCCAGGAGGCGGCCCGTGTCCTTCACCTTCATGTCCCGTTTGATTGCCGACTCGAAGAGGTCGCCAATCGGTCCCGCCGCTGCGACGACCACGCCGAGCGCGAGCATACTCGGGATGTCGAGAAACTCCTCCCGATCGTCGTAGAGGGCGAAGAACACGATTGCGATCGTCCCGATCGTCCCCGCGATGAAGCCCTCCCAGGTCTTCCCCGGCGAGGTCACGGGAGCGAGCTTGTGCCTGCCGGCGAACCTGCCGACCAGGTAGGCGACCGTGTCCCCACCGAAGACCGCGAGCAGGACCGCGAAGATCGCAAGGCGCCCGTGCTCTGGCAGGTCGCGGAGGAGCAGCAGGTAGCCGAGCCCGAGCCCGATCCAGGCAGCTCCAAGCGCCGTCGTGCCCACCGAGACGGTCGTCGACTGGCGCGTGTCCGCGACGCCCTTCAGCAGGAACGCCAGCGCGAACGTGGTCATGAAGCCGCCGAGCATCCATTCGGCGCCGCCGAGCTGGGCGCCGAGGAGGCAGGCGATCGCGCCCGCGTAACCCGCCAGGACGAGGGGCCGGAGCGAGCGGGTCACGGAGTAGAGCTCATGCAGCGCGACCAGCGCCGCGGCCGCCGCGAGCAGGAAGAGCCACCAGCCACCGAGCCAGACCACGCCGAGCACGATCGGGAGGCCGACGACCGTGACGAGGATGCGGGAGAGGAACGGGGTCACGGGTCGCGGGGGAACCTCCCGGTTTCCCCAGACCCCCTCCCCTGATCCGCTTCGCGGACAGATCCTTCGGATCGCCCGCCGAACCGGCGCCGACGACTCGCGTACGTCTCGAGTGCCCCCCGCAGGTCCGCTTCGCCGAAATCGGGCCAGAGGCGGTCGACGAAGACGAGCTCGGAGTACGCGAGCTGCCACAGGAGGAAATTCGAGATGCGCACCTCCCCCGAGGTGCGGATCAGCAGGTCGGGTTCCTGCATCTCCGGTGCGTAGAGGTGTGTTGCGAGGACGGCCTCGTCGACCTGGCTCGGGCTAACGCCCGATTCGAGCAGGCGCCTGGCTGCCTCCACGAGCTCTGCGCGGCCGCCGTAGTCGAAGGCGATCCAGAGCTGCAGACGGGAGAGGACGGCCGTCTCCTCCTCGAGCTTCGCCATCTGACCCCTCAGCGCGCTCGGCGCACGGTCACGGCGGCCGACGAAGCGTGTGCGCACGCCCTGGCGTGCAAGATCCGGAAGCTCCCGCTCGATCGTCTCGGAGAAGATCTCCATCAGATCGTCGACCTCGCCGGGGGATCGCGACCAGTTCTCGGTCGAGAAGGCGTACACCGCCAGCGACTCGACGCCGAGGTCGATCGCGGCCTCGACGGTTCGTCGGAGTGCGCGTGTCCCCTGGCGGTGGCCCGCGGCGACCGGCAACCCTCGGCTCTCCGCCCAGCGGCCGCTTCCGTCCGGAATGATCGCAACCGCGCGGGCGAGCTGGGGCAGCTCGGCGGCAGCCTCCGCCCGGGATGATCCCTCAGCCCCGGCCTTGGCCAAGGCCCTAAACCTCGAGAATTTCGGCTTCTTTGTGCTTGAGCAGCTCGTCGATCGTCTTCGTGTGCTCGTCGGTCAGCTTCTGGACCCGTTCTTCCGCGCGACGCTCCTCATCCGAGCCGACCTCGCCGCCGTCGACGAGCTCCTTCAGGCGATGGATCGCATCGCGCCGGACGTTCCGCACTGCAACCCGGCCTTCTTCCGCGAGGTTGCGGACGACCCGGACGAGCTCCTTGCGGCGCTCCTCGGTCAGAGCCGGGATGGGCAGGCGGATGAGCTTGCCGTCGTTGGACGGCGTGAGGCCGAGGTCGGACTCCTGGATCGCCCGCTCGATCAACTTGATCGAGCTTGGGTCGAACGGCTGGATCGTCAGCATGCGGGGCTCGGGGACGTTGATCGACGCCAGCTGCTTGAGAGGCGTCCTCTGGCCGTAGTAGTCGATCTCGATCCGGTCGAGCAACGCCGCCGCCGCGCGCCCGGTGCGGACGGTGTTGAACTCGACCCTTGCAGCCTCGATCGACTTGTCCATCCTGCGCGAGGCATCTTGGATCACGTCGTCAACCAAGCTTCAGCCCCCCTCGTCCGTCGGTGTGGCGATGAGCGTGCCCACGCGCTCGCCGTGGACGACGCGGCGGATGTTGCCGGTTGCGAGCGCGAAGACGTGGATGGGCAGATTGTTGTCTCGCGAGAGCGAGAGCGCCTCGGTATCCATCACCTTGAGGCCACGCTCGATCGCCTCGCTGTGGCTCAGGGACGGGATCAACTCGGCGGCGGGGTCACTCTTCGGATCGCTCGTGTAGACGCCGTCAACCGCATTCTTCGCCATCAGAATCGCCTGAGCTCCGATCTCGAGCGCGCGGAGCGCAGCGGCCGTGTCGGTCGTCAAGAACGGGTTCCCCGTCCCGCCGGCGAAGATGACGATGCGCCTTTTCTCGAGGTGCCGGATCGCGCGCCGGCGGATGTACGGCTCGGCGACCTCGAGCACCTGCAGCGCGGAGAGCACACGGGTCTGAGCCCCCCGCCGCTCGAGCGCGTCCTGGACGACGAGCGAGTTCAGTACGGTCGCGAGCATGCCGGCGTAGTCGGCGGTCGCCCGATCCATCCCCTCGGCCGCGGCCGCCATGCCGCGGTAGATGTTGCCGGCACCGACCACGATCGCAATCTCGAGCCCGAGCTCGTGCACCTCGACGATCTCGTCGGCCAGCGCTTCGATCCGCTTCGGATCGAGCCCGTACTCCCGCTCGCCCATGAGAGCCTCTCCCGAGAGCTTCAGCAGGACGCGTCGGAACACCGGCGCGACGGTCCCCGCAGGCTCGAGCGCCTGCTCCGTCGTGAGCGTCACTCCGCCACCGCGTAGCGGACGAACTCGAGCACCTCCACGCCCTCCCCGGCCAGTGCCTGCGCGACCGTCTTGGAGGGCTCGCGAACCCAGGCCTGATCCTCGAGCACGGACTCGGCGAAGAAGCGCTTTCCGATCATCCCGTCGACGATCCGCTCTCGCACCGACTCGGGCTTGGCCAGCACGTCCGGCTGCTTCTCGTAGATGGCGCGCTCCGCGGCGACGTCCGTCTCCGGCACGTCGCCGCGCGTCCGGTACAGGGGTCGCGAGGCCGCGATGTGCATCGCGAGGTTCCGGAGCGCCTCGTCGGAGCCCCCGCGCGCCTTCACGAGCACTCCGATCTTGTTCAGCGGGGGGTGCGCGTAGCCGGTGATCGTCTCGTCGTCGGTGCGCTCCAGGCGGGTGGCGCCGCGAACGACGATGTTCTCTCCGAGCTTCGCGACGAGCTCGATCCGCTCTTCCTCCAGGGTCGCGGCGGCATCCAGGCCGCCTTCGTGCACCGCGTCGAGGACGCGCTTGCCATAGGCGAGGAACTCGTCGTTGTTCGAGACGGGCTCGGTCTCGCAGCCGATCGCGACCATGCTCGCGTGGCTGTCGGCGATGTGGTAGCCCACCTTGCCCTCGGTCGTCTCCCGCCCGGATCGCTTTCCGGCCTGGGCGATGCCTCGCTCCCGCAGCAGCTTCCGCGCGGACTCGAGGTCGCCGTCTGCCTCCTGCAGCACGCGCTTGCAGTCCATCATGCCCGCGCCGGTCAGTTCCCGCAGCTCTTTGACGAGGCTCGCCGGAACGGTGCTCATGCGTGCTCCTCGCTCCTGTCCTCGGGCGCCTGCTCGCCCGGAGCCTGCGGAGCCTGCTCGCCCGGAGCCTGCGGAGCCTGCTCGTCCGGAGCCTGCTCGGGCGGCGCGACGGCGCTCGACGCAGCCTCGCTCTCGGCGTCCATGGTCTCCCCCGCGCGCTCCGTCGCGCCGAGCTGCTCGTACACCGGCTCGGTCACGGCAATGGACTCGGGCTCCGCCGGCGTCTCCTCTGGGGCCGCCGGCTGACCGTTCCCGCCCGGAGCGGCCGCGAACTCCTCGACCGAGGCCTGGTTCCGCCCCGTCGAGATGGCGTCGGCGATCGCGCGCACGATCAGGCTGCACGAGCGGATCGCGTCGTCGTTCCCGGGAATCACGTAGTCGGCCTCGTCAGGGTCGCAGTTGGTGTCGACGAGCGCCACGATCGTCAAGCCGAGGCGCCGCGCCTCCCGGACCGCGAGCTGCTCCTTGCGCAGATCGACGATGAAGAGCGCCTCGGGCTGACGTCGCATGTCAGCGACCCCGCCGAGGTTGAGCTCCAGCTTCTCGAGCTCGCCCAGCATCGTGATTCGCTCTTTGGGGGGAAGGAGCTCGAGCTGCCCATCCTCTTTCAGTCGGCGTAGGTCGTGCAGCCGCTCGATCCTGTTCGAGATCGTGCGCCAATTGGTCAGGAGGCCTCCGAGCCAGCGCTGGTTGACGTACGGCATGCCGACTCGTGCGGCGTGCTCGGCGATCGCGTCCTGGCTCTGCTTCTTGGTGCCGACGAAGAGCATGGAGGCACCGCGGCCGGCGAGATCCTGGGTGTAGCTGTACGCCTGCTCGAGCAGCTCGAGTGTCTGCTGCAGATCGATGATGTAGATGCCGCCGCGCTCGGCGAAGATGAAGCGTTTCATCTTGGGATTCCAACGGCGGGTCTGGTGGCCGAAATGGACACCGGCCTCGAGTAGCTCCCGCATGGAGACAACGGACATCGATACCCCTTTCGGTTGGTGACGTTGCCACCGCCGGACCCGAGTGGAACCGACGTCCGCCGAGTCGGCACCACCACCCAGGCTCCCCGCCGGGGAGAAGGAACTACGGAATTCTAGCGCGTTCGAGCGCAGATGCGAGATCGCCCGGCAACTCGGAGTAGAGCTCGAGTGGCGAGCGCGTGAAGGGATGCTCGAACGCCAGCCGGTTGGCGTGCAGGAACTGCCGCTCCAGCTCGAGGTCGCCTCCGATCCCGTAGACGGGATCGCCCGAGACCGGCAGCTCGATCGCCGAGAGGTGGACGCGAATCTGATGGGTTCGCCCGGTCTCCAGCCGGACGTCGAGCAGCGCGTGACGGGGGAGGAGCTCCCGGACCTCGAAGTGCGTCGTCGCAGCGCGCGGACGATCCGTGTCGAGCGAGTGGCGTGTGCGATCGCCACGATCGCGGCCGATCGCGGCCTCGATCCGGCCCCGGCGTGAGCGGGGCCGGCCGCGAACGAGGGCCAGGTAGCCGCGCTCAAGCTCCCTTCCGCGAACGAGTCGTCCGAGCCGGCGAAAGGCTTCGTGCGAGCGCGCGACGACGAGCAGCCCGGAGGTGTCGCGGTCGAGCCGGTGCACGATCCCGGGCCGCTCCAGGCTGTCTCCGCCCGCGATCGAGTGTGGCAAAAGCCCGTGCACGAGCGTGCCGGTCTCGTGGCCAGGCGCCGGGTGGACCACGAGTCCGGCGGGTTTGTCCACCACCAACAGGTGCTCGTCCTCGTGGACCAGCGTGAGCTCCATCGCTTCCGCCACGAGCGCCGAGTCGATCGGCACCGGCGGCTCCTCGAGCTCGATCTCCTCGCCGACCAGGACCCGGTAGCTCTTCGGCCGGGGTGTCCCATCGACGCGCACCGTCCCCTCGGCGATCAGGCGCTCGACCGCCGCTCGCGAGGTCAGGCCGGCATGATCGGCGAGAAAGCGGTCGAGCCGCGCGCCGGCGGCGTCGTGCGGAACCCGGATGTGCAGAACCCGTTTCAGAGACGGGTGACCGCGGCGCCCGTCACGCGCGGGCGGTGCTCCTGCTCGCCGAAGACGAGCGCCGCAAAGAGAATCGCAACGCCGAGCACGATGAAGCTGTCGGCCAGGTTGAACGCGGGCCAGAAGCGAAGGTCGAGGAAGTCCGTCACGTGCCCCAGCCTGACGCGGTCGACCAGGTTCGAGCAACTCCCCCCGATGACCAGCCCGAGCGCGGCCGGAAGCACGGGGTGTCGGGAACCCGCACGCGTAAAGAAGAGGAGCATCCAGGCGACTGCGAGCACCGTCAGCACGGTCACGACCGACGTCGCGCTCGAGAACAGGCCGAACGCGATGCCGGAGTTCTGCACGTAGTGGATCGAGAGCGGCCCGAACACGTGCACTTCGCCGTCGAGCGCAAGGCGATCCAGCACGATCTGCTTCGTCAGCTGGTCGGCCGCAAGGGCGGCGAGTGCGATCGTGAGCAGCCCAAGCCACTGGGTTGCCCCCGCCCCGAGTGAGCGTTTCGCGCTCGAGACGGGCTCGAGTCCGTGTGTGGTTGAGCCAACGCGGACGTCGAGCACCCGCGGCGGCTCGCTCAACCCCGCTCTGCTTTCCGCTTGCAGTCGATGCACTGCGTGGCGTACGGCATCGCCTCGAGCCGCTCGGGCGCGATCGCGTTGCCGCAGGTCGCACACCGGCCGAACGTGCCTTCGTCCATGCGCGCCAGTGCGGCGTCGATCGCGGCGAGGACGTGCTCCGAATTCTCCTCCAGCGTGAAGTCGATCTCGCGGTCGAGGGTGACCGATGCGGTCTCGGCCAGGTGATCTGTGAGCGGCGTCTCCTTCGACTCGTCCTGCATCGACCCAGGATTCTCCGCGTGGAGATACTTGATCGCGTTGACGACGCGCTCACGCTCCTGCAGGAGCAGCTCGCGGAACCGGTCCGTGTCGATCGCGCCCACAGAAGAAGTATAGGAGGGTCCCGCGGTCAGGCTGCTTCGGCGCGACCGGCGGGCGCGTGCTCCTCCTCGAGCGTTTTCAGAGCCGAGGAGAGCAGCGCCCGAACCCGGTGCGTTTCCGCGAGCAGGCGCTCCCGCTCGGCCGCCGCGCCGCGGGTGATCGAACGCGCCTCGACCCGCGCTTCGTGGAGGACCAGGTCGGCTTCCCGGCGGGCGTGATCCTTCAGATCCTGTGCCGCCCGCTCGGCCGAGACGAGCGTCGTGCGCAGGAGCGTCTCGAGCTCGCGGTAGCGAACCAGATCGGACTCGAGCCGATCCACCTTCTCGGCGAGGTCGGCTCTTTCCCGCCAGACCTCCTCGAAGCTCTCGCGAGCCTGGGCGAGGAAGTCGTCGACGCTCCGGCGCTGGTAGCCGAGGAGGCCGCGTCCGAGGCTCACGTGGCGAAGCTCTACGGGGGCAAGCGCCATTCCCATCCTCCTTTCAGTGCAGGCGATCGAGCAGGGCGATGATCAGGCGGTCGAGGAAGAAAAGGACGAAGACGGCCACCATCGGCGAGAGATCGAGCGGCCCGAGAGGCGGCAAGAAACGGCGGAACAGACGGAGGTACGGTTCGCACACGTCGTAGAGAAACCGCTGCAGGCGGTTCAGCCATGGGCTGTACGGCAGGCGGATCCATGAGGTGATGATGAATGCGAAGAGGAGCAGCACGTAGACGAGCACGAAGATGTGCACGAAGTTCTGAACCGACGTGACCCAGTCGGCGAGCAGAGTGGATATGGCCACACCAAGGCCCATTTCAAGACCTTTCGGCGCTCAGCGGCGCCTTCCTGTAGATGACGGGCCTAGGCATCGCTTGCGGTGCCTAGACTCAGGACGGGCGGGCTTTGCCCGCACGTCCGTCTGAAACGACCGGTCGAGCGAGAGGACGATCAGACTGACGCTCGTCGGCCTCAGGCCTGGTTGAAGAAGCCCCGCTCGAGGAGGCGTGCACGTTCCTCGGCCGAGACTTCCACGTTCCGCGGGGTGAGCAGGAAGACCTTGTCCGCCACCCGCTGCATGCCGCCGTTGAGTGCGTAGGTGAGGCCGCTGCAGAAGTCGATCAGGCGCTTCGACAGCTCAGCGTCCGTGCCTTGCAGGTTCAGGATCACCGGGACGGAGTCTTTGAACTTGTCGGCGATCTGCTGCGCGTCGTTGAACCCGCGCGGCAGGACGAGATGGACGCGCACCGCCGGGCTGGGGGCAGCCTCGAGCTGCCGCACGCGCGAGCCGCGCGCACGGACGACGCCGGTCCTGGCGGTTGCCTCGTCGGGCTCGCTCCAGTCGTCGAACTCGCCTCGGCGCCGGCGCGGCGTCAGCTTGCGCACGTTCGGGCGATCCGCGTAGCCGCGCTCGAGCTCCTCGTTGGCGGCGTAGCCCTCCTCGTCCCACTCCTCGTCCTCCTCGGCGATGCCGAAGTAGACGAGCGTTCGGTTCCAGACGTCGGCAAAGCCCATGGCGGCGTGTGATTCTAGTGCACCCCTAAGTCCCGTACAGGACGCTTCCCACCCGGACGAGCGTCGCCCCCTCCTCGACGGCGACGCGGTAGTCCTGGCTGGTGCCCATCGAGAGCTCGCGCAGACTGTGGTGCTCGGCGAGCTCGCGGAGGCGGCGGAAGTAGGGCCTGGAGGATTCGGCTGAGCCCGTTGCCGGCGGCATGGTCATGAGCCCCCGAACGTCCGGATAGGCGCTGAGCAGACGCTCGAGCTCGTCGGGCGGGACTCCGGATTTCGACGCCTCCCCGGAGAGGTTGACCTCGATGAGGGCCGGCACGCGAAGGCGGCCGGCGGCCGACTCAGAGGCGAGCGAGTGGCAGAGCTCGCAAAGCTGGTTGATCACCTTGGCCTTTCGACTCTGCAGATGCCCGATGAAGTGCCAGCGGAACGCGTCGCCATACACGGCGTGCTTCGCCTCGAGCTCCTGCGCGCGGTTCTCGCCGACCACCTCGACCCCAGCCTCGACGAGGACGGAGAGCTGCTCCAGCGAGACGTACTTCGTGGCCGCCACGACGGTGACGTCCGGGCCGACCTGCGAGCGGATCAACTCGTAACGGGCGCGAACCTCGTCAGCTGACAAGAGCCAGAACTCCCTGGAGCCCGCGCGGCTGTCCGTCCCGCCGGTGGGAGAAGAAGAGGCGCGGATTGCAGATCGTGCACAGATCGAACCGGTGGATCCGGTCGACGCCAGCTTTCCGGAGCGCCAGCTCCGCGCTGAGCCAGAGGTCGAGCTTGCGCCCGTGGAGCGCGTCCCGGCCGAAGCGTTCGCGGTAAGGCGCGGCCACCTCGGCGCCCACCTCGTAGCAGCACGGCCCGGCCGAGGGCCCGATCGCGGCGGCGACCTCTCCCCCGAGCGCGCCGGCCGCTGCACCGAGCGTGCCCCCGAGGATGCCGATGTGCCCGGCGTGCGCAACGGCGGCGGCCGGGGCGCCTTCGACTCGCACGAGCGCGACCGGTACGCAGTCGGCGGTCAGGGCCATGATCGGCAGCTCCCTCTCCTCCGTCCAGAGCGCGTCGCCGTGAGCGTCCCGAGCGCCCGCCACCGCGCGGTTCACGGTCGTGCCGTGCACCTGGAAGTTGAGGGCGAGCCGATCGGCGTCGGCGCCCACCTCGGCGCACAGGCGTCGCCG
>Ga0183260_10002022_pt1 | contig 16882 bp, 22 predicted proteins | sample AntDrymUQ4972206_2_FD_129768 | JGI IMG/M metagenome (GOLD analysis project Ga0183260, IMG submission 129768) | Polar desert sand microbial communities from Dry Valleys, Antarctica - metaG UQ497 (22.06) (version 2) (version 2) | ecosystem: Environmental > Terrestrial > Soil > Desert | place...
CGCTGACACCAAGGCGAGCGCTGACACCAAGGCGAGCGCTGACACCAAGGCGAGCGCTGACACCAAGGCGAGCGCTGACACCAAGGCGAGCGCTGACACCAAGGCGAGCGCTGACACCAAGGCTCAGCGATACCGCGCCGCAAATCTGAAGCGGCCGGCCGCTATCCGCATGCAGCGTCGGCGCCGGACCGGCTGGGCGATGGTCCTGCTGGGCGCAGCGTTGGTTCCGATCTATCTGGTCATCAATGACGGTGGCGGCGAGAGCACGCAGCAGCCGGAGGCCGGCGCGCTTCCGAACTCGGTCCACGCCACCGCCACCGGGATCAGCGTCGGATGGCCCGACGGCTGGAAGCAATCGAAGCGAGTGCGAGAAAAGGCGATCGTCCTCAAGAGCGCCAACGAGGCTCTATTGATCTCGATCTCCACTCCCGCTGCGGTGCGCGAGGCCCGCGGCGTCCGGGAGTCGGCGATCCAGGCGATCAAGGAGAACTATGAAGTCGTAAGCGTGCAACCTGGCCGTGGGCGGATCGTCGGCGGCCTACCGAGCACCGGCGCGGTGATCGACGCCAAGAGCAAGAATGGTGACCGACTGCGGATCCTCGTCGTTGTGGGGCGCGGCAAGAAGCGAACGTACCTGACCGAGTTCTTCGCGAGCGCCGGCGTCGACGTCTCGACTCTCGCCCAGGCACAGGTCATTCTCAACTCGATTGAGTTGTCGAAGTAGACGAGGCTTCTACGGAGCTGCCGGATTCAGAACCTCGAGCTCTCGAAGTAGTGGCACGACGCCGGGTGCAGCCGAGGTACTCTCGCCCGAGCTGATGACGATCGTCGCGATCACACTCGGCCTTTTTCTGGTGCTCGCCCTGATCGTGGCGGGGCTGGTCCGCTCGTTCCAGGATCACAGCGTCGCCGAGCTGCTCGACTGGAAGCCCGCGCGCTCGCCCGAGGTCGAGGCCCAGAACGAGGTCGACGACGTGCGCCAGATGATCGAGGCCCAGAACGAGTACCGGCGAAAGCGCGGCGCGAAGGAGATCACCGAGGCCGACGTCCAGCGCCAGGCGGCCCGCGATCAGCAGGTGCGCGCCCAGGGCGCCGGGCCCTTCAAGCAGAACTCCGAAATCGTGGACGAGCTCGACTCCGGGCCGAAGAAGCTGCGCCCACCGAAGAATCCGAAGCCGAAGCCCAGGGCGAAGCAGAAGCCGAAGCCGAAGCCCAAGAAGCGCTAGTGGCGCGCGCGCTGATCGTCGGCTGCGGCTGCCGCGGCCGCGAGCTCGGCGCCGAACTCATGGGTAGGGGCTGGCAGGTCCGCGGCACCAGCCGTACGCCCGAGGGGCGCGGGGCGATCGATGCGGCCGGAATCGAGGCCGCCGAGGCCGATCCCGACCGCCCCGGCACCGTTCTCGAGCTGTGTGGCGACACGGCCGTGATGATCTGGCTCCTCGGCGCGGCCGGGGGAGACGCCCCCGCACTGGACGGGATCCACGGCAGCCGCCTCGAGCGCCTGCTCGAGAAGCTCGTCGACACGCCGGTGCGCGGGTTCGTCTACGAGGCGGTGGGCCCGGCCGAAGCGGCCGAGCGCCTGGCGGGAGGCAGGCAGATCGCCGAGCGCGCCGCGCTCACCTGGCGGATCCCCGTCGTTTCGCTGGAGGCGAAAAGGGGCGAAGCGGGATGGGCCGGCTCGGCCGCCGACGCGGTCGAGCGCTCGCTACTGAGAGTCTGAGGCCGACTCGCTGCCGCCGTCGGTGACCCCGCCGGGGCCCTGCTCGGAGCCGGGGGAGCGGGGGCCCTCCTCGGCCGTCAGGCCGGCCCGGCTCCTGCACGGCGAGTCCTCGTCGGCGGGATACGGGTTCCCGGGCTCCCCGCAGGGGTTGCCGGGGGCCAAGGTCGGGATCTGCTGGGCGTCGGTCTGGGACCAGGGGGCCTCGTCCGCGTACGTGTCCTCGGGCTGGTCGAACTTCGCAATCGCCAGGAGGTAGCCCCCGGCCAGGATCGCGACGACCGCCGCGACGGCGATGAAGAAAACGAACTGGGTCTTTTTCGAGGGACCGTAGGCGTGGCCGATGACCTGGCGGCGCTTGTCCGCGCCCTGGGCGTCGACGTCGGAGGGCTCGTGCGCCTTGGCCTCGTCCGAGGCCTCCATCTTGTCGAGATCCCGGATGTCGGCCGAGCTCGGGGCTGTACCCCGCTTCGGCGCGTCGGCCTTCGATGACTTACCCCTCGCCACGCGCCAACCATAGCCCGCGGGGCCGCCGAAAGCCACCGACAACCGTAGGCTGAGCGACATGGACCGCTTCCCCGGCGCCGGCGGCGTCGAGATCGCCTGGCAGCACTGGATGCCGGCGGGCGATCCGGTCGGCGTCGTGGGCATCGCCCACGGCGTCTCCGAGCACTCAGACCGCTACGCCCATGTCGCCGAGCGCCTCAACAAGGCCGGCTACGCCGTCGCCGCGCTCGACCACCGCGGCCACGGCGACTCCGAGGGTAAGCGCGCCGTGATCGACCGCATGGCCAACGCGGTCGCCGACGTCGGCACCACGATTTCCCTGGCGCGCGAGCTGGCACCCGGCACCAAGCTCACCCTGCTCGGCCACAGCATGGGCGGCTGCATCGGCCTCGAGTACGCGCTGCGCCACCCCGAGACGATCGACGGCCTGATCCTCTCGGCTCCGGCGACCGACCTGGAGGCCGCCAACGCCTTCGAGCGCATCGCCGCACGCGTCGCCTCTGCCGTCGCGCCGAGCCTCGGCGTCTTCCAGGTCGACGCCACGACGGTCAGCCGCGACCCCGAGGTCGTCCGCCTCTACGTCGAGGACCCCCGCGTCTTCCACGGCAAGCTCCCCGCCCGCACGGTCGCCGAGATGGCCGGAGTCATCGACACCTTCCGCGAGCGCGTCCCCACCCTCGAGCTGCCCCTGCTCGTCATCCTCGGCACCGGCGACCGCCTGGTCCCGCCCGCCGCGGGCCGCATGGTCCACGAGCTCGCCTCCTCGCCCGACAAGCAGATCATCGAGTACGAGGGCCTCTACCACGAGGTCTTGAACGAGCCCGAGCAGGAGAAGGTGATGGACGACGTGGTGGGGTGGTTGGACGCGCGGATGATCTAGGGGGAGACTTCCGGGGAGCTGCAACTAAGCATCAAGAGATTCCATAGATTGCGGACGAGGAGGCGAGATTGATGGTGATGACCACGGAGGCGGCGCAGGAAACGGCGAACGACCACGGTGTGCGGCACGAAGGCGCATGGATCCCCGGACTATCGATGCTGGCGCTCATGCTGGTCGCCACGGCAGCGCTGGTCGCCGGGGCAATTGCTCCGTCGAGCGCAAGTGCCGGCACGTACGTCGTCCGCGAGTGTTCGACGACTGGGGACGGCCACGCCGGGGTCCCGGACGCCGTCTACAGCACCAACGGCTCGCTTGCGTTCACCCCTGCGAGCGACTGCGCCGGGGATCCCAATGTCGGCCTCGCGATCGGGACGATCGGCAACGGTTGGGCGGGCCCGCTGACGGCCAGTTGGTCGTTCGTGCCGCCATCTGGCGTCACGATCAACAGCGTCAACTTCTTCCGAAAGATGAAGTCGGCGGGAACCTACAGCGCTCTCGTCTCGGTCTGCGCCCCGAGCGGCGCTTGCAACGGCCGCTCGGACAACACCCCGGGCGAGTTCTTCGTAAGCGAGCAGTTCTCCCCGGGCGGCTGGAGCTCGTTCTCGACGATCCTGCAGTGCGGGGCCACCTGCAACATGGGAGGCCTGATCTACGTGAAGGATCTCGAGTTCACGATGCTCGACGCCGGCAGCCCGACGATCACTTCTCTCGGCGGCGACCTGGTCGCCGGCGGCGAGCGCCGCGGGGTCGAGAACTTGGTCGTCGACGCAGCCGATAACGGCAGTGGCGTCGCCGAAGCAAGCGTCCGCGTGAACGGCGCCGAGGTCGGCGCCCGGCCGCAGAACCCCGGATGCGAAAAGATCATCAACGGCTCCTACGGCCGGATGCGGCCGTGCTCGAACGTGCGCTTCGAGATCCCGATCAACACCGAGAACCCGCCGTGGCAGGGCGGCGCAAATCGCCTCGAGGTCTGCGCATACGACCTGACGACCTCGGGCGCTCCGAACGCTGGATGCACCACCCGAACCGTGATCGTCGAGAACAGCTGCCAGGCCAGCGGCGGCGGTGCCGGCGCCACCGCGGTTGACGGCGGCCTGCAGAAGGGCACCGGTCCGATCACCCCGCAGATCACCGTCCGCTCGACCGAGGGCGCGACGGTTCGCGGCCAACTCGGCGGGCCCGCGGGCAGCACCACCGGTGCGAACGTGTGTCTGTATGAGACCGTCATCGACGGCTCGAGCACGAAGCGCGAGCTGACCCAGATCGGCAAGACGAAGAGCGACGGCACCTTCGCGATCCAGGTGCCCGCAGGGCCGTCGAGAAAGCTCGACCTCATCTACCGCTTCAACAACAAGATCGTGAGTCGGCCGAACCTGCTCCTCAACTCCGTCGTCGTCCCGAACCTCAGAGTCCGGCCGAAGAAGGTGAGCAACCGCCAGCGCGTCTTCTTCCGGGGCGACCTGCCCGGGCCGAACAACGATGGGCGCCGCGTCGCCCTGCAGGCGAAGGTCGGGAAGAAGTGGCGGACCTTCAAGACGGTCAAGACCGACGGGAAGGGCCGCTTCGAGGGCCTTTACCGGTTCACTCAGACCCAGGGCCGCGTGCTGTACGTGTTCCGGGCACAGGTGAAGCGGCAGGCCGGCTATCCCTACGAGCGCGGAGTCTCGGCGAAGCAAAGGGTTGTCGTCAGCGGCTAGTCCGCACCACGCATCCACCGACGGAACGGGCCGCCTTGGGGCGGCCCGTTCCGTGTCTCGGTGTCGCTCTCGCTACTTGCCTGGTTTAGCTGAAAGACAGACCGCGAAGGCAGTCCCGTTCGAGAGTCCTTGCGCAACCCAGCCGTCCTTCCCGTCCAGAATGCTCGAAACGGGGTAGGAGCGCTGGAGGCGATCCGTCGCTGACGTCGTCTCCTGACCCGTGGCGCTGATGTTCGACGCGACACCGCCGCCGCTTATGAGTCGGTCGCTCCCCGGACAGACAGCGGTCGACGGGGTCAGCCGTCCGCTCTCTCCAACGATCGTTGTCTTCGCCAGATCGTTCGCGGTCACGCTTCCGTTCTTGATGGACGCGCTCGTCACCGAGTTCTTCGGTGCTTTCTTGGCGCTGATTGCGATGGCCGTGGATCCGCCGCCGACGGCGACGACCAGGGCCAGCGTCGCGACGACGTTCGCGTAGGTCAGGTGCCGTCTCATCTCGATTCCTCCTCGTCGGGGTCCGGGGCATTCGGAGCCCCAGACGCTACCTGCGATAACCCAGCCGCTCCAGGAAAGTCGTGAGGATCCGGGCGGTGGCGCCCCAGATCACGGTGTCGCCCCGGTCGACCGCGTAGGTCTCGGTCTTGATGGGCACGCCGCGCCGAACCAGCCGCCGCATCTCGAACCCGGCGACCAGGTCGTCGAGCGAGGCGACGATCACGCTCTCGACCTCGTCGGGGTTGGGCGTGAAGGCGAGCCCCGGCTCGATCAGCCCCACGAAGGGGTGGACCTTGTATCTGGTGACGAAGGTGCCGATCGGGGGGAGGGCGCCGACGATCTCGACGCTACCGCGGTCCAGGCCGATCTCCTCCTCGGCCTCGCGCAGGGCGGTGTCGATCAGCTCTTCACCGGGGTCGCGGCGCCCGCCGGGGAACGAGATCTCGCCGGCGTGGCGGCGGAGGTCGTGGCGGCGCTCGGTGAAGACGAGGCCCGGGGCGTCGGGCCAGCCGTGCAGCGGGACCAGCACCGCCGCCTCGGTGCGGCCGTGGGCCTCCATCTCCAGGGCTTCCTGGGGGGTGAGGAGGACGTCGCCGAGGTCCGGGGGATCGCTCAGATGATCACCTGGACGGTGCCGCCGTCGACGCTCCAGGCCGCACCCGCCACATAGGAGGCGTTCTCGGAGCAGAGGTAGACGATCGCGGAGGCGATCTCTTCGACCTCGGCCAGGCGGCCGATGGGGCGCTTCTCGCCGGATGCCTCGAGAGCCTCGTCACGGCTGTCGTGGCCGCCCGCCTCCTTGGACTCGTCGAGCAGGCCGCCCTCGTCCATCCACATCTCTGACTTGGTCGGGCCGGGGCAGATCGCGTTGACCAGCACTCCGTCGCCCGCGCAGCGGTCGGCGTAGAGGCGCGAGAGCGAGAGCTGGGCCGCCTTCGCGACCGAGTACTCGGCCATCGACGCCGAGGGGCGCTTCCCCGCGGTGCTGGAGACGTTGACCACGCGGCCCCAGCCGCGCTCGCGCATGCCGGGCGTCGCGGCCTTCATCAGGCGCATCGGCGCCATCACGTTCAACTCCCAGGCGGCGTACCAGTCCTCCTCGGGCACGTCGTCGAGGTCGCGCCAGCGGGCGGTGCCCGCGTTGTTGACCAGGACCTCTGCGGGCCCGAAGCGCTCGGCGGCCGCGGCGAGGATGCGGTCGGCGGCGTCGGGGTCGGTCACGTCGCAGGCGAGGGACTCGGCCCGGCCATCGCGCTCCGCGCCCGCTTGAACGCATTCGTCGGCGGCCTCGACTACGTCGCGCTCCGTTCGGGCGACGAGCAGGACCTGCGCGCCCTCGGCGCACAGCATCCGGGCGGTCTCGCGCCCGATGCCCTTGCTCGCGCCGGTGACGACGCAGACGCGGCCGACGAGCCCCAGCTCCAAGCCCTCAGCCTCCGGTGGCCTTCAGGTCGTCCTCGACCTCGACGTTCTGGGCGACGAGGGTGCGGTGGACCGGGCACTTGCCGGCGATCACCAGGAGCTTCTCGCGCTGCTCGTCGCTCAACTCGGCGGGGACAGTGATCTCGGTCCTGAACTTCGGCGGCGTGTCCGCCGTCCCCGACTCGTAGTCGACGGCCACCTCGACCGCTCCGACGTCCCAGGCCTTGCGATCCGCGTACATCACGAGCGTGATCGTGGTGCAGGAGGCGAGCGAGGCGGCCAGCAGCTCGGTCGGCTGCGGGCCGCTGTCGGTGCCGCCGGCGTCGACAGGCTCGTCGACGATCAGGCGGTGCTCGCGGATCTCGACCTCGGTCTCGAAGCCTTCCCGCCGGCGGGCCACTGCGCTATGCGTCGCCATCGCCGCCCTCCTCGGAAGTCTTGCGTCGACCCTCGAACATCTGCGGGTTGGGCTCGTCGGCGAAGCGCGCCATCGCAAACAGCAGGTCGGCCGCGCGGTTCAGGTAGGCGATGACGGTCTCGGAGCCGAGGCCCTCGTCGTCGCGGAGCTGGACGACTCGGCGCTCGGCGCGGCGCAGCGTCGCTCGGGCGACGTCGAGCGCAGCCGACAGCGTCGTCCCGCCGGGGATCACGAACTGGGGCGGCAGGTCGACCTGGCGCATGTAGCGGTCGATGTCGACCTCGAGCGCGTCCACCATCCCCTCGGTCACGCGGCTGACGCCGTCCTCGAGGCGCTCGGAGGCCTCGGGCGCGGTCGCGAGCTCGGCGCCGCAGACGAACAGCTCCTGCTGGAGAGTGAGGATGCTGGAGGCGAGGTCCGCCTGGGGTTTCCCCTCAGCACATAGTGAGCGCGCGACGCCCAGCTGCGAGTTCGCTTCGTCGATCGTCCCGTAGGCGTCCGTGCGCGCGTTGTACTTGGGGACGCGCCCTCCGTACCAGAGCGAGGTGGTGCCGTCGTCGCCCTTGCGGGTGTAGATCTTGACCACGAGCCGAGCCTAGCCTTCCTGGGTCAGCGCAGCGGATTCATGACGATGCCCGTCAGGAGCTTGGGGAAGAAGTAGGTCGACTTCGGCGGCATCGTCTCGCCGGCCGCGGCGACGGCGCGGACCTGGTCCACGGGGGTGGGGCGGAGGAAGAAGGCGGCGTCGTACTCCTTCGCCTTCAGGTTCGCGACCGCGGCCTCGGTGCTCGGCGTGTAGCCGAGCCCCTTCTTGGCGGCGATGTCGTCGGCGCTGAGGCCGACGGCCTCCTTCAGGAACAGCTCCTCGAGCGCGGCGGCATCGAGGCGGCGGTAGGCCTCGGAGCGCCCGGCCAGGATCCCGTCGAGCTTTGCGGCGCCTTCGTCGGTCAGCCGCAGCCTGCGTGGCTCCATGTGGTGGGAGTCCATGTAGCCGAAGCTGACGGGGGGCTCGTCGGGCCCGGGAACGATCTCGTCGGGGCCGACCGCGGAGAGCTCGAAGCTGGCCATCGCGGCGTCGCGGATCGCCTCCTGCTGCGCTTTGTCGAGCCCCTTCAGCATCCGGTGGGTCGCGAAGACGGTCAGCCCCGGGTCTTCGAGTGAGACCAGCGCCATCAGGACGTAGTCATGTGGTTCGTCGCCGCGGGCCCCATCGCCGCCCACCTCGCGCGCGTAGGTCATCGCGGTCTCGTAGCGGTGGTGGCCGTCGGCGATCAGCAGCTCGCCGTCGGCGAGCTCGGCCGCGATCGCCTCGTGGACGGCGGGATCGCCGACGCGCCAGACGCGGTGGACCGTCCCGTCGGGGTCGGTGGTCTCGCCCCACGGCTCGCCGCCGAGCGCCGGCTCGATGTGCTGCCAGGCATCTCCTGGATGGAGGGAGAAGATCGGCGACATGTTGTGCTCCGTAGCGCGCGTCAGGCGCAGGCGGTCCTCCTTGGGGCCGGGCTGGGTGCGCTCGTGGGGCCGCACGCCCTCGCCGTACTCGGCGAGCTTCACGCGCGCGAGGAACCCGCGCCGCGTCATCGTCCGCCCGTCGGGAGCGGTGTAGTCCTGGCTCAGCGCCCAGATCGCGGGCTCGTCGTCGTCGACCAGGGCGCCGTCGCCCTTCCACTCATCGAGGAGCTTCGCGGCGTGCCCGTAGGGATCTCCGCCTCCGGGATCGCGAGGCAGGTCGAGCTCGACGACGTTGTGAGGAGACCGCGAAGCGAGCTCGGCCCGCATCGCGTCATCGATCACGTCATAGGGAGGAGCGGCGACATCGCCGAGGGCCCCAACCTTCGAGAGGTCGTAGTGGAGAGCATTGAACGGTTCGACCCCGGCCATCGAGGCGACACCCTAGCCCGCCCGCATGGACTCTCCACAGGTTCGACACATCGAGGGAAGGACTCGTAGCCCTCCGGCTGCCCAACTGTGCCTGATGTTCGACTCCCAGACACTTCTCTCCACGTTGGTTGCTGGGTTGGCGGGACTCGTGCTGGGGGGACTGCTCGCAGAACGCGCCACGGAGCTCGCCGCCTTGCTCGTCGCATGGGGAACGGTCGGGGGATTCCTCGGGGCAGGCTGGGCGGCGCTCACCCGCCGATCTGTCACCCGCTGGACCGGGTACGGGGGATTGCTCGGCGTCGGTTTCGCGATCCTGATCGCGGTCTTTGACGCACTCTTCTTCCGAGCGTAAGCTGTTCGCATGCGTGGATTTCTTGCTGGCATGGCGGTAGTGGCGCCGCTCGCATTCGGATTGCTTTCCCTGCTCGAGCATTGGCAGGCTTCGCGTCCAGTGGCTTTGGGCGTGATGACGGTGCTCGTAGCGGTGGGCGTGGTGACCGCGTTCTACGTCGAGGATCGCCACGGCAAGATGCTTGGTTAGAGTCGATCGACATCGGGGCGTAGCTCAGCCTGGTCAGAGCGCCCGCTTTGGGTGCGGGAGGTTTCGCTGGTTCGAATCCAGTCGCCCCGATCTAGAGGCACAGATGCGAAGGACCGCGAAACCTCGCTTGTGAGCGGGGTTTTTCGGCTCTAGGAGGGACGAAGAACTGCGAACCCGGTCAAGCACGGGGTCTTCTGGGACCCGTGAGATCGGTAGCAGGCGGGTAGCAGACCCCGGCCAGGTTCGGTAGCAGGAGCCCCGTCGACTCTCGACGGCGGCAGCCGTCGGCCTGCGCGGCGAGCGCGAAGCGAAATCTGCTCGCAAGGGCCGTACCCGGCGCAAGCTCGGGGCATGGCCGTCACTTCACTTGTACCCGAGGACCGCAGGGACGAGGGTCATAGGAGTTCACAAACCAGCGAGGCATCGTTCCTCAGCAAGTCAGTGGCCAGGGCGCGAGGGTCGAGCTGCCCCAACTGCAAGGGCTTCTACGTCGTCAGCGCAGAGACGGGCCGGGCGTTCGAGATGAGTTGCAAGGGCTGGACCTGTCCGATCTGCTCCCGCAAAAGACGCGCCGTCGGGGTCGAGCTGATCGCAGGAGGCGTCGAGCGGGCACGAAGCCGAGGCGAGCGGATTCGGTTCGTCACTCTGACCGCGCCGCCCTCGGGGATGAGCATGAGCGAGCTGTACTGCTCCTGGAACCGCATCCGCACCGCCCTGAAGAAGTCCGGCGAGCTGGCGCAATATTGCGCTGTGGTCGAGCTGGGTGGGGAGCAGCGGCCAGAGCCGCATTTGCACGCCCTCACGACAGGCCGCTTCATCCCCCAGGAGCGTCTGTCTGATCTCGCCCAGCGTGCAGGCTTCGGCAGGGTCGCCGACATCCGGGCCGTCAGGGGAACAGGCGACCGCAGCGCGGTCGCCTACGTCACCAAGCAGCTCGCCAGCCAGGTGGTCGGCTACCTGATGAAGTCGGAGCTGGCTCGGCTGGCCGAGCGAGCTGAGTTCGACGGAGGAATCGCGAAGCGAGCCCAGGTTCGGCCGCTGAGGCTGTCTCGGGGTTGGTATCCGGGCGGCTTCAAGGCAGCAGAGAAGATTTGTGCTCAGCGAGCCGCTGAGCGCATGGGCCACGACGGCGAGCCCAGCGATCCGGGGCCCTGGTATCTCGTCATCAAGCGCTGGGACGGCGAGCTGTCGGTAGTCACCCGACCAAAGCTCGCTGAGCAAGGCGATGAGGACGAGGACGGAGGAGCAAGCGCCAGCGGCGCGACGATGGACGAGGACGAGTCGCCGGCACAGACGAGCAGCGAAGCGGTGGTGGCGGCGTGAGCGAGCTGCCGCTACCCCGCGCCTGGATCGGGCGAGAGCGCCTGATGCTCCGGATCCTCGACGCGAGACTTGCCACCGAACCCGACGACGCTCACCGCGAGCTGCTGAGCGAGCTGTTCGTGAGCTGTTTCAGCGTCCGAGACTTCCCGAGCGCCGACGACCTGGCGGAGGTGATAGCGGAGATGTGTCCGGTGATCAGGACGCAGGCGTTCGGATCGGGGCCCGTGCCGGACGATCCAGATGGGCGACTCAGGCGGATCGTCGCCCTGCTGGGTGCTGCTGTTAGGGAGCGCGAAGCCCTGCCCTGACGACCTCAGTAGAGGATCTCCCCCGGCGTTTTCTTCCCTGCCTTTTTCTTGCGCCGAGCCCTGCCGCCGGACGGGGCAGAGTCGAGACGCAGCTCCTCATCAAGAGCCCCGAGAAGCTTTTCCAGATACTCGATGGTGGGAGACCGCCCCCCGTTCTCGATCCGGGAGATCGCCGATTGGGTCGTTCCAGCTCGACGCGCAAGCTCACTCTGCTTGACGCCGCTGCGCTTTCGCGCTCGGCGCAGGACCTCACCCGGATCTGCCGCCATAACCGAGAGTTGTATCGCCGTGTGGCTATGCGTAGGTAGATCGGTGTCGAGGCAATAGTTTCGACATAGCCACTTGGCGATAAAGTTTCTCCCGGTATTGCCGCCAGAAAACCCCATGGTTGGTGTATGGCCGAGGTCATCCACTTCCCCCGCACTTCCGACTGGGAGCCCGAGCTGAGTAAGCGCCAGATCGCTGCTCACTTCGGCTTCACAACCCGTTGGGTCGAGCTGCGGGTCCGGGAAGGGATGCCCTCGCGCCTGATCTCAAACCGCCGCCGCTTCCTCCTCTCTCAGGTCGAAGCGTGGCTCAACCAAAGGAGAGCAAGTGATCATCAAGAGAGCGAAGCGCTACGGAGTCAGGATCTACCGAGCCGGTCGCCAGGAGTGGATCGGCACATACCCCACCCGCCGAGAGGCTCTGCAGGCGGAGCGGGAGGAGCTGTCACGGGCTCGCGCATCCCGAGAGGAGAGCGTCGGCAGCTTTGCAGCCAGATGGGTTGAGGACTTCCCGCGCTCACGAGCGTCCACGAATCGCCAGAACGGCTACGCCGTGAAGCCGTTCGCGGCCGAGTTCAAGGCCGTCCTGATGGCCGACGTGACTCGCCAGCGAGCCCGTGAGTGGGCTCAGAAACATCGCTCGAACGTCTCAGCGGTCAGGGCGATGTTCCAGGACGCTCTGGACGAGGGCGTCGTCACCGAGAACCCCTTCGTGAACCTGCGCCTGCCGCAGTCGCAGGGCCGCAAGGACTTGGAGGTCATCAGCGAGAGCCGCCTGCATGAGCTAGCCGACTCGGCGCTGATCTCGCTCGACTCCTACGGGCCGACATTCCGGGCCTGCATCCTCTTCGCGGGTTATGTCGGTCTGCGACCCGGCGAGCTGTTCACGCTGAAGTGGTCTGAGGTGGACTTCGCTGGCGGGGAGGTGCGGATTCGAACCTCGCTCGGCAACACCGGTGAGGTCACCCTCCCGAAGAACGGGAAGCCTCGGACGGTGATCCTGCCGCCACCGGCGGCTGAGGCGCTCCGATCCATGCCGCGCCGAGCCGACTCGGCCTACGTCTTCACGACGCCGAATGGCAAGCGGTTCTCGAAGACCTCTCACTACTACTGGTGGCGAGCCGTCCGACTCGCCTTCGGTGCTCCCGAGATGGACTTCTACGAGCTGCGCCACTTCACAGCTACTCATCTGCTGGGGCTTGGAGTCAGTCACGCCGATGTTGCGGTTCAGCTCGGGCACACCGACGGCGGCGCCCTGGTGATGAGCACCTACGGGCATCCGGCCGACGACGCGGCGAGGGATCGCTTGCGGGCCGCGTTCCAGGACCCGCCCCGCCTTCGCGTGATCGGCCAGGACGACGACGAGATGTCGGCAGGAATGGCGGTGCCCAAGTGATCTTCCAGACAACAACCAGAAAGGAGGCAACGATGAACGAGAAGGAAAACGCGCTCTCCACAGCATTCTTGGAGAACGCGCCGTGTGAGATCACCTACCGCGATCTTGCGGGCCGGTGGACTCATCGCACCATCTGGATCAAGGAGCTGCGACGGGACCACGTTGTAGCTCGATGCGAATCGCGGCGGAGCGAATATCGGCGCTTCAACCTGAACTGCATCAGGGAAGCGTCCCCGGTCGCACCCCCGACCCTGTGAGCAAGAGGCTGTGAGGCTCCCGTCCGTCGAGGGCGGGAGCCCAAAGCCGCGTCTGGGTCAGTATCGCTTTGCAATGGAAAGCGATACAAATCGCGAGAACTGCGCATGCGATGTCAGCGGAGAATGTGGAGACCGTGCGGCGGGTATACGAAGCCGCGCTAGGCGTGACGTTGCGACCGTTATTTCACCTTGACAGCGCCCCGAAACGGACGTATGTTGGGCCTATCGCTGGCAATCCTAGTGCCCTCAAGGAGGACTCGTTGCGCATGATCCGTCGTCGCCGTGGCCTGCTCACGCTGGCTTCCGCTCTAATAATGATCGCCTCGGTTCCCGGCCCCGCCTCGGCGTCGCACACGCTACCGGGAGACTACTACCCGATCCAGTGCATTAGCGGGGCGGCACCACCAATTGGGCTTAAATACACTGAGGTGCTGTTCACCGGGAACGCTTCTTGCATCGGCAGCGAAGAGCCCCATTTCAGCTACGGGGTCAGCCGAGCCGCCGGGGTCGAGGCCAAAGGCATAGTCACGCTCGACCCAAACGACGGGACTCCGCTCTACTCCGCTCTGCGACCTGGCCGCGACCAGGTCATCGTGAACGTGTCCGACGGGATGTCTCAAGGCCAGACCACGATAGATCTGGAGATCGAACCGCAGCCAACGAACTTCCCGTTCGTAGACGACCAGGAACTGAGCCGCAAGCACATCTTTTCCCTGGGCGCGGCGGGCTGCCCCGGGTTCCCGTTCCCGGTGGGTAGCTGCACGGCCAAGATCAGGGCCCGTGCCTCGATTCGTGAGCGCGGCAAGCCGAGGAAGACAGTCACGATCGGCAGAGTTTCCACCACGCTGATGCCGGGGCAGGTAAAGGACATCAAGGTGCGGCTATCGAAGAAGTTCGTGAGAGTCCTCACGCAAGCCAGGCAGATGAAGGTAGCCGTGGTCCAGATGACGAAGCAGACGGATCCTCTCGGGCTTTACGAGGAAACCATCAAGGACGACTTCGATCTTTACCCATAGCTGCCCGTGGCAAGTGGTCGTGGCGACCGGCGGCGGAGCGGACAGCGCGGGAAATCTGGTGCGTGTCGCTCGATCAAACCCTAGAGCTGACTCTGTTGATCGCCTCGGACGATCCAATCCGTTTTCAGGCCCCAGGGACTAGGGACGCTACCGGCTCCTCGGGCATGGATGAATGCTCTGAGTTGCTCTGAAGTCGGAATCGAGCGAGGCGCTGCGAGTAACTCCCGAACTGCTCGCTTTGGACGAGAAGCGGCACCCTGATTGGGGAGCATCCGGGTAGCAGGCGCGACGCCACTTGGCTTGCTCAAGCCGTGTTCGCACCTCTTTGAACCAGTCGCCCCGACTCACGCCCTATCCGCGGTCTTCCAGCTTCTTCTTCGCGTACGGGATCCCGACCAGCGCGCCGGCCTTCCAGACCATCAGGCCGATTCCCTCGTAGATGACTTTCATGTTGCGGGCTTACCCCGTGAGGGGCGGGCCGAAGCGTCAGCCCGTCGGGCCCGCCTCGAGGGTGCGGGCCGTGGGCGAGCGCTCGACCTCGCGCTGGTCGGGGTCGGTGCCGAGGATCTTGTCGCTGAGGTTGTTGGTGACCCCGTGCCAGTAGTTCTCGTTCTTGAAGTGGTGGAGGCGGTGGTTTCGCCAGACGCGGCGGTAGGTCGCGGTCTTCGGGACGTAGCCCGTGTGGATCAGGAGGTGGGTCCACTCGTATCCGAGGATGAGGACGTAGGCCGTCAGCAGGCCGCTGAGGAGCGGGCCCCAGGGCACCGAGCCGGCGATGAGCCACGCGGCGAGGCCTCCGAGCGCGACCACGCTCGCCGCGATCGACAGGAGCCCCGCGACCTGCCAGGGGGAGAGGAGCAGCTGGTCGAGGTCGTGCGGGACCTTGTGGTGGACCCGATGCGCGCGCGAGGCGATCGTCGACCAGCGCTTCATGTGGAGGAGGTAGACGTGGATCGCCCATTCGCCGAAGGGGTAGATGACGAGCATCGCGGCGATGGCGGCGAGGTCGGCCCAGCCGATGTCGCCCAGGAGGATCCGTCCCGTCGCCGCGGCCGCGATCGCCGCCAGGATCAACCATGGGGATCGGCGTGTGAGGAAGTTGCGCGCCGCTCCGCCGAGCGTCTTCACCTCCGCGCCGTAGCGGGCCCTCGCTGCTTCGGTTGAGCCGTTCGCCATCGCCGTCGAGGCTACCGGCGGCGCGGGGATCCGATTGGTACGCTCGTCAACGGTTCTTGACTGAACCACTAAAGAAAGGATGAGATGAGCGTAACCGATGACCTGATCGCCAACAACGAGACCTACGCCTCGAAGTTCGAGAAGGGGGACCTGCCGCTGCCGCCCGCCAAGGGCCTGGCCGTCCTCGCATGCATGGACGCGCGACTCGACGTCCACAAGATCCTCGGCCTCGAGGAGGGTGACGCCCACGTGATCCGCAATGCCGGCGGTGTCGTGACCGACGACGAGATCCGCTCACTCGCCATCTCCCAGCACCTGCTGGGGACCAAGGAGATCATCCTGATCCACCACACCGACTGCGGGATGCTCACCTTCACCGACGACGAGTTCGCCGGCAAGCTCGAAGAGGCATCCGGCGAGAGGCCCGAGTGGAAGGCCGAGTCTTTCCCCGACCTGGACGAAAATGTCCGCGACTCGATCAAGCGCATCGCCGACAGCCCGTTCGTCCCCAACACCGACAGCGTTCGCGGCTTCGTCTACGAGGTCGAGTCGGGCAAGCTGCGCGAGGTCAGCTGACCTTCCAGGCATGAGAAGGCGGCGCACGGTGCGGGCTCCCGACCGCTCCGTGCGCCGCTTCCCAGCTTTGACCGGTGTACCCCTGATGAAGTCGATTGCGCCGCTCCGACCGGCCGGGGAGCGACGCGACGTGGGCAACCATAACGCACGCATACCGAAAAATACGCAGGTCGATTTTGGGTAGACAAATGGGGGACTCTGTCCGATTCGGATGCGAACATACGTTCGCCGATGTGTCCGACTCCAGGCGTTCCACCCGGCTACCAGCGGTGCCGCCGCTGTGACCGGATCAAGCCCCTTTCAGACTTCCACCGCTGGCGCGGGGGCTTCCAGACATGGTGCAAGAGGTGTAAGGCCGAGTATTCATCAGCTCACTACCAAGCCAACAAGCCGCGACGGTATGCGCACAACATGCGCAGGCAGAAAGAGTTTCGCGCCTGGTACACGAGCCTGAAGAAGGGAAGGCCATGCGCCGATTGCGGACAGACTTTCCACCCGGCCGCGATGCAATGGGACCACCTGCCGGAATTCGAAAAGTTCGCCTCGCTTGGCGACTTGGTGCGTCGCGGAAGCCGCGAGCTGATTCTCCGGGAAGTGGTCAAGTGCGAACTGGTCTGCGCGAACTGCCATGCCGTGCGCACAGTTCGACGCCACCGCGCCGCGTGAACCAGACCCGGCTCTTGCGTTTGGCGAGGCCCGAAGGCTTACCTTTCTCGTCTCGCCCCCGTAGCTCAGCTGGATAGAGCATCCGCCTTCTAAGCGGACGGTCGCCGGTTCGAGTCCGGCCGGGGGCGCTCGATGATCAGCTTCTTCGAGATCGGCCTGCGAGGACGATCGGAGGTCGAGCTTCGGCCTGCACGAACCGCCCTCGTAGGGGAGCCAGCCGCCCGCTAGATTTGACGCACCGCGGTGGGCGTAGCTCAGTTGGTAGAGCTCCTGGTTGTGGTCCAGGTGGTCGCGGGTTCGAGTCCCGTCGCTCACCTTCCGGTTGGTTGCTTATCCAGTC
>Ga0183260_10002023_pt1 | contig 16881 bp, 23 predicted proteins | sample AntDrymUQ4972206_2_FD_129768 | JGI IMG/M metagenome (GOLD analysis project Ga0183260, IMG submission 129768) | Polar desert sand microbial communities from Dry Valleys, Antarctica - metaG UQ497 (22.06) (version 2) (version 2) | ecosystem: Environmental > Terrestrial > Soil > Desert | place...
CGTGGCCGCACCGCTGCGGCGGTCGGGGGCGTACACGATCCCCGACTTCGCCGAGGCCAGGCTGGAGTCGCCGGCCGTACGCCGGCTCGCCAGCGCGCTCGTCGGCGTCGTCGGCTGGCTCTACCTGCTGCCGCAGCTGCAGGGCGCCGGCCTGACCCTGCGCACCGTCACCGGCGCGCCCGCGTGGGCCGGTGCGGTGCTCGTCGCCGCCGTCGTGGTGCTGAACGTGGTGGCCGGCGGCATGCGCAGCATCACCTTCGTGCAGGCCTTTCAGTACTGGCTGAAGCTGACCGCGCTGCTGGTGCCGCTGGTGGTGCTGCTCGTGGTGTGGCGCGGCGACGGCGCGCCCTCCCCGGCCGCCGCGGCGGGCGGCGCCGACGGCGGCTGGCTGTTGCCGCTGTCCGGCGACGACCCCCACGACCTCTACCGCACCTACTCGCTGATGCTCGCCACCTTCCTCGGCACGATGGGCCTGCCGCACGTGCTGGTGCGCTTCTACACCAACCCCGACGGCCGCGCGGCCCGACGTACGACCGTGATCGTGCTCGGGCTGCTCGCGGTGTTCTACCTGCTGCCCCCGGTGTACGGCGCGCTCGGCCGGGTGTACGCACCGGACCTGGTCGCCAGCGGGCGTACGGACGCGGTCGTGCTCGAGCTGCCGGGCCGGATGGTCGACGGGCTCGGTGGCGACCTGCTCGGCGCCTTGCTGACCGCCGGCGCGTTCGCGGCGTTCCTGTCCACCTCGTCGGGGCTGGCGGTGTCGGTGTCCGGCGCGCTGAGCCAGGACGTGCTGACCCGGATCCCGCTGCGCGGCGGGCGCCGGCTGGGCGGGGTGGCGGCCTTCCGCGTCTCCGCGCTGCTGGCGCTCACCGTGCCGCTGACCATCGCCCTGTCCACGCAGGGGCTCGCGGTGGCCAGCTCGGTGGGCCTGGCGTTCGCGGTCGCGGCGGCGACGTTCTGCCCGCTGCTGGTGCTCGGCATCTGGTGGCATCGGCTCACCGACGTCGGTGCGCTGGCGGGTCTGCTCGCGGGCGGGCTCGCGTCCGGGCTGGCGGTGGTGCTGGTGATCGCCGACCCCGACCGGCCGGGGTGGGGGGGTGCGCTGCTGGCGCAGCCGGCCGCGTGGGCGGTGCCGGTGGGCTTCGCCGTGATGGTCGCGGGGTCGCTGCTGACACCGCGCCGGGTGGCGCCCGGTGTCACGCGGACGATGGTGCGGCTGCACGCGCCGGAGTCGCTCGAGCTCAACCGCGACAGCTGGCAGCCGCGATGACCGTGCCGTGGTCGGGTCAGCCGGCGTTCGCCAGCTCCGAGGGCTCGATCCGTCGCACCTCGGCGACCGCGTCGAATCCGCTGTCGACCGAGACGATCGCACCGATCCCACGGCTGACACAGGTGGCGACGTGCAGCACGTCCCGCGCGGACAGCTGAGGGCGGCGAGCGTAGTCACTCACCGCACCGGCGATCGACCGACGATCGACCGGGATGAGATCGTCGAAGAGATCCAAGGTGGCTTCGGCCATCCGCTGACCCACCTCCCGCCGCCCGCGCGCGAACCGGTGCAGGATCTCTTGCACCACCTCGGTAGAGGTGGCGGCGTAGATGCTGCCCTCGGCCACCCGCTCCAGCACCCGCCGGCATGCCGCGCGGTGCCGGTGCGGCGCCCCGGCGGCGTACATGATGACCGAGGTGTCGATGAACACCGTCACGTCGTGTAGCCGGCCTCGATCTCGGCCTCGATGGCCGGCCAGTCCGCGACCGGTGCCTCCAGCGTGAAGAGGTCGTCGAGCGCGCGACGGCGCTGCGCCGACGACGCCGACGGGACGTAGGCGTCGATCGCCGCGCGGATGACCGCTCCCACCGACACCGAGGAACGAGCCGCCGTCTTCTCCACCGCGCGACGCTGCTCCACGGTCAGCAGCACCTGGGTCCGCTCCGACAACATGTGCATACCATACCATGCTGATGTCCGAGCGGGTCGTGCCGCCCCCGCCCGGTCAACCAGCCCTCGTCCCGACGGGCAGGCCGGGGTTGCGCGGCGGGACTGTGGTGGACTGCACGATCGACGTCGTCGTCTGCCCGTACAGCAGGAACCGGTCGAGGACCTCCTCGAAGGTGTCGATGCCGGTGGCGTGCACCCGCAGCAGGAAGCAGTCCTCGCCGGTGACCCGGTGGCACTCGCTGATCTGCGGCAGCACCCGACGGTCGAGATCGTCCACGTTGCCTCCTCGGCAAGCAGTCCGGCGCCTGTCCGACCGGACAGCACACGGCCAGTCGCCGAGACTTGCCGGTCGAGTATGGGATCGCCGGATCGCCGTTGCGACGAAACAGCTCGTGTCCGACCCCACCCCGGCCACCGCTCCCCTCCGGTGCTGCTCGCCGCGATCGGCGTACGCACCCGGCGCAACGTCGCCGCCCTCGTCCTCGCCGTCGCCGGGGTGTACGTGCTCACGGACGTGCACCTCGTCGACGAGCCGCTGGGACTGGTCTTCGCGGACGCGAACTGCGCGCTGTTCATGGCCTACGTCGTGCTCGGCCACCGGCTCGCCGAGGACGGCGGGGCCGAGGGCATCGACCGCCTCGGTGCCGCGATGCTGATCGCGATGGTCGTCATCGCGCCGGTCGGGGTCACCGAGGCCGCCGCCACCGTGACCGCACCGGTGCTGCTCGCCGCCGCGATCGGGGTCGGCATCTGCTCGTCGGTCATCCCGTAGGTCTGCGACCAGCTCGCGATGGCGCGCATCCCGCGCGCGACGTTCGCGCTCATGCTGTCGCTGCTGCCGGCGACCGCCGTGGTCATCGGGCTGCTCGTGCTCGGCCAGGTCCCGACCTGGCTCGAAGCGACCGGGGTCGGCCTCGTCGTCCTCGGCGTCGCAGTTCACCGCGCACCGGACGCGACCTGACGCCGCGGCGCTCACCCCTGCGCCGTCGAACTGACCCTCAGCGGGTGCCGAACCGGCCGCGTCAGCAGGGCCTGTGTCCATCCCCGCTGTGCGCGCTGACGTCGTCGATCAGCATCGCGCCGCCGGACGGGACGAAGGAGTAGTCCAGCGACCAGCGGGTGCAGGTCTCCCCGTCGGGCCCGTACTGGGCGGCCTGCACGCTCACGAACGTGACCCAGGCCTCGGCTCCGCCCAGGTCCCCGGACAGCTCGCGGACCACGACGGAGAAGTCGAAGCTGGTGGACAGGTCGGTGGCGAGGGTACCGGGGTCGAAGCTGGTCGCGAACGAGGGGAGTACTGCTGCACCATGCGTTCGTACCGGCCGGTGTTGATGGCGTCGAAGTAGGTCGCCAGGGTGTCGCGGACCTCGGAGGCGGTGACGTCGGAGGGCACCAGCAGCCGGGGTGCGACCGACAGCCGTGCGGGGCCCTCGGTAGCCGTGCACGCCGGTTGGAACGGCTGCTGCATCCCGATCTCCTGCTCGAGCGCCGGCTGCGCCGCCGACACCTGCACGGCGTACCCGATGCCCTGCGAGCGCAGGCGCTTGGCGTCCACGACACCGACGACGGCACCGTCCGCCGTGACCAGGGGCCCCCCGGAGTTGCCCGGGTTGATCGCCACGTCGGTCTGGAGCAGGCCGGACCGCGACGTGCCCTCGATCCTGATGGTGCGGTCGAGACCGGAGACCGTCCCCGTCGTGAGCGTCTTGGGTTCGTTGAGCGGGAAGCCGATGGCCGCGACCTGGGTGCCGGGAGTCGGGTCGGTGGCGGCGAGGTCGAAGACGTGGCCCTGCAGGGGTGCGTCGACGTGTAGGAGCGCCAGGTCGGTCGCCGGGTCGACCCCGGTGACGGTCGCGGGGAAGGTGCGCTCGGCCGCCTCGATCGCCACCGCACCTGCTCCGTCGACGACGTGCGCCGCCGTCGCCACGGTGTGCCGGTCGGTCACGAAGCCGGTGCCGATGCCGTCGCCCTCGCACGTCGAGGCCAGGATCCGTACGACCCCGGACTCCACGCGCGCGTACGTGCCGGAGAAGTCGCTGCTGTCGGCCGTCGGAGGGGGGCTCTTGGACGGTACCGGGTACGATCCGGTGGTGTCGGTCGGCGGCGGCGCGGCCGTCCTCGTGGTGTCGGGCGGTGGGTCGCTGCTCGCCGGCGGCACGGCCGGGGCCGACTGCGGTTCCCCCTGACGGTCGACGTACCAGGCGGTGCCCGCGGCCATGCCGCCCACGACGAGCAGCAGCGCCAGGACGATCGCGACCCACCCCACCGCGCCGGGTCCCCGGCGCGGTGCCGGCTGCGCCGTGGGCCCCCACGGCTGCGGGCTGCCCTGAGCCACCAGACCGCAGTTCGTGCATTGCCATGCGCCGGCGGGCCATGGCGCCCCGCACCGTGGACAGGTCATCGCGGAGCCCCCTCGTCTGCGAGTCCAGAGCCTGACACCCGCACCGGACGTCCGCACGGGTTTTCCGGCGAATGCAGCGAAACCGCCGCGGGGCGGCCCGCGCTCAGTCCGCGACGGCCTCGGGCCAGACGACGGCGAACCGCTCGAAGACCACCTCGAGCCGGTCGCTGAACTCCACCCCGAGCCGCGCGCAGGAGCCCCGGAAGTAGTCGCGGTGCGCCTCCAGCCACCAGGGCCGGGTGCGGTCGCCCTCGCCCTCGTCCGACGCGAACGCCTCGTCGACGCTGTCGAGGGGGCCGATCCGCAGCTGCGTGCTGCGCAGGACGCAGCGCGCGGTGCCCTGCGCGTCGGCGACGATCCAGAGCCCGCCGATACGAGGCAACGGCTCGTCCTCGGCGCGGAACTCCACCACCGCCCCAGCCGTGGCCCGCTTGGTGCCGTCCAGGACCAGCGCGAGCAACTCGTCTGCCATCTCCGCGGAGTCGCCGAACCGCTCGAACGCCGGGTTCTCGCCGGCGTGCTCGGGATGTGCCCCGACGAACGCCGCCCACATCGCGGCGGCCGACTGATCGTCCAGCGCGTGCACCGCACCATCATGCCCAGGTCGGTGCATCGGGAGCGGACGCGCCCTGCCTGCGCTCGAGCCGAGCCGCATACCTTCGGCATACGGTGAGGTATGACAGACGTGACCACCATCAAGGTGCCACGGCAGTTGTGCGACCGCCTGTCGCAGGACGCCGCCTGCGCGGGCTGACCGCGGCCGCGCTGATCGGGGAGCTGCTGGACCGCTACGACCGGGAACAGCGGCTCGCCGCCGTGGGGCGGGCCTACGCCGACGCGACGGACGCCGGCTACGCCGACGAGACGGCTGCCTGGGGGGCCACGTCCGCCGACGGCCTCGGCCGATGACCATGCCGCTGCGACGCGGACAGGTCATCTCGACGACCTCGACCCGACCCAGGGACGGGAACAGGCCGGCACACGGCCCGCGGTGGTGGTCGCCAGCGAGGGCTACCTCGCGAACGTGCCCGAGCTCGTGATCGTCGTCCCCGTCACGATCACGGACCGACGCTGGCCGTCTCACCGGCTCCGACGTCGAGCTCCCGAGACCGAGCCTGGCGATGACCGAGCAGCCCCGCACTGTCGCTCGCTCACGGATCGCCGGGGGAGGCGGGCAGGTCGGCGCGACGACGATGGCCGAGATCGACCGGTGGCTGCGGGACTTCACCGACCTGTGACCACGGTCGGTCCGTGAGTGGTCACCGATCCGCCCGTCGGGGAAGGCGTCGGGCGTCGGGGAGCGACGCTCACCGCCGGGTGGACCCGGGGTTGCCGTACGCCTCCACCGGCCCCGGCGGTGAGCGGGACGAGGTCCTCGGCGCGCACCAGGTCCGCGGACACGACCAGGACGAACGGTGCCCGCGAACGGGGTCCCGGAGGTCGCCGGCGGGGCGGGCGATGATTCTGCCGAGCGGCACGTACGCCGCCCGACCGGCGTAGGCTCGGATCCGCCGGAGCCAACCAGGCTCTCGACCCCGGGAGCAGCTATGGCGGACAAGTCCCCACGCCAGCACCTGACCAAGAAGGCCGGCAAGTCCCTCAAGGAGAAGCGTGCCGCAAAGCACGCCAAGTCCGAGGCCAAGCAGAAGCCCGAGATCGTCCCCCCCGGCAAGAAGCACTGACGACTCGGCCGACGTCCGGCGCACGTACGCTGCCCGGGCGTGGACGGCGCGGTGGAGGTCACCTCTGAGGACGAGCTGCGCACGCTGGTCGGCGCGCCGCTGCCCCGCACCGTCGACAAGGAGCGCGCCGAGCTGCACGCGCTGCACCGGGACTGGCTGGCGCACTCGCCGTTCTGCCTGGTCGCGACGAGCGACGCGGACGGCAGGTGCGACGTCTCACCCAAGGGCGACCCGCCGGGCTTCACCCTCGTGCTCGGTCCCTCGACGATCGCGATCCCGGAGCGACCCGGCAACCGCCGCGTCGACGGCTTCCGCAGTGTGCTGGCCAACCCGCACGTGGGCCTGCTCTACCTCGTGCCGGGTCGCGGCGACACGTTGCGCGTCAACGGCTCGGCACGGCTCGTGCGCGACGCGCCGTGGTTCGACCGGATGGTGGCGCGCGGGCACCGACCCGTGCTCGCGCTCCTCGTCGAGGTCGAGCAGGTCTTCTTCCACTGCTCCAAGGCGTTCCTGCGCTCGTCGCTGTGGGACGCCGTCTCGTGGCGGCCCGACGCCGTCGCGTCCCGCGCCCGTATCGCCCAGGCGCTGGAGCGGCCGGACGAGGAGCTGGCCGAGCTCGAGCGCTACTACGGTCCCGACTACGCCCGCGGCCTCTACTGACCGGCGTGCGCGGGGCGGCGCGGGTCTCGGTCACATCCCGCCGCGCTGCAGGAGGCCGCGCAGGTACGCCGCCTGGCCGGCGTGCTGCCAGCCGTCGCCGAGCACGCTGACCAGCCGGGTGCCCAAGGTCACCGGTGGGTCCCAGTCGGCGTCGACCACGCGGTCGAGGTCGTCGGCGGTCGTGCCACGGACCAGGTCGACCGTGCGGTCGTGGACCGCACCGTGGTAGCCGGCCAGGTCGTCCGCCCCCGCGCGGACCGCGGCCACGTCGTCCGGCGATGCTCCGTACCCGGTGGCCGCCACGTCGAAGGGCAGGCCGAACCGGCCCGCCCAGCCGCCGGACGTCCACACCTGCTCGACGCCGAACGCGTCGGCGAGGTGGTCGTTCTGGATGCGGGTGAGGTGCCACACCAGCCACCCGATGCTGTTCGCCCCCGGATCGGGGCGCCACGCCAGCCGCTCGGGGTCCAGACCGTCGACCACGGCGACCGCGACGCCGCGGACCCGGCCGAAAGCGTCGAGGAGGAGCTCCGCGCTGTGCACGGCGCCCACCCTCACAGGTCCGGCGGGCACCCGCCACCCTCGAAGCGGGGCGAGACTGGGGTGTGGACCGGTGGGTGCTGCACGTCGACCTCGACCAGTTCCTCGCCGCGGTCGAGGTGCTGCGCCACCCCGAGCTGCGCGGGCGACCCGTGGTCGTCGGCGGCGACGGCGACCCGACCAAACGCGGCGTCGTCAGCACCGCGTCGTACGAGGCACGCGCGTACGGCGTGCGGTCCGGCACCCCCCTGCGTACCGCCGCACGCCGCTGCCCGGAAGCGGTGTTCCTCCCGGTCGACATGGACGCGTACGACGCGGTGTCGGCCGAGGTGATGTCGGCGCTGCGCGAGCTCGACGCGGTGGTCGAGGTGCTCGGCTGGGACGAGGCGTTCCTCGGCGTGCAGACCGCCGAACCGGAGACCTTCGCCCACGGCGTCCGCGACCGAGTGCGGGAGCGGACCCGGCTGGAGTGCTCGGTCGGCATCGGGCGCAACAAGCTGCAGGCCAAGCTGGCCACCGGGTTCGGCAAGCCCGGCGGGGTGTTCCGGCTGACCGACGCCACGTGGTCCGCGGTGCTGGGTCACCGGCCGACCGACGCGTTGTGGGGCATCGGGCGCAAGACCGCACGGCGTCTGGAGCAGCTCGGGGTGCGGACGGTCGACGAGCTCGCCGCCGCCGACCCCGGCGTCGTCGCCGCGGCGTTCGGGCCGAGGGCCGGAGCGTGGCTGGTCCGGCGGGCGCGCGGTGACGACGACTCCCCCGTGGTCGGCGACCCGTACGTCGCTCGCTCCCGCGGCCGGGAGGTGACGTTCCAGCGCGACCTCGACGACTGGGCAGCCGTCCACGCCGAGGTGGTGACTCTGGCGCACCGGGTCGCCGCCGACGTCGCCGCCGAGGCGCGGCCGGCCGTTCGGGTGGTCGTCAAGGTGCGCTTCGCGCCGTTCAGCACGCACACCCACGGGCAGCAGCTCGACGCACCGACAGCCGAGCCGGCGCCGATCGAGCGAGCGGCGCTGGCGGCGCTGGACCGGTTCGACCGGCACCGGGCGGTACGTCTGCTCGGCGTGCGCGCCGAGCTCGGCCGCTGACCCGGCGCCCGCCCGCCGCTCCCTCGACCTTTGCCCCGTAAACGTGGCAGAGCGCCGCTCTGCGGGGGGAAGGTCCCCCGCAAGGCGTCGGCCTGCCACGCAAGGGGTCGGTCTCGTCAGCGCAGTCGGTGGGTCAGCCCGGCTGCAGCTGGGCCGCAGGCGTGCCGTTGGGCACCAGGTACGAGGTGACGGCCTCGACGGCCAGGGCGACCGCGAGCGCGGACTCGGGCTGGTCCCAGGTGCCGGTGCTGACCCACATCGTGGCCAGGGCTCCGACAGCGGTGACCCGTGCGGCCGCCCACTTGCGGTTCGGGACCCACCCACTCTTCGACTTCGACGTGGTCGTTCTCCTTCCGACGCACGGACGTGGAGGAGGAGCCGGTGCGGCCGGGCGGTGATACGCGGCGAGCCGGCGCGTGGCCAGGCGGTTCAGGCGAGCGACCAGACCACGGCGACGCGTACCTCGAGGTCTGCCCGGCCGGCCCGGATCGGCACCCGGCTGATCGCATCGGCAGCCGCGGCCTCGACGATCCCCCGGGTCCGCACACCGCCGCCGCCGCTGACCTCGCGCACCGACAGCACCTCACCGAGCGCAGCGCCGGAGGCCGCGGCGTACTGCTCGGCCTTGGCTTGGGCGTCGGCCACGGCCGCCGCACGCGCCTGGCGCAGCACAGCGTCCTCGTCGGCGACCTGGAGCCGGATGCCGTGCAGCCGGATCGCGTTGCCGCCCGCCTCGGCGGCCGCGCTGATCGTCGCCCCCGCGTCGGGGAGCGAGCGCACGAGCACCGACAGGTCCTGCGACACGGCGTACCCGGTGATCACCGGCGGCCCGTCGTCGCCGTAGTCGTACGTGGCGCGGATGTTCAGCCCGGTCGTCTGCACGTCGGCGGGGTCCACCCCCTGCTCGCCCACCGCAGCGAGGACCTCGCGAGTGGTGGCGTTCGCCGAGTCGAGCGCGGTCGAGACGTCGGTCGCGGTGGTGCTCACCCCGACCTGGAACGTCAGCTGGTCGGGCACCGCGGTGGCCGACCCGGCCCCGGTCATCTGGATGCTCGGGACGTCGTCCGCCGTCGGCGGCGCCGCGGCAGGGGAGGACGGCTGCGCCGCGACCGCCGAGCCGCCGGAGCCCACCCCGAGGACGTAGGCCACCACCAAGGCGGCGCTCACCACCACCACGAGGACGAGACTGCGGACGTTGACCGTCACCGTGGATGGCCGGGTGGGTCCCATGGTGTGACTCCTGCTCCAGCGCACCCGTGCGCTCGTCTCGGCGGGCGCCGCTCGCCCGCCATGGCTGGGACGCGGGCGCGGCGCGTCCGGTTCCCCGAAGCTGCGGCTTCGACACCTCGAGCGGTACGTCGACCGGGCCCCGTCGATGCAGGCTGCCTTCGAGCACGGTGACGACCGCCGGTGCAGGCTGGGCGCATGATCCGACGGCGGGCCGTGGTCAGTGGCCGGGTGCAGGGCGTCTTCTTCCGTGACTCCTGCCGGAACGAGGCCGAGGTCCGCGGGGTGGCGGGATGGGTCCGCAACCGCGACGACGGCGCCGTCGAGGCGGTCTTCGAGGGCGACGACGACGCCGTCGCCGAGCTGCTCCGGTGGGCCGACGAAGGACCCGCGCAGGCACGCGTCGAGAGCGTCGAGGTCACCGACGAGGCCCCCACGGGGGAGACGGGGTTCGCGGTGCGCTGACCCGCGGGCGCCTGCCGGTGCCCGCGGCTCCCCCGGACGGTCGGTCTTGCCGACCGTCCGTGTGACTGAGGCGCGGATCAGGTGCCGGTGCGCGCGAGGCCGGAAGGTGGGCGCATGAACCGACCGCGCTGTGCCGCTGCGCACCACGCCGACGCCACCATCCACTGTGAGCTGGTGGTGGGCCACGGCGCCTCGCACTACCACTTCGACGCGACCCACGTGCTCTCGAAGTGGCGCGACCAGGTCCCCACCCTGCCCAGTCAGCGGTCGCCGGGCGCACACGTCGGTGTGGTCGTCGTCGCAGCGCAGGCGCCCGGGACGCCGGCCGTCGACAGCACGCCAGAGGAGCGCGCGGTCGAGACCACCCCCGTCGAGACCACCCCCGTCGAAACCACCCCCGTCGAAACCACCCCCGTCGAGACCACACCGGCGGAGACCGCGGAACCGCGGCACCAGCACCGCGAGCCCCCGGCGCCCGCCCAGGCACGGGAGCCGCTGCATGCACCGGCTCAGCAGCCGGTCGCCTCGAGGCGGGTGGGCGAGGACGACGTCCCGCCGGTGGCCGCATCCAAGATCCTCGGCGCCTGGGGCCGCACCGCCTCCTGACGCCCGCCCCTGCATCTGGAGCAGGCTGAACTCGATAGACTCGCAGGACATTGGAACCGCCCGAGCGGTGGCGGGTCGAGGTCGAGGCGACGGCGAGGAAGCGCGATGCCAGCTCCGCAGGTCGCCCCGGACCTGCTCGTGCACCAGCAGGAGCCCTACAACGCCGAGCCGCGCCCGGCCGCGCTCGCCGGCCGACCCCTCACCCCGGTGGGCGTCTTCTACGTCCGCAACCACGGCCCGGTCCCCGACATCGAGCCCGGCGAGTGGCGGCTCCGCGTCGACGGGCTCGTCGACCGGGTGCTCGAGCTCGACCTCGCCACGCTGCGGCAGACCGCCACGTCGATCACCCGGTCCGCGACACTGCAGTGCGCCGGCAACCGACGCGCCGACCTGCTCGAGGTCGCCGACATCCCCGGCGAGGCGCCGTGGGGGCCCGGCGCCACGTCCACCGCGACCTGGACGGGCGTACGGCTCGCCGACGTCCTCGGCGCCGCCGGAGTCCTCCCCGGTGCTGCCCACGTCGTGTTCACCGCACCCGACCACGCCGCCGACGCCGACCCGCCCCAGACGTACGGATCGTCGATCCCGCTGGACAAGGCGACCGCGCCGGAGGTGCTGCTCGCGTGGGGGATGAACGGCGAACCGCTCCCGCCCGCCCACGGCGGGCCCGTCCGGATGGTGGTGCCCGGCTACATCGGTGCCCGCAGCGTCAAGTGGGTGCACCGCGTGACGGTGCAGACCGCACCGTCCGACAGCTACTTCCAGGCTGCGGCCTACCGGTTGGTTCCCGCCGACGCGCGGCCGGCCCGCGGGGCAGGGCTGCCGCTCGGCCAGGTCGCCCTCAACTGCGCTGTCCTGACCCCGCAGGGGGGTGCGACGGTGCCGCCCGGTCCCACCACGGTGTCCGGCTACGCGATGGCCGGCTGCGGACGTACCGTCGGCCGGGTCGACGTCTCCACCGACGGCGGCCGTACGTGGTGCCAGGCCGCCTTCGACACCGACGAGGCCACGTCCTTCGTCTGGCGCCTGTGGAGCGTCGAGGTCGACCTGCCCGGCGGCCCCGCCGAGGTGGTGGCCCGAGCGTGGGACTCGAGCGGGAGCACCCACCCCGAGTCGGCGAGCACGGTGTGGAACCCCAAGGGCTACGTCAACAACTCGTGGCCGCGGGTGCGGTTCACCGTTGCCGGCTGAGGCACGACCCCCGGCGTGGCACCCGGCGCCGCTGGGCGTTCACGCCGCCGGCCGTTGACCGGATCAGGAGTCGGCGGGACCCGACGCCAGCCGTGTCGCCGGGTGCGTCTCGGGTCGCGACCGCAGCACCGGCTCCCAGGGTCGGAAGCCATGCACGAGGCGCGCGGCGGCCAGCGGTGCCATCGGGCGAGCCAGCAGGAAGCCCTGCGCCTGCTCGCACCCGGCGTCGCGCAGGTACGCGAGCTGCGCACCTGTCTCCACGCCTTCGGCGACGATGTCGAGCCCCAGGCCGGCGGCCATGGTGATGGTGGCGTCGATGATCGGGGCGGCGGGCCGGGCAGGCTCGATCTCGCCGACCAGGGCGCGGTCGATCTTGAGCCGGCTCACCGGCGCCGAGCTCAGCAGCGCGAGCGAGGAGTAGCCGGTCCCGAAGTCGTCGATCGCGATCTGCACCCCGCGCTCGCGCAGAGCGAGCAGCGTCTCCTGCGCGGTGGCGTCGTCGAGGGTCAGCGCGGTCTCGGTGATCTCGAGGATGATCCGGAAGGCGGCGAGCCCTCGCGCCAGGCACGCATCCAGCTCTTCCAGGAGGCCGGGGCGTTCCAGCTGCCGGGGCGACACGTTGACGGCGATCCGCAGCTGGGGATCGCCGCCCTCGGCGTCCCACCCGAGCAGCTGCTCGCAGGCCTGCCGCAGCACCCACTGCCCGAGCGGCAGGATCAGCCCCATCCCCTCCGCCAGCGGGATGAAGTCCACCGGCGACACCGAGCCGCGTCGGGGGGAGCTCCAGCGCAGCAACGCCTCCACGGCGGTCATCCGGCCGGACCGGAGGTGCACGATCGGTTGGTAGACACGCTGAGCTCGCCGTCGGTGAGCGCGGTGCGCAGGTCGCTCCCCAGTGCGAGGCGCTCGCGGGCTCGCAACCGCTTCTGCGCCTCGAAGAACGCGTACTGACCCTTGCCTGCCTCCTTGGCCAGGTACATCGCGAAGTCGGCTGCCTTGAGCAGCTCCGCGGCGGTCTCCTGGTGCTGGGTACGGAACGCGATCCCGATGCTCGCCGTCGTCTCCAGACCGACGCCGTCGACGACGATCGGCTGGGACACCGAGGCGAGCAGCCTCGTGGCCACGTCCGCGGCCACCTGGCGGGTCGTGCGCGGCAGCACGACGACGAACTCGTCGCCGCCCAGCCGGCACACCGTGTCGACGTCTCGCAGCGAGTCCAGGATGCGGCGTGCGGTCTCGACCAGGAGCTCGTCGCCCGCCTGGTGGCCCAGGCTGTCGTTGACGTACTTGAAGTCGTCCAGGTCCAGCAGCAAGACGGCGACCTCGTGCTCGTCCAGGTCCAGGGCCGCCGCCACCGTCTCGTTGTAGCGGGACCGGTTGCCCAGGCCGGTCAGCAGGTCGCGGTCGGCGCGACGCGAGGCCTCGTCCAGCGCAGAGACCAGGCCGAGGGAGGCTGCGGCCTGTGCCGCGAGCACCTCCAGGCACTCGATCACCACGGTGGCGTGCGCGACCGGCCGGGCGCTCGCCACGACGAGGACACCGTCATTGCGACCGCCGACGACGAGCGGGTGCACCGAGACGGCTCGGATCCCCGCAGCGTGCAGGAACTGGTACTCCGCCGGGACGTCGTCGCCGCCGGGGAAGTGCGACGAGGTCTCCGCGCTGACCCAGGACGCCACGAGGTCCAGCTCGGCACGACCCCAGGACGCGAGCTGGTGCGCCAGCGGTCCGTACGTGGCCGTGACCCATTCGCCCTGCGGGGTCCTGCGGGCCAGCGCCGACGACGACATGCCCGCGATCTCCCCCGCGGCTCGGAGGGTGCGCTGCTCGATGTCCTCCACCCGGGAGGCAGCCGTCAGCTCGACGGCGATCCGGGCCAACCGCTGGGCCAGCGACGGCTTCGGCAGGCCACCCAGATCCCCGATCCGCCGCCCCAGCCGGTCCGCCGCGTTGGCGAGCCGCTCGGGCGTACGCGTCGGCAGGCGGTGCCGCGACTCCACGTTCACCACACCGACCACGCGGCCGTCGCACCACACCGGGAAGCAGGCCTCCGCGGCGAGGCCGGGGATCGCCGCGATGAATCCAGGACGGGTCGTGACGTCGGCGATCAGCTCGCTGCGACCGCTGGCGACGACGCCACCGATGACACCACCGCTGCCCGCGGGGAAGCCGTCGACCACCTGGAAGTAGCCGCGGGCCGCGTGGCAGCGGAGCCGGTCGCCGACCAGGAGGTACACGCTCGGCAGGTCGAACCCAACGTCGACCAGGTCGTCCACGAGTCCCTGGCACGCGTCGTGCACGGTCTGGGCGCGCACGCATCGACCGAACAGCTCAGGGGCGCTGGCCTGCGCGGACATGCCACCCCCACACGTGAGCTCGGTCCGCGATGGCATCGGGGAACCCTGTCATTGTCCGTCCACCCCCGCCGCGTGCCCATCGTACGATCGGCCATGCCGCGCCCGCATGCGCTGGATGCGGGCCTCCGTCGGGGACCGACGACCAGAAGTGCCGGCCCTGGGGAGCCACCGCTCACCGCGCCGCGACCACCGCTCACCGCAGCGCACCCGACCGCTGGCCGCAGCACCTGGCGCGTCCGCCGCACGTCCGCCGAGGAGTACTCTCCAGGCACCGGCACGGTTCGTACCGTGCGGGGCACGCGTGAGGAGCATCACGTGCCGCTGAGCCCGGACCCGACCGGGCGGACCAGTGAGGTGAGCACCGGTGGCCGAAGACGTCACGACGCGACAGCACGAGGCGTACACCCGCATCCATGCCAGCGAGGAGTTCTCGCTGCTGCGCAAGCGCTTCCGCGGCTTCGCGTTCGCCGGGACGGTGGCGTTCATGGCGTGGTACCTACTGTACGTGCTGCTGTCGTCGTTCGCCGTCGACTTCATGTCGACCCAGGTCGTGGGCAACATCAACGTGGCCCTGGTCCTCGGGTTGCTGCAGTTCGCTTCCACGTTCCTGCTCGCCGTCGTCTACAGCAAGTTCGCGAACCGTCGGCTCGACCCGATCGCCGACGAGCTGCGCAACGGGTACGACAAGGAGATCGGCCGATGAGCGACAGCCTCCTGACCAGCACCCTGTTCCTGGTGGTGGTGGCGATCACGATCGCGATCACGATCTGGGCCAGCCGGCAGACCAGCGGGACCACGGACTACTACGCGGGCGGCCGGCAGTTCACCGGCTTCCAGAACGGCCTCGCCGTCTCCGGCGACTACATGTCGGCCGCGTCGTTCCTCGGGATCTCGGGGGCGATCTCGCAGTACGGCTACGACGGCTTCCTCTACTCCATCGGCTTCCTCGTAGCGTGGCTGGTCGCCCTGCTGCTCGTGGCCGAGCTGCTGCGCAACTCCGGCCGCTACACCATGGCCGACCAGCTGGCCTACCGGATGCGTCAGGTGCCGGTGCGGACGGCGGCCTCGGTCTCGACGGTCGGGGTCTCGATCTTCTACCTGCTGGCGCAGATGGTCGGCGCCGGGACGCTGGTCGCGCTGCTGCTGGAGGTCGACGACGGCTGGCTCAAGAACCTCACGATCGCCGGTGTCGGCGCGCTGATGATCTTCTACGTCACGGTGGGCGGCATGAAGGGCACCACCTGGGTGCAGATCGTCAAGGCCGTGCTGCTCATGACCGGCACCCTGCTCATCACGATCCTCGCGCTGGCGGAGTTCGGCTTCAACATCTCCGAGATGCTCGGGCAGGCAGCCGATCAGTCCGGCGAGGGTGCCGCGTTCCTCGAACCGGGGCTGCAGTACGGCACCACGACGACCGCCAAGATCGACTTCATCTCGCTGGCGCTGGCCCTGGTGCTCGGCACGGCGGGCCTTCCCCACATCCTCATCCGCTTCTACACCGTCCCTACGTCGCGGGTGGCGCGTACCTCGGTGCAGTGGGCGATCACCCTCATCGGCTTCTTCTACCTGATGACGCTGGTGCTGGGATTCGGTGCCGCGGCACTGGTCGGGACCGAGCAGATCGCGTCGGTCGATCCCGCCGGCAACCTGGCCTCACCGCTGCTGGCCGAGGCGGTCGGCGGTGGCGAGGGCTCCACCGGTGGCGCCATCCTGCTCGCGCTGATCGCCGCGGTCGCGTTCGCGACGATCCTCGCGGTCGTTGCCGGTCTGACGCTCACGTCCGCGTCGTCGGTGGCCCACGACCTGTACGCCAACGTGTTCCGCAAGGGGCGGATGACCGAGGCCGACGAGGTCAGGATCGCCAGGATCGCCGCCTTCGTCATCGGCGCCGTCGCCATCGCTCTGTCGATCCTGGCCCAGGACCTGAACATCGCGTTCCTGGTGGCGCTGGCGTTCGCCGTCGCCGCCTCCGCCAACCTGCCGTCCCTGCTCTACAACCTGTTCTGGAAGCGGTTCAACACCCGCGGCGCGGTGTGGGCGATCTACGGCGGGCTGGTCTCGTGCGTCGGGTTGGTGATCTTCTCGCCGGTCGTGTCCGGGCCCGTGACGGGCACCGCCCTGTTCCCCGACAGCGACTGGTCCTACTTCCCGCTCAGCAACCCCGGCATCGTCTCGATCCCGTTCGGGTTCCTGATGGGCTACCTGGGCACCATCACCTCGCGGGAGCGCGCCTCGGAGGAGCGCTACCCCGAGCTCGAGGTGCGATCCCTGACCGGCGCCGGTGCGGAGGGCGCGGTCCACCACTGACGCGACCGCCCTTGCGGGGTCCGGTCCAGGCGGGGTTGGCTGCACCCAGCGACCGAGCACGGCGACGGATGACTAGGGAGCCCCCTGTGAGCGACAAGAGCACCGAGACCGACGGCGACCCCGGGCTGTCCAACCTGATGACGGAGGACCGGCGCTTCGAGCCGCCGGAGGCGCTCGCGGAGGCCGCCAACACCAAGGCGGACGCCTACGAGCACGCCGACAAGGACCGGCTCGCCTTCTGGGAGGAGCAGGCCGACCGCCTGACCTGGGGCACCCGCTGGGACCGGGTGCTCGACTGGGACGACCCGCCGTTCGCCAAGTGGTTCGTCGGCGGCACGCTCAACGCCGCGTACAACTGCGTCGACCGGCACGTCGAGGCGGGCAACGGCGAACGGGTCGCCCTGCACTGGGTGGGCGA
>Ga0183260_10002024_pt1 | contig 16866 bp, 18 predicted proteins | sample AntDrymUQ4972206_2_FD_129768 | JGI IMG/M metagenome (GOLD analysis project Ga0183260, IMG submission 129768) | Polar desert sand microbial communities from Dry Valleys, Antarctica - metaG UQ497 (22.06) (version 2) (version 2) | ecosystem: Environmental > Terrestrial > Soil > Desert | place...
GTGAACGCGCGAGTCTCCCCGGCGGTGGTGCCGGCGTCGCTCCGTGCGACGACGCGGAAGTAGATCCGGGTGCCGGGCGGCAGGCTGCCGACCGCCGCATAGATCCGGGCGCGGCCCGCCACCCCTTGATCCGGCGTGCGGTTCCCGAGCGTCGGGCCCGAGCCGTACTCGAACCACGCCACCGTGCCACGGCCACGCGGATCGACGATTCCGTTGACGCGGGCCGACGAGATGCTGACGGTGTCCACCCCGCCGGTCGCAACACCCGGAGCCGGATCGGTGCGGAACGCGCGGTCGGCGCCGCGCACGGTGCCGAGGTCGTTCGAGGCGACGACGCGGAAGTGGTACTCGACGCCCGCGCGAAGGCCCTCGACCCGGAACGAGACGACGACGGGGCTCGTGCCAGAGCCGGCGGAGCGCGTGTCGGTCCGCGCGCCGTAGCGGTTCGTCGTGCCGTACTCGACCCACCAGCCGGTGGAGCGACCGTTCGGGTCGACCGTGCCGCTCAGGGTCGCGCCGGTCGGACCGATCGACAGTGCGGCGCCGGTCGCGACCTCGGGCTCGCCCAGCGTGCGGAGCGCGACGTCCGCACCGCGCGTCGTGCCAGAGCCGTTCGAGGCGACGACGCGGTAGCGGTAGACGACGCCCGTCTCGAGACCGCGGAGCTGGGTCGAGACGTCGACCGCGGCCGTTCCGTTCCCGGCGCTGCGCGCCTCGGTGCGGGAGCCGTAGGCCGTCGTCGGCCCGTACTCGACGAACCAGCTCGTGCTCTCGCCGCGTGGGTCGACCCTCCCGGTGACGACGGCACTGCGCGCGCCGACGGAGGTGGCCTGTCCGGTGGCGACGCCGGGTGCGGCGGCGAGCGAGGCGGAGGCGTGCAGGAGAGCTGCAACGCTGAGGGCTGCGACGACGACGGTGAGGAGCGCGAGGAGTCTCATCGCCCGAGTCTCCGCCTGCGGGGTTAGGCGGGCGTCGGGACGCGGTTAGCGATCCGTAAGACCTTTGAGACGCTCGAGCACCTCGGCGACGGGCACCGCACCTTCGCGCAGGACTGCGGGCTCGGGGCCGGTCAGGTCGACCACGGTCGACGGGATGCCGGGCAGCCGGCCGCCGTCGACGACCGCATCGGCCGCGTCCCGGAGCTCGGCCGGGACGTCGGAGAGCTCACGCGGGTCGGCGCCGCCCGGGAGGTTCGCGCTCGTCGCGACGAGCGCGCCGCACGCGTCGAGGATCGCGCGGGCGGAACCTTCCAGCACCGGAACGCGCACACCGAGCGCCTCCGGGCGGTCAGCGTTCAGCCACCGGTAGCGGCGGCCGGGGTTCGGGAGGACGAGGGTCAGGGGGGCAGGCAGCAGGGCGCGGGCGGTCGCGACCGCCTTGGTGGGAAGCGTCGGAACGCGCTCGAGGAGCACGTCGACGGACGCGTACAGCACCGCGGTCGGACGCACCGGCTGCCGTCCCTTCGCCGCGTAGAGCACGGTCGCGGCGGGCTCGCTCTCGGCGTCGGCGGCGAGACCGTAGACCGTGTCGGTCGGAACGATCGCGAGGCGGCCACTCCGAAGCGCTGCGATCGCCGCCTCGACCTCGCTCACTTTGCGAGCCGCCCTTCGACGACGCGATCGCGACCGGCGAGGTCGCGCGTCGTGCGCACGTCGACGAACCCCTGCTCGGCGAGGAGCAGGGCGAGCGGCTCGGCGCCGCGCTCGGAGGTCTCGACGACGAGCGCGCCGCCGTGACGGAGGCCGGTCGCGGCCGCCCGGACGAGCGCCTCGGTCTGTCCGCGAGCGACGAGCGCGAGGTCCGGCTCCCATTCGACCACCTCGGGCTCGAGCGTCCCGAGCTCCTCCAGCGGGATATACGGCGGGTTCGAGACGACGAGGTCCCACCCAGCCCCCGGCAACCCGTCACAAACGTCGTGCTCGAGGAGCTCGATCGAGATCCCGGTGCGGTGCGCGTTCTCGTGGGCCAGCGCGAGCGCCTCCCGCGACGCGTCGATGCCGGTCACCCGCGCGCCGGGGTGCTCGTCGGCGATCGCGAGCGCGATCGCGCCCGAGCCGGTGCCGACGTCGACCACCCGAGGGGCCTCCTGGCCGGTGAGGAGCGCGAGGCAGCGCTCGACGACGCGCTCCGTCTCTGGTCGCGGAATCAGCGCGCGCCGGTCGACCAGCAGGTCGAGCCGCCGGAACCCCCACCGACCGAGGACGTACTGCAGCGGCTCGCCCTTCGCACGTCGCGCCGCGAGCTCGTCGACGTGGGCGAGCTGGGCAGGGCTGAGCGGCTCGCGGCGCAGGGCGAGCTCGCTGCGGGTGACGCCGAGCACGTGGGCCAGGATCCACTCGGCGTCGGTGGACGACAGGGTGGTGTCCGACTTCAGTCGGACACCCAAGTCTCGTCCACCTTCGAACTTCAGGTGTCCGACCGAAGTCGGACACCAGGAGATTCGCGGGTCACGCCGACGTCTCCAGCGCCTGCCGTCGATCCTCCGCCTGCAGCGCCTCGGTGAACTCCTGCAGGTCGCCGTCGAGGATCTGGTCGAGCCGGTGCACGGTGTGCTTGATGCGGTGGTCGGTGAGACGGCTCTCGGGAAAGTTGTAGGTACGGATCTTCTCGGCCCGCTCGCCGGTGCCGACCTGCGAGCGCCGCGCAGCGGCGACCTCGGCTTGCTGGCGCACGCGCTCGGCCTCGTAGAGACGCGCGCGAAGGACGCGCATCGCCTTCTGGCGGTTCTGGAGCTGCGACTTCTCGTCCTGCATCGAGACGACGATCCCGGTGGGCACATGAGTGATCCGCACCGCGGAGTCGGTCGTGTTGACCGACTGCCCCCCGGGGCCCGTCGAGCGGTACACGTCGATCTTGAGATCCTTCTCCTCGATCGCGATCTCGACCTCCTCCGCCTCGGGCATCACGGCAACGGTCGCGGTCGAGGTCTGGATCCGGCCCTGCGACTCGGTTACGGGCACCCGCTGGACGCGGTGCGTGCCTCCCTCCCACTTGAACACCGAGTAGGCGCCGTCGCCCTTTACCGCGAAGACCGTCTGCTTGACGCCGCCGCCGTCGTTCTCGCTCGCGGAGAGCGTCTCGGTGCGGTAGCCGCGCCGGTCGGCGTAGCGCTGGAGCATGCGCGCGACCTCCTCGGCCCAGAGTGCAGCCTCGTCACCGCCGACGCCCTGACGCACCTCGACGATCACGTCCTTGTCGTCGGCCGGGTCTCGCTGGACGAGCGCGAGCTTCAGCTCGTCCTCGAGCCGGGCGGCGTCACTCGCGAGCTCCTCGACGATCGAGGCGAGCTCGGGGTCGTCCTGCGCGTCCTCGAGGTCGCTCGAGACCCGACGCCACGCCCGGGCCGCCGTGACCGCCGGCTCGAGGTCCTTGAGCCGCCGCCCGAGCTCGGCCGCCTCGCGGCGGTCGGCGTAGATCGCCGGGTCGGCCATCCGCTCCTGGAGCTCGGCGTACGACCGCTCCAGGTCGTCGACGAGTGTGTCGAGGCCAGGCATGACGCTCGATTGTAGGTGTGGGGACTCGCCCCGCAGGGGCCTGTCCCCCGTGCTACGAGCGATGCTCCTGGCACGAGCCTGCTGGGAGCGCGGGGGTCAGTCCCCTCCGGGGACAGACCCCGGGGACGGACACCTCACGCCGTAGCCAGGGTGGCGTCCAGCGTCACCTCGGGGATGCCGGTGAGCGCCTTCGAGACCGGGCAGTTCTCTTTCGCGGTCTCGGCTTCCGAGACGAACGCGTCGTGGTCGACGCCCGGCACGGTGCCGACGACCGAGATCGCGCCCTTGACGATTCCCTCGCCCGGCTGAAACGAGACGGTGACCTGCGTCTCGAGCCGCTCGGGCGGCGTACCCGCCCCCGCGAGCGCGTGCGAGAGCGCCATCGAGTAGCACGAAGCCCACGCGGCGGCGATCAGCTCCTCCGGGCTCGTCCGCCCGTCGGGCGTGTCCGCGCGCGAGACCCAGGTGACGTCGAGCGGGCCGAGCGCGCCGCTCCCGACACCCTCGATCGTGCCGCTCCCGTCCATCAGCGAGCCCTGCCACGTCACCTTTGCCGTGCGATCGGTCGCCATTCAGTCGCCTCCCTCGAATCGTGTCGTCACGTCGACGCCCGCACCAGCCTTACGGAGGAGAATCGAGAACGGGCAGCCGGCATTCGCCTTCTCGACCGCCTCGTCGAACGCGGTTGCGTCGGCGCCGGTCACGCGGCCCGTCACGTCGAGCGCCGAGTGCACGATCAGGTGGCCCTTCCCGTCGACCTCGTCCATCGTGATCCGGCAGCGGACATCGAGCCGCCCCGGCGGCGTGTCCGCGCTCGTGAGCTCGTTCGCGAGCGACATCGTGAAGCACCCAGCGTGGGCGGCCGCGAGCAGCTCTTCGGGGCTCGACTTGCCCCCCGGTGCGCCGACGCGGGCTGCGACCGAGAAGCCGAGCTCGCTGAACGCACCCGACGTCGCCGCCGAGAGCGTTCCCGTGCCGCGCGCGAGGTTCCCCTCCCAGGCGGCGTCAGCGTCACGAACGATCCGCGGCATGCGGCGAGGTTATGCCATGACCTCGACACGGCGATCTGCGACCTGCTCCTCCTCGGAGTCCATCGCCTCGCGGCGTCGGACTTCCTGGATCGCGCGAATCGAGACTTCGACCTGGTCGAGGGACGGCTCGCGGGTCGTCAGCCGCTGCAGCCAGAGCCCCGGGGCGAGCAGCGTCATCAGGATCCGGTTTTCCTGGTGCTTGCCGGCGTAGCGGATCAGCTCGTAGGCGAGGCCCGCGATCACCGGGAGCAGCAGGATACGGCTCGTCACGAGCCAGTACCAGTCGGGCCGCCCGACGAGCGCGAAGACGAAGATGCCGATCACCATGACCCAGAGCAAAAACGCTGTTCCGCAACGCGGATGGATCAAACTGAATCTTTGCACGTTGAGCGGCGTCAGTTCCGAGCCGGCTTCGAGGGCGTTGATCGTCTTGTGCTCGGCGCCGTGGTACTGGAAGACGCGCTTGAGGTCCGGGATCAGGCCGATCAGGGCGATGTAGGCGATGAAGACCGCGACCCTGATCACGCCCTCGACGATCACGAACCACGCGGTGTCCTCTACTGGCAGCCAGCTCGTGAGGAGCGCAGGGCCGACCTTGAAGAGCATGACTGCGAAGCCGATCGCGATCGCGAACGAGAAGATGATCTGCCCGCGCGTGATCTCGGTGACGACGTTCCCCTCCTCGTCCTCCTCGCGCGCTGCAACGTTCGCGGAGATCGCGAGCGCGCGAAAGCCGATCGCGAGCGACTCGCCGAGCGCGATCACGCCGCGGATCACCGGCAGGCGCCAGATCCGGTGGCGCTTCATCGGCGAGGTGACGTCCTTGACGACCTCGTGGATCCCGCCCTCGGGCGTCCGGATCGCGACCGCCCAGCACGACGGGCCGCGCATCATCACGCCCTCGAGCACGGCCTGACCGCCATAGGAAACGCTCACAGACGCACCGTAGTCACTCGGAGAAGAAGCGCGAGTTACGCGCTCTTGGCCGCGGCGGCCTTCTCGAGCCGGCGCTGGAAACGCTCGACCCGACCGCCCGAATCCATGAGCTTCTGCTTGCCCGTGTAGAACGGGTGGCAAGCCGAGCACACCTCGACGTGCAGCTCCGCCTTCGTGGAGCGCGTCGTGAACTCGTTGCCGCACGAGCAGGTGACGTGGGCGACGACATACTCGGGATGGATATCGGCCTTCATGTGCGGTTCAGAATATCAGAGGCGATTTCGGGCCCTACGTTGCCTCCCGAGACGACGGCGACAACCGAAGCGGCTTCGATCTTCCCTGCGAGCACGGCCGCGACGGCGGCGGCGCCGGCCGGCTCGCACGCGAGCTTCGCCTCCGCGTAGAGGCCGCGCATCGCGCGCTCGATCTCCGCATCGGTGACCGTCACCACGGGAATCCGAGCGGCTTGACAGATCTCGAGCGCGAGCTTGCCGGCAAAGGGTGCATCGAGCCCGCCGGCGATCGTTCGCGGCGCGACGCCGACCGGCTTCCCCGCCTGCAGCGCGAGGGCCAGGGCGGCCGATCCCTCCGGCTCGACTCCGACCACGCGGACGCCTCTCGACACGACCGCCGCGGCAATCCCGCCGATCAGGCCGCCGCCCCCGACGGGCACCGCGATCACCTCGGGACGCGGGATGTCCTCGAGGATCTCGAGCCCCACCGTTCCCTGGCCCGCCATCACGAGCGGGTCGTCGAACGGGTGCACGAGAGTGGCCCCTGTCTCGCGGAGGTGCTCCTCGAGCCGGACGAACGCCCCCGACGGATCCTCGGCCTCCGAGTCGATCCGGGCACCGAGCGCGCGCGCCCGGTCGAGCTTGAAGGGGCTCGCGGAGGTCCAGGAGAAGACGACGCAGTCGAGCCCGTCGGCGGCCGCGCCCCAGGCGAGCGCGATCGCATGATTCCCCGCAGACGCCCCCGCCACACCGAGCGCACGCTCGTCGGCGCCGAGCGCCCCCAGGCGGTTGACGACTCCGCGCACCTTGAAGGAGCCCGTGTGCTGAAGCAACTCGGCCTTCAGCGAGAGACCCGGCGCGAGCGCGCTCCCGTCGAGGATCGGCGTCCGCCGGATGCGCCCGCGGATCGTCTCGGCGGCCCGGACGACGTCGTCGCGCGTCACGGGATCGCCGCTCACCCGCCGATCCTAGAGTGTGACACGTGACGGCGGCTCCGACATCCATAGGCGCACATCCGGTGCGCCTCGTCGTCACCGACGACCTCGCCCGCCACAGGCTCACGGTCTTCTTCCGGCTCCTGCTCGCGCTTCCCCACCTCGTCTGGCTCACGCTCTTCGGGCTCGCCGCCTCGACGCTCGCGTTCGTCGTCTGGCTCGCTGTCTTGTTCGAGGGAACGCCGCCGAGGACGCTGCACGGCTTTCTCGTCTCGTACGTTCGCTACTCGACGCACGTCACGGCGTACCTCTGCCTCGCGGCGGGGCCGTACCCGGGGTTCACGGGGTCGAGCGACTATCCCGTCGACGTCGAGATCGGTCCTCCCATTCGCCAGGGCCGGCTCGGCGCTGCGTTCCGCCTGGTTCTCGCGATCCCAGCGTTCCTGCTCTCCTCGACGCTCGCGGGCTCGGTTGCGCTCGGCGCCGGCTTCGGGGTCGCCTCGCTCTTCCTCGTCGGCGGGCTGGCGATCACCGTGGGCTTCCTCGGGTGGTTCGCGGCGCTCGTCCTCGGCCGGATGCCGCGGGGGATGCGAGACGCGGGCGCGTACGCGTGCGGGTACGCGGCGCAGGTCACCTCGTACGCGTTCCTCGTCACCGATCAGTATCCGGACTCCACGCCGGGCCGCCTCTTGCGCGCGCCGGCGCTCCCGTCCCACCCCGTGACGATCCGCGTCGACGACGGTCTACGCCGCCCGCGGCTCCTCGTTGCGTTCAGGCTGCCGCTCGCGATACCGCACTTCTTCTGGCTCGCGCTCTGGCTCGTCCCCGCGACTCTGGCAGCGCTCGTCGGCTGGCTCGTGACGCTCGTGCGCGGACGAATGCCGTCTCCGCTGCACCGGTTCCTGGCCGCGTACGTGCGGTACGCGGCGCACGTCACCGCGTTCGCGTACATGGTCGGGCGCCCGTTCCCCGGTTTCGTCGGGCGGGAGGGCAGCTATCCGATCGACACGCCGATCGAGCCACCCGGTCGGCAACACCGTCTCGGGGTGCTCGTCCGGATCGTGCTCGCACTCCCGTCGCTCGTCGTCTACCAGGCGTACGCGATCGTCCTCTACGCCGTCGCCGTGCTCGGCTGGTTCGCATCGCTCGCGACCGGCAGGATGCCAAGCGGGGTGCGCGACCTCGGCGCGGCCGCGATTCGCTACCAGAGCCAACTCGGCGCCTACCTCCTTCTCCTGACGCCTCGTTACCCCGACTCGTCGCCGGTGCTCGCCGGCTCGCCCGAGCGCGAGGCCGAGCACGCGGCCGAGGCGGCGCTTGCCGCATGATGCGGTCGATCGCATACGTCGGCGTGGCTGCGGTCTGGGCCGTCTGCGCCTGGGTGCTCGCGGGGAGCGTCGTCCCCGACCTCTCGCTGCCGGGCGTCGACGTCGACGCGGTCTTCGGGCGGGAGCTCGTCGACCGGGCCGAGGGGTACGAGCGGTTCCTCTACGTCGTCTGGTTCCTGGCGCAGGTCGTCCTCATCGCGACGCTCGCCGTCTACGCGCGGTACGGCGCCAGGTTCGCGAAAGAGTCTGCGGCCGGGCCGATCGGCACGGGGATGCTGCTCGGGATGCTCGGCCTCGCAATCGTGTGGCTGACGCTGCTGCCGTTCTCCATCGCCGCGCTCTGGTGGGAGCGCCGTCACGACGTCTCCGAGGTCGGCTACCTCGAATGGATCTTCGGCGACTGGCTCGCGCTCGGCGGGACGTTCATCGCCGTCTGCCTCGCGCTGCTCGTCGTGATGGCGCTCGCGCGCTGGCTGGGATCGTGGTGGTGGATTCCCGGCGCGGTCGTGTTCTCGGCGATCGCCCTTGCGCTCGTCTTCGTCGGGCCGTACCTCACCACCGGCCTCGAGCGCACCGCCGACCAGGAGCTCCAGCAGACGTACGACCGATACGGGCGGGCGCAAGGCGTCGACGACATCCCGCTTCGCGTCGAGGAGGTGAGCGGGGACACGAGCCAGGCCAACGCATACGCGTTCGGCGTCGGCCCGTCGGCCCGGATCGTGCTCTGGGACACGCTCCTCGACGGCCGCTTCAGCGACGAGGAGGTCAACGTCGTGCTCGCACACGAGCTCGGCCATCACTCGAGCGACCACCTCCTCGAGGCGATCGCGTGGTTCGGCCTCTTTGCCCTTCCCGGCTCGCTCGCGCTGATGGCCGCGACGCGGCGCCGCGGCGGGATGGGCGAGCCTGCCGCCGTCCCGATCGCCCTGCTCGTGACCGCGGTCGTCCAGCTCGCGCTGGCCCCCGCCCAGAACGTCGTCAGCCGCCACATGGAGCGCGAGGCCGACTGGAAGGCGCTCGAGACGACCCGCGACCCCGGCGCCGCGCGCGGCCTCTTCGAGGAGTTCTCCTCGACCTCGCTCGGCGACCCGAGCCCGCCGAGGTGGGCCTACCTCTTCCTCCAGAGCCACCCCACGCTTGCCCAACGCGTCGCCATGGCCGACGCCTGGGAGACGCGCACGGCTCGACCGTGATCTGGTACATTCAACCTAATGATTGAATGTATCTCGCGCGACCCGGCTGAGACCTTCGCCGCGCTCGGCGACCCCGTGCGACGGGCGATCGTCGAACGCCTCGTCGAGGGCGACGCGACGGTAGGTGAGCTGGCGTCGCTCTTTCCGATCTCGTTCCAGGCCGTCTCTAAGCACGTCAAGGTGCTCGGAGCCGCGGGGGTCGTCACGCAGCGTCGCGAGGGCAAGACCCGTCCCGTGCATCTCGAGGCGGCGGCGCTCGTCGCGCCGGTCGACTGGCTCGAGGGACACCGGCGGCAACTGGAGGAACGCTACGAGCGGCTCGACGAGCTGCTCGCGACAACGGAGGAATCACGATGAGCAACACGCGTACCGTCACCGCCGAGCCGAGCGGGCTCACGATTGGCTTCGCGCGGGAGTTCGAGGCGAGCGCCGCCCGCGTGTTCGAGGCGCACACCGACCCCGAGCTCGTCGCGCGCTGGATCGGCCCGCACGGCACGACGCTCCGGATGCGCGAGTTCGACGCCCGCACGGGCGGTTGTTGGAGCTACGTCGTCGAGGCCTCCGACGGTCGCGGCTGGGGCTTCCACGGGTCGTTCCACGAGGTGACGGCGCCGACCAGGCTCGTGCAGACGTTCGAGTTCGAGGACGAGCCCGGCCACCCGAACCTCGAGGTGCTGACGTTCGTCGACCTCGAGGACGGACGGTGCCGCCTCGAGGGTCTTTCGCTCTTCCTCACGGTCGAGGATCGCGACGGGATGCTCCAGGGGATGGACAGCGGGATGGACACCAACTTCGAGCGCCTGGACGAGCTCTTTGCGGCAGACGCAGAGCAGATGTCCGACTGAAGTTGGACATCGATCGGGCTTCGTGTCCGACTTCAGTCGGACACGTGCTCTTCGGCGCGCCCCGGGTTCAGGCTCGAACGCGTTCGAGCCGCCGCTTGAGACGGCGAAGGCCGCGTTCGAGCCCGCCCAAGCCGCTGCTCCGAGTCGTCGCGACGGAGACATCCAGCTGACGACTGCGCACGACGGGGGTGCCCGCGAGAACGTGTTGGCCGCGATCGGGGCAGGATCGAGGTCGACCTTCGCGATCTCGCTCGCCTGGATGCGGCGCGAAGAGCAGATGTCCGACTGAAGTCGGACATCGAACTGCGCCCCCGGTGTCCGACTTCAGTCGGACACCTGCTCTTCCAGCCTATGTCAGCGTGTACTCAGGCCCCGAGCCGCCCTCGGGCGGGAGCAGACGGCCGCCCTTGGCGGTGATCGCGCCGCACTGGACGCAGTTCGACGGGGTCATCTCGACCTCGACGGTGCCGTCGCCGTCCTCCTCGCCGACCGCGTAGACCTGCGCCGGGCACATCCACTGCCACATCTCGGCGAGGTCGCGGGGCACGTGCCTCTGGATGCGGATGTGGCTCGGCTGGTCGTCGCGCGTCCGGTTCCCCGAGGCGAAGACGGACGAGAGCTTGTCGAAGGTGAGCTTTCCGTCGGGCGCCGGGTACTGCTTCGCGCGGCCGGTGCGGAAGAGCGCGGCGTCGGCGTTCGGGTGCGTCTCGAACTCCTTCGGCGGCAACTTGCCCTTCGTCACGGTCATCGCGCTCGCGAGCGCGCCTCCCATGAAGAAGCCCTTGTCGAAGACCTGCCGCATGTTGCGCACCTCATCGAGCTCGCTCCAGATGTAGCTCTCGCGGATCGACGCGTCGTAGCCGTCGAGCGCGCCACGCCTGCCCGCGACCTCGCCGCGCCCCAGCGCCGCAAACGCCGCCTCGGCGGCGAGCCGGCCCGACTCGATCGCGTAGTGGACGCCCTTCAGCCGTGGGACGTTGACGAGGCCGGCGCTCTCGCCGGCGAGGAGGAACCCAGGCCCGTTCAGCTTGGCCGGAATCGAGTTGAGGCCGCCCTCGGTGATCGTCTTCGCGCCCCAGCCGACGCGCTCGCCCCCGTCGAGCAGCTTGCGGACGAGAGGGTGCGTCTTGAACTCCTGGAGGACGTCGTGAGCGGAGAGCTCGACGTCCGCGTACTCGAGCCCGAGCACGAACCCGAGCGAGACGTGCTCTTCGCCCATCGGGTAGATCCACGAGCCGCCGAACTCGCCGTAGCGGGCGCGCTTGCGGAGCGGCCAGCCGAGCGTATGGATGATCCGGTCGAGCGGCTTGGCGACCTTCCAGACCTCCTTGACACCGAGCGCCCAGATCTGCGGGTTCTTGCCGCGAAGGCCGAAGTGGTCGATCGCCGCGCCAGAGAGATGCCCCGCCGTCCCCTCGGCGAGGACGGTGATGCGCGCCGTGATGTCGGCGCCCGGCTCGAAGTTGCCGAGGCTCTCACCCTCCTTGCCGCGGCCCTTGTCGCCCGTCCGCACGCCCGCCACACGGCCGTGCTCGAGCAGGAGCTTCGCGCCCGCGGTCTCGGGGAGGATCATCGCGCCACCGGCCTCCGCCTGCTCGGAGAGGAACCGACCGAGTGCCGAGAGCGAGACGATCCAGTTGCCGTGGTTCATCATCGTGGGTGGCGGCGGAATCCGAAGCGCAGCACCCTTCGTCAGCAAATAGACGGCCTCGCCGTGCACCGGGCCGTAGCTCGGGATCTCCTCCATCGTCAGCCGGCCCGCGAAGAGCTTGCGGATCGCGCGCGGGTTCATGACCGCGCCGGAGAGGAGGTGCGACCCCGCCTGCTTGCCCTTCTCGAGCACCGCGACCGGGACGTCCCCCAGCTTCCCCTTCGACTCCGGATGCTCCTCGAGGAGCTGGCCGAGCCGGATCGCACAGGCGAGGCCGGCCGGGCCGCCGCCGACGATCAGGATGCCGACGTCGATCCGCTCGTCGACGGGGTCGGTGGGCTCCCCGATCGCCTCCGAGGTCGTGAACGGGGGCGGGTAGTCGGCCGGGCGAACGCCGCTCATCGGAGCGTTAGTCGCGGGCCTTGAGGAGCTCGGTGAGCCTCGGCGCGATCTGGGTGAGGTCGCCGACGACGCCGAGGTCGGCGTAGTCGAAGATCGGCGCGTTCGGATCCTTGTTGATCGCGACGATCGTCCCCGATCCCTGCATCCCGACCTTGTGCTGGATCGCCCCGGAGATCCCGAGCGCGACGTAGAGCTTCGGCGAGACCGTCTTTCCGGTCTGGCCGACCTGGGCCGCGTACGGATACCAGCCGGCGTCGACGACCGCGCGAGTCGCCGCGACGGCGCCGCCGAGCGCACCCGCAAGATCCTCGCAGTACGAGAAGCCCTCCGGCCCGCCGAGCCCTCGCCCACCGGCCACGATCACGTCAGCGTCCTCGATCGACGGGCCGCTCGACTCCTCCACGAGGTGGTCGACCAGCTGCGCCTTCGTCGAGAAGTCCTCGAAGGTCACGCTCACGTCCTTCACCTGGGCCGTGCCGCTGGACTCGACAGGATCGAACGTGCCCGAGCGGATCAGCGCAAGCCGCGGGGTCGAGGTCCACCCCACCTCGACGAGCACGGTGTCGCCCAGGGCGGGGCGCGTGCCGACGAGCTCGTCGCCCTCGAGACGCAGGTCAGTGAGATCCCAGTTGAGCCCCGCGTCGAGCCGCGCCGAGAGTCCCGCCGCGATGTCAGCCGAGAGCACCGACGCCGGAAAGACGACCGTGTCTGCACCGCTCTCCTCGACCACGGCCGCGAGCGCGTCGACCCGCGCCTGCGGCAGCGGCGAGGCGAGCGCGTCGTCGTCGACGACGTAGACGGTCGAGGCGCCATACGCGCCCGCACCGGCGGCCGCGTCACGCACGCCGCTCCCGAGCACCACGCCCGCGACGTCGCCGCCGAGCGTCGCGGCCTTGGAGAGGACGCCGAGGCCGGGCTTCGTGAGCGTCCCGTCGTGGGTCTCGAGATAGACGAGCGTCGTCATACGAGCCGCTTCCCGGCGAGATACTCGACGATCTGCTCGGCTGCGTTGCCGTCGTCCTCGATCCGCACCTGGTCGCTCTTCGGCGGGGGCGGCGCGGACGAGCGGACGGTCGTGCGCGACCCGGCCTCCCCGACGCGCTCTCCCTCGACGCCGAGGTCTGCGAGCGAAACGGTCTCCTGCGGCTTCGACTTCGCGCCCATGATCCCCTTGAGCGACGGATAGCGCGGCTGGTTGATCGCATCCGAGACGGCGACGACGGCCGGCAGCGGCGCGGAGATCACGTCGTAGCCGAACTCGGTCTGCCGCTTCCCGGTGACGGAGCCGTCCTCGAGAGTCAGCTCGGCGACCTGCGAGACCATCGGCCGGCGGAGCCGATCGGCGACGGCCGCCCAGAGGACGGCGCCGTCGGCGTCGCTCGACTGCTGCCCGAAGAGCACGAGGTCGGCCTCCTCGCGCTCGAGTGCCTTGGCGAGTGCGTAGCTCGTCGCGACGAGGTCGGAGCCTGCCGCCGCCGGGTCGGAGACGAGCACCGCGCGGTCGCTGCCCATCGCGAGGGCCTTGCGAAGCGACTCCATTGCCTTCTCGGGGCCGAGCGAGACGACCACGACCTCGCCACCGCTCGCCTCCTTGAGCCGGAGCGCCTCCTCGACCGCGTTCACGTCGGTGGGGTTGAGCGCGCTCTCGCCGGAGCGGTCGAGGCGGCCCGACGCATCGAGCCGCTTGTGCACGGTCGCGTCCGGCACCTGCTTCACGCACACGGCGATCTTCACGCGGCGGACTCTAACGACCCCGGGGTCTGTCCCCGAAGGGGACTGACCCCCGTGCTACAGGCCGTGTCTTGCGACCGGCCTCGCTCGTAGCACGGGGGACAGACCCCTGCGGGGTCAGTCCCCGGGCGCAGCTCTACTCGACCGTCACCTCGCGGAGCATGCCCTTCGCCACGTGCGGCGGCCCGCCCGCCCGGTCGGTGATGAAGCAGACGAACGCGTAGCGTCCGGCCGCGAGCTCGAGCTCGTCGATCTGCTCGGCGCCGCCGTCGAGAACGCTCGTGCTCTCGATCCCCTCAAAGTCGATCGGCGGCGGCCCGCTGGGCTGCCCGTCGCTCGTGAAGAACTCGCGCAACTCGGCGGTCGTGGCTCCTTCGTTGACCGGAAACATGATCGTGTGGTGGAGCTCGTCACCCGTGTTGCTGAGAAGGAACCGGTTGGCACCGGCCTTCAACCCCTCGGTCACGAAGTTGTAGTCCGCCATCTCGATCCTGGCGTCGACCTCAGGCAGCTCGCCATCGTCGCCACCTGACACCTCTAGCACCGCCGTCGCGCCGTTCTCGGCGTGGCTCTGGACGTCGTCGCCCTCGGGCTCGCCGGTGTCGACGACGTAGTAGCTGCCCTCTTCGAGGACGAGCTCGGCCGCTCTCGACTCGCCCTGCGTCGTGCCACCGACACCACCCTCGGCATGGAGCCAGTCGGGGATCTTGCCGTCTTCCGCCGCGATCACCGTCAACACCTCTTCGATCGACTGCTCGTCGTCGACCCGGATGAGCTGCGCCTCCGCGACATCTTCGGTGCCGTTCCGGAACTCGAGGCGGACAAGACCCGCCTCGACCGACTCGGGCACCGTCAGCTCGAACCGTCCTTCCCCGGCCGGGGCTGACTCAAGCGAGACGACCGCCGGCTCTCCACCGTCGTCTGTCACCCCCGCAGGCCGCGACCCCGAGCACCAGCACGCTCACAACTGCGAGCGCCAGCAATCTCGTCACTCCGCCTCCTCGTTCGTCTCGAACCGCCGCTCCGTCGACCCGCAGGCGCCGGAACTCCTTGACGCACGCTACCCCGGCGGTCTGTCACGCGCTTGACAACCTGCTAACGTCCCGCCCTTCGCGCCGCGCACCGGAGCCCTATGGCTTGCCACCGGACGACAGCACGAGGGGTTTTCCTCCTCCTTCTCACCGCCCTGGCAGGCGCGGCGATCGTTGCTGCGCCGGGTGCGGCGACGAAGCCGGGGCTTGTCGACGGGCAGCCGATCGTCTTCCCGCTCGTCGGCGACTACCCGTACGGGATGAACTACGGCGACCCGCGCGGGCAGGGGCGGCACGCCGGGATCGACATCGAGAACGTGCCGTGGCGCACGCCCGTCGTGGCTGCAGAGGCGGGTCGCGTCCGGTGGCACACGACCTCGTGGCGCGCCGGTTGCATGCTCTATCTCTACGGCAAGAGCGGCACGACCTACCTCTACATCCACCTCAACAACGACCTCACGGAGGCCTCGGAGGACAAGGGCGGCTGCAAGCTCGGCACCGCGTACGCGGTCGAGGACGGCGCGAAGGTGACGGCCGGCGAGCAGATCGCCTGGAACGGTGACTCGGGCGACGCGGAGGGCAACTATCACCTCCACTTCGAGGTGCATCCAGGGGACGGCGCCGACGTGAACCCGTATCCCTATCTCAACTCCGCAACCCGTGTGCTCTTTCCCGGCCGGGTCGGCGAGCCGTTCGCGCTCGGCGTGCGCGGCGTCCCCGTCGCGGCGGGCGCCGGGACGCTGGAGCTGCGCGCGACCGGGGTTCGTTGGTGGCCGGGCGGCCGGTGGACGCCGGTCGTACGCGAGCGGATGCTCACCTTCGGCGTTGCGGGCAGCGCGGTCGTCGACGAGTCGCTCGTCGACGCGCTCGCCGGCGCGACCCGCCGGACGCTCCAGTCCCGGCCTGCGAGCGTCGTGACCGTCTACACCGAGGCGGCGAAGGTGACGGCGGCCGCGCTCCGCGGGGAGCCCGGCGCGCTCGTCGCGCGTCGGATCACCCGCCCTGGCGGCACGACGGCGGTGACCGACCCGCCCGAGACCGCCGCGGAGATCGAGGACGAGCTCCTCAGCTCGATCGCCGCGTTCGATCCGGACGCCCGGCGCTCGGGCGTGTGACCTACGACGACGCGGCCGGCGCGAGCGCGTCGCGCAGAAAGTCCACGATCGCGCTCGTCGGTGCACCCGGCGTGAACACCTCGGCGACCCCGAGCCGCTTCAGCTCGTCGGCGTCGTCAGGCGGGATCGTGCCGCCGACGACGACGAGGACGTCCTCGGCGTCGTTCGCCCGCAGCCCCTCGACGATCCGGGGCACGAGCGTCATGTGCGCGCCGGAGAGGATCGAGATCCCGACAGCGTCCGCGTCCTCCTGGATCGCGGTCTCGACGATCTGCTCCGGCGTCTGGTGGAGGCCCGTGTAGATGACCTCCATCCCGGCGTCGCGGAGCGAGCGGGCGATGATCTTCGCCCCTCGATCGTGCCCGTCGAGACCGGGCTTCGCGATCACGACGCGAATCGTCCGCTCCATACGGTCAGTATAGGACCATGCGCCTCCAGGTCATCGGGTCCTCGCCGGCCTGGCCGAACGCGGGCAGCGCCCACTCCGGCTACCTCGTCGAGTCGGGCGGACGCCGCCTGCTCCTCGACTGCGGTCCGGGCGTGCTCGCCCGGCTCCGGGAGGACGAGCCCTGGCCGAACATCGACTCGATCGTGATCTCGCACTTCCACCTCGACCACTGGGGCGATCTCGTGCCCTGGGTCTGGGGCAGCTCGTACCGGAGCGGCAAGGGCGACGAGCGACCGGAGCTGTGGGTCTTCCGCGGCGGTCGCGACCACCTGGCGAAGCTCGGCGGCGAGCTCGGCTTCCCTGACATGTTCGAGCGCACGTTCACGCTCGTCGAGTACGAGGCGGGAACCCGGTTCTCGACGGCCGCCGGGCTCGACGTCCTCCCGATCCGTCTCCCGCACTACACGCTCGAGACGTACGGCTTCCGCGTCACGAACGGCTCGGTGACGCTCGCCTACACGGGGGATACGGGCCCGAGCGACCACATCGCCGA
>Ga0183260_10002025_pt1 | contig 16861 bp, 15 predicted proteins | sample AntDrymUQ4972206_2_FD_129768 | JGI IMG/M metagenome (GOLD analysis project Ga0183260, IMG submission 129768) | Polar desert sand microbial communities from Dry Valleys, Antarctica - metaG UQ497 (22.06) (version 2) (version 2) | ecosystem: Environmental > Terrestrial > Soil > Desert | place...
AGTAACAGGAGAAGTTGAACGAAGAGTTGTATCTCAGTTATTATCTTTGATGGATGGATTAGAAGCAAGAGGTAAAGTTATAGTTATTGCTGCCACAAATAGACCAAATGCTATCGATCCAGCTCTAAGAAGACCTGGTCGATTTGACCGAGAAATTGAAATTAAAGTTCCTGATAAGCGTGGTAGATTGGAAATTCTACTAATTCATGCAAGAAATATGCCTTTAGAATCAGATGTAAATCAAGAAAAAATAGCAGGAGTAAGTCATGGTTTTGTTGGTGCAGATTTGGAATATCTCTGTAAAGAAGCTGCAATGAAATGTCTTCGACGATTGTTACCAGAACTTAACTTGTCAGATGAGAAAATCCCACCCGAGACACTTGAAAAATTGATTATATCAATGTCTGACTTTGAAAATGCTCTTAAAGAAGTAACGCCTTCTGCCATGAGGGAAGTTTATCTAGAATCTCCTGATGTTGAGTGGAATGATATAGGTGGATTAGATGATGTTAAACGAGAACTACAAGAAGCAGTGGAATGGCCATTAAGATATCCAGACCTTTATACAAAACTAGGTCACTCTGTGCCCAAAGGAATCCTGATGCATGGTCCATCTGGTACCGGAAAAACAATGCTTGCCAAGGCAGTTGCTACAGAATCTGAAGCCAATTTCATTAGCGTTAAAGGACCAGAACTATTGTCAAAATGGATAGGTGAGTCTGAAAGAGGGATCAGGGAAATTTTCCGACGTGCAAGACAAGCCGCACCATGTGTTGTTTTCTTTGATGAAATAGATTCTATTGCTCCTATCAGGGGTATGGAAGGTGTTAATGCTGGCACCGAACGAATGGTTTCTCAACTATTAACGGAAATGGATGGAATTCAAGAATTAAATGGCGTAGTTATAATAGCCGCAACCAACCGTCTCGATATGATTGACAGTGCACTACTAAGACCAGGTAGATTCGACAAGATAGTTTTTGTTCCAAAACCAGACATAAGTACAAGGTTAAAGATCTTGGAAATATATGCAAAGGAAAAACCATTAACAAGTGATGTCAATTTACAGAGAATTGCCGAGCTAACTGATGGATTTAGTGGCGCCGATATGTCCGCAGTTGCAAATACAGCGGTTTCACTAGTGTTGCATGAGTATCTTCAAAAATATAGTAGTCCTGAAGAGGCTACAAAACACGCAACGGAGGCACATATCACAATGAAGCATTTCGAGGATGCTGTTAAAAAGATAAAAACTCAAAGAGATATGAAACCAGGAGAAAAGGTTACGCTTTCTCAATACCGATGATAACCTACCCTTCCCTCCATATTTTCTTATTTTCCTCTAGGGCTTTTCTGCATAACTTTTGTGCATAACCTATAAACAAAAAATTAAATAAACTTCTTTTTTGTAGTTTTTATTATAATTGCATGCTGAGTCAATAGAATCTAGGAAAAAGGAAAGTCTTGCTATAATAGATCTTGGTTATAATTCTATAAAAATTTCTACTTATGATATTTATAAAAATGGGCATTACAAGAAGCAGTATCAAAAACAGGATTATGTTCAAATCGGTTCAGAATTGAATAGCAATGACAACATCATATCTGATAGAAATATTGATCGAACAATCAAAGCACTCGATAATTTTAAAAAAGATTTGAAAGAAAAGCACATAGATGTAGTTATTCCTATAACTACTAGTGCAGTAAGAGATGCAGCTAACCAGAAATTCGTAGTGGATACCTTAAAAGACAATACTGGATTTCTGTTTAATATTTTATTAGGACCAGAAGAAGGATTCTTTTCATATTTGGGCGCTCAGTCTTATATGCATATCCCTAATGGCCTATTCTTTGATCTGGGTGGCGGTAGCCTTGAATTGATGTATGTTCAAGATTTTAGGATATTAAAAACGATTTGTTTGGATATGGGTGTCTTGAGATTAGCTGAAGAATTCGTAAATTATAATAGTGTCATAGAGGAGAGGAAGCACTGGCCCGATATTAGCTATAAAAGATTGGAGAAGTCACTGATTGAAAATATCCCCTCAATTGATCAATTGAGTTGGGATAGAGCATCTGATACAAAAATGGTTGCAATAGGCGGAACAATTAGAGCAATTTACAAATTTATATCAAAAATAATTGATTTAGCCCCCTCTGTTTATCATAGTCACGCAGTACTTGATAAAAGAATGATAGCCCTTGCAAATACTATTTTTCAAGGACTATCTATCGAAGAATTGTCAAATTTAAAATCCATCGACCCGGGACGAGCTAAAACAATTACAACCGGTAGTTTTATCGTAAAAATATTGATGAATAAGCTAAGTTTTAACAATTTATTGGTATGTCCTACTGGGCTTCGTGAAGGAGTGCTGGAATATTATCTTTATTTTAAAATGGATAAAAAATATCGTAGTAGGAAGAAATTCATTAAGGTAAATTGCGAGCCATTGTTTGCAATTGAAAGTAATAGAAAAAATACTTCATCTACCGTCTCTGATTCAACTATATCTATACCAGAACCTGATTCTTATGTTTTTCCAAGAAAGCTCAACTGCATAAAAGTTGACAAGTTAAAAGATTAGTAGAACTTTCAACTCATAACCCGATTGGGTCTTGTTCAATAATGTATGTTGAATTAAACAATTTATAATAATCCCTATATTAAAATTTTACAATGGACGTTGAAGAAAAGATCCGATTAATTGAGAGGCCTCCAACAGAAGAAATAGTAGCATCAAATGAACTTGCTACATTATTTCAAACCAAGACAACTCCTAGACATTATATAGGATTGGAAATTTCCGGAAGATTACATTTAGGTAGCCTCATAGTAACAGGTTTTAAGATCAATGATTTTATGAAGGCCGGAGTCCAAGCTAATGTGTTTCTAGCTGATTGGCATACTTATATTAATAACAAACTAAATAGTGATTGGGAATTAATTTCAAAAATTTCAGATTATTATGAAAAAGCATTCAAATTTTTTTGCCCTGGAGTTAACATAATTCATGGTACAAAGCTTTATGAGGAAACTGATGATTATTGGAAAAATTTTGTACTTTTTTCAAAGCAAATTACGCTTGCTAGAACATTAAGATCATTAACCATTATGGGAAGAACAGAGAAAGATTCACTTGATTTTTCCCAACTACTTTATCCTTCTATGCAATCTGTGGATATCAAAGCCCTGGATTTGGATATTGTTCATGCAGGAACGGATCAACGCAAGATCCATATGTTGGTGAGAGAAGTTTTTCCAAAGTTAGGTTGGAAAGTCCCCACTTCTGTTCATCATCATTTGTTACCTGGTCTATCTGAGCCTGTTTCTGCTAGTGCTACGAGTGAATCAGACGATGGAACATCTGATGATGATTATAAAATCTTTAGCAAAATGAGCAAGAGTAATCCGTCGAGTAGTATACTAATTCATGATACTCAGGATGAGATTTTTAGAAAAATAAAAAAAGCTTATTGTCCTACGAAGATCTCATCGAACAATCCGGTCTTAGAAATCATTAACTATGTAATATTCCATCAGTTCGATGAATTTGTATTGGAACGCCCACAAAAATATGGAGGGAACATGTCATACTTCTCGTACGATGAACTTAAAAATGATTACGAACAAGAGAAGATTCATCCAATGGATTTAAAGGCCGCAACTTCTAGATACTTGGACAAAATTATTTCCCCTATTAGAAACTATTTGCAAAATGATAATCCAGTTACCATTTGATTATTCCTCATTTTACCTATTTATTTTAGAACCCAAATCATTAACTAGATTTTATTTGATATTTGTATTCCTTTTTACAAAGAATCTATGTTCATTTTATTGTCTGATACCTGGGGCAATACATTCCAACAATCAGTTATGATTCTATACATGAGTTCACTTGATGGCGCGAATGTTTAGTCTTGTGTAATCTATACTATAGTCATTAGTTACTTCGGAAAATCCTTTATTACTCTTCTTAAGATGTTTCAAGAAACAATCTATAAAAGAATCTATGATTTGATTATCGTAATCAGAAGGCAAATATGATAGATATGGTTTCATTACCACCGTTTTCATAAATAGTCTATATTCTTCAAAACTCGAAAATTTTGCTATTTTTTTTGTTAGACTATTTTCAATCTTCTTAAACCCAACTCTTTCCATTATTGAAAACGTCTCTTCGGCTGCGGCAAAATTCCATGGATCTTCCCAATCATGAAAATAGCCTTTGAAAGCATTGCTTTTTCTTGTTAAATCTAACAAGGAGTGGACTATTCCTAGATTTCCTTTACCACCGCATTGAATTAAGATTTCTCCGGATTGCTTTAGTAGTTTCCAAAATTTACTGAATAATTGATAATGATCTTTGATCCAATGTATTACTGCATTAGAAAAGATAACGTCTACTGGTTCTGGTAATTCGACAGTGGATAAATCTGATTTGACAAAAATTACATTTTCTTGATCCTTTAGATTAATCTTTGCATTTTCAATCATGTTTTGATCCAGATCGATTGCATAGATTTTACCCTCTTTCAAAATGTTTGAGATGATTTTGGTAACCCTTCCACTTCCACATCCTGCATCTACTAATACCTCATTTCCCTTCCATTTTCTTTTAGATAATAGTTCTAGTGCCCAGGTTTCTTGTATTGAAGAAACTTTGTGATAATTTTCCGCATCCCATTTCCCTTTTTCATGTGTTAAAGACCTCATTTGATATAGTTTATAACACTACATGGGTTCATTCTTAAAATTTTTTCTAAACCATTTTATAGGCTCAAATAGTAAATCCTCATATTTATGAATACGAGGATTATATATGCAGTTGGTATTGGTATAATAATTATTGGAGTAGTTTTTTACTTATTTAACATAGGATTTTTACCTCAAAATTCAGAATCAAACAATATGCCTGAATCAGTGGTTAATGGTACAAATGACGTATCGAGCCAGTCAAACCTGTCGTCACCATCTGGTTCAGCAGAAACGACAGAACTAACCCCTCAGCAACTCAACAGCCAAAATTTATCTTTATCAGTCAATTCGGTGAAAATAGTACCGGTAAACAATGAATCTCGAATGGAAGTTGTCTTCAATGCATATAATCCAAATAAGGGGGCAGCAATCCTTGAAACTGTTACCTATAATGTTTATCTTGATAATTTAAGGGTAAGTTCTGGAGATATAGGATCTAGAACAGAGGGATTTGTAGATTCTCTCGAATCAGTGTATACAATAATAGGAAATCAAACCATCGTACTTCGTGATAGAGAACCCTTGACCGAAGATGCAACTTCACTTTTTGATTCTCAAGGAAAATTAGTGGGTGCAATGGCAGATAATTCTAATTCTTTTACTTCACAAGCGTATGACGTAAATGGAACCTATTTCTATACTCTGAATCGGGGTAGTGAAGCACAAGTGAGAGAACATGAGTTCAACTTTCAATATCCCCTCAGTTAATTTTCCTACTTCCATCCAAGGTAGTTAAATTCACGATAAAAATAAACTAATATATCTGAAAAGCATTTCTAACGATTAAAATATAGATAGTCAAAAAACTAAAGGTACCTCACTATTCAATTAATTCATCTCAATCGGAACTGACAAAGGATAATAATTTAATTCGATTTATGGAGAAAAATAATATTGATACATTTGAAGATTTGTTGCTGAAATCTATAGAAAATGTTGAATGGTATTGGAAGGTCGTAAATGAGGATCTTGGAATCAAATGGAGGGAACCATTCAATAAGGTAGTTGATGTACAAAAGGGATTACCTTGGTGCGAATGGTTTGTGGGAGGAAAATGTAATATTATTGATAATATTATTCAAAGTAATCTCAATAAACACCCATATAAGACTGCATTTATTTTTGTAAACCAGGATGGGATAAAGGAGAAGCTCAATTTTAAGGAGCTGGAATTAAAGGTAAACGTATTTGCCAGTGCCTTAAGAGATATTGGAGTCAAAAAGGGCGACGTAGTAGGAATTTATCTTCCTATGAGAATGGAATCATTTGTAGCGATTTATGCGATCTCAAAATTGGGAGCGGTTCATGTTCCTATTTTTTTCCGGTTTTGGTAAGACAGCACTTGAACAGAGACTTGTTGATTCAAATTCTTCATATCTAATTACTAGTGATTTTTTTCAGAGAAGGGGCAGAGTAATTAATTTAAGAGCACATTGGGAAGATGTGTTATCCAATACTTTTGTAAAAAAAATAATTGATAATCCTCCTAATGATAGTGTGTTTTCCTTTAAACGAATTTATAATGAGGCATTTAACAAATATGATTCAAACAGGAAATTCGAAGCAGAGCTGATGGATTCTGGTGATCCATTGTTCATTTTATACACTTCCGGAACGACTGGAAAACAAAAGGTACTATTCAGACACACGGTGGATTTTCTATTTTTTCCGCTCATCAATCATCCTACTTGATAGATCTCAAATCTACTGACACTATTTTTTGGTATGCTGATATAGGTTGGATTACTGGTCAAATATGGATAGTTTATGGATCTCCTATAATAGGATCAACTGCTGTCATTTTTGAAGATACGTTGGACTTTCCTTATGTCGATTATTGGGCAATGCAAGTTGATGATCTGCATGTTACAATATTTGGAACTGCTCCAACGGCGATAAGACAATTCATGAGAAATAACCTTGATTTTTCAAAGTTCACTTTTCTTCTCTTAGGCTACTGGTTTCCACTGGCGAGCGATTGAATAAGGAAGCGTGGGATTGGTATTTTTCAAAAGTTGGGAACAATCGTTGTCCTGTTATAAATTTGTCAGGTGGCACTGAGATAGGAGGCGCAATTCTAAGCATGCCTCCATTCTTGGACAATATACCTACATCTGTGGGTGTACCTGTACCAGGGTTGGATGCTGATATCTTAAATGACAAGGGTAAATCTGTGGATGATGGATATCTCGTAATTAGGAATCCGTGGCCTGGGATGACTAAAGGCTTACTGAATGATGAGGAAAGATATCTGTACACATATTGGTCAAAATTTCCTAATATTTGGAGTCATGGTGATAAAGTTCGGACGGATTCACAAAATATGTGGTACATATCTGGTAGGGTAGATGATGTCATGAAAATTTCTGGACTCCGGATTGATCCTAGTGAAATTGAAGAAGTGTTAACAAGTTATTCAGGAATCGTTGAGTCAGCTGCTGTTAGCATCCCAGACGAGTTAACCGGTGAATCTGTATGTATTTTCTGTGTTTTGAATAACGCTGGTATAACAAACCAGACAAACTCTTCATTAAAGAAGGATCTTGAAAAACTATTAAGCCGGATTGGAAAATTTCTACTTCCTAAAGCCATATATTTTGTTAATAAACTTCCCAAGAATCGATCGGGGAAGATATTGAGAAGATTGATGCGTAAGAAACTCTTAGATATTGAAATTTCGGAAGATGACCTTTTGTTAGTCGAAAACCCCGAATCCCTTGGATCCTTATCCATAATTAAATCATGACTGCGTGAACACCACTAACTAAATTTTCCCAACCTTTGGTTCTACGCTTTATTTGAGATAAATAATAATAAATTCAGTGCTTGAATTGAGTAGAGTATTGTTGCCTGACCTATATCTGGATGCTATCAAAAATAAGGAAAAAAAGCTTTCATCCATCCACGGAGATGAATTTGACGATCTTTTAAAGATCGCATCTACTAAGTGGGTGGAATATGAACCTATAAAAAAACCGTCCTTTAGTGTGGGTGTTGATAGCAGCTGGAATAAAAAATCCTTTCAGGGAATCGATCTGTTTGTTATTGATAGCGTCGCAGTCAGCTCACATAATCATGTGTTGGGATCAAGATGGGATTACGGGATTTCTAACATTACCGGCGATTCTCTGAGTGCTAAAGCTATGAAAATGGAAATCGATCTAACTAAATCCGTATTGGATCAAAAACCTGATTATGTTTGTGTCGATGGATCCATAATATCTAATTTAGTTCATAACAAAAATGTATCTTATAGAGAAAACGTTCAGAGCCTCTTTGGTAATGATCAAAAGAGTGATGTTTTGTTTATTTCCAAAAATTCTACATCAAAAAATCAGTTCAAGGAATTTGGATCAAGAGCAGCTGATATTTATTATTATAATAAATTGGGCCATAAGACTGGATTTAGTCTTGCAAATAAAAATAACTTTATCTCTGATACTTTAGATGTAGTAGAAATATATGCAAGGCTTACTGCCTATGTTCCGTTAATAAAGATTGAAATCATAAATAGAACCAATATTACCAAACCTGAAATTCAAAATCTAGTTGATGGTTTGTGCTATCACAGCATCAAGGGATATCCTTATTGTCTAAAGCTTGCCCACCAGTCATGCAAAATAACCAACAATGATGTGAAAAGACTGGCTAGTCTATATGGATTTAAGAATGAGTTTGGATCAAGGGATTCTCTAAACGAATAATAGTCAAAAAAAATGAAAGTAAATGAAAGTTGATGTCTCAAAACATGTTTATTTTAACGAATATTTTGCACGGAGGTAGTGTAAATAGACAGTATTGGCTGATTTCATATTTTTCTTTGAGGATAATAATGTTTCATGCGATTTGCATTCTGGTACATTAATTTTCTAAATTTAAGGGGAAAGGGTCATTAGTCTGGAATATTTCCTTTAAACTAATGAAAAAATCTGCATTTAGTATAAAGGAATTTACGTTAATTCTCTTTGGCCTCGGATTACTTAGCGTTACATTGTTGAATAGCTCTTTTAGTGAAAAAGCTCTAGCATCAGCAAATAGTACAAATGTAAATTCATCTTCGGACCTTTCAAACCTCGATTTAGGAACTCCTATATATGTTGAGAAATATACTGTTCCTAAAAATGGATCAGAGCAATTTATAGGTAATGGTATACTCTTTGGATTGGACGTGGTAGTCGCAGAAGGAAATGCAACATTCGTATCAAGGGATAATAACACCGTTTTTATTCATGGAACGGCTCAATTGGCATTGAATGACGGAAACCAAACTGATGTTGCTCCATATACATTCGAAGCAATTGGATATTATTATGAGGATGGCAGTTTTGAGAATAATGGTGTAGCGATTTTTGATAACATATCGGTCGGCAAGTTGTCTGGGCTAAACAATATGGTAGGAGTGTTCAAAGGTAAATCAGATCCAAGTGGGAATGGAACTTTCCTAATGTGGAAATTAAAATAGATAGATCTGAAAAACCAATTAACCTTATTTTTCTTTGGATATTAAGCTAAAACAAAAAATTAAGGTTATCAAATGAATGAATACGACTTTTGTTTTATTTTTTGTTTTTTGCTGAGCAAAAAATTTTCTCATAAGTTAATATATTATTGTGGGAGAGTGGAAGCGTGCGGGGAAGGTTGAAATATATCGCCCAACGTTCTCAATAGAAAGAGTATACATTTTTTCTTTTATGAATTAAAAAATTTTAGGGTATTTTAAATTGGGTATTTATTTACTTGTTGATGCAGCCGCCTCGGTAATGAGTATTATCGTTTGGTCCTTGTACTGCATGACCTTCGCAAGTTCTATTATCAGAATTAAATCCTCCAGCATAGAATCCATTATCATTTTCACCCCGACAACTTCCAGTTCGGTGTAGCATACCGCCCATAGTCGTTCCTTCGTGAGATTGACATGTTATTGAATCTTGATTATCTACACTTGCATAAATTTGACTGATTGGCCCTATTCCTAGAATCATACCTGATCCTGACCCTCCAAATATCACAGTTGCGAATAGAATAATTTTTATCTCCATATTTGAAGAAAGGTGGTGCTAGTATTTCAGGATTGTATATAGTCATTTGATGCGAGTACTTGTTTGTTAAGTTTGGTCGATACCCTTTTTAGAAATATAATTTCACTTCATCCAATATCGATGATAGGTAGTGGTTTGTTTGTCCAATCATGTATATCAAATGTTCCTTCCATGATTATATCATTTAATAATTTTCTAGTACTGGGTTATTCCCTTTCTTGCAACTGGATTGATAATTTCTCTGGAGAATCTCTTTTTCCATCTGCTATCATCATTAAAACGTCAAATTGTTCAGGGGTTCTTTGTACTTGTCTTGCCTTTTCATAATCAAAACCTGACATACCATAAGCCGATAGCCATCTACTTGATGCCTCCAACGCAAGATTTTCACATGTATAGCCTGCATCGAATTGATGGTTCTTGAAAATTTTTCATTGAATTCAAAGTTTTTCCTCGAGATGGCTACAATCAAAACTGAAGCGTCTTTTACCCAAACACGATTTCCTTCCCTCGGCTAATCTAGAAATTTATTCCGATCCTTTGTATCCCGTATAGCATATATGAATCTCCATGGTTGGCTGTTTGAAGATGATGGGGGCCATCTTGCTGCTTCAAATAAGTTCATCAAAATAATATCATCATAGGAAAGGTAAAACCCCTATTACCGAATCAAAAAAAATGCTTGTTGAAATCTAGATCATTTTTATATAGAACACTTATTTGCGTGAATAATATCTATCAAATAGGATATGGGGCGTTGGGATGATGGAAGATCTCCTGAAGATGGTAGATCTGGCAAAAAGCGAAATTTATTAAAATTAATACGCAGGATCATATTTGTTGGTTTTGCAGTGGTTGCAGCAGTTGTCTTATTCGTATATTTTTCAACAGCAGGATTGAATATCGAAATAATCCAAAGGGGAGGTCCTGTCGAAACAATAAGCGTAAAATTAAGTAACAATAATTTCAATTCTATCAATAACGTTACTGTCCAATTTGATAATGATCCAATTCAACCTTTAGGGAATATGGGACCATTTGCATCAATCTTCATATCTCCTGATGGGGGCGATTCTGATTTTAGAAAAGTTGTTGTAAAAGCTAATAACGGACAGATAGAAGCAATAAAAAATAGGTAGTAATTCTACATTCAAATTTCTGCCTATTCCTAATCCTCTTGTAATTGACTATTTGTCGGATTACTAGTGTACATGTAGTCAATGCTGGCATGTTGCCTACAGATCTAAAATAATTCATCGAATCCTAACCGCAAATTATTTCTGAAAATCTTCCAAATAAAAAACCAAAGAAAGAAGAAGTTAAATTAATAATTTAATTAGTATCAAAAAATTTTTACTTTCATTATCAAATTAGGCATAAGCTCCTTGGATCACATAAGAGTTCTTCAATTATGTGATGGTGTTCGATACTCTTACTGCCTCCAGAGGGTTCACCCATGTTATTGCAATTCGCTAAATGAATTTGTAAATGCAAGTTGCAATAAAGGGTTAGACACTTTGAACATAAGCATCTTGACTCATTTTTGCAATCAGGGAAAGTACATACCGATATAGAATTAAATTGATTTGTCCAGTCGTGGTTTGCCACTTTTATATTAATACACAATTATTGAATGGCTAAAGTAATATAAAAAAACAATGATTTTCCTGACAATTATTAATCATTTGAAGTATTTTTATAAATAAAATACAAATAATTGGAGATTTTATTGATAATTATTTAATCATTTACAGGCATTTTTTTGATGCAGGTGGTTTCACAATATTGAATAAAAGCAGCATTTTGTTTAATTAAATAAATGATTGCGCGATACCAGTACGTATTAGTCTATTTTTCCACAATATATGCCGAAATCAGTAAGTAATATATATAGAGTTGCTTACGATAGATCTCTATGGAATTAAATGATATATGTGAAAATTACGGGGAACGAATTTGTGACTGCGGATATTGTTGCCAAGATGGCTAGTTGGACACATTATTATGGTGCCATTAACGGAAAGTTATACTTCTATCCATAAGGGCGGCGAACATCGAATATTAATCATAAGAAACTAGACAAACTGGACCAAAAGTAATCTTTACGATCCTCTGGTGGATAATCCAAGATAGTTGGATTTTGTACTAATGCTGCTTGTACCTTAATTCATTGCCAAATTATCGACATTATCAATCAATCTGTAGACCACTTTTCTAATTCTATCTTTGTTGTTTTTAATCAAATGTCGATAATTCTTTCGTTCGTTACTTTAGTTGATCCTAATACTGATTGAAAGGGTGTTCTCAGTTCATGATCTATTTTATCCATAACTTCTATTACATTTCATCCAAAATTTAAGCTCATTCTTCATGTTCCTCTGTTTCCTTAGTTCTTCTTCATTTCTGTTTATCTTCTCAATTTGGTAGGTTTGTTTATTTTTATTTCAGACAAATCATAAGTGGATATTTATTTTTCAGAGATTCCAATTCTATAAAAAAAATAAAAAGTTTTTTTATGGGTTAGTACATATTAGATTTATCTATTTTTGTGCTGTCTTTTTTGTACTAATTACATGTGGGCAATATTTCCATACTATCTCCTGGACTGTCTGAACAGGGTGTCAGTGATGTAACTGTTCCGACAATAGGTTGTCCTGCAAAATGGTGATCGGTATCTTCATGATCTACTGATATAGTTATAGTTTTGCCTCCACCTCCAATATTAATTGTTGATTCAACGCCATCCCAGGATATGACTCCATTAGAAACTACGTCCATATCTCCATCTATGTTTAATATGTTGTCAGGAGGTAGTTCTATTTCGCCACTTTAATCAAAATTCAGAAAATCATGTGTATGACTGGTGGTACCATTAAACCATGCCATGTTGGTGACAAAATTTTTCATTTCACCATTTTCTACTATCATATTCCAATCTCCAGTTGCATTCCAGGCGCTTGATGATGTTACGATGAAAGAATTGATTTTTCCATTTGCTTTAAAACTATAGATGGTATCATGTTGTGGTATTTAGAGTTGGTCTTGTACGATTTGTTGTGTAGACTGTTGTTGCTGTTGCTGTTGCACTGGTTGTTGTTACTGATCCGTAGTAAATGACTGGGTATCCTCTCCAATTATTCCTGATTGAGGTTGAATTGAATTGCCTACATCGGGTGTGTTGACATTATTTGATTGGAATGCTTCGCTGGTCGATGATTGTGTAGGCTCATTGGTCAAGGACGTTCCATTCCCTGTATTTGCATCATTACTTGTTGTGAAATTATTACTAGTTGTACCAAATCCTGAGTCTGTATTGTTCTCACTTACCGTTGTAATCTGGCCCTTGATATTTGTCCATATAGGATCGTAATAATCGATTACACCAGCTGAATCAAAAGTCCTATTGTAAGACTCATTCGGACCAAAAAAATCTCCATAGAAGATATTTGTTGGACCTGCCTCGGGGGTCCCGGACACTATTTGATGATAAACCGAATCCATGTTAAGCCAAACAACAGAAGCTCCTACTGGTATTGTAACGTTAGATGGTTCTATCGGGTTTAGGCTATCACTATTAGTCACACCTGGGTTAATTGTAAGGGTGAATTCTCCTTCTTGAGCATTTGCTTCTGACTGAGCAAAACCTATAGTGCCAGTCAATAGGAAAATAGTAGCCAAAGTTATTTTTTGCGCGTTCCTATGTTTTAGTACATTTTGAGAACGAGCACATTCTGTAATAAAATTTGGAATATAGGAATTCATTCTTTGTTTACAGTTGGTTTTAAAGATCGAATTCTATTCTTAAAGTGATTATCTTAAAACCCTGGATAGGAAAACTAAGAAGGTTTTTACTTGGACCAGAAACCGTAATTGCATCATCAGCTGTGTTATCCTTGTTATCCTCAATCAGGTTCACATATGCTGCAGACTTTATAGGGTAGTGGAATTTTATATCTGCATTAACTGTTTTACCTTCAGTTTCATATAACCGTAATATAACTACTTTAGAGTCGCCATCAGGAGTAGAATCTTGTGGGAGTTTGAGAGTACTTAGGATTACATTCTTTGGTGATATAGACATAAATGAGAAACCATTATCTATGTTTGTATCAACCAAGGCGTCTGCAGGATCTGATTCGCTCGCTTTGTCATTCCAATTATTATGATCTTTGTTTGAAATATGAATGGCGGTAGGTTTCATATTGAAAGCTATTCCTTCTTTATAACTAGATGCATCGCGCCAATCTCCATCATGAGGAATTAGCGAATATTTGAAAGTATATGGTCTCTTTTCTGCTGCATCAGGTGTAGCGATGCATGGACCCTTGGTCCCATCTGCAGAAAGTGTTTCTACTCCTCTTAATAATGTGAGGTATATGCTATTGTCTCTAATTTCATGGGAAGGTATTCCAAAATGAGCTAGGGTAACTCCCATATCTTGTTTTTTGTTGGAAAAGTCTATCCACTCTAATGAAGGAAATGTACCACTGGGGATTTCTTTCCATTTCTTAAGTACATCGGGATCTTTGTTTAAGTAAAATAAATTAGTTGGTCTTTGGATAGCACCGAACTGTGTACCAGTCCAATAAGTGTATCCTTTAAACGGTACATCAAACTTAACTCTAATCCGCACATGAGGATGATTGTTTTCTATGTATGTTGTACAATCTATTCTTGATAACCCTTTGTATATGGATATTTCTTTCCTTACTGTCAAGAAACTATGCTGGTAAATAATCGTCGGTAATTTTTCATTAAGTCGATATGGCCAACGAATAGCGTAGTATTTATTATGAAACACTATTTTAGTTCTGATCTTCCCATTCAAAACACTGTATTTTTCTTTTTTGAATACTCCAAATGGTATACCTTCACCACTTTCTGATTTTATTATTCCAGTTACATCTTTATGATAGTACAAGTCCCCTAGTTCTTCTTCGATACGGACTTCATTGCCAATGAAATATAGGCGATCAGCTTTCATTAAGGTAAATATTCCAGTTTCCGCGTCAATTTCTAATGTGAAATCGTCAAAGGTGAATTTTGTCTCATAGGATCGTGGGTAGGCAAGCAGAGGTGATTGATCCATATTGTTATTCTTACCTTTTTCTTTCTTCCTGAATATTATTTCATATGCAGAAAAACCAAGAGATGGTATTCTTGCTATAAAACCTAATTGAACACTTTTTATTCCTCGATCTTTTTCATGTAATTCTAAATCTAATATTTCTACATCAACTATTTCGTTACTATTCACTGTTCTGAGTTCCATGATCTCAATCGCCTCGTCAATGTCAAAGTTGATTTTTGCTTCTACCCATTCCTTTATGTCCCATGACACAGAATTGAACACTAAAATTTGATGAGATTTATTGTCCTGTCTAAATAGTATCTTGGATATTTTATTAATACATTCAAAGTGTGATTTTTTTAATGTATTCTCTAATTTATCAAATGCTGATCTCATCTCATCATATACTGAATCAATACCAGTACCTGGTAAAGAGTCATGCATTGCAAAAAATAGTGCTTGCCTCCAGTACTTTTTAAGGTCATCTGAATGATCATTTTCTTTTGATATCAAATGAAGTATCGTATTCCATCTTTCAAGCATGAGTAAGTAGGTTTCAAATTCTTTAAATCCCTGTTTGATCCATGATCTTGTTGAGGTGCTATCTGGGAATACGAATGATGCCTTTCCAGAATACATCTCTCCTTTTTTGATGGACATGTGGACGTTTTTCTCTTCTATTTCTTGTTCTAACGCCTCAAAGAATTCTGAAGGAGTCGACACCTTCATTATTGGATTTTCAATGATACTTTTGGCGGAGTCATTATACTTGTTGATTGTGTCGCATAACTCTGGTTGGGGAGGTGTAGAGCCACTGCCCGAAGGCATAAGAACGTGTCGTGTAGATGATTGTCTTCTAAGTTGTTCAAAAGTTTCATGTAATAGTGACAGATCTAATCCCGCTCGATAACCTAAAGGCATCCAGTGGGATAGTATAGATGTGCCGTCAATGCCTTTCCAATAGAATTCAGATACCAATGGCTCTGTTACGCCCCTTCTAAATGCGAAGTACTTATAACCACTTTCTTTTAGGATTTGTGGCCATTGTGCATTGTAACCGAATTCATCTGCACCCCAGGCAACTATGATGTCTTTTCCAAATTTCTCCTTTACATAATTTTTGCCTTCTAGAATTTCTCTGATCAATACCTCACCTGACGGTAGCATTACATCTGACATGAGATATTCTCCTCCTGCAATTTCTATTCGCCCCTCTTTGATGAATTGTTTAATTTCTGAAAATAATTCTGGATAACTTGTCTCAATATTTTCTAAGAGATAAGTCTGTTCAATAATAAATTTAAAGTCTTTTTCATTTTTTAAAATTTCAATAGCTTTTTTTATAATAAAGTTACAATTAATATCAAAATTTTCTTCCTTACTGAAAATCCAAATAGCATCATAATGACTGTGAGGAACGACATGTACAATAGATTTGCTCAATTCTATGATTTGTTACCTGGAGATATGTAAGTCTTACCTACCATTGATGAATTCTAATGAAATAGAAGATTGTGTGATACAGTGGGCATCTATGTAAATTATGTAGTATTTTTGAATGAAAGACTAATTTATGTTATAAAAAACAAAATGAATAGATATTATATAATTACTGAAAAGATTATAATAATTTATAGAATTCCATTTAATCTTATTTTTCTTCAATTTAATAGCACTCACCTATTTTGTCTTTCATGTGAACTTAACTATTCACGATAAACAGCGTTGATTATTGTAATTTAACTAACTATTTGATCGATTTTAGATGGTCGTGATTTATCTGATATTTGTTCTATTACGAATTATTTATTTACTATCACATTGCGAGGTTTGATACATATTACCTCAAGAGAAATGAAATATGTCCGGCTCTGTCTTCTAATAGAACTGGAAGAAAAATCTAGTTAAATAGATGAAACTGTTCTAGAAAAAGATATCTACTTTATACAACGATATAGATGAAATGACAAGATGGCTGTAACTTAG
>Ga0183260_10002027_pt1 | contig 16855 bp, 20 predicted proteins | sample AntDrymUQ4972206_2_FD_129768 | JGI IMG/M metagenome (GOLD analysis project Ga0183260, IMG submission 129768) | Polar desert sand microbial communities from Dry Valleys, Antarctica - metaG UQ497 (22.06) (version 2) (version 2) | ecosystem: Environmental > Terrestrial > Soil > Desert | place...
CATCACCTCGACTTCGCCCGTGCCTTCGTCGGGCTGCTGGGCGACTCGCGCGCCGTCGGGGACAGCTTCCACATCACCTCCGACGAGGCACCGACGTGGAACCAGATCGTGCACACGCTGGCGGAGGCCGCCGGGGTACGCCCGCATGTCGTGCACGTACCGTCCGACGCTGTCGCGGCGCTCGACACGGAGTGGGGCGCCGGCCTGCTCGGCGACAAGTCGCACGCCATGGTGTTCGACAACAGCAAGGTCAAGAGCGTGGTGCCCGGCTGGGTCGCGACCGTGCCGTTCCGGCAGGGTGCGCAGGAGATCATCGACTGGCACGACGCCGACCCGGAGCGGCGGACGATCAACCAGCAGATCGACGCCACGATGGACCGGCTGGTCGCGGCCTTCGACCCGACGGCCCTGAGCAGGTAGCGGAGTCGTCTGCTCGGTTCGGGCCCGGCTGGCAGTCCGTGCGACACTGGCTGCTGCTCGAGCCAGACCAGCAGAGGAGTCCCCGATGGGCAAGACCGGCCGCAAGCGCCGCGCGCGTCGCAAGAACAAGGCCAACCACGGCAAGCGCCCCAACGCCTGACCCGGCGACGCAACGAGGCCCCGCCCACCCTCAGGTGGCCGGGGCCTCATTCACGCACGAGCGCGACTCAGAGGCTGCGCGGCGGGGGCCGCCACGGCAGTGGGCCACCCGGCTGTGCCTGCGGCCGATCAACCTGGATATCGAGGTGCACCACCTGGTGCAGCGTCAACCGGACCCGGTCCCGCAAGGTCTCCGGCGCCCGGTCGGCACACGACCGCGCGACCAACCGCTGGACAATCATGTCGAGCTCATGCTCACGCAGACACGGGCCGCACTCGTCAAGATGCTGCTGGATCTCTGTCGCCGAGGCCTCGTCGAGCTCGTGGTCGATGAAGCGGTAGAGCTCGACGAGCACGTCATCGCAGTGGCGGTCGTGGTGGTTGCCGCAGCTCACGCCGACCCACCGCCCTTGGCACTGGCCGAAGCCGCAAGCCCGCGATCGTGGGCATAGTCGGCGAGCAGGGTGCGCAGCTGACCACGGCCGCGGTGCAGTCGTGACATCACGGTGCCGATCGGCGTACCCATGATCTCGGCAATCTCCTTGTACGCGAAGCCCTCGACGTCGGCGAGGTACACCGCGTAGCGAAAGTCCTCGGGCAGCTGCGCCAGCGCGTCCTTCACGTCTGAGTCGGGCAGGTGCTCCAACGCCTCCACCTCCGCGGACTTGAGGCCCGATCCGGTGTGGGCGGCGACGGCCGCCTGCTGCCAGTCCTCGAGCTCCTCGGTCGGCTGCTGCAGCGGCTGGCGCTGCTTCTTGCGGTAGGAGTTGATGTAGGTGTTGGTGAGGATGCGGTAAAGCCACGCCTTCAGGTTGGTGCCCACCCGGAACTGGTGGAACGAGGCGAAGGCCTTGGCGAAGGTCTCCTGCACCAAGTCGTCGGCGTCGGCCGGGTTGCGCGTCATCCGCAGGGCAGCCGAGTACAGCGGATCGAGAAAGGGCAGCGCGTCGCGCTCGAAGCGCGCGACTCGATCGTGTGGCGACTCGTCGGCGTCGGCGCGGTCGGGGTCGTCCCCGATCTCGGGCGGGTCTTGCAGGGTGTCGTTCATCGCGGGCAATCGTACCGGCGACTCCGACAGCCCGCGCCCACCGAGGCTGGTGGCCGGACCGCGCACGGTCAGCATGGCGTCGCCGAGGCTGCTGGCGGGCGGCGGCGCGGTCCCGCGCCACAGCGCGTTCATGATGGTCGGCACGTAGGAGTCCAACGGCGATGGCGGCTCACGTGTTCCCGCCCGGCCACCGATCGATCGCGCGTCGCAGCCACCCGGCGGTCTCCTCGACGGCGTGCGCCAGCCCGGCTGCCTGCGCCTCGGCTCCACCGTCGCGTACGCGCACGGCGAATCCGTGGTCGGCACCGGGGACCGCGACCACCGCGATCGACCCCGCGGGGAGCGCGGCAGGGCCACCGAAAGGGTCGCGGGTCCCCTGCACGACCAGGGTCGGAACCTCAGAGCCCACGAGCTCGTGCACCCGGGAGCGGTCGGGGCGACCGGGTGGGCACAACGGGAAGGCCAGCGCCAGCACCGCGTCGGCGCCGAGCGCGGCGGCGGTACGGCAGGCGACCCGCGCACCGGCGCTGCGGCCACCGAGCACGAAGGGCGCGGGCGGCGCCAGCCGTTCGACGATCGCGACGAAGGCCTCGTCGAGCCGGGCCGGCGCGGGAGCCAGCCGTCTCCCCGCGACCCGCCACGGCTGCTCCACCAGCACCACGTCGACGCCGTGGACCGGGAGACCAGCGGCCATCGCCACCAGGTCAGGTGCGTCGACACCGCCGCCGGCGCCGTGGCTGAGCAACACCGTCGCACGCGGGCCGGCCGGCGCGGCGTACGTCGTGACGCGGGCGTCTCCCTGCGGCGTCGGCACGACGACCGGCTCAGGGCTGCCGCGCACTCAGGCCTGCTTCTCGGGCGGGATGGGCTCGATGAGGTGCGCACCGTTGTTGCGCACGGAGTTGACCTCGTTCGAGACGGGGTACGCCTCGAGCCGGCCTGGCGCCGCCGGCACCAGCAGACCCAACAGCACGTCGGTGGCCTGCTGCTCGGAGTCGAGCCACGCACCCCACCGGTCGGACTCGACCAGCAGCGGCATCCGGTCGTGCAGGTGCCCGAGGTCGTCCTCGGCACTGGTGGTGAGCACGGTGCAGGTCCAGCGGTAGGCGTCGGGGTCGTCGTCGCCGCGGGTGCGGTCGCGCCAGATCTCGTACAGCCCGGCCATCGCCAGTGAGCCGGTGTCGCGCGGGCGGATGAAGAACGGCTGCTTGACCGGCTTGCCCTTGACCGTGCGTTGTTCGGTCTCGTACCACTCGTAGTACCCGTCGGCCGGCAGCAGGCAGCGGCGCCGGGCGAAAGCCTTGCGGAAGGCCGGCTTGTCCGCCACGGTCTCCTTGCGCGCGTTGATCAGACGGCTGCCGATCGACGGGTCCTTGGCCCAGGAGGGCACCAGGCCCCAGCGCAGCACCGCCAGCTGGCGGACGGCGGGGGCCTCGCGACGACCCCGTGGAGGCCGGGTGAGCACCGCTGGGACGGGGTCGGTGGGCGCAACGTTGTAGCTCGGCGCGGGGTGGTCCGCGTCGGCGACGTGGTCGACCTCGAACTCCTCGACGAGGTCGTCCGGTGACCGGCTGGCTGCGTACCGACCGCACATGGCGCCGAGCGTGCCACACCCGCGTACGCGGGGGCGATCGTCTGGGCGGGCGGACCGGCGTCCCGGCGGCCGGCGTCCCAGCGGCCGGCCGGCGTCCCGGTGATCATGCATTCATGCCGTCCCAGCAACAACAAGGCATGATCGTCTGTCCGAGCCGGTCGGTTGCCTTGGACCTGCCACACCTGCATGGCATGGACGAGACCCAGTACGGTCGCTGACTCACGACGGTCGAACTCCTTCGACCTCATCTTCCGCGGCCTCGAACCGTCACGGCATGGCGGCGCCTGCACCGGCACCCCGACCACCCACGGGCGTTGGCCGATCGTGGAGGGCCGCAGGGACCGTACGCGGCATACGTCGACACGTCCCGGCACGGCCTCCCTCCGTACGGCGGCTTCGCGATCGGGCTCGAACGGTGGACCGCCCGGCTGGTCAGCGTTGACAACATCCGTGCGGCGACACTGTTCCCCCGAGACCTGCACCGCTCACGTCGTGACCCACCGCTGGGCAGGCCTGCGCTCGACACGATAGAAAGGGCGCATGACGTTGATCCGCTCACTCGCCCGCCCGATGCTGTCCTCGATGTTCGTCGCGGGAGGTATCGACGAGATCCGCAACGCCGCCGCCCTGGCGCCGGCCGCCAGGCCGGTGACCCAGCGGGTCGCGCCGCTGATCGAGTCGCGAATCCCCACGGCGGTGCCACTGCCGTCCGACACTGCGGGCTGGGTCCGCGCCGACGGTGCGCTCAAGGTCGCAGCGGGCCTCGCGCTGGCCACCGGACACTTCCCGCGGGTCGCCTCGCTCCTGCTGATCGGCAGCCTGGTCCCGACCACGTTGACCGGGCACCCGTTCTGGAAGGAGACCGACCAGCAGGCCAAGGTCCAGCAGCGCCAGCAGTTCTTCAAGAACGTGTCGATGGCCGGCGGGCTGCTGATCGCCGCCGTCGACGTCGAGCCCTCGGCCCGCGAGCGAGTCGAGATCGCGGCCCGGCGCGTCAAGCGCAAGGTGCAGCGCGACAGCTGACCGGCCCGTCCGGTGCCGGTTGGTCGTTAGGCTCGCAGGCGATGGACGTGACGGCGATGACCTCCGCGGCGGCAACGCCGTGGTGGGCCGCTCCGTCTGCGCTCAGCCGAGGTGAGCATCGGGTCGACGCATCGGTGTCGCTGCCGGGCAGCAAGTCCCTGACCAACCGGATCCTGGTGCTGTCCGCGCTGGCCTCCGAGCCCTCCACGGTGCGCCGACCGCTGCGAGCGCGCGACACCGACCTGATGGCCGGCGCACTGCGCTCCCTGGGCGTGTCGATCACGCCCGACGAGGCCACCCCAGCCTGGCGGGTCGTCCCCGCCCCGTTGCGCGGTCCGGCCGAGGTCGACTGCGGGCTGGCGGGCACCGTCATGCGCTTCGTACCGCCCGTCGCGGCGCTGGCGGACGGGCCGGTCCGCTTCGACGGGGACACGCGGGCCCGCGAGCGACCGATGGACCAGACGGTGTCGGCGCTGCGCAGCCTCGGAGTCAACGTCGATGCCGGTGCCGGTGCCGACAGCCTGACGCTGCCGTTCACGGTGCATGGCAACGGGGCCATACGCGGCGGGGTCGTCGACCTCGACGCCTCCGCCTCCAGCCAGTTCGTGTCCGCGCTGCTGCTCGTCGGTGCCCGCTTCGACGACGGTGTGGACGTCCGCCACCACGGCAAGCCGATGCCGTCGCTGCCGCACGTGGAGATGACAGTCGCCGAGCTGCGACGTCGTGGCGTCGAGGTGGACGACGCCGAGCCCAACCGGTGGGCGGTGCGTCCCGGCGAGATCGCCCCGCTCGACGTCGACGTGGAGCCCGACCTGTCCAACGCCGCGCCGTTCGTGGCGGCGGCGCTGGTCACCGGTGGTCGCGTCCGCGTGCAGGGCTGGCCCGAGAGCACCGACCAGGCCGGCGACGAGCTGCGTCACATCCTGGCCGCGATGGGCGCGGAGGTGGTCCGTGACGGTCCTGACCTCGTCGTCAGCGGAACCGACACGATCGCCGGGGTCAGCCTCGACCTGCACGACGTCGGCGAGCTGACGCCGGTCGTCGCCGCGCTGTGCGCTCTGGCAGGCGGCACCAGCGCGCTCACTGGCATCGCGCATCTGCGCGGGCACGAGACCGACCGGCTGGCCGCCATCGCCGCCGAGATCAACGCCCTGGGTGGTGCGGTCACCGAGCTCGACGACGGGTTGCGGATCGAACCTCGCGCGCTGCACCCCGGGCGCTGGCACACCTACGCCGACCACCGGATGGCGCATGCGGGGGCGGTGCTCGGCCTGGCCGTGGCGGGCATCGAGATCGAGGACGTCGAGACGACGGCGAAGACGTTCCCCGGCTTCGACTCGGCCTGGCGCCGGCTCCTGCAATGACCCGTTGGGACGACGAGGCGCACTACGACCGGCCCCGCCGGCGTACGCGCCCGCGCACCAAGGACCGACCAGCGCACGACGACGCCACCACCGCGCTGGTGACCACGGTGGACCGCGGCCGGTTCACGCTGCTGATCCGTGACCCCGACGGCGACCTCGCCCGCGACCGGGTCCTGACCGCGATGAAGTCACGCTCGCTAGGCCGCAAAGGCGTCGTGGTGGGCGACAATGTCCGGGTCGTCGGCGACCGCACCGGCGACGAGGGCAGCCTCGCCCGCATCGTCGAGGTGGAGCCGCGGCGGACCGTGCTACGCCGCACCGCCGACGACGACGACCCGGTCGAGCGGGTCGTGGTGGCCAACGCCGACCGGCTGGTCGTCGTGACGTCGCTGGCCGACCCCCCGCCGCGTCCTCGGCTGATCGACAGGTGCCTGGTCGCCGCGCTCGATGCCAGCATGGACGCCCTGCTGTGCCTGACCAAGGCCGACCTCGCCTCACCGGACGAGCTGCTGGCCGCCTACCGTCCGCTCGGGGTCGAGGCGGTGGCGGTGGAGCGGGGCGGTGACCTCACGCAGGTGCGGGACCGGTTGCGCGGCTCGGTGAGCGTGCTGGTCGGACACAGCGGCGTCGGGAAGTCGACGCTGGTCAACGCGCTGGTGCCCGACGCCCGGCGCGACACCGCGGGCGTCAACGCCGTGACCGGCCGGGGCCGCCACACCTCGACGTCGGCGATCGCGTTGCGGCTGCCCGACGGCGGGTGGATCGTCGACACGCCAGGCATCCGGTCGTTCGGGCTAGCCCATATCGACCCCAGCCGGCTGATCGGTGCCTTCCCCGACCTCGACGCCGCCACGGCGGACTGTCCGCGCGGCTGCGGGCACACCGCCGACGACCCCGAGTGCGGCCTCGACGTCGCCGTCGCCGCGGGCCAGGTGGAGCCCGAGCGGGTGGAGTCCCTGCGAAGGTTGCTGGCCAGCCGGGAGCCCCAGCGCGGCGACTGAGCCTGCAACGGTCCGCGTCGTACGGCACGATCGGGCCATGACCGACCACGCCCCGACCGTGCCCACCGACGTCGCCGCCCTGCCGGGCGGCGGCTCCATGCCTCTGCTCGGCTTCGGCACCTGGCAGCTGAAGGGCTCGTTGGCGACCGACGCGACCCGCTGGGCGCTCGAGGCCGGCTACCGCCACGTGGACACCGCCCACGTCTACGGCAACGAGGCCGCTGTCGGCGCCGCCCTCGCGTCCGCCGCAGTCGACCGAGACGACATCTTCGTCACCACGAAGGTGCCGCCGGACCGGCTCGACGCCCGCCAGACCCTGCAGCAGAGCCTCGACGAGCTGGGGGTCGACCACGTCGACCTATGGCTGATCCACTGGCCGCCGTCGGGCGGTGTCGCTATCGACCGCTGGCGGGCGCTGGTCGAGGCGCAGGCAGCCGGCCTCGCGTTAGACATCGGCGTCAGCAACTTCTCCCTCGACGCCATCGATGCGCTGAGCGAGGCGAGCGGGGTGCGGCCCGCGGTCAACCAGGTCGAGTGGAGCCCGCTGCTGTTCGACTCCGCAGAGCTCGACGGGCACCGCGAGCGCGGCATCGTGCTGGAGGGCTACAGCGCGCTGCGCGGTGGCACGCTGGAGCACCCCGACATCGTCGGCATCGCCGAGCGGCTGGGCCGCAGTCCGGCCCAGGTGATCGTGCGTTGGCACCTCGAGCACGGAGTCGTGGTCATCCCCAAGTCCCAGCAGCGAGAGCGCATCGCCGCCAACGCCGACGTCGGTGACTTCACGCTCAGCGCCGACGACGTGGCGGCGCTGGACGGGCTGGGCTCGTCGGGGTGACGAGCCGGAGCCGGGCCGCTAGTCGTCGGCCGCGCCATAGTCGACGTCGCCGGTCGGGTTCCACACCGCCTGGGCACCGAGATCGCCCACGCGGTACGTCTGGATGCTGATCACCACCGCACCGAGCACCAGCAGCACGCCGAGCGCGGTGATGACCGCTCCGCTGTCACGCTTCGCCAGGGCAACGACGGCGGCGAGGATCGCGACCCCCGCGTAGACGATCACCATGACCTGTAGCTGATCGGCGAGCTCCGCGTGCTGGTCGATGAGGTCGGCGAGCGGACCGTCCAGACCCGCCGCGTTCCTTCCACCCGCGTCTTGCAGGGCCTCGCCGGTCTGGATCGAGACCCAGGTGGACAGCGCGGCACCGGCGGCGACCAGGGGCAGCGGGATGGTGGCCCATCCGCGCGAGCGGGGGATGGCGAACAGCACTCCGAGCAGGCCGGCCAGCGGGACCAGCACAACGGTGGCATGCACCGTCAGGCTGTGCAGCGGCAGGCCGTTGAAGGTGTCGGGCAGCACGGTGTCCTTCCCGCGCCGAGACCGGCAGGTCTCGTCGACTTGACCATGAGACTAGGTCGCTGCGCGTACCCGATTCCAGGTGATGCCTTCAACCGCTCCGCGCCGGCGCCACCCGGCGTGGGGCTAGCCTCTCGGCCATGGCAGCTCGCTCGCACACCGATGACCTCAGGCTGGCGCACGTGCTCGCAGACGATGCCGACTCCCTGACCATGGAGCGCTTCCGGTCCCAGGACCTGCACGTGTCGGCCAAGCCCGACACCACCTTGGTGAGCGACGCCGACCTCAACGTCGAGGAGGGCGTGCGCCGCACGCTCGGCCGGGCCCGGCCCCGCGACGCCGTCCTCGGCGAGGAGGCGGGCTCGACCGGGTGGGGGCCCCGGCGCTGGGTGGTCGACCCCATCGACGGCACCCACAACTACATCCGCGGGGTGCCGGTGTGGGCGACCCTGATCGCCCTGATGGAAGGAGACGACGTCGTCGTCGGCTGCGTATCCGCCCCGGCGCTGGCGCGACGCTGGTGGGCGTCGGCGGGCGGGGGTAGCTGGACCGGCAGGTCGTTGCTGAACGCCAAACCCTGCCGGGTCTCAGACATCAAGGAGATCGGTGACGCCTCGTTCTCCTACTCCGACCTGAGCGGCTGGGATCGCATCGGCCGGCTCGACGCGATCATCGCGCTGACCCGCCGCTGCTGGCGCAGCCGAGCCTACGGCGACTTCTGGTCCCACATGATGGTCGCCGAGGGCGCCGTCGACATCGCCGCCGAGCCCGAGCTGGCCCTGCACGACATGGCAGCACTGACGGTCATCATCAAGGAGGCCGGTGGACGCTTCTCCGGCCTGGACGGCCGGGCCGGGCCACTGGGCCGCAACGCGCTGTCCACCAACGGGCATCTGCACGACGCCGCGATGGCGTTCGTCGGGCACTTTCCCGACGAGGGTGACGCGCGGCCACACCCCGGTGACGGTGGCAGCCTGCACGACATCGGTTCGCGGCGCCGTGAGCCCGACGGCGACGACGAGAGCTGATCAGCACGGCGACCGGCGATCATGCATATCGGTCGCCGGCACGACCGCAACGCACGGTCGCCGGGTAGGTCGGGAGGGCTGGGTCAGACCCGGCCGGCCGTCAAGCGCTGCCACCTGGCCAGCAGCGGCGGCGCGAGCAGCAGCGCGTACAGGTCGAACCAGCCGTAGCCGCCGGCGGCACCCGACGGCGGGTTGCCGATCGTGACCAGGCCGGTGGGGTCGCGCGGCTGCCACTGCCAGGTGCCGAGTGCCGTGCCGACGATCTCCAAGTACGACACGACGAGGAACGCGCCGACGTACAGCGGCCTGGACGGCCCCCAGCGCAAGAAGCCCGCCAGGCAGCAGAACCAGAAGAGCCCGAGCACGTCGGATCGCTCCGCCAGCGTCACCCCGTACACCGCCCAGACACCCCCCACCGCGAGCACCACGCCCGAGCACAGTCGCAGGTGGGCGCGCACGGCCGAGGAGCGTCCCAGTGCGAGCGCGGCCACGTACACCAGCCCATGGCCGGGCGAGACGTAGGCGGGCACGTTGTCGAAGCGGTAGACGTAGACCTCCAGCAGCGGGGAGAACGTGTACTCCACCGCGGTCGCGATGACGACCACCACGGCCGTCTGCAGCCGTACGAGCGGCTGCTCCGAGCCCAGCACGACCAGCAGCACGCCCCAGGTGGCGAGCCCGAGACCGCGTTGCAGCCACAGTGAGCCGTCGGCGTCGAGCCACAGCACGAGGGTGATCCAGGCCAAGGCGGCCGCGGCCACAGCTGGACCGCTCGCACCCGGCGGGTGCCCGGTGCCCGACAGCACACCCGTCTGGGCAGCAGACATCGGCGCGCTCACCGGGCCCATGCTGGCACCAGCTCCCGCACTGGTGTCAGTTGGTGGCGCCTCTGGCCGCGAACCCGCCCGCAGCACTACCCTGCGCACATGCGGATCAGGGACGTGTTGGCAGCCAAGGCCGTGGGGTCGGTCGTCACCATCGAGCCGCTCGCGTCGGTGCACGAGCTGTTGGACGTGCTCGCCGAGCACAACATCGGCGCGGTGGTCGTCAGCCCCGACGGCGAGCAGGTCACGGGGATCGTGTCCGAGCGCGACGTCGTGCGCCGCATCGCCGCGGGACCGGATGCCTTGACCGCCACCGTCGATACGATCATGTCCACCGACCTCGCCGTGTGCGAGCCCGGCGACAGCCTCGACGACCTCATGCGGCTGATGACCGTGCGCCGGATCCGGCACATCCCGGTGATGCAGGACGGCCGGCTCTACGGGCTGGTCAGCATCGGCGACGCGGTCAAGACGCGCATCGGCGAGCTGGAGTTCGAGCGCGACCAGCTCAACCAGTACGTCTCCGGCGGCCAGTAGCAGCGCTGGCAGGAGGTCAGGATGACGGACGTGCTGGGCGGCCTCGTCGCGCTGTTCCTCGTGACCCTGCTCGTGGCCGGGGTGACAGGCCGCGTCCGGATGCGCTCATGCTGCTCGATCGCTGACCCCGCCAAGGATCTGCGCATGCGCGCGGCCTACGAGGACGGCCTCGACGCCGGGCGCAACCCGGGCGCGGACGCCTAGCTCGCGAACAGCAGCTGCCCGACGCCGATGCCTGCCGCGGCGGCGGCCAACCCGGTCACGATGCTCGCGACCACGTTGAGTGCTGCCCAGATCACCGCACCGCCCTCGAGCAGTCGCCAGGTCTCGTACGCGAAGGTGCTGTCGGCGTTGACCACGAAGGTGCCCCACGGAAACGGCGAGGCGACCCGCCGCTGGATCGTCGTGTCGGTCAGGTAACGCAGCGGCGCTCCGACCGCGGCCCCCAGGCAGACCCATAACACGCTCATCGGGCGCCCCCGCCCCGTGCGCGGGTGGCTCCCGCCCGGGCGGCGCCAGCGGCCAGCGCCACGGCGAGCACCGCGCCGGTCGCGGTCACGGCCAGGTAGCCGAACGCGAGCGCGAGCCGCCCTGCGTCGGCTAGGACGACCGCATCCACGGCGTAGGTGGAGAAGGTGGTGTAGCCGCCGAGCACGCCGACGCCGAGGAACGGACGCAGCAGCGGGTGGACGTCTTGGCGCTCAGCGACGAGCACCATCAAGACGCCGACCAGCGCGCAGCCGGACAGGTTGACCAGCACCGTCGCCCAGGGCCAGCCGAGCGGCGCCGGGGGCAGCAGCACGCTGGCCCCGTAGCGGGCTGCGGCACCGACGGCTCCGCCGAACGCGATGGCTGCCAACCCCCACCCGAGGGCGTGGTCGTGTTCGGAGCGCGCGGTCATGGCCGCCACCCTTCCAGGTCGCGTACTCAGCCGATTCCCGTAGGCCGTTCGAGGACCAGCTCGAGACCGTCCACGTCGTCGATCTGCTGATCCACCTGGACGAAGCCCGCGCGGCGGGCCAGGGCCAGCGAGGCGGTGTTGTCCGGCGCGACGCTGACCCGCAGCATCAGCGCTCCCTGCCTCGCTGCCCACGCCCACATGCCGCGGACAGCCTCCGCGGCGTAACCGCTGCGCCGATAGGCCGGGCACACCTGGTAGCCGATCTCGACCATGCCGCGCTCGTCCGGCGGTGCGTGGAAGTTCACCCGCCCGATCGCGGCACCGGTTGCGCGCAGCACGATCGCCCGCAGCAGCCACGGCTCGTCCGAGGGGGCGTGCAACAGCTGCTCGACACGCAAGTGCACGGAGGACTCGGAGCCGGCCAGGAAGTCGTCGGGATCGGTGAAGCCGAGCGCCGGCAGCGACTCCCCCGCCACGTACGCCCGCAGCCAGGCAGCTGTCAGCAGCACCAGGTCGAGGCGCTCGGTGCGGATCGGGTCCGCGGGTCCGGGCACCGGCTCAGGCCGTGAAGACCGCGAGGGGGTGGTCGACCAGCGGCCGCACCCGCACCCGGGTGCCGACGCTCAGCGGCGCGGTGTGGGGGCGCACGCCGCGCAGTGTGGTGCCGTCGGGCAGCAGCACGTGGTGCAGCACGAGGGCGCCGCGGAACTCGGAGCGGATGACGGCGGCGCCGGCGGTGTCGTCGGGCTCCATCGTCACCTCGTGGGGACGCAGCATCACCTGGCAGGGGCCGGCACCCGGTGCCGTGACCGGCAGGTCGCCGAAGACCGTACGTGCCTGGTCGCCGTGGCGCTCACCGGCGAGGAAGTCGGCCTCGCCGAGGAAGGTGGCCACGAAGCGGCTGGTGGGGCTGTGGAAGACCTCCTCGGGCGTGGCGACCTGCTCGAGGCGTCCCTCGCGCATCACCGCCACCCGGTCCCCGGCGGCCAGCGCCTCCTCCTGATCATGGGTCACGAAGACCCCGGTCGCGTCGGCCGCGTGCAGCACGTCGACCGTGTGCTCGCGGACGAGGGTGCGCAGGTTGCGGTCGAGGTGGGAGAACGGCTCGTCCAGCAGCACGACAGCCGGGCGTGGTGCCAGAGCCCGCGCGAGCGCGACGCGCTGCTGCTCCCCACCGGACAGCTCGTGCGGGTAGCGCCGTTCGAGCCCACCGAGACCGACCAGCTCGAGCACCTCGTCGACCCGCTGGCTGCGCTTGGGCGCCCGCCGGGCAAGACCGAACGCCACGTTGCCGGCCACGTCGAGATGCGGGAACAGCGCCAGGTCCTGGAAGACCACCCCGACCTCGCGTCGCTCGGGCGGGACGAACGTATGGGGTCCTGCGACCTCGCGCCCCCCCGCCCAGATCTGGCCGGTGTCGATCGCCAGCAGTCCCGCGACAGCCCGCAGCATGGTGGACTTGCCGGAGCCGCTGGGGCCGACGACGGCGAGCAGCTCACCGGGGCGCACCGCGAGGCTGACCTGCTCCAGGGCCACCACAGCGCCGAACCGCTTGCTGACGCCGCGCAGGTCGAGGACGGGCGGCAGCCCCGGCTGGGACACGGTCACCGCTCCTCACCTGCACCTTGTCGGGCTGTCTCGGGCGCCGCTCGCAGGGTCTGGCGGAACAGCCAGACGACCGGCAGCATCGCCACGGCGACGATCGTGAGCGCCGGCAGCCCAGCGAGCTCCCACCGTGACTCCGAGGCCAGCTGGTAGACCCAGATGGCGAGGGTCTCGAAACCGAACGGCCGCAGCAGCAGCACCACGGGCAGTTCTTTCAGCGCGTCCACGGCCACCAGGACGAGGGCGACACCGACCCCCGAGCGTACCAACGGCACGTGCACCCGCCGCACCACGCTGCGCGGGGAGGCCCCGAGGGTCAGCGCGGCGTCGGTCATCGAGGGGGCGACCTTCTCCAGGCTGGCGTCCACGCTGGTGTAGGCCAGGGCCAGGAAGCGCACGACGTAGGCATACAGCAGGCCCACGACGGTGCCGGTCACCAGCACCTGGCCCCACGACAGCCCGACGAGGTCGAGGGCGGAGTCGACGGCGGCGAGCATCGCCAGCACGCCGATCGCCACCACCGGGCCGGGGACGGCGTAGCCGACGGTGGCCAGCCGGGCGAGCCGCCGTGTCGAGGCGCCACCGCCGAGACGGGTGGCGCTGGCGACCAGCACCGCGATCGCCGCGCATGCCAGCGCGGTCAGCCCGGCGATCGTGAGGCTGTTGAGCAGATAGCTCAGATAGCGCGGGTCGAGCCCTCCGGTCGTGCTGGCCAGCGTCGCCGTGCTCGACCACGCCACGAGCTGCAGCACCGGCACGACGAACGTGACGGCGACGACGAGGCTGCACACGCCGGTGGCCGCCCATGCCCTGGCACCCCGGAGGCGCACGGGGTCGACGCTGCGCGCTCCCCCGACCTGGTGGAAGCGGGCCCTTCCCCGGGCGACCCGCTCGAGGCCGATGACGGCGATCGCGAACACCAGCACCAGCGAGGCGATCTCGGTGGCCGCGACCCGGTCGTACATGCCGTTCCACACCTGGTAGACCGCGACCGAGACCGTCTGCACGTTGAAGTACTGCACGGTGGCGAAGTCGGTCAGCGTCTCCATCGCGACCAGGGCCGCACCGGCGGCCAGCGACGGTCGCGCCAGCGGCAACACGACGCGGCGCGCCGCCTGCAGCGGTCCTTGGCCCAGCACCCGCGCCGCCTCGTACGTCGCGGCGGTCTGCTCGGTCAGCGCCGCGCGCGCGAGCAGGTAGACGTAGGGGTAGAACGCCAGCGACAGCACCACCACCGCCATCGGCAGTGAGCGCACCTCGGGGAACCACACGTCGGCGCCGAACCAGCCGCGCAGCGTCGTCTGCACCGGCCCGGGGTAGTCCAGCAGGCCGAGGTAGACGAAGCCCAGCACGTACGCCGGCACCGCGAGCGGCAGCACCAGCAGCCAGGAGAACCACCGCTGCCCGGGGAAGCGGTAGCGCCCGACCAGCCAGGCCAGGCCCGCGCCGAGCAGCAGGGTGCAGCAGACGACGGCGATCAGCAGCGCGACCGTGCTGACCAGCATGTCGGGCAGGTCGGTGCGCCACAGGAACGACCAGACCTCGGTGGTCGGGGTCAGGATGCTGACCGCGACCAGGCCGACGGGAACGACCACGACCGCGGCCACGGCGAGCACCGCCAGGCGCCAGCCGAGGCGGCCCGGCTCACTCATAGCCGGTCTCTGCCATCAGCCGAATCGCGTCGGCGTTGCGGGCACCGAGCTCGGCGGCGTGCAGCCGGTCGGCCTTGAAGTCACCGAAGGCGGCGATCAGCGGCACCGGCTCGACGTCGGGGTTGACCGGGTACTCGAAGTTGCCTGTGGTGAACGCCTCCTGGCCGTCGGTGGCCAGCCACTCCAACAGCTGCTGGGCCAGCTCGGGGTTGTCGGACGCGGCGGTCACCCCTGCCCCGGAGATGTTCACGTGGGTGCCGGCGCGGTCTTGGTCGGCCCAGAAGATCTTGACCGGGAAGTCCGGGTCCTCGTCGATGAGCTGGGCGAGGTAGTAGTGGTTGGCGATCCCCACCTCGCAGTCGCCGCTGGCGATGTTCTCCAGCAGGTCGATGTCGTTGCTGAAGATCTGCGCATCGTCCACCCAGCCCTCGACCACGCGCAAGGTGTCGGCGTAGCCGTTGCGGGCGATCAGGCTCGCCACCAGCGACTGGGTGTAGGTCTCGGTGGCGCCGCGCAGGCACAGCTTGCCGTCCCACTTGGGGTCGGCGAGATCCTCGTACGTCGACAGCTCCGAGGGGTCGACTCGGGACGGGTCGTAGACGATCGTGCGCGCCCGCTCGGCGAGGCCGAACCAGCGGTCCTCGGGGTCGCGCAACGCCCGCGGGACGGCGGCGTCGAGCACGTCGGAGCGGACGGGCTGGAACACGCCGTCGTCGGCCGCGGTGGCCAGGTTGCCCGCGTCGACGGTCAGGTAGACGTCGGCCAGGGTGTCCTCTCCCTCGGCCTCGATGCGCTCGCGCAACTCGGCATCGGTGCCGTACAGGAACTCCACCGAGACTCCGGTGTCGGCGGAGAACTTCTCGAACGCGCTCTCCAGGTCGTAGTGCCGCGCGGTGTACACGCGCACCACGTCGGTGTCGGCGTCCACGAGCGAGCAGCCGGCACCGGCCACCGTCGCGCACGCGACGGCGGCCAGCACGAAGAACGGACGTGACCTCACTACGACGACGACCCCTGCGACGCGCAGTCCTCGCTGGTCGAACCGGCCTCGGAGCTGCTCTCGGAGCTGCTCTCGGAGCTGCTCTCGCTGCTGGTCTCCGATCCGCTCGCCGAACCACTGCCCGAGCCGCTTGCGGCACAGCCCGGCTCGAGCTCGCGGACGTCTGCGCCGTCGTCGCCGCAGCCGGCCAGGCCGGTGAGCGCACCGGCGAGGACGACGGTGGCGGCGAGCCCTCGCAGGCGGGTCGGCAGCACGGTGGCAGGCATGGTGGTTCTCCTCATCGGTGGGTGGCGCTGGTGGGCTGGAAGGTGCGGGCAGCGGGGACCGGTTCGAGGTGGTGGCCCACGACGGTGGGCGCGCGTGGCGCGGGGCGGGCGGTGCGTACGCCGAGCGCGGCCAGGCCGAGGCAGCCCAGCACCCACGCCGCGTGCAACCACCAGGTCTGGATGTCGAGCACGCGGTAGTCGGGCAGAGCGCTGCGCAGGACGGCCACGGCGCCCGGGACCGGCTGGTCGGGCGCATCGACCCAGCTGAGTCGCCCCGACCAGCCGGCGACGAGCACCCACGCGTACAGGCCCGTCCCGGCCGCCGCGAGCAGGGCCGCAGCCGACACGATCGCGCGGTGCGACGGCCGGATCGTCCGGTGCAGGTGGGCGAGCCACACCGTGACCGCCAGCACGCCCAGCGGCAGGACGACCACGACCTGGCGGCCCGGCCACCAGTAGCCGTGCATGGTCAGCGCGACGAAGGTCGCGACCAGCCAGCCGGTCAGCAACGGCACGACCAGCACGGTCCATCCCGGGGTCGCGCCCCGCGGCAGCAGTCGGGGCAGCGCCGCGACCGCCGGCACCAGCAGCAACCAGGCGGGCTGCCAGGCGACCAGGCCGAAGTCGCGGTCGACCAGCAGCCCGACCAGGCGGGTGCTCCGCCCGGCGTAGTCCGGGCTGAGGCCGACCACGCCGAGCTCACCGGAGTTCTGGAAGTGGTCGCCCGCGGCGTAGGCGGTCCAGCCGCCGTACAGCACCTGGTGCAGGCCGAGGAAGGCGGCGCCCGCCGCGCCCAGGGCGGCGGCGACGGCGGCGGCCGCACCGGCTCGGCCGGTTCGCCAGAGCACCACGAGTCCGAGCAGGGTCAGCACGGCGGCGAGGGGGGCGTACTTGACCGACAGCCAGGGCAGGGCGACGACGGCGAGCACCAGGGCCACCAGTCCCCCGCGCCCGAGCCGGCCGGTGAGCGCCGCGACGGCGACCAGGACGGCCAGTGCGGCCGGCAGCTCGGGGTAGACCTGCTGGCCGTAGACGCTCAGGGGCGCGCTGGTGGCCGCGGCCGCCACCACGATGCCGGC
>Ga0183260_10002030_pt1 | contig 16844 bp, 14 predicted proteins | sample AntDrymUQ4972206_2_FD_129768 | JGI IMG/M metagenome (GOLD analysis project Ga0183260, IMG submission 129768) | Polar desert sand microbial communities from Dry Valleys, Antarctica - metaG UQ497 (22.06) (version 2) (version 2) | ecosystem: Environmental > Terrestrial > Soil > Desert | place...
CGAAGCTCTGTCGCGAGTGCAACTGGGCCGAGAGATGGCGCACCTGGCCCAGCACGACGCGCTCACCGGTCTGATCAACAGAGCCTTCTTCATCCGGCGACTGGAAACCGCACTAGAGCGGTGCCGCACTCGCACGGACAGGGTGGCGGTGCTGTTCTGCGACCTCGATGGCTTCAAGAAGGTCAACGACTGGTTCGGCCACGCAGCTGGTGATGCCCTGCTGGTCGAGATTGCCACAACCCTTCGCTCCGCGGTCGGCCCCGCGGACACCGTGGCTCGACTCGGCGGTGACGAGTTCGCCGTGCTGGTCAAGACGGTTGTGCCGGACGATGACCTCGAGGACCTGACCAGCTCGGTGTTGCGCGCCGTTGACCGGCGCTACCAGTTCGGAGGTCGCTTCGTGAACGTGTCAACAAGCGTCGGCGTGGCGTTCTCCGACGGCGTCCACAGCGCCGACCAGCTCATCCGGAACGCCGACATCGCGATGTACGAGGCGAAGGCAGCCGGTTGCAACCATGTTGTGGCTTATCACCCGTCGCTGGGTCGCAGCAGGGTGCGCGCGCTGGAGCAGGCAGAGGCGCTGCGCCAGGCGATCGACAACCGCGCGCTGTACCTGGTCTACCAGCCGGTGGTGCAGAGCGGCACCAACCGCATCGTTGGTGTCGAGGCGCTGGTTCGCTGGACGCTGAACGGGCAGGTGATGCCCACCGCACAGTTCATCGGACTGGCAGAGGAGACCGGTCTCATCAACCTGCTCGGCGACCTGGTGCTCGAGCTGGTTGCGGAGGACGCGCCGGTGCTGCGGGCGGCCTCGGGCGGGGAGCTGTCGCTAAGTGTCAACGTGTCGGCGCAGCAGCTGCGTTCTCCGAGCTTCGTCGCCTCGGTCCTGCGAACCCGCGACGCGCTCAACGGCCTCTCGCTAGTCCTGGAGATCACCGAGCGGCAGGTGATCGGTGACGACCCGATGGTGCTGGCGGTGATTGCTGAGCTCGAGAGCAACGGCATCCTGTTCGCCCTCGACGACTTTGGCATCGGGTACTCGTCGATCGGCTACCTCCAGCAGCTTGCGGTGCAGATCCTCAAGACAGACCTGGTGTTCTCAGCCGACATTGACGTCGACCTGCGGTCGATCAAGCTGTTGGTCTCAATGGTCGAGATGGCTCGGGCACTGGGACTCGATGTCGTGATCGAGGGGATCGAGCGGGACTCGCAGGTCGACATACTGCGCCAGTACGTCGGATTCGGCGACCATCTGTTCTTGCAGGGAAACCTGATGTCGCCGCCGGAGCCGCTTGGCCAGGTAGCTGCTGCGCTGCAGGCTGCGCGGCACCCAGCTCTCCGCGCCGTCTGACCTACCCCCCTCCCCACGATCCGAGACTTATGACGCATCGTGGGAGTGCCCCTCACTGAATCGAAGGTGCCGTTCTAGAGACGCTCTGGCCTGTCTCGCAAGCGTTCACTCCCTGAGGAGTGCCGGGGGGTCGGCGCGAAATGGCATGCTGGACATCGTGCCTGTGTTGCGCAAGACGTGGGTGACGCTGCTCGGCTGGATCCTGACGCTGGTCGGCATCGCGGCCCTGGTGCTTCCCGGACCGGGCCTGTTGCTGATGGTGGCCGGTCTCGTGGTGCTGTCGCAGGAGTACGAGTGGGCGGAACGCCGGGTCGAGCCAGTCAAGCGCAAGGCGTTCGAGGTGGCCGCCACCGGAGTGGAGACATGGCCGCGCATCCTGCTCAGCGGGCTGAGCGCTTTGGCGCTGGTCGCGATCGGGGTGGTGTGGTGCCGGGAGCCGAACATCCCGCAGGTGTGGCTCTTTGGGCCGGAGCTGCCGTTCACCGGCTGGCCGGCTGGCAGCAGCCTGATTCTGTCCGGGGTCGTCGCGCTCGGTCTGCTGGTCTACAGCGTGCGGCGTTTCCGCGGTCCGGCGAGTAATCCGCACCCGGCCAGGGCGAACCCTTAGGGTGCAACCATGAAGACTCTGCTGATCATCATCGTCATCGTCGTGCTCGTTGTCGTCGTGCTCGGGTTCCTGCGCGGTCGCCGCTGACAGAGGCGGAGCTCACCGCGCGTCGCTGGGGTCGGTGGCTCGCCGCTCGAGGCGTAGCAGCGTCTGCTGCATGCCCTGCCGGTTGCGCTTGGGAAAGCCGAGCAACCTCAGCAGCGGGTACGCCCAGGGCACCGAGGTGCTGTCCCACTCCTCCCGTACGAGGGTGCCGCCGTCGACCGGTGTCAATACGTAACGCCATCGGTGACCGGCGAAGTGCCGCCACGCGATCCGGCGTGACTCCTCGAACTCCACCACGACGTTGTGGATGCGGTAGCGCGCGCCGAGTGACATGCGCATCGCGAAAGGAGTCCCCTGAGCCAGCCGCTCGGGGTTGTTCGTCGACGCCGACCGGACCGACCCGGACCCGTCGATGAGCGGGTGTTGAGCGGGGTCGGCGAGAATGTTGAAGATCCTTTCCGCGTCCGCCGGGATGGTGCGCTCGACGCTGACGACCCGTGATGCCACGCGATCATCGTCCGGCATCGGAAATCCCGGTCGGTGAGGGGGCTGCCTCGCGCAGCGCCGGCAGCCGCGCCTGACTACTGGACGGTGGCACGATGGCGGCATGGACGTCGCGGCCACGCTGAAGGCAAAACGCACCGAGCTCGAGGCGTCAATGGCCCGGATCTCTGCGCCCCCGGGCGACGCCGGCGGGATCTCGTTCGGCAAGCGGGTAGGTGAGGGCACCAGCATGGCCGTCGACCGTCTCTCGCTGGTCGCCGCACACGAGCGCCTGCAGATGATGCTCGCCGACGTACGCCGGGCAGAGACCAAGCTGGCCGAAGGCAGCTACGGAACGTGCGACCGGTGCGGCGCGGTCATCATCGCCGAGCGGTTGGAAGCACTGCCCTGGGCGACGCTGTGCGTCCCCTGCGCCTCGCAGCGCTGATCTTGACCGTTCACAAGGGCGCTTTCGGCGTCAGCCGGGCTGTGACAGCAGCCAGCCGTGCACCCGGCCGATCGGCTCGAGCAGGGTGAGGTGGCCGTCGTCGGGGGACAGGACGACCTCGGCGTCAGGGCAGGCGTCGGCGAGCCATGAGCCGTGAGCAAAGGGGACCATTCGGTCCTGCTCGCCCTGCATCACCAGCAGCGGCACCTGGATGCTAGGCAGCTCGAAGCCCCAGTCTTCGAGGAAAGCGAGGTCGTCGTCGACCCAGCCGTCGGGACCGGACTGCAGCCCGCCGGTCATCCAGGCATGCAGGAACTTCGCCCGATCGCCGGTGAGCACCATCCGGTCGGCCGGGGGCAGCAGGGAGGCCATCACGTCTCGCAACTGCGAGGGCGTTGCCGCGAGCAGCTGCGCCCGCTGTTCCTCGAGGTAGTCGCGCAGCGGCTGCTCGCCGGCGGAGGCGGCGCCGAACTCGTCGAGGTTGTCCTGCCCCATGCCCTGCGACCAGTCGAGCCCAGGTGCGGCATACGGGGCCACGCCGGCCAGGCATGCAGCGGCCACGACCCGTTCCGGCAGCAGCGCGGCGCAGGCCAAGACGTGCGGCCCGCCCCCGGACACACCCCAGGTGCGGAAGTGTTCCACGCCCAGGGCGTCGACGAGCGCGGCGGTATCGGCGGCCACGTCGGCGACGCGGCGTCCCGGCTGGCGCGTCGAGCCGCCGTACCCCGCACGATCGAAACCGACCAGTCGAATGCCCCGCTCTTTGGCGTCGGCGGCCCAGGTGGCCGCCAAAATGCCGCTGCAGGGAGTTCCGTGGTGGACGACCACGGGCACCCCCGCCGGGTCACCGGCCTCGTACGCGCGCAGCGTGCGCCCGCCAGCCACCGGCACATCATGGGTGCGTGCCGAGGCGACGGCTGCCGTCATGGCCGGGACAGCAACGCCGGTGTGTCGGCCGTAGCGGTGACCGTTGCCGAGGCCAGGCCGCGCTCGGTGGCGACGCTGGCAAGCCACGCGGCGAACCAGCCGATCGCCAGCCCGGCGACGTCGTCGAGCACGTAGTGCCAACCGAAATAGATCGTGGACACGAGCGTGAGCCCGAGGTAGGACCACAGTGCACCGCGCAGCAACGGGAGCAGCCCGAGGCGGTGGGCGATGAGAGCAGCGCTGAAGACAACTGAGACGTGCAGCGACGCGAAGCCGGCGATGCCCTGCAGCGAGGATGTCGCGAAGGGGTCGGCGAGGACGTCGAGGCGGCTGTTGGCCAGGCCCTGCTGTAGCCGAGCCACGCCGGTGACCGGCAAGTCGGCGAAATCCTGAGGGTGCGCGAAGGCGGGTCCGAGCGAGGGCAGCAGGAAGTAGCTGGCTGCGCCGACGACCCAGTTGATGCACAACGCTGTGACGTAGTAGAAGCCGCGTCCGATGTCCCGGCTCCACACCAGGGCCGCCGCCAGCGAAACCGGCACAAACACCAGATAGCTGACGTAGGCCCACGACAGAGCATGGGCGGCGACCCCGGTGCCCAACAGGTTGTGCAGCACGGCGGCAGGGTCACCACCGAGCATGAGGGCATGATCGAGCTGGGCCAGCTCCTCGTCCGCGAGCCCTTCCCTGACGAAAGGCAAGAACCCTTTCAGGTTCCGGTATCCCACGTAGCAGGCGTAGAACGACAGCAACCCCGCCATTACCAGCCGGAAGCGGCTCGGCGTCCACCGTTCCCGCAGCACGGCAACCGCGGCGGGGCCGAAACCAGCGATCCGCCGGGTCCGCATCAATGCGCGAGGCACGATGTCGAGACAGAAGAAGACTGCGATGATGCCGGGCAGCCGCACGTACGACGGACCCGCGATGCCGTCGGGGTCGCGGATCGGAAGGTCGAGCACGAGGGCCGAGACGACCGTCACGACGGCAACGACGCACGCCAGTACTACGGCGAGCGCGTGGGGCCGACGGACCATAGCCCCGAACGCTACCGCCCGGACGGCTCGGCGTCGCCGTCCCGACCTCTTGTGTTCATGCCGGGCTGGCCCGGGCGGCGTGCCCATCACCCGGTTGTGGGTGTGTGCAGTACGACACGTCTGTCCGTGAGGGTCGCTCCCGGCGGGAGCTGTTCAGCTCGGCAATGACCGGCTGAGCCAAGGTTTCCGGCGTTGCGTCGCGGAACTGTCGGTCACTCGTGGCAACGTGACCTCCCAGTAGGCACACCGGTGACCGGCCAGGAGGTGGACCATGACCGTGTGGGTGATGCACTGCACGCACTGCCGCGAGGAGCGGGATTTCGAGCAGCCGCCGTGCGGGGAAGGTCACGGCGTTGACTGCCCTGACCTGGCGTGCATCGAGTGCGGGATGGCCGTCGTGCTGCCGGGGTCGCAAACGTTCGTCACCGAGCCGGGCGCGACGGTCGAGCTGCGCGCGGCGGGCTGACCGGCCCGACTAGCGCCGCGCCGCTGGCAGCTGGTCGGTGCTTGCGCCCAAGACATCGACGTCGGTCCGGACCGCTCGGACGACCGGGTGGCGCAGCACTCCAGCTTCCGTGACTTCGGCGTACTCCACCTCGACAATCAACGGCGGATGCCGCAGGCCAGCCCGCAGTTGTCGGCGCATGCCGGCTGACACACCGGCCGATGCGTTGCCGACCGCAACCAGACGACCAGATGGGTCGACCAGAAACAGCTGCAGCGAGCGGAGCTCGCTGGTGCCCGCGGCACCGGACCACTCCACACCGCCCACGAGGCAGCTCAGCGTCTGGGTGGCCTTGATCTTGACCCAGTCGCGCGAGCGACCCGGGCGGTAGGGGCTGTTCTGTCGCTTCGCGACCACACCCTCGAGGGAGTGGTCGCGCACCAGCTCCCACAACACCCAGGGGTCGGTGGCGCACACAGTCGGCCCCAACCGGCCGGACCAACCCATGGCTAGATCCTCCAGCATCCCCCGGCGACGGACGAACGGTTCACCGGTCGTCGCTGTCCGAGAGACCTCCAGGACGTCGAACACGTAGAGGCGGGCAGGCAGGTCGCGGACCAGAGCTACAGACGCCGCCTTCTGCGCCGTCCGACGCTGTGTCAGCGGCCATGAGGGCAAGCCCATCGAATCGGGCACGGCGATCTCCGCGTCGAGAACGAGGGAAACGTCGGCCAGCCCGACCAGCGACTCGACCAGCTCCGGGAATCGGGTGGTCAGGTCCAATCCGTTCCGCGACGTCATCACGACGGCCGGGTCGCTTGATGCAGCAGGCGAGACTCGCACCAGCGCGCGGATGCCGTCCACCTTGAGGTCAAAGGCGTAACCGCTCGCGGCGAGGCGATCCAGGTCCTGCTCGGTGCCGCGCTCGGCGAGCATAAACTCGGGTTGGGACACGCCTGCCCTTGTCAGGTCCGCAGCGGCGTCGCGCTGGTCACGGTGCTGATCCTGGTGCTGATCCTGAGGCTGCCCCCAGGGCATCGAGAGCCGTGACGTCGTCGCTGCTGAGCACGAAGTCCGCCACGTCGGCATTGGCCACAATGCGTTCTCGGGCCTGAGACTTCGGGATGACCACGATGCCGTGCTCGAGGTGCCAGCGGATGATCACTTGGGCTGGCGTCCGTCCCAGCCGCTCGGCGATCTCGATGACCACCGAGTGCTCGAGGGTGCCGCCCTTCAAGGCGCTGTAGCCCTCGAGCACGATGCCACGCTCTCGATGCCCCGCGAGCACCGCCGCGTCGAAGAGCAAGGGGCTCCACTCGATCTGGTTGACCGCGGGCGTGACACCAGTGCAGTCGACCAGCTCGTCGATCTGCCCGAGTGAGTAGTTGCTGACTCCGATGTCACGGGTCATGCCCTGCTCCTGCGCGGATGCGAACGCGGTCCAAACATCCTCGGCGACTCCCTCGTCGGGAGTCCAGTGGATCAGCCACAGGTCCACAGAGTCCGTACCCAACAGGTCGAGGCTTGTACGCAACGTGTCGAGCTCATGCCCGCTGCGTGGCGGCAGCTTGGTCGTGACGAACACGTCCTCGCGCGCCACGCCGGCGCTCCGGATGCCCTCGCCGACCTCGCGTTCGTTGCGATAGACAGTCGCGGTGTCCAGGAGGCGGTAGCCGACCTCGAGCGCCGTGGCCACCGCCCGGCTGGCCTGTTCGCCCTCCAGCTGCCAGGTACCGAGCCCCAACAGCGGCATTGCTGCGCCGCTGGGCAGGCCCACGGTGCAGTCGGGTACGGCGGGAGAGGAGGCGGCTGTCATAGCCGCGATCGTGCCCTACCTCGGAGGGCGAGGACCAGGTGGGCTCGGCATCGTCCGAACGGTGGCACACGTGTAACTAAACAGTCACAATAAGTGAACCAAGGTAGTCCGAACCGGGCCGGCGCTGAAGGCTTGCCACGTGCGCACTGTCCGGAGGATGGGTGCCGCCGCCCTCTGCTGGCTGATGTTGCTCGTAGCGGCGGCCACCGTTGTCGTGTGGTCGCAGGACCGAACCGAGAACGCACAGCTGACGCGTTTCGAGGCGCGGGCCGCCGCCGCAGCCTCGATTGTGGCGGCGTACACCCAGGATGTGTTCGACCGTGAGCGCAGGATCGCGGACTGGCTGCCCAGCCGGGCTCCGAGCGACGCGGCCTTCAGCCGGGAGGTCTTCGAGGCCGGTTTCAGCGGTGCCGCCCTGCTCGACGCCTCCGGCCGGCTGCTCTCCAGTGCCCCGATCGGCGCCAGCTCTCCGGTGAACGGCACAGGGGCGACGTCGGGCTACTTGAGCGAGGCATTCACCGGCCGCGCCGTCGTCTCTGATGCTCTCGCGACCGGTCCCGCATCGGCGAACTTCGCCCTTCCGCTGCAGGGTGGGAGCGGGCGGGTTCTGACGGTTGCACTGGACCTGCGCGAAGGGCCGCTGCAGTCGTTCGTGTCAGCCTCACCGGTCCCAGGCAGCCGCGGCTTCCTTGTCGACTCGCGGGGCACGCCGCTGATCATGGGCGGGGACGGGGCGGGTGCCCAGCTCGATGGCTTCGATGTCGCTGCCGCGCTCAGCGAACCCGTCCACCGCGAGGACCGGGTTGCTGTGGCTGCGCCGGTGCCGGGGACCCCCTGGCGGCTGATGCTGACGGCCCCGGAGGACGCGGTGTCCCCCTCTCCCGGCACCAATGCAGTCGCCTGGTGGCTGCTCGGCGGGATCGCGGTGGCCACGCTGGCCGGCGGGCTGCTGTTCGGGTGGATCTGGGCAAGCAGGCGGCGCAGCCGGACCGCGCAGGCCGAGCTGGCACAGCAGTTCCGGCTCACCGTCGAGAACGCCCCGATCGGGATTTGCCTGGTAGGTCTGAACGGGGAATTCCTGCACACCAACGTCCAGCTGCAGCGCATGCTCGGGTACACCGCCGAGGAGCTGCGGGCCTCTCGTTCGGTGACATCACCTATCCCGACGACCTGGAGGCCGGCCTCGCCCTGCTCGATCAGCTTGTCGCCGGTGCGCTTCCTACTACCAGATGGATAAGCGCTACGTCCGGCGAGACGGGTCGCTGATGTGGTCCAAGGTGTCGGTGAGCCTGGTCCGCGACGAGGCGGATCGACCGTTGCACTTCGTCGCTCAGGTCGAGGACGTCACCGAGGTCAGGGCCGCTCAGGAAGAGCTGCAGCGCCGGGCATGGTACGACCCGCTCACGGGCCTGGCCAACCGCAACCTGCTGCTCGACCGGATGGCACAGGTTCTCGTGCAGCGTGACCGCGACCAGGCCATGGTCGCCGTCGCGGTGTGCGACCTCGATCACTTCAAGCGCATCAACGACTCCCTCGGCCATCCTGCGGGCGACCGGCTGCTCCGTGAGGTTGCGCGCCGGATGCAGGATGCCGTACGCGGCGGTGACACCGTGGCCCGCATCGGCGGCGACGAGTTCGTGCTGCTGCTGAGCGAGGTCGTCACCGATGACGAGGCAACAGCAGTTCTCGAGCGCGTCAAGGCCGCCGTCGAGGCGCCGATAGGGATCGCCGGTCAGGAGCTCGTCGTGTATTTCAGCGCCGGGCTCGCGATCGCCGCCAGCAACCAGTCGGCGGAAGCGCTGCTGCGTGACGCGGAGACCGCACTGTATGCGGCGAAGGGCCGCGGCCGGTCCCGCTGGGAGCTGTACAGCGGCGGGATGCGCCAGCGTGCCCTCATGCAGCTCTCGATCGAGTCCGAGCTGCGGCGTGCCATCGAGCAGGACGAGTTCGAGCTGCACTACCAGCCGATCGTCGACCTCCGCACCGGGCAGGGCGTCGCATACGAGGCCCTGCTGCGCTGGCGGCACCCGCAGCGCGGTCTGGTGCTTCCCGGCGGCTTTCTCGACATCGCTGAGGAGTCCCAGCTCATCGTGCCGCTCGGGGAGCTGGTGTTGCGCCACGCGTGTCGCTTCCTCGCCCGGCATCCGCAGGCCAGGTGGCGTGTCTTCGTCAACGTCTCGCCGGTGCAGATCGGTCGAGGGTTGCTCAGTGCGGTGATCTTAGAGCTCGACACCGCAGGGGTGCCGGCTTCGCGGCTAGGACTGGAGATCACCGAGAATGCCGTCCTCGACGCCACCGGACCCCGCCTCCGGGAAATGCAGCAGCTGGCTGACATGGGGATCAACCTGCTAATGGACGACTTCGGTACCGGTTACTCGGCGCTGACGTCCCTGTTTGCTGCGCCAATCTCCGGCATCAAGCTCGACCGGTCGTTCACGGCGCGGCTCGGTGATGGCGGATCGGGCGACCGAATCACGGCCACCGTCGGCGACCTGGTGGCGAGCCTCGGCGCCCACGGGGTCGTCGAGGGCATCGAGACCGTGGACCAGCGGTGCCGCGCGCTGAGTCACGGGTGGACGTACGGACAGGGCTACCTGCTCGGACGACCGGTGGCAGAGGCCGACCTTGTGCTGCTCGACGACGAGGCCGATGTGAGCTCCGACTTCGGCGCCGTCGCGATCTCCGTTCTCGAGCGCGCTGAGTGACGGATGTGGGATGGCCGGTGCTCGTGTGATGTGTTTGGTCACCGTGAGCCACCGAATGCAGTAGCCTCCGGACTGCAATGCACCGAGTCGGTGGCCTCCATACGGGTAGGAGAAACACATGAGGTTCTGGAAGACGAGCGCGGCGATGGGCATCGTTGCCCTCCTGTCCGTTCCGGCGGTCCAAGCACCAGCCGATGCGGCAGCGGGCGTCACATGCCGCGGCCGGGCGGCGACGATCGTTGGCACCGACGGCCCGGACAAGCTCACTGGCACCCGGAAGAAAGACGTGATAGCCGGTCTGGGCGGCAACGACGTCATTAGGGGCAAGGGTCGCCTCGACGTCCTGTGCGGCGACGGCGGGAAGGACATTGTCAAGGGTGGCAAGGGCGAGGACAAGATCCAAGGCTCCGCCGACAACGACCGGCTCCGCGGTGGCCCGGACAAAGACATCCTGCGGGGTGGCGGAGGCAACGACAACATCAAGGATGGCAAGGGTCCCGATGCCTCCTCCGGCGGCATCGGCGATGACGTCATCCGCGGCGGCAGGGGTCCCGACCGGGTAGCTGGCGGGCCGGGCAACGACAATCTGGGCGGCGGCCCCGGCGGCGACCTCTTGTTCGGCAGCGACGGCAACGACACCCTCGTCGGCAACGCCGGCCCCGACCGCATGCAGGGTGGAGCGGGTGATGACAGGCTCGACGGCGTTGACGGCGCACCCAATGACCGCTTGGCGGGCAATGGCGGCGTCAATGTCTGCCTGTTCGATGTCGGTGATGCAACAAGCGGCTGCACACCGTAACCGCTCGCCTAGCAACGATCGCTGGATCGCCCTGCTATGTCGTCCGCCGGCTCCGGCACACCCACCAAGGTGCTCTCCATTGTCGGAGCCGGTCGGAGCGGCACCACCGTGCTCGCGGCCGTGCTCGGCGAGGGCCCGGGTCGGTTCGACGCCGGCGAGGTGCGCTGGCTGTGGAACCGTAGTCTGCAGGAGCAGCGACCGTGTGGCTGTGGTTTGCCGCTGAGTCGGTGCCCGATCTGGTCACGGGTCATCCAGGGCGTCCTGGGCGTCGCGCCCGACGACCAGACCACCTCCTTGGCGGCGGCCGTCGACATCGTCGCTGCGGAACGTGAGCTGACGCTCCGCCACAACCGGCTCCGCCTCTTGCGCAGCGCCGATGGACGACACACGGACTGGTCTGCGCTCCGGCTCGTCCGCGCCGTCACCAGCGACCTGTACTCCCGCCTGGTGGACGTCACCGGGGCCGGTGTCGTCATCGACTCGTCGAAACGGCCCGCGGATGCGGCAGTCCTGGCAGCGCTGCCGTCCATCGACCACTACGTCCTGCATCTGGTCCGTGATCCGCGGGCCGTCGTCGACTCCTGGGGACGTGCGAAGCCGGCCCTCGACGGTACGACGGTCATGTTGCCCATGCGACCGGCGAAGATCGCGCTCCGATGGATGGAGAGCAACGGCAGTGCGGAACTGCTCCGACGTCAGCTGCCGCACGATCGTTGGTTGTTCATGAGGTACGAGGACTTCGCGGCGCAGCCGAGGACATCGGTTGAGACCATCCTGGGCTTCATGAACGAAGGCGTTGCGACGCCCTTTGCGAACGCCGACACCGTCGTGCTCGGAGGCAACCACACCGTGGCGGGCAACCCCGATCGCTTTCGCAGCGGATCGGTCACGATAGTCAGCGACGAGAAGTGGCGACGCCGCATGCCGCGGCACCGACAGCTGGCAACGGCGGCTGCCAGCCTTCCGCTGTTGCGCCGGTACGGCTACCCGATCACCGGCGTCCGGTCGGGCTGAGCGCGCGCTCGGCCCTCTTGGCCCCACGGCGGCGGCGGGACGCGCATGGCCTGCAGCTGCTGCGCCAGCAGGACGTCCCACGGCTTGTAGAAGTCGGCCATGGTGGCCGCTGCTGCGGCAGAGACAGTGAGCCGTGACGTCTCTCGGTTGACCCGGTAGTACATGCCTCGAAGTGCGCGCTTGGTGGTCCGGTGCTCCCGAAAGAAACGTTCCGCGCGGCGGTTGACGGCGAGCGCTAGCCGTTGCGCCTGGGCATTGCGATACTGCTCAGTCTTGTTCTCGACTGCGAGGTCGAACGAGTCGACGACGTCTGTGTCAAGGTCGAGCCACCCGCAGATGCCCTTCAGGACTCCTACCGGGTCGTTCTTGACGTCGTCGAAGTAGACGATCTTGAGCCGGTCGCCGTACTCGGAGTGCCAAGCCTCGAGCCACCTGGCGTAACAACCGCTCCCAAGTGACCAGTAGGTCAGGTTCTCGCGCCGGGAGTCGATGCCTTGACGGTTTAGTTCAAAGCAACGGTCGAGGTAGTCCTCGAAGGTCATGGCCTTTGGCACCCGAGCTCTGCTCTTGACGAACCGGAAAGACGACCAACAGCGGTCGGACGGGGAACGCAGGCTGAGCAGCACGCGTACGTCGGGAGAGATCTCGTGCATGCTCCGCGCGAGTCGCTGGCCACCGTAGAGGTATCCCGGTGTGGCCTCGATCGCGTACCGCTCGGCCTTCCAGTGTCGGACGTGGTCGGCATACCTGGACACCGGCTCCAGCGGCTCGCCGAAGCGCAGTGGGTCGAAAAACCGGGTCTCCTTGACGTCGGACGGGCAGATGTCGTGATGTTGCGCCAGATAGTTGAACAGCGACGTCGTGCCGCTCTTGAGGACGCCGGCGATGACGAGGTTGGGCACTCGTGCCGATGCCGGTTCCGTCATCTGTCCACGCCTTTTCGCAATCTCGATCGCACGGCTCGCAGGGCCGGCGCGGCAGCCGCCGCGGCTCCGGCGACACCGCCGGCGGAGAAGACCACAGTCTCCAGACCCGGGTCGATGCTGGCGAACCGGTACTTGTACGGCTCGCTGCCACGCAGGAACCGGTACTCCTTCATACCGTCGGCCTGCGCCTGCTGGATCGTGTCGGAGACCATCAAGATGCCGACCGAATAGCGCCCAAACTGGGGCGCCCAGCCACTCTGGTAGCCGGACTCGACGGTGCCGTAGCGGAACCCGTAGCGAGCGGCGGCGGACTCACCGTCGACATCGAGGTGGCGAAGCCGCAACCAGCCGTGGTCGAGCGCGCAGCGCGCGAACTCCCGGTGGAAGCTGTGCTGTCGAGAGAAGCGGGTGCCGTCTGGCCACCGCGCCAGGTGCAGCCGGAAGAACCCGTCCAGCGCCTCGTCCAGGTCGTTCTGTTCTGTCACCGTGGTGATGCGCACCTCGTGTTCGTCTCGGATACGTCGATCGTCCTGCCGCAGCTCTTTGCGCAGTCGTCGGCTCCAGCTGCCCGTGGTCTCTTCCCATGACTCGCGCAGACAGACGATCGGACTACCTTCCCGGTTCACGACGCGGCCGGGGAGCCGTCGGCTCCAGACGCTGGCAGCCGGTAGCTGCTCTCCGACCACCACGTCCCACGCTCGCTTCTGCAGCAGGCTCCGGATGGCCCGAGCCACCGCCGGCTGGTCGCCCGGTGCGCAGATCGGTCCCAGCTGGTCACCCGCGTGATGCCCCAAGAACCGTCCGACCTTCATCGGGCGTTCCGCCCACAGGTAGAGCGGAAGGATGCCTCGCAGTGTCCCCGACGCGTCCCGCAGCGCGAACGCCGTCAGCTTCCGACCCTTGCCGAAGTGTTCCCACCACAGTCGGTTCCACTCCCAGGAGGCAAAGACATTGCGCGTCCGAATCGCGAGGTCCGTCCATTCCGGCCGCAGCTGGTCCAGGTCGGCGACTGGTTCGAGCTGTAACGGAGTTTCGGATCGGCGGTCGGGGCTCACTGCACTGACGATTCGGTCCAGATCGGAGGCGCTGAGCCGGTGGTGGACCGGCAACGCCACGGTACGTGCGCGCCGGTCAGCGGCGGACGCGGCCGCTGCCGGCGGCACCGCCGGATGGGGAGTCGACCAGAAGTCCACGGGCTGCACTCCGCGATCGACAAGTCGACGGATCACTGCTGTCTTGTCGGGCACCTCGATCGGGAACGCGAAGGGCGAGGCACCCTCGAGAAGGTGGTCGAAGGGAGCGGGGACTTCGTCCGCGAGCTGCTCGGCGAGCAGTCGGTAGTTCTCGCGGCGTACCTGGGCGACGTGTTCCCATGCCATCCGGGGCAGCAGAAATGTTGACCCGGCACCTGGCCGAGCGGTGGGATCACCCAGCGAGGAGCTCCGCTCGATCGAGAACTGCCCCTGCCCGCTGCCGTTCCCGGAAAGCCGGTCGTCCAGCAGTCGGGGCATGGGCAGCTTGCCCGAAGCCCATGCCGCATGCAGCGCGAGGAGTCGACGCCTGTCGTCCACACGGGGTCCGCCCCGTCGGACCGGCAGCGTACGGGTGTAGGACGCGCTGACGTACGGCAGGGGCAGCATCTTGTACAGACAGAAGATCGACAGGTCCGCAGACTGGCCGACCGGTCGGCTGTCGACGGTCGACAGCCATGCCTGGGCGGCGTCTTCGATCAACAGCAGCCCGTGCTCGTCGCACCAGCGTCGCCAGCGCGCCGCGTCGCGAGGGAACCCCATGACGTGGATGAGGTAGAGCGCGCGGCAGCGCGGTCCGGCGATCTGCTCGAGCTCGTCGAGGTCAGGTTCCAGGTCCTTGGTCGCCCCGTAGAAGACGCATTCGATGCCGGCGCGCCGCAGCGCCTCGACCTCGGAGCCGTGGTGGTACGCCGGCATGAGGACTTGGTCGCCCGGCTCCAGGCCGAGTGCCGTGACCCCGGCGTGGAGCGCATGCCGTGCCCGGACGAATAACTGACCGTTGTGATCCCCCAGGGGAAAGGGCAGCGCCGTGTTGGTGCGCTGCAGATAGTCGGTCGGAGACAGTGGCGCCCAGATGCTCAACAGCCCGTCGGTCACCGGGTCACCGCCCCAGCACCCGCTTGGCCAATGGACGCCCGAAGCGGAACGACGCCCAGGCAGCAACATCGGCAGGGGCGGCAGAGTAGGTCCGTGTCTCGAGCAGCGGGCGGGTGTCGTCGGCCCACTCCATCTTGTAGGCGTTCGAGTGGCCGGAGAAGTCATAACAGGTCGAGGGGCCTGCGAAACAGTGCTGCAACACGTGGCGGACCAGGAGCTTGCCGGGGGCGAAGCGCGAGTACGCCTCGTCGTGTCCCAGCTTCAGCACGGTCACAGTGTTGCCGGAGCAGAGATTGAGCTGCGTCGCGATCGGCTGCCCATCGAGTCTGAGGAAGGCCAGCATCAGCTCGCCGCGCGAGTGCGTGAACCGAGCGATTTCGCTGTAGAAGCGCCGGGTCGCCGGCTGGCTGGCCATGGCGGTGCCCTCGGCGCCTTTCCAGCTGGAAGCCTCGGTGCGGAAGCAGTCCTCGAGGTTTGTCTCGAGGTCTTGTCGCCCGGTTTCGACGGAGAAGGCGAGCGTCCCCTCCTCCGCGAGCCGCCTTTCACGGCGGCGGAGGTCACGGAGCAGCTTGGCATCCTGTCGAGCCTCGTAGTCCGCCCAGGAGCCGACGGTGTTCACGTACGGGGGATGCTCGAGGATCCGTGTGAGTGACAGGCGTCTCCCGCTGGCAGCACCCAGGAGCGCCTGTTGCGTGGGATCGCCCTGGTCCACGAAGGACCAGGTCGTGTGTCGCGATCGCAGCAGTGCCGCAGTGGCAAGTTCAGCGGCGGCGGCTTGGTCGAGCGCGACGAAACCATAGCCCGGACTGTGGTAGTTCGTTGGCGAGGCGAGCAGCCGCCCGCGCTCCATCAGTGGCGCGACGCCGACCAGCCTGTCCCCACGACGTACCCACAGCAGCGTCAGACGGCCGCGGCCGGTGCCGAACGCCTGCCACCAGGCCGTTGTCCAGGCCGGACGAAGCCAGGGCGGCGACCCGAGCAGATCACACAGCCGGTCCCACTCCCACGCCAGTTCGCTCGTGAAGCGGCCCGTGCTGTCGGCATAGCTGCGCCCGGCAACGCCTTGCACTGGATCCCCCCTCTCGGCCTGCCGCGAGATCCGCCTCCGCGACATCACCGACACAACCGACACAACGGCAGACTAGGTTCATTATAGCGGCAGGATCGTTTCGGTACACCGACTGTTCACCTGATGCACACCAATACCCGACCGACTAAGCAGACGATGTTCATTCATCACCACCACGGAGGTGAGGGCAAGTCCGGGGCAGCCGTTCAGAGACTTATACCGCCTCTCGCTGATAAACGATCGGCGATCATTACAGCAACGACGGGTGTTCAGCTGCCCTACGCCGTACATTCTTTGTCATGACCACTGTGCTTCTCATCCTGGGGGCATGGGTCGTGGGCGCCGGCGCGGTGTTGTTGGTGTGGGTCCTGTTCGGCTCCACCCCCGCCGCCTACCGACGCGACCAGCTGGATGACGAGCTTGGCTTGGGCATGCCGCGGAGCCTGGAGCCGACGGAGACACCCTCGGCCCTTACTCTCGCTGGGGGTCGCCGTGCCGTTCGGCGCCACCCGTCGTCCCAGGGCAGTGCGGGTGCCGAGGCTCGTCCGCAGAGGTCGGCCGAGAGGCGCGGACGGTGGCGCCGCGGAGCGTGACCGCCGCCCATTTCGAACTCTTAGTAGTTAGCCGATCACCAATTGCTCATGCGCCCCAAATAGCAATCCGTGTCCGTTCGTTAACACAGAGTCATTCTTTCGTGATTCTTTCATTGCGGCGTGCGGAAGTGTCTCGGTTCCGCGTATATTGCCCTCTGAGGCGCCGCGGTTCGACTGCGGCAGCAAGACTGCCAGTGCCACTCGGGAGGACGCATGCTGGTCGGCGATATCGCGGAGCGCAACGGTCGGACGCCGACCACAGCCCTTTCGCCAAGGCCACTCAGGACTATTCCGCCGCCCAAAAAGACATTGTTGGACGGCGTGCGCCGCAACCGGCTCGGCATTGATGTCGTTCCTTTGGTGCTCGCCATTGACTGCGCCGCAGTGGCGAGCGCTGCGCTGACGGTCCCTCTGGGCGTAAATGCCGCAGCCCTGTTGTTGCTGTGCATTCTCGTC
>Ga0183260_10002031_pt1 | contig 16835 bp, 9 predicted proteins | sample AntDrymUQ4972206_2_FD_129768 | JGI IMG/M metagenome (GOLD analysis project Ga0183260, IMG submission 129768) | Polar desert sand microbial communities from Dry Valleys, Antarctica - metaG UQ497 (22.06) (version 2) (version 2) | ecosystem: Environmental > Terrestrial > Soil > Desert | place...
GACGAGCGCCCGCGGCGGCTCGGGCGGGGGAGCGGGGCTGGGCCGCCAGGCGTCGAGGTCGACGCCGGGGCGCAGGACGGCGGCCGGAGCGCGGAGGTCGCGCGCGACGGCCGCGGAGGTCGCGAGGGCGCCGCCGGCCCGGCGCGTCGCCCACCGCAGCGCGGCTGCCGTCCGCGGGTCCGGCAGCAGGTCGTGGTGGACCGCGAGCACCGGCGCGCCGGCGCGCGGAGCGGCCGCGGCGGCGAGCACGGCCCGCGCTCCCCAGGCGACGAGCACCGCCGGCCGGCGGCGGCGGGCCAGGCGCGCGCCGTCGAGCGCGAGGCCGCCCAGCCCGCGCAGCGCGGCCGCGCGGGCGCCGCGCATGTGCAGCGAGCGGTCGCGCAGCGGCTCGACGGCCAGGCCGGCGGTGCGCGCCCGCGCGGCGAGCGGGCCCTCGGGGCACGCGAGCAGCACCGGCCGGCCGAGCCGCGTGGCGCAGTCGAGCAGCACGCGCTCGGACCCGCCGAGCACGCCGGAATACGAGAGGAAGAGCACCGGACGGCCGCCCATGGCGCGGGTAGCATCGCGCCCCATGCCACGGTCGAGCAGTGCGGGGGGCCGCGACGGCGCCGCCGGCGCGCCCCCGGCCGCTTCCCTGCGCGCCGTGACGGCGCGCGGCGGGGCGCTCAACGCCGCGTTCCTCACGAGCGCGGAGGCGCTGCTGCTGCTGCAGGGCCTGCTCGCCACGGCGCTGCTCGGGCCGAGCGCGATCGGGCTCTACGGCGTGGTCACCACGACGGCGATCACGATCGTCGCGCTGCGGCGGGTAGGCATCGACGAGGCGTTCGTGCAGCAGGCCGCCGAGAACCAGGAGACCGAGTTCCAGCGCGCGTTCGGCGTGGAGCTGGCGATCGGCCTGGCCGGCTCGCTGCTGATCGCGCTGCTGGCGCCCCTGCTCGCGGCCGCCTACGCCGACGTCCGCCTGCTGGCGCTGACGCTCGCCGTGGCCTACCTTCCCGTCGCCTTCGCGCTGCAGGCGCCGCAGTGGATCTTCTTCCGCCGGATGGACTACCTGCGGCTGCGCCTGCTGCAGGGCATCGTGCCGCTGGTGACCGTGCTCGTCACGGTGCCGCTACTGCTCGCGGGCGTGGGCGTCTGGGCGCTGGTCATCGGCCCGCTGTGCGCCCACGCGGCGGCGGTGCTCGCGGCCGCGCTGGCGTCGCCGTACCGGCTGCGCCCGCGGCTCGAGCGCGCCGCGGTGCGGCGCTACCTGCGCTTCTCGTGGCCCGTGTTCGTCACCGGCCTGGCCGCGCTCGCGGTCGCGCAGGGCCAGGTGGCGGTGTTCGGGCTATCCGGCGACGGCCTGGCGGCGGCCGGCTGGATCACGCTCGCCGCGACGCTCACGCGCTACGCCGACCGGGCCGACCAGATCGTCGCCACGACGATCTACCCGGCGATCGTTCGGGTCCGCGACCGCGTCGACGTGCTCGAGGAGCTGTTCGCCAAGTCCAACCGGCTGACGCTCATGTGGGCGTTCCCGTTCGGCGCCGGCCTCGTGCTCTTCGGGCCGGATCTCGTGGGCTTCGTGCTCGGCGACGAGTGGGAGCCGGCCGTCGTGCTGCTGGGCGGGCTCGCGGCCGCCACGGCGCTGCAGCAGCTGGGCTACAACTGGTTCGCGTTCTTCCGCGCGCGCGGCGAGTCCCGCCCGCAGGCGGTCGAGTCGGCGGTGTTCGCCGGGTCGTTCGCGGTGCTCGCGATCCCGGGCGCGCTGGCGTGGGGGAGCTGGGGCTTCGTGGCCGGCCGCCTCGCGTGCACGGCCTGCGTGCTGGCGGTCCGGCGCGCCTACGTCCGCCGGCTGCTGCCGGCCGTGCGCTTCGGCGCGCTCGCCCGCCGCGCCGCGCTGCCGGTAGCCGCCGCCACGCTGCCCGTCCTCGGCCTGCGGCTCGCGCTGTGGGGCGGCGAGCGCCCGCTCGCCCAGGCGCTCGGCGAGCTCGCCCTCTGGACCGCCGGCCTGGTGCTCGCGACGCGGCGCTTCGAGGCAGGCTTGCTGCGCGAGCTGTGGGGCTACCTGCGGCCCGGCGGCCGGCTCGACCCCGCCGCCACGGTGGAGGCTTGAGCCGCCGCGGCGCCCTGCTGTGGGCGGCGGCGGCGCTGATCTCCGGCTTCACGATGCGGCGCTACCTCGAGCCCTTCGACGAGGGGCTGCTGCTGCAGGCGGCCACGCGGATCGACGCCGGCCAGTGGCCGTATCGGGACTTCGCGTGGCCCTACGGCCCCGGGCAGCCCTCCGTGATCGCCGGCGCGTTCGAGCTCTTCGGCCCCTCGGTGGTGTGGTGGCGCGTGCTGCGCGTGGCCGCGGACGCCACGATCGCGCTGCTCGTGTGGGGGCTCGTCCGCCGGGAGGCGGGAGACCGCTGGGCGCTCGCGGGCTGGCTCGCCGCCGCGGTGACGGTGGCGCAGCCGACGAGCGCGAATCCGTTTCCCGTCGCGCTCGCGCTCGCGCTGGGTGCGGTCCTCGCAGCGTCACGCGGGCGCCCGGCCGTCGCGGGCGTGCTGGCGGCGCTCACGATCTTCTGGCGTTTCGACTTCGGTCTCGTCGCGGCGATCGCCGTGCTCCTGGCGGCGATCGCACGATGGGCGTCGGACGTGCGAGACGTGCCGAGGGAAGGGCGCCGCAAGGCTCCCGGCCGGTGGCGGCCGAGTGCGACGTGGCTGGTCACGGTCGCCGCGACCGCGGCGCTCTACGCGCCCTTCGCCGCCACGGCGGGCCCGGGGCGGATGTACGACTCGCTGGTCGGGACCGCCGCCGCCGACGGCGCGTTCTGGAGCCTGCCGTTCCCGCTGGCCTACGACGGGGCGCTGCGCGGCTGGCCGCCGTCCGCGCTGGCGGAGGACCTCAAGGACGTCCTGGGCTTCTACCTGCCGCTGGTCGGAGCGCTCGGCGCGGCGGTCGCGGTCGGCGCCCTGGTGGTGCGCCGGCGGCGTCCCGGGCCCGAGGTCACGGGGCTGCTCGTCCTCGCCGCCGGCGCCGCGCCGTACCTCGGCTCGCGCCCGGACGACCTGCACGCCCAGCCGCTGCTGGTGTGCCTGTGCGCGCTGCTGCCGCTCGTCGCCGCGCGGAGGTCGCCGAGGATCCTGCGGCCCGCGCTCGTGGGAGCGCTCGGCCTGATCGTGCTCGCCGGCGCCGCCAACCGGCTGTCGGCGCTCCTGCTCCCGCCCGCTCTGGAGCCGGTGCGCGTGGCCGGCGTGCCCGGGATCCGCGTGCCGGCGGCCGAGGCGCGCGCGCTGCCGGCGATGGTCGCGCGGGTCCAGGCGCTCGTCCCGCCGGGCCGGCCGGTCTACGTCGCCCCGCGCCGCTCCGACCTCGTGACGTCGACCGACCCGCTCGTGCACTTCCTGGTCCGCCGCCCGAACGTGCTCTTCCGCGACGTGCTGCTGCAGGCCCGCCCGGACGAGCAGGAGCGCATCGTCGCCGCGCTGCGGCGCGCGCGCCCGCGAGCCGTCGTCCGCTGGACGGACCCGGCGTCCGCGCGGCCCGAGCCCAACCGGCGCGGGCGCCCGAGCGGCTCGCGCGCGCTCGACGAGCACCTCGCGGCCGCCTACCGCCTCGACTCGCGCTTCGGCGCCTATGACGTGCTGGTGCCGCGCTGACGCTACCCTCGCGCCGATGAGGCGATGGATCGCGGCGATGGTGCTGGCAGGGAGCCGTGTTCGCCGCCCCCGTGGGGGCGGGCACCTACGAGGTGGTCTCCTGCGGGGCGCCCGGCGCCGGGGGCGCGAACCGGGCGTGGACCGTCAGCGCCGACGGCGGCTCCGCCTACTTCGACGTCGCGGGCTGCGGCAGCGCGCTGTTCGGCGGCTCCAGCTCGCAGCCGAACCGCGACGCGCCGTTCTTCACGTCGGCCGCGTGGACGTTCACCGCACCGGCCGGCACGCGGATCGCGCGGCTCGTCAGCTGGCGCTTCGGCCAGACCTACTGCTGCAACGGGTGGAAGGTCGCCGCCTACGACGGCCAGGCCAACATCGTCGGCGGCCCGTCGGCGAGACGTGCACGCCGCAGGACGGGACCTTCGTTCCGTGCACGTTCGGGGCCGCCACCGGCGTCACGCCCGCGTCCCGGGTGGCGTACGAGCTCAACACCGACAAGCTCTCCTACTCCACGGCCTGCGTGCAGGGATCGTGCCCGACTTCGAACGACGGCGGCACCCGCTTCGCCGAGCTCCGCGTCTACGGCACCGCCGTCACGCTGCGCGACGACCAGGCGCCGGGCCTGAGCGTGGACGGGCCCCTGCTGGCCGGCGGCTGGCGGCGGCCGGGCGACTCGCAGGAGCTCGCGTATGCGGCGAGCGATGCGACCGGGATCCGCAGGGTGGCGCTGAGCGGCGCCCCGGCCGCGGCGAGCGACCGCCCGTGCGACTTCACGCGCCCCGTCCCGTGCTCGGCGGCGAGCGGGCGCTTCACGCCCGAGCCGCGGCTGCCCGAGGGCGTGCACGAGGTGACCGTGACGGCCGAGGACGTCGCTCGCAATCCGGCCTCCCAGACCCGCACGGTGCGGATCGACGGCACGCCGCCGACCGCCCGCATCGCGGTGGCGCGCCGCAAGACGATCCTGGTCGACGTCGGCGACAACGTGTCGGGTGTCGCGTCCGGCCAGATCCAGGTCCGCGACACCACGCGGCAGCCCTTCCGGACGCTGCCGACCAGGCTCGAGGGCGGCCGCCTGCGGGCGACGATGGACCGCGGCAGGGCCGACCGCTCGGACGTGCGCGTCATCGTCGACGACGTGGCCGGCAACCGGCGCGAGGGGCTGGGCACGAAGCTCCGCATCACCGGAGGGCGCGCGGGGCGGCGCGGGCTGCGCGTGCGCGGCGGTCGCGTCACCGTGCCGCATGGCAGGCGGCTGCTGCTGCGCGGCCGGATCAGCCTGCTGCGAGGCCGCTCGGTCGGCAGCGCCGAGGTCATCGCCACCACCTCGGTGGCTCGCGGCGGCGCGCCGCAGGTCCCGCTGGCGCGCGTGGCGGCCGGCCCCACGGGCCGCTTCGCCCTGCGGCTGCCGGCCGGCCCGAGCCGGGTGCTGCACCTCTCCTCGCCCGGTGCCGGCGACGCGCTCGGCGCGACGGGACGGCTGTCGATCCGCGTGCCCGCCTCCTCGTCGATCCGCGCCTCCCGCCGCGCGCTGGGCGGCCCGGGCCGCGTGCGCTTCTCCGGTCGCGTCCGCCGTGCCGGCCAGCCGCTGCCGCCGCGCGGCCTGCTGGTCATCCTCCAGGGCTTCGACGCCGGGCGCTGGCGCACGTTCGCCGACACCCGGACCGACGCCCGCGGCCGCTGGGCGACCCCCTATCGCTTCAGCGGCAATCCCGGGACCTACCCGGTCCGGGCCCGGCTCCGCCGCCAGGCCCGCTTCCCGTTCGTGCTCGGCTACTCGCGCACGGTGCGGGTGCGCGTGCGGTGACGGGCCGCAGCGGACCGCCACGGGCCGGTGCCGCGACGATCGCGGCCAGGCTGCTGCTCGTCGCGCTCGCCGTGCTGGCCGGCGGCTGGCTGCTCGTCCAGGAGCGGGCGGCGCGGGCGGAGGGCCGGCTCGCCGTGCTGGCCTTCCAGACGCGGGGCGAGCTCACGCCCGAGCAGGTCCGCCGCGGCGAGGCGCTGCTGCGGGCGGACCGGCGGCTCAATCCCGACCGGCGGCCCGACCTCTACGAGGCCGTGCTCCTCGGCCGGCAGGGGCGCGCCGCGGAGGCGGTCGCGGTGCTGCGCGGCAGCGTGCGCTCCGAGCCCGAGAGCCTCGAGGCCTGGGCGCTGCTCGCCCGGGCCGCGGCGGAGGTAAACCCGCGCGTGGCGGCCACCGCCCGCGCCCGCGCCCGCGTGCTCGCCCCGCCGGTCCCGCCGGGCTGAGCGCTCCCTACCGGCGGAGGTCGAGCGGCACGTCGACCGGCCGGGGCTCCGCGGGCCCCGCGGCACCGGACGTCTCCACCCGCTCGACCAGATACAGCGGGCGGCGCAGCGTCTGCTCGTGCACGCGGGCGAGGTAGCGGCCGAGGATGCCGACGCTGATGAGCTGGACCCCGCCGAGGAAGAGGATGGCCACGAGCGTCCAGACGGCGAGGCTCGCCGTCAGCCAGCCGAACAGCGTGGCGAAGAGGATGACCGCCGCCGCCGTGCCGGCCACCGCCGCGCTGAGCAGGCCGGCGTAGGCGCTGAGCGCGAGCGGCACGTCGGAGAACGAGGCGAACGCCTCGGCCGCGAGCCGGAAGAGGGCGTGGTAGGAGGCGCCGCGCCCGCTCGCCCGGCCCGCCCGGCGGTACTCGATCGGCACCTGCTCGAAGCCGACCCAGGCGACCATGCCGCGCAGGAAGCGGCGGCGCTCGGGCATCTGGCGCAGCGTGTCCACCACGCGCCGCGACATCAGCCGGAAGTCGCCCGCCTGGCCCTGGTAGGGCACGCGTGCGAGGCGCTCCATCAGACCGTAGAACGCGGTCGCGAGCATCCGCTTGACCCAGCTCTCGTCACGGCCGATCCGCCGCGCGTAGACCACGTCGGCCCCGCCCTCGGCGGCGCGCAGCATCTCCGGGACCAGCTCCGGGGGGTCCTGCAGGTCGGCGTGCATCAGCACGACGTGATCGCCGCGGGCGTAGTCGAGCCCCGCGGACATGGCGACCTCCATGCCGAAGTTGCGCGAGAGCTTCACGAGCGTCACGCCCGGCTCCGCGGCCGCCCAGCCCGAGACGAGCGCGGGCGAGCCGTCGGTGGAGCCGTCGTCCACGTAGACGATCTCGTGCGGGATCTCCGCGAGCGCGGCGCGCAGGCGCCGGTGCAGCTCTCCCAGCCCGGCCTCCTCGTCGAGGACGGGGATGACGATGGAGACGGCAGGCGCCGCGTGCGGGTCGGCCGGAGCGTCCAAGGAGCGGGATCGTATGCTCTCGCGGCCGTGTCGGCGACCGCGATCCGCGCCCCGCGGGGCCTCCGCTCCGGCTTGGGACTCGCCGCGGCGCTGCGGGCCCGCCCCAACCGGGCGGCCGCGCTGGCCTACGCGCTGCTCGCGATCCTGCTCGTGGCGCCCGGCCTCGTGCCGGGGCGCACGCTGTCGGCCTCGGACTACCTGTACTCGGCGGCGCCCTGGCAGGCCGAGCGGCCGGACGGGGTGAGCGACCTCGGCTCCAACTACGAGCTGGCCGACTCCGTCGTGCAGTTCCAGCCGTTCCTGCGCTACGCGCGGGAGCGGCTGCCCGAGGTGCCGCTGTGGAACCCGCACCTGGCAGGCGGGCGGCCGTTCGTGGCCAACGCGCAGTCGGCGCTGTTCTCGCCGCTGACGTGGCCGAGCCTGCTGCTGCCGTTCTGGTGGTCGCTGGCCGTGGCGGCGGCGTTGAAGCTGTTCTGCTGCGCGTTCGGCACGTGGCTGCTGGCGCGGGCGCTCGGCATGGGCGCCGCCGGCGCCGTCATGGCGGGCCTGTGCACGGCCTTCGGCTTGTGGTTCGTGACGTGGCTGTCGTGGCCGCTGGCCTCCGTCTGGGCGTTCCTGCCGTGGCTGTTGTGGCTCACCGACCGCGTGGTGCGGAGGCCCGGCGCGGCCTCGGTGGCGGCGCTCGCCGCCGTGATCGCGCTGCAGTTCTTCGGCGGGCACCCGGAGTCCAGCTTCCACGTGCTGGCCGCCGGCGCCCTGTTCGCGCTGCTGCCGCTCTCGCGCGCCGGCCGTGCCGCCGCACCCCGGGCCGTCGGCCGGCTGGCGGCGGGGCTGGGCGCCGGGCTGCTGCTGGCGGCGGTCGCGATCCTGCCGTTCCTGGAGCTGCTCGCCAGCTCGGCGGACCTCGGCGCGCGCGAGGGGCGCGAGCCCGTCAAGGTCGCGTTCAAGTACGTTCTCGGCCTGGCCATGCCCGAGTACTGGGGCCGGCCGACGCAGGTCGTCACCGAGCCGTTCCTCAACCCCCGCGCTTGGTACGTCGGCGTCCTGCCGCTGCTGCTGGCGCCCCTGGCGCTGCTGCGCCCGACCCGCGAGCGCGTCGCCGTGGCGGCGGCCGCCGGGGTGTCGCTGGCCGTGGCCACCGGCGTGCAGCCGTTCTTCGCGCTCGTGCACGCACTGCCGGGCTTCGGGCAGTCGCACAACACGCGGCTGGGGGTGTTCGTAGCGCTCGGGCTCGCCCTGCTCGCCGGCTGGGGGCTCGACGACCTGGTGCGCCGCCGCGTGCGCGTGCGCGCCGCCTGGCTGGCGGTGGCGATCCTCGTGCCCGCCGTCGCCGTGCTGCTGCGCGCCCCGCTCGGCGGCGCCGACGCCGGCGCCGCCATGCGCAGCGCCTGGGCGCTCGCGGACCCGCCGCCGCTGCCCGGCGCGCTCGCCACGCTGCCGCTCACGGCACTGCTGGTGTGGCTGCCGCTGGCCGCCGCGGCGGCGGCGCTGGTCTGGCTGCGCTCCCACCGCCGGCTGGCCGCCGGCACCTTCGCCGTGCTCGCGCTCGCGCTCACCGCCGCCGACCTCGTCCGCTTCGGCATGGGCCAGAACCCGGCGATCGCCGTCGAGCGCGCCGAGCCGCCGGCGACGGGGGCGATCCGCCACCTCCAGGCGCGCGCGCCGGCGCGCTTCGCCGCCGTGGGGACGAGCAGCGTGGTGCCGCCCGTGCCGCCCGACACCGCGATGGCCTACGGCATCGCGGACGCCCGCTCCTACGACTACCCGGTCGAGCGCCGCTATGCCGAGCTGTGGACGAGCGAGGTGGCGGCGCGCGACCCGCTCGGCTTCACGCCGGCCGGCGCGACGGCGACGGCCGGCCCGCGCGCGCTGCGCGCGCTCGGCCTGCTCGGCGTGGCCGACGTCCTGCAGCCGCCGGGCGAGCCGCCGCTGCGGGCGCCGGCGCTGAAGCTCGCCTACGACGGTCCCGACGCGCGCGTGTACGCGAACGCCGAAGCGGTGCCGCGCGCCTTCCTGGTCGGCCGCCAGCGGGTCGTGGACGGCGAGGCCGCGGCGCTCGCGGCGGTGACCGAGCCGGGCTTCGACCCGCGCGCCGAGGCCGTGGTGGAGCGCCCGGTGGAGGGGCTGGGGAGCTCGCCCGCGGCAGGCAGCGGAGCGGCCACGCTCACCGAGGTCGCGCCGGAGCGGATGCGCGTCTCGGTCGAGGCGCCCGCGCCCCGGCTGCTGGTGACCTCCGACGTCTTCCTGCCCGGGTGGCGAGCGCGCGTCGACGGGCGCGACGTGCCGCTGGAGCGCGTGGACTACCTGCTGCGCGGCGTGGCGGTCCCCGCGGGCAGCCACCGGGTCGAGCTCACCTACCGCCCGTGGAGCTGGACGGCCGGCTGGATCGTCAGCCTGCTCACCGCCCTCGGGCTGCTCGCGGCGGTGCTCGCCGGCCGCCGGGGGCGCCGTTGAACGTGCGAGAGTCCGCGCGCATGCTCGAGCGCACCGCCAACCGCGTCCGCGCCGCCGCCGGCCCGGCGGTGCTCGGCGGGGCCTTCAAGCGCTTCGTGTCGGCCTCCGACCGCTCGCGCGGGGTCTACCCGGCGCTGGGGGAGCTGGCGGCGCGCTGGCGGGAGACCTCGCCGCCCCGGGGCCTGACCGCCCACGAGCTGCGGGTGTTCTCCCAGAACGGCGAGGACGGCGTGCTGGCGGAGGTCTTCCGGCGCATCGGCATCGGCGGCGGAGGGTTCGTGGAGTTCGGCGCCTCCGACGGCGCCGAGGGCAACGCCGCCTTCCTCGCCCAGGTGCTCGGCTGGCCGGGCACGCTGCTCGAGGCCGACGAGGCCGCGTTCGCCGCGCTGGAGCGTCGCTACGCGGGCAGCCCGGCCGTGAGGACCGTGCGGGCGGCGGTGGAGCCGGGCACCGTGGAGGCGCTGTTCGACCGCGCGGGCGTCCCGGAGGAGCCCGACCTGCTCTCGATCGACGTCGACGGGGCCGACTACTGGATCTGGGAGGCGATCGTGGGCCACCGGCCGCGCGTCGTCGTGGTGGAGTACAACGGCGACCTCGACCCGCGCGAGCCGCGGGTGCTGCCCTACGCCAAGGGCCGCCGCTGGGACCACACGAGCGGCTACGGCGCCTCGCTGGCCGCGCTGGAGGCGCTGGGCGCGCAGAAGGGCTACCGGCTGGTGCACAGCGAGCTGGCGGGAGTCAACGCCTTCTTCGTGCGCGAGGACCTCGCCGGGCCGCTGCCGGCGGGGGACGACGTGCCGCGGCGCACCGCCAGCCACTCGCTGCTCGGCCACGGGCATCCGCCGCCGCGCCGGGCGCCGGCGTGGCACGCGCCCCGCCCTGACGGTACGCCGGCGCGCCGCGACCCGCGGTGAGGGACCGCCGGTTCCCGGCGCTCGACTCGCTGCGCGCGATCGCGGCGCTGTCGATCCTCGCCTACCACGCGGTCGGCTTCTACGCGCGCGGCGCCGGCGAGGAGACGCTGATCGGCCCCTACGTGGCCCGGCTCGACGTGGGCGTGACGCTGTTCTTCCTGCTCTCCGGCTTCCTCCTCTACCGCCCGTTCGTGCAGGCCCGGCGCGACGGGCTGCCGCAGCCCCGGCTGCTGCCGTACGCCTGGCGGCGCGCGCTGCGGATCGTCCCCGCGTACTGGGTGGCGCTCACGCTCGCCGCGGTCGTGCTCTCGCTGCCCGGCGTGCTCACCCCGAGCGGGATCGTCACCTTCTACGGCTTCCTGCAGGTCTACGACGGCGACACGGCGCTCAAGGGCCTCGGGCAGTGCTGGACGCTGTGCGTCGAGGTGGCCTTCTACGCCCTGCTGCCGCTGTGGGCCTGGCTCGTGCGCCGGCTCGCGCCGGGCCGCTCGCTGCGCGCCGAGCTCGCCGCGCTCGTGCTCCTCGCCGCCGTGGGCATCGCCTACAAGGCGGTCGTGCTCGGCGCCTTCGGCTCGGTCACCGTGAGCTTCGAGCCCACGCTGCTCGTGCTGCCCGCGTTTCTCGACCACTTCGCGCTGGGCATGGCGATCGCGGTGCTCGAGGTCGGCTGGGAGGAGCGAGGGGCCGCTCCGGCGCTCGTGACGCGCCGCCCGGCGCTGTGGTGGGCCGCCGCCGCCGCCGTGTTCGTCGGCGTGGCGGCGGTGTCCGGCATCGACGCCACGCCGGCGGAGTCGACTTCGGGCGAGTACGCCGTGCGCCATGCCGCCAATGCCGCCGTCGCGCTCGGGCTCCTGCTACCGGCCGTCGTCGGCACGGGCATCATCGGCGCCTTCCTGGTCTGGACGCCGCTGCGCTGGCTCGGGATCGTCTCCTACGGCATCTTCCTCTACCACCTGCCGTTCCTGCAGCTGCTCTCCGACCAGGGCCTGAGCCGCTGGGAGGCGCACGTCCACCCGTACCTCCTGTGGGCGGGAGCGGGGCTGGCGGGGGCCGTCGCCCTCGCGACGCTGAGCTGGTTCGCGATCGAGCGCCCGGCGCTGCGGCTCAAGCCGCCGGCCGGGCCGCATCCGAGGGCTCGGCCGCGGCCAGCAGCCGCGCCGCCAGGGCCAGCGCCACGAGCGTGAGGGCGGGCAGCTCCCAGTCCCAGTCCAGTCCCGCGTGCAGCGCGAAGGCGGCCAGCGCGGCGATCGGCGTGGCGGCGGCCGCGCCGGCCCGGACGGCCGCGGCGGCCACGGCGCCGAGCAGCAGCGCGAGGCAGGCGAGCCCCGCCAGGCCGAGCTCCGCCGCCGTCTCGAGGTACAGCGAGTGCGCGTCGCGCACCGACTCGCGGAACGGCCGCTCGCGCAGCCACACCACGCGGAAGGCACCCGAACCCTCGCCGGCCGCCGGATGCTCCGCGAAGGCGCGCACGGCCACGCGCCAGTACTCGTAGCGGTTGCTCTGCACGGAGGCGAGCCGTGACGCCGCGGCCTCCGGCGCGTCGCGCCCGCCGCGGCGCTCGGCCTGGGCGACCGCTCCGACGGTGCCGGCGAGGGCGAGCGCGAGCACGACCAGCGCGGCGGGGCGCAGGCCGGGCCTCGGCCGGGCATCGCCGTCCGGCGCCAGCCATCCAACGACGGCCGAGAGCGCGGCGAGGAGGGCGAGCATGGCGAGGCCGTGGCCCGTGCTCGGACCGCCCGCCTCCGTCACACCCGGCAGCGCGACCGTGGCCGCGGCCGCCGTCGCGCCGGCCGCCGCCATCAGCAGCGCCGCGCGCAGCTGCGCGGCGGTCGGCCGCAGCGCCACGAGCACCCCCAGCCCCACCGCCAGTGCTCCGAGCGCGCCGCGCGAGAACGTCAGGTAGATCGCCAGCGCGAGTAGCGGTCCCGACGCGGCGGCGGCGGCGCGCAGCCCACGCGGCCGCCCGTCGTCGCCGGCCAGGCCCGCGGCGAGGACCAGGCCGAGGGCCGCGAAGGCTCCCGTCCCGTTCCAGTAGGTGAGCGGGTAGGCGAGGCGGTTCCCGGCGCTCAGGACCGGCTCCAGCTCGACCAGCCCGGGCAGCAGCCGCTCCGAGAGCCCGTAGAGCGTCGCGCCGGCGATCCCGAGCAGGAGCAGCGGCTCCGTCAGCCGCGCCGCGGCCGGTGCGCGCAGGGCGGCGACTCCCGCGGCCAGCGCCGGCAGGTACACCAGCAGGCGCTGCAGGTCGTCCGCGGCGGGGCCGGCCAGCGGCGCCCACAGCAGGGAGAGTCCCGTGAGCGCGGTCAGGGCCGCCAGCCCGGCGAGCGCGGCGCGCCCGGGGCCGGAGCGCGGCAGCGGCCGCGGCAGCACGGCGGCGGCCACCGCCAGCGCCAGCCACGCCAGCACGCCCGCCCGCAGCCGGGCCGTGTCGAAGTACCCGGCCGAGAAGCAGGCGAGCACGCCCGGGCCGAGGAGCAGCGGGACGGCGATGGCGACGGACCGCGAGCGCATCGGCGGCGGAGCCTATGTGCCGCCGGTGACCGTCGACTTCGTCCGCCTCACGCCGACGAGGTCGACACTCGGGCGCCGTATGCTCCCGGCGGCGTGCGCAGGCCCCGTCAGGAACACGCCGACCGCACGTCCCGCCCGGACCGGCTGGTGGTGCTCGGCCTCGCGGCGCTGGCCTTCGCCGTCGCCCTGATCCAGCGGCCGGGGCAGGCGTCGTCGGACACCAAGATCGGCCTCCACGTCGACCCGGTCGGCTTCCTCGGCGACGTGGCCTCCGCCTGGTCGCCGACCGAGGACCTCGGGCACGTCCAGGGCGGCCAGTACGGCGGCTACCTGTTCCCGATGGGCCCGTTCTTCGCACTCGGCCGCCTGGCCGGGCTCGAGCCGTGGCTGGTGCAGCGGCTGTGGCTCGGCACCGTGCTCGCGCTCGCCGCCTGGGGCATCGTCCGGCTGCTCGACGCGCTGCTGGGCCGCCCGCGCGGCGCCGCCCACCTGGTGGCGGGGCTGCTGTTCCTGCTCAACCCGTACGTGGCGGTCTTCACCGCGCGCACGTCGGTCACGCTGCTCGGCTACGCCGCCCTGCCGTGGCTGCTGCTGTGCGTGCACCGTGGGCTGCGCGCGCCTCGCTCGTGGTGGTGGCCGGCCGCGTTCGCGCTGGTGGTGGCCTGCACCGGCGGCGGCGTCAACGCGGCGGTGACCGCGTGGGTGCTGCTCGGCCCGCTGCTGTTGGCCGGCTACGAGCGCCTGGCCGGCGGGGTGGACCGGCGCGCGCTGGGGGCCTTCGCCTGGCGGACGGCGCTGGCCACGGCGCTCGGAGCGCTCTGGTGGGTCGTGCCGACGCTCGTCCAGGCGCGCCACGGTGTGGACTTCCTGCGCTTCACCGAGCAGCCGGGCACGATCTGGTCGACGACGAGCGTGTCGGAGTCGCTGCGGCTGATGGGGTACTGGATCTCCTACCTCGGCGTGGGCTACGGCGGGCGGCTGCGGCCGCTGTTCGGCGACGGCGGCGTGCTGCTGTTCTCCTGGCCGGTGGTCGTCGCCGGCCTGCTCGTGCCGGCGCTGGTGCTCACGGGCTTCCTGGTCGCGCGCCGCTGGCGCTACGCGCCGTTCTTCCTGGCACTCGCACTGGTCGGCCTGCTGCTCATGGCGGCAGGCTTCCCGGAGGGGACGCCGCTGCGGCGGGCGCTGAACTTCACCTACAACCACGTCGCGCCGCTGCAGTTCCTGCGCACCACCTACAAGGCGGGGCCGCTGGCGGCGCTCGGGCTGGCGTGCCTCGGCGGGGTGGCCGCCGCGCGGGCGCTGCCGTGGCTGCGGGCGCGGGCGCGCTGGGCGCCGGCCGCGGGCGCCGCGGCCGTCGTCGCGCTGGCCGCCGTCGCGTGCTGGCCGCTGGTCCGGGGGCAGGCGCTGGACTCCCAGCTCGCGTGGGAGGAGATCCCGCCGGAGTGGAGCGCGGCGGCCGCCCACGTGGACCGCGCCGCCGGCCGCGACGGGCGCGCGGTGGTGCTGCCCGGCCAGCTCTACGCGTACTACGACTGGGGCGGGACGGTCGACGCCGTGCTGCCCGCGCTGGCCGAGCGCCCGGTCGCCGTGTGCTACGCGGTGCCCTACGCCGACCTGCGCGCGGTCGACCTGCTGTGGACGGTCGACGGGCTCGTGCAGCAGCGGCGGGCGCTGCCCGGGCAGCTCGCGCCGCTGCTCGACCTGCTCGGCGCGCGCACGGTGGTCAGCGGCGCCGACGACGACCGCGCGCGCAGCGGCGCGGTGGGTGCGGCCGACGCGGCGGACGTGCTCGACCAGCTCGGACGTCCGGACCATGCCTGGGGGCCCGTGCGTCCCGAGCCGCGCGCGGCGGGCACGCTCGGGGCGCCTCGGGCGCTGCCACGCGTGCGGGCGTGGGACCGTGGCCGCGCGCGGCCGCTGGTGCGCGTCGAGCCGGAGCGCGGGGCCACGGTCCTCGACGGCTCGGCGGACGGGATCGCCGGCCTGGCCGCGCTCGGCGCGCTGCCTGCGCGGGCGCGGATCGCCTACGCGGGCGACCTCGCGCCCGCCGAGCTGCAGCGGGCGGCGGCCGGGGGAGAGGTCGTGATCTCCGACTCCAACCGCCGCCGCGTGCTCTCCGCGGCGCGGATGGCCCAGAACCACGGCGCCACGCTGCCGGCCGACGATCCGTTCTCGCCCGACGCGGCGGTCGTGGACCTGTTCCCGTCGCGCGGCGGCGGCGCCCAGACGGTCGCCCGCTACGACGGCGTGCGCCACCTGCGCTCGCCGTTCTCGCCCGCGTACTCGCAGTTCCCGGAGCGGCGCCCGTTCGCCGCCTTCGACGGCGACCCGGCGACGCACTGGCAGGCCGACCGCGCGCTGGAGCCGGCCCGCCACTGGCTCGAAGCGGGCTTCGAGGCGCCGCGCGACGTGCCGTTCGTCGACGTGCTGCCGTACTCGGACCGCCGGGCCCGGGTGACCGCGCTGGAGATCGCCGGCCGCCGCTTCCCCGTGCGGCCGGGCTGGAACCGGTTGGAGCTGGGCCTGCGGGGCGTGCGCGCCCTGCGCGTGCGGATCGCGAGCGTCGTCGCGCCCGAGGGCGTGCCGGACGGCCCGGGCGGCCTGCGCGAGCTGCGCGTCCCCGGGCTGCGGGTGCGCGAGGCGCTGCGCCCGCCCGTGCTCGCCGAGCGCGCCCTCGCGGGCCGTGACCTCGCCACGACCGGCCTGTCGTACCTGTTCGAGCGCACCACGGGCGACGACCCGTTCCGCCGCGACCCCCGCCGGGGCACCGCGGGAGCGACCCTGGTCCGCGACCGCCTCGACGGCGAGCGCGGCCTGGAGCGCGAGCTGAGCCCGCCGGCGGCGCGCGCGTGGCGGGCCGACGGCTGGGGCACCGTGGCCGCGAACGCGCCCGACTCGGCCATCGACGCCCTCGCGCGCGCCGCCGAGCGTCGACTTCGTCCGGCTCACGACGACGAAGTCGACGCTCGAGGCTCGGCGAGCGCGTTCGGACTCGACTCGTCGGGGCGCTTTGAGGGGCGGCCCGGCTTCCGGGCCTCGAGCGCGTTCGACGGGACGGCGCGGGCGTGGCTCGGCTCGTGGCTCGACGGCCGCAGCGCGTGGCTCCAGTGGACGGCGCCGCGCGCGGTCGCGGTGCGGCGGCTGCGGCTGGCGCCGCCGCGCGAGCGGGTCCGGCGGCCCACGCTCGTGCGGCTGGCGTGGGGCGGCGCTCCCGCGGCCGGCGCCTCGCCCGCGTCCGGCGGCGCGCCCGCGTCCGGCGTCTCGCCGCCCCTGCGCGTCGCGCCGGACGGCACCGTGGCGTTGCCGCGGCCGGCTCGCGGGCGGGTCTTCCGCCTCGAGATCCTGCGGGCCGCGTTCCCGGCGGGTGCCTCCGGCGCCGTCCGGCAGCGGCGCGCGGTCGGGGTCGGGGAGCTGACCGGCGACGGCGTCCCGCGGGTGCGGGTGGCCCGCTCGGGGCGCCTCGCCGGGCGCTGCGGCGACCTGCGCGGCCGGCTCGGCGGCGGCTCCGTGCGGCTGCGGGCCGACGCGACGGTCGCGGACCTCGACGCCGGGAGGCCGCTGCGGTTCCGCGCCTGCGGGCCGGCCGCCGCGCTGCCGGCCGGGCCCGCGCGGCTGTCGATGCCGCCGGGCACCTTCGCGCCCTACCTGCTGCGGCTGCGCTCGCCCGCGCCCGACCCGCCCGCCGTCGCCGCGGTCGTGCCGGGCCGCGTCGTCGATCCCGGCGAGCCGGGCCGCAACGCCTGGAAGGACGTGCGGCTCGAGCTGCGCGAACCCGCGTGGCTGGTACTGGCGCAGTCCTACAGCGACGCCTGGCGCGCGAGCTGCGACGGCCGCGACCTCGGCGCCCCGCGGCCCGTCGACGCCTTCGCGATGGGCTGGCGCGTCCCCGCGGGCTGCCGGTTCGCGGAGATGGCGTTCGCGCCCGACCGCCTCGTCCGCGCCGGCTACCTCGTCTCCGCGCCGGTGCTGCTCGCCCTGGCGCTCCTGCTGCTCCTCCGCCGCGCCCCGCGGCCGCGGCTCCCGCCGGCCGGCGCGCTTCCTCATGGCGACGTCCCGGACGTGCGGCCCCATCGCCTGCCCGC
>Ga0183260_10002032_pt1 | contig 16833 bp, 14 predicted proteins | sample AntDrymUQ4972206_2_FD_129768 | JGI IMG/M metagenome (GOLD analysis project Ga0183260, IMG submission 129768) | Polar desert sand microbial communities from Dry Valleys, Antarctica - metaG UQ497 (22.06) (version 2) (version 2) | ecosystem: Environmental > Terrestrial > Soil > Desert | place...
CGCCGACGCGGCGACCCTGGCGACCAGCGCGGACTAGGCGACCGCCGCGGGAGCCCGTGGTGAGGGCGGGACCTCGGCGTGGAAGCCCGCCGGCAGCTTGCCCTGCGCGGCGAGACGACGGATCACGAAGCCGTAGTAGTCATCGACCTTGGCGGTGACCCGCTCCCAGCTGAACTCCTGCGCCCGCTCCAGGCCGGCGCGTGCCATGGCCTCGCGTTGCTCGTCGTCGGACAGGAGCTGGGCGAGCGCGGCCGCAAGCGCCTTGGGATTGCCGGGCGGAACGAGGAGCCCCTCGCGGCCGCGCCGGACCACGCCCTTGTAGCCGTGGATGTCGCTGGCGACGATGGCCGTGCCGGCGGCCATCGCCTCCAACAGGACGATCCCGAACGATTCGCGCCCGGTGGCGGGGGAGCAGTAGACGTCCGCGGTCTTGAACAGGGCGTCACGCTCGTCGTCCGAGACGCGGCCCAGGAACTCGACGCCGCCCATCTTGCGGGTCATCAGGTAGCGCCGCGCCTCCTTCTCCTGCGGCCCACCACCCGCCACCAGCAGCCGGCAGTCGCGGCCGGTCTGGCGCAGGACCCGGTACGCCTTCAGGAGGTCGAGCAGGCCCTTGCGGGACTCGAACCGGCCCACGAACAGGATGTTCTTCGTGCCGTCCTGCCAGCGGGAGATCGGGACCGCGCGGGCGAACCGGCCGACGTCGACGCCGTTGGGGATGACCTTGTAGTCGCCCGGGAAGAAGCGTTCCACGAAATGGCGCGCCACCGCGGAGACCGCGATCCGGCCATGGACCCGCCCGATGGAGGGACGCATGAGCCGGGAGCCGATCTGGTACGCGGGCGAGAAGCCGCCAAACGCGTGGAAGGTCGCCACGTTGACGCTGTTCGAGAGCCCCAGGACGACGAGCGACAGGAAGGGCACGAACGGCTCGTGGAAATGGAGCACGTCGAACTGCTCGCGATCCAGGACGTCGTGCACCTGGGACAGGAACCGCGGCGAGACGGTGATGGTCCCGACGGAGCCGTTGGCCGGCATGGAGAAGCCCCGCCCGATGCGGATGACGTCGCCCTCCGAGGCGCGCTGCAAGCCGTGGCTGCTGGAGATGATGCGCACGTCGTGGCCGCGTAGCCGGAGGTTCTCGTACAGGTAGCGGACGTGCTGGTTGACGCCACCGGGGAGCGGGTAGATGTACGGGGTGACGAGCCCGATCTTCACGCGCGGGGCCGCTCCGCCCGGCGTGCGCTCAGCAGCTCCGTGCCGTTGACCGGCAGCTCCGCAAGGTCGCGCGGGTAACCGAGGTCGCGTCGCGTCCCGTCGCGGCGCAGGCGGCCGCCGAGGCTGGCTCGCGCGTCGCGCGAGTACTTGCGCAGCTGGGCGCCGAACGTCTGCACCTGCGACCCGGCCGGGTGGAACGTCCCGTGGTGGTTCGTCGTCCGCGCCGCGATCGCCTCGCGCAGGGCCGCGCCGTCCCGCCCGGGGAAGGTCGTGTAGGCGATCCCGATCGCATCGAGCGAGTGGGCGTCGGAGTTGCCCACGCGAGCGAGACCATGCTCGTCGGCGAAGCGGACCACGCGACGATGCCACGGCCGCCCGAGCGTCGTCGGGTTGAACGCCTCGAGGGCATCTGGCCGGAAGCGCGGCTCGGCGCCGAGGAGCCCGCGCAGCACGAACCCCTGGGCGCACAACGGATAGGGGACCAGAGGATGCGCCGGGATCGCGAGCCCGCCCTGCTCGTGTACCTCGGCGATGGTGGTGCCCATCGTCCGGAAGGGCTTGACCGGGGTCTCTATCCAGAGCGCCAGCAGGTGGCCGCCGAGCGTGGTGACCTCCTCGCCGACGACGACCTCGAACGACAGTCCGCGGTCGCGGGCGATGGCCCGGGCCGCGAGGGCCGCGTCGACCCGCTCGTGGTCGGTGATGGCGATGACGTCGAGCTCGGTGTTCCGCTCCACGTGGTCCAGGATCTCCACGACGCCCGCCGTCCCATCGGAGGCGAGCGTGTGGATGTGCAGGTCGGCGCGCCCGAGGAGGTCGGTCATCGCGCGCGCTCCAGGTCCGGCCAGATCGGGTGGAAGACGGCGAGCCACTGCTCCGGCGCCGCCGCGATGTGCCGCTCGAACGCCCTTGCCTCCGCCTCCAGGTAGCGCGTGACGCGTTCGCGCCGGCTGCCCTCGGCCGGGAAGGGCACCGCCTCGGCACGGCCGTGATACACGCCGGACGCGTCGCGCCAGACCCCGAACACGTGCGGCGTCACGCCCGTCTCCATGGCCAGGAGCGCCGGCCCGGCGGCGAGCGGCGCAGGAGCGCCGAACAGCTCCACCTGGATGCCCCCGCCCGTGATGTCCCGGTCGCCCAGAAGGCCGACGGCCTGGCCGTTTCGGAGCGCGTCGGTGAGCACGCGCTTCGCCCCGGACAGCTCCACCAGCTCGAGGCCCAGCCGGCGCCGCGTGCGGACGAGGTAGTCCTGCAGCTCCGGATCGTCGATCGTCTCCGAGGGCACGACCGTGGGACGCCCCGTCCGCGCCGCCGCGTACACGGCCGCCAGCTCGAACCAGCTGAGGTGGAGCGAGACGAACAGGGCACCCCTGGGGTCGTGGAGGGCGGCGTCGACGGCCGCCTCGTCCTCGATGTCGAACCAGCGCTCCAGGTAGGCCGCGTCCACGATGGGCGCCCGCGCGAGCTGGACGTAATACCGCGCGGAGAAGCGGAAGGCGTCCCGGACGAGCCGATTGAGCGCGCGGCCGTCCCGAGCGGCGAGGCGAGCCGCAGCCGTGCCCATGTCGTGGTCCGCGAGCCACCGGCAGACCCGCGTCAGGTTCCTCCGGGCGCGCACGCGGCGCTCGGGTGCGAGGCGGTACCAGACACGCCCCGCGAGGTCCGCAAGGGCGAGGAGCGGGGGCTCCGGCAACCGGCACGCGAGCCACGAAGCGGCGCCGACGAGCCGGGCCCGGAGCCGTCCCGCGAGGGTGTGGGCCGGCCGCCCCTCGCTCATCCGCCGGCCGGGACCAGGGTCCCCGCCGCACGCTGCGCGAGCGCGGCCTGCTCCTCCACGGTCGACGGCCACAGCGGCTTGAAGCTGTACCACTGCTCTGGCGCGGCCGCGATGGTGGCCGCAAGCGCGTCGGCGATGGCCTGGGTGGCGCGCTGGAGCTCGGCCGGTTCCGCCGACGCCACCCAGATCGGGTCGCTGTGGGTGACATGGAAGGACTGCCGGTCGTCTGAGCGCCGGGTCGCCATGTGCACGATCGGTGCCCCGGTCTTCGCCGCCAGCGCGGCCGGGCCGGCCGGCAGGGTGGTCCAGGAGCCGAACAACCGGACCGGGATGCCGTCCGATCGGTAGCCCCAGTCGATGACGAGGGCGAGGATCTCGTTCCGGCGAAGGACCCCGTACATGTCCCGGAGATTGCGCCACGGGATGAGGTTGACGCCCCACGCTCTGCGCTGCCGACGGAGCAGCTCGAAGAGCTCGGGAAAGCTCGTGTCGTCGGCGAGCGCCGCCACCGGCCAGCCATGCCGCGCGACGCCCCGCGCGACAGCCTCGAGGTTGCCGATGTGCGCGCTGGTGAGGATCAGGCCCTTCCCGCTCTTCTTCCAGGACGTCTCGAGGGCAAGCAGCGACGAGGTATCCACGAGGGCGGAGGCCTGGGCGTCGGTCAGTCGCGGAAGGCGCATGAGCTCGACCACGTAGCGCGCGTAGGAGCGGTATGCAGCGAACGCCTTCCGCCGCACCTCCAGGCTCGTGGGCGAGCGCCCGAGGATGTGGGCGAAGTTCTCGTGGACGTAGCGGCGCTTCTTCGGCCACAGGACGAACGAGGCCTGGAGCATGAAGCTCACGATCCCGCGGGCGACCGGGATCGGCAGTCGGCTCATCAGCCACGTACCCGCCCGGTAGGCGACGATGGCCGCCTTCTCGACGGGCCGTGGACCGCGACCGCGCGTGCCCCGCTTGTGCGGCGCGACGAGATCCTTCCGCGGCTTGGTCGCGGCCGGGCTCACGCGCCGGCCGCCGCCTTGGTGCCTGGGCCCTTTGAAGCGGCCTGTGCCGCGCCCGATGGCCGGCCCGCGAGCTTCCGGAGCGTCCGCTTCACCGGCGCCTCGGTTCCCAAGAGCGTCTCGTTGTCGTCGCCCTTGATGAAGGCCTCCACGCGGTTGAACGCGATGTCGTCGTGGATCTGGTGCGGCGGGCTCTTCATGAAGTAGGAGGACGGCGCAACGAGCGTGCCCTTCAGTCCACGATCCAGCCCCAGCTTGAGGCAGCGGATGGCATCGGTGATGACGCCCGCGCTGTTGGGGCTGTCCCAGACCTCCAGCTTCAGCTCGGCGTTGAGGGGCACGTCACCGAACGTCGTGCCCTCCATCCGGATGTAGCACCACTTGCGGTCCTGGAGCCACGGAACGTGGTCGCTCGGGCCGACGTGGACGTTGTCCGGGTCCATCTCGTAATCGAGCATGGACGTCACGGCGTTGGTCTTGCTGATCTTCTTGGACTCGAGGCGCTCGCGCTCGAGCATGTTCAGGAAGTCCGTGTTGCCGCCGAAGTTCAGCTGGTAGGTCCGATCGAGCCGGACGCCGCGATCCATGAACAGCCGGGTCAGGACCCGATGGCTGATCGTCGCGCCGACCTGGCTCTTGATGTCGTCACCGATCAGCGGCAGGCCTTCCTCGGCGAAGCGGCGCTGCCAGTACGGCTCGCGCCCGATGAACACGGGGATGGCGTTGACGAACGCCACGCCGGCCTTCAGGGCCTGCTCCACGTACCACTTCGTCGCCTGCTCGGAGCCGACGGGCAGGTACGAAACCATCACGTCGACTTCGCGCTCCCTGAGGATGCTCACGATGTCGGCCGTCGGCCCGGGGGCCTTCTCGATGATCTGGCTGAGGTACTTGCCGAGGCCGTCGTGGGTCATGCCGCGCTCGACCTTGACGCCCAGGTTCTGCACCTGCTGGAACACGTAGGTGTTGTTGGGCTTCGTGTAGATCGCCTCGGACAGGTCCTTGCCGACCTTGTTCTTGTCGATATCGAACGCGGCTACGAACTCGATGTCGTTGACGTGGTAGCCGCCGAGATCCACATGCATCAGGCCCGGGACGAAGTCGTCCTTCCTGGCGTTCTCGTAGTAGTACCGGCCCTGCACGAGGCTGCTCGCGCAGTTGCCCACGCCGACGATCGCGACGCGGATCTTGCCGTCGCCGCGGCGCTTGGCGCCCGCCCAGGTGTTGCCCGGAGTGGTCCCGTTCTTGCTGCTGCCGTTCTTGCCGTCGGTTGCCATGTCGTGTCTCTCGCTCCTGCTGCTCGTTGGCGGTTCGTTGGTCTCGTGGTTGATCGTTCGAATGCGCGGTTTCGGGCGGTTGTCGTTTGTCCTTCAGGCGATGCGCGTCGCCGGAATACGAACGGGCTGAGCGGCCCTCCGACGAGGGGACGGGGCGCTCCGGCTCAGCCCTCCCTCGACTGGGCGCGGACGTGGAGGATGCGCTGGATGGCGGTGATAGCCGCTAAGACGGTGATAACTCCCAGGGTGCCCGCCAAGACCTGTTCCCAGGTGCGGAGGCCATCACCGAAGCAGTCCGAAGCCACGCCATCGATGATCCTGATGCAGTCCGTGGGAGCTCCAAGGACGCCGATGGACACCAATCCGATCGCGAGGACCGCGATGCGGACCTCCCGTGGCGCCAGCCCGATGCTCGCGAGGCCCGAGCCGGAGGAGAACCCGAGGCTCTCGGCCTTGGCCCTCGTGTAGCTGACCATGAACGCCGCCGCCATCGCCGCGGCGGCGAGGACGGCGCCGACCTCGAAGCCCGCCGCGAGGCTGCCGGCGGCGATGCCGATGTAGACGATCGCCTCGCCGGCGCGGTCGAAGGTCGAGTCGAGGAACGCGCCGAGCTTGGTCGCTCGGCCGGTGGCGCGGGCGAGCGTGCCGTCGAAGAGGTCGAAGATGCCGAAGGCGAGCACGAGCACGCCGGCGGCGAGCCACCACTCGTTCGCGGCGGCGAAGGCCGCGACGCACGTGCCGAGGAAGCCGATGATCGTGAGGGCATTCGGTGTCAGGCCGAGGCGACCGAGGCCGCGCGCGATGGGGGTGGCGAGGTCGCGGACGCGCTGGCGCGCGGCGGGGGTGACGAGCGAGGCGCTGCTCGCACGGCTGGGCTCGGGCGTCACGACGCTGCCCTGATCCGTGCTCACGTCGCGGCCTGCTCGCGGCGCTCCAGGCCCAGGACGCGGCGCTCGTACTCGGCGAAGGCACGGAACGCTTCCGGCAGGAGGCGGGAGACGGTTTCGCGGCCTGCGCGTCGCGTCTGGATCAGGCCGGCGCTGCGCAGCCGGCCCAGGTGCCACGACACGAGCGGCTGGCTGAGCCCGATTCGCTCGATGAGGTCGGAGACCGTGGCCTCGCCCTCGGCCAGGCGCTGCACGATCCGCAGCCGGTTCACGTCGGCGAGGGCCTTGTGGACGATGCGCAGGGAGCGCAGCTCGTCCGGCTGGTCTACGACGGCCGCGATGGTCGAGCGGATATGCGCGGGGGACGGTGCCAAGGGGCTGTGCTCCGGGGTTGCCGGACCGTTTGCCACGGCCGACGGATCAACGCTGGTTTATATCAATATGCATTGATAAGCCGCGCGCTGTCAACCCCTCGGGCGGCTCCGGTCGCGACCGATGAGGCGCCCACCCAGCCAGATGCTGACGAGCGCCGGCACGGCCAGCCACGCGAGCATGCCCAGGAGCACGAGTCTCGCGACGTCGAGCGGCAGGCTCGGGTCCGCGCCGGGCGCCGTCCCGGGCCCGGCCAGGCTGGCCTCGAGCCGATCGAGCTGCTCGGAGAGCCCAAGGAGGTCCGCCGCGACGGCCTGGGTGTCGGTGATGTTCGTGGTCATCGCATTGGCGGTGGTGGTCAGGTCGCCCGAGAGCTCGCGTGCCTCCACGCCGACGGCCGCGAACTGGCTCGCGACGTCCGCGAACGGTTGCGCTCCGAAGATCGTGAACGACCCGAGCGAGGCCAGGCTGTCGAAGGACGTGGCAAGGCGCGTGGTGAGCTCAGCGGCGTTGCGCGCCGCCTGGCTGGTCTCGGTCAGGCTGGTGCTCGCATTCGAGGCGCTCGAGGCGGCCCCCGACAGGGCATCCGACGCCGGCCCGAGCATGGCCACGATCTCGGTGCGCTGGCGCTCCAATCCCATCACGGCGTCATCGACCGCCGTCAGCGAGCCGAGCACGAGCGCGCCGGCCGCGGCCACGAGGACCAGGCCCACGAGACCGAACACGAGCAACGCCCAGCCGGTCCGGCGCCGCCGCGATCGGCTCCAACCCAGCCAGTCGGTCTGTACCGCGGGGGTGTCGGCGGCCTTCGTCACTCGGGGCGGAGCTCCCGCCGGAGGAGGAACCAGCTCACGAGCAGCAGGAATCCCGCGATCCCGGCCAGGGCGAGGAGCTGCCACGTCTGCGTCAGGCTCCCGCCGAGCATGAGGTCCTGGAGGAGCGAGATCCCGTGCGTCACGGGTAGCGCGTAGGCGGCGACCTGCACGGCCGGCTGGAACTCCGAGATCCGGAGCACGAACCCACTGAAGAACATGGAGGCAAGCAGCGTCAACAGGGACAGCTGCACCGCCTGGCGCTCCGAGTCCGAGACCACGGAGATGAGCAGGCCCAGCCCGAGCGAGGCGACGAGCAGGAGTCCGACCACGAGGGCGATCAGGGCCACGGCGCCGAGCATCGGCACCCCGAGGAGGGCGACGAGGAGCCACAACGAGATCGCGGCGATGGCTCCGCCCAGCAGGCCGAACGCGATGACCTTGCCCATCACCACCTCGGTGGCGCGCATCGGCGAAGACCGGAACCGGTCCAGCGCACCGCTGCTGCGCTCCCGGACGATCGACAGGGCGATGAGGGTCACGGCCATATGCTGGAGCACCAGCGCAAGTGCTGCCGGCCCGTAGAACCCCACGATCGTCGGCTGGACCGGGGCGAGGTTGAGGAGGACCGGCTTCGTCGGCGAGGCGATGACGTCAGGCGGGACATCGGACAGGTCCCTGCCGCCGATCGTGATCGCGTACGCCTGGCCCTCCTCCGCACCGGCTCGGTAGATCTCGCGATTCACGACCGATGCCAGCGTCTCCGCCAGGAAGCCCGCGTAGTTGGCCTCGACGGGATCGGTCACGTTCGTGATCACCGTCACCTCGGCCTGCTCACCCACTTCGATGGAGGCCAGCGGATCCACCGGAGCGACGATGACGATATCCGCCTCGCCGGCGCGAAGCCGCGCTTCGGCCTGCGCTCTGTCGGGCACGACATCGATGATCTGCAGCCCGCGGACGGCCATGTCGCGGTACGTCTGCGCCTCCTGCGGAAGCTCGGAGGACGGCTGGATGACGACGATCGTCGCCAGGTCCTTCTTGATGCCCTGGTACCCGAAGCCGAAGGCGGCGAGGATCAGGAACGGGCCCAGGATCAGGCTCAGGACCGCACCGGGCCGGCGGAAGACCTCCACGATCTCCTTGCCGACGACGGCCAGCACGCGCACGACGAGCTTCGCCAGCCCCATCACGCGGCCTCCGTCTTCTCGCCACCGGCCTCGGCTTGAGCTGCCTGCGCCGCCTCGGGCTGTGTCCGGTCGCGCTCGACGAGGGCGGTGAAGACCTCCTCGAACGTCGGCCGGATCTCGCGGGCCGAGGCTACCTTGCCGCCCGCCGCCTCGATCGCCGCGATGGCGTCAGGGGTAGCCGTGCCGGCGTTGTCAACGACGAGGTGGAATGCGCGCGGACCTGTCTGGCGCACCCCAAGGACGCCGGCGCTGTCGGTCAGCACGGCGGCATCGAACATGTTCTCCATGGTCACCTCCACGACCTCGCCGCCGACGGCGGACCGGCGGACCTCGTCTGGCGTCCCCCACGCGATGAGCCGGCCGCCGGAGATCAGCGCCACGAGGTTGCATTCCTCCGCCTCGGTGACGTACTGAGTGGTCACGATCGAGGTCACGCCGCTCTCGCGGAGCCGGTGGATCTCGTCCCACACCGTGCGACGGAGGAGGGGGTCGATGCCCGCCGTCGGCTCGTCGAGGATGAGGAGGTCCGGCTGGTGCACGAGGGTCGCCGCGAGCTCCAGGCGGCGCTTCATCCCACCGGACAGCTGGCCCGCGCGGCGCTTCCGGACCGACCACAGGTCCACCAGCTCCAGCACCGCCCGCTTCCGCCGCCAGCGACGGAACAGGATGAGGCCGAACAGGCTCGCGGCGAAGTCGACGTTCTCGCCCACCGTGAGGTCCGGGTACAGGCTGAAAAGCTGGGGCATGTAGCCGATCCGCTCACGCGTGCGGCGGTGGAACGCGCTCGGCTTCTCGCCGAGCACCTCGACCTGCCCCTCCGTGGGCGCGAGCGAGCCGGTGATCATGCGGATCGTGGTGGTCTTGCCGGATCCCGATGGCCCGATCACGCCGACCACCGACCCGGTCGGGATCTCCAGGTCCATGTCCTTGACGGCGACGTTCCCGTTGAACCGTCGAGTGACGCCTGCCATGCGAACGGCGACCGCGGATTCGATGGCTGGACCCTCCCACCCTGCACTGGCTCCGGCAGCGCGCCGGATCGACTCTGCCCGTTGCCGCCCCAGCGTGGCCGCGCGGCGCTTGCAGGGAGCACCGTGGCGGTGCACCGAGCGGCGACGGCCGCGTTGCGGCCCCTACACTCGCCCGAATGGGACGCGGGCTCTCCATGCTCCTGCTCGCCGTCGTCGGGATCGGCGCCTTCCTGTCAGGCCTCGAGCTGATGATCACGGCGGTCGCCCTGCCGGCGATCGTCGTCGACCTCGCCGATTGGACGGAGCTCCGGACCGCGTCCTGGATCATCAACGGCTATCTGCTGGTGTCGATCGTGGTCATGCCGCTCGCCGGCCAGCTGGCTGACCGCCACGGGATCCGCCGCGTGTTCCTGGTCGCGCTCGTGATCTTCGTGGTGGGCTCCCTCCTCGCGGGCCGGGCGAGCAGCCTTGGCGAGCTCATCGCCGCACGGCTGGTGCAGGCGGTCGGGGGCGGCAGCCTCGTGCCCGTGGCCACGGCGGCCGCCTCGCACCTGTTCGGTGGCGCGGCCCGGCCCCGGGCGCTCGGGGCGATCGGGGCGCTCACATTCCTGGGCATGGCCGCGGGCCCCTTCGTGGGCGCGTGGGTGATGGAGACGATTCACCCGGCGGGCGCGCTCGACGCGCTGGGCATCCAGGGGCCGGTCCGGGAAGCCTTGGCCGCTCCGTGGCGCTACGTGTTCTACATCAACCTCCCGATCGGGATCGCGGTGTTCGCGATCGGCTGGGCGGCGATGGCGGGCTGGACGCTGCCGCAGCGCGATCGCCGGCTGGACCTGTCCGGCGCTGCGGCGGCCTCGATCGGCCTCACCGCGCTCCTGCTCGGCATCACCCTCGCGGGCAGCGACCGGATCGAGGGCACCGGGATGGAGCCCATGGCCGTCGCCCTGGCGCTCGCGGCATTCGCCGTGCTGACCCTCGCAGGCGCCGTCCGCGTCGGGCGGCGGAGCGCCCAGCCATTCGTGGATGCGAGCTGGTATCGGTCGCCGTCGTTCGCATCCGCCACGCTCATCTCGCTGCTCACCGGCTACGGCTTCGCCACGGCGATCATCGGCGGCGCGGTGTTCGTCGACCGCGCGCTGTACGGCGGCCCGGACCTCCAGCGCGTCGCGCTCGGATCGCTCGCGGCGGCGACGGCGGCCGGGGCCCTGGCTTCTGGCTTCGTGCTGCGCGCACTGGGCCTGCGCTTCACCACTCTGGTGGGCCTCGCGGCTTCGATCCTCGCCCTCATCGGGATGGCCTCTTGGACGCCCGCCACCTCGATCGATCAGGTCGCCGGATGGCTCGCGCTGTTCGGGGCGGGATTCGGGTTGACCGTCACGCCGCGCTCCGCCGCGGCGGTCGAGGCGCTCGGGCCGCAGTCGTTCGGCATCGCCTCGGCGACGGTGACGGTCGCACGGATGATCGGGATGGCCATCGGACTCGCCGCGCTGACCGCGTTCGGATCGACCGTCATCGACCGGTTGTGGGCCGCGATCCGGGCCACCCCGGATGCCTACAAGGCGTTCATCCCCGAATCACTGCGGAACCGCGCGTTCAACGACGGCCTGGTCGTGCAGGCGCTGGAGGAGTGGGCGAGTGGCGAGGCGGCACGGATCCTCGTCGGCGTGTTCCTGGTCGCGGCGGCCGTGATGGGGGCGGCGATGCTGCCCGCGCTCGCGCTGGAGCGACGAGGGGCAGGCGGCCGGGTGGGGGCTGGTCGCCCTTCCACCGAGGGATCCGCCGTGGGGCCGGCGACGCGCGCCGGTTAACGGCAGACGCGCGGACGCGGATTGGGGTGAGCGGATTCCGGGTCCGTGATCTCCGCAGCCAGGAAGTCGGCCACGACCTGGAGCTTGGGAACGGTTCCGTCCGGGCCTTCCGAGGTCTGCATCCACAGCCGCTCGGTCTTGGCGTCGATGGCGTCCTGGAGATCGAGCGTGTGGCGCCGGACCTCGGTGATCGTGTACAGGAACAGCCAGTCGTCGCTCGTGTAGACCTCCACCGTCATGCCCAGCATCCTGCGGCCGTCGTTGTTCTGCGACGCGGTCAGCAGCGGGAGGAACATGCCCTCCCGAGCATGGGCATAGATGTACGTCGCGCGCTGCTGCCCCGGCTGGCCGAGCAGCGGCTGGTACATCGCCACGTCGCACAGCGGGAAGATCCCGTACTCGGCCGTCTGGAGCATGATCGGGAGGTCGATGCCGAGCCGGCGGATGACGATCCGGGTGGCCACGCGGTCGGGGGGGAAGGTCGGCGTGGGGATGACGCCGGTGCTGGCGTCCGGGAGGTTGATCGTGCCGTTGAACGTGGGCAGCGGCTCGAAGCTGGACAGCGCCCGCGGGACAGGCGGCTCCTCGACGGCGGTCGTGAAGGTGGTGAGCCCATTCGCGAGCAGCCCCACGCCCAGTGCGGTGAGGAGGGCTGGGAGCAGGCGCGTGCGCAGCCGGCGGCCGATCGTGTCCACGGCCGGGAGCCTAACAGCAGAGCCCGGTGCATTCGGTCGATGGGCCCGGCCCGTCGCCGCGGGCAGCTCCGGCCATCTCGTGGCGGCGCTACCCGCCGATCGCGCGCGCCGCCTGGCCGACGACGTCGATGAACATTCCCGGAAGGACGCCCAGGACGATGGTCAGGACGCTTGCGACCACGAGCCCGGCCCACATGAGCCGGCCGTGGCGGAGCGGCTCCTGCTCCGAGTCCGGCTCGCGCATGAACATGTAGACGACGACGCGGAGGTAGTAGAAGGCGGCAATCGCGGCGTTCAGCATGGTGATGACGGCCAGCACGCCCAGCGCCGGCCAGCCCGCATCGCTCGCCTCGACGGCGGCGCTGATCACGAGGACCTTGGCGAAGAACCCAGCGGTCGGCGGGATGCCCGTCAGCGAGAGCAGGAACAGGGTCATCAGGATCGCCAGCCACGGCTCGCGGCGGCCGAGCCCCGCGAACGTGTCGAGACCCGACGTGACCCCCGCCCGCCGCTGGATGGCGGCCACGACCGCGAATGCGCCCAGGTTCATGACCGAGTAGGCCGCGCCGTAGTAGAGCAGGGCCTCGAGGCCCTCGATCCGGCCCGCCGCGAACGCCGCCAGCCCGACGAGCATGTAGCCGGTGTGCGCGATCGCCGAGTACGCGAGCATCCGCTTCACGTTCGTCTGCGTGACCGCGACAAGGTTGCCGAGGGTCATCGTCAGGACGGCGAGGATGATCACGACCGGCAGCCAGTCGGTCTGCAGCGGCCCGAGGGCCTCGACGAACAGCCGCAGGATCAGGGCGAACGCGCCGATCTTCGGGCCGACCGAGAGGTAGCCCGTGACCGGCGTCGGCGAACCCTGGTAGGCGTCCGGCGTCCAGTAATGGAACGGGACGGCGGCGATCTTGAAGGCCACGCCGGTGGTCATGAAGCCCAGCCCGAGCACGAGCGCCGGGGAGATGGCGCCCGAGCCCGCGACCACCGCCTCGAGTGCTTCGCGCACCCCGGCGATGCTCGTCGTGCCCGTCGCGCCCCAGGCGAAGGCCAGGCCGAACAGGAAGATCGCCGAGCTGAACGAGCCGAGGAGGAAGTACTTGATCGCGCCCTCGGTCGAGTAGCCGTCGGTCTTGTGGTAGCCCGCGAGCATGTACCCGGGCAGGACCATGAGCTCGAGGGCGATGAACAGGATGAGCAGGTCCGCCGAGGCGGCGATAAGCATTGCGCCCGTCATCGCGAACAAAAGCACGATGGAGAACTCGGCCAGCGGCAGCCCGCGCGTCTCCAGGTAGTCCGGCGCGAACACGATCGTGAACGCGACGATGGCGATGAACAGGAGGTCAAGGAAGGTCGTCAGGCCGTCCACGACGTAGGCGCCGCTGAAGGCGGTGACCCGCGCCGTCCCGTCGCCACCGGCGACCGCCCATCCGGTGGTGATGGTGAGCGCCGCCACGATGGCGAGCCCACCCAGGCTCGCCACGAGCACCGGAGCCTTGCGTCCCGGCGCGACGAGGTCGACGACCAGCACCGCAAGCGCCACGACGACCGCGGCGGCGAAGGGCCCGATGACGACGAGGTCGCTGGGGCTCATGAGGGCGTGTGCTCGACGGCCAGCGCGGTGGAGCCGTCGTCATCGCTCGGCCGGCGAGGTCGCCGCGTCAGCACGCGGGCAGCCACGATCGCAACGACGAGGCCGAGGCCGATCGCGACGAAGATCGGGTCGACGGCGATTGCCGTACCGGCGCGGGCTGATTCGAGCGCGACCTCGACCGGGCCCTCGATGAGCTCGAGCAGGATGCCCGGGAACAGGCCGAACACCAGGACCAGAACGCCGAGGGGCGCGAGCGTCAGCACCTCCGTGGCGGTCATGTCGGTGAGGTGGTGCTTCAGCCCGAGCAGGAACTGTGACGGCTCGCCGAGGACCACCCGCTGGAACATCCACAGGAGGTAGGCGGCGGCAAGGATCATGACGAACGTCGCGACCGCGGCGGCCCAGGGGTTCACGGCGAACGTGCCCACGAGGGCGAGGAACTCGCCCACGAACCCGGACAGGCCGGGCAGCCCGGCGGACGCGAACACGAAGAAGCCGAAGGTCACGGCGAACACGGGGGTGAGGGCCGCCAGTCCGCCCATCTTCGCGATCGTCCGGTCATGCGTCCGGTCATAGATCACGCCGACGAGAAGGAACAGGGCGCCCGTGATCAGGCCGTGGTTGATCATCTGGAGGATGGCGCCGTCCAGCGCCTGCTCCTGGAACACGAAGATCCCGAGCGTCACGAAGCCCATGTGGCTCACGGACGAGTAGGCGACTAGCTTCTTGAGGTCCGGCTGGACCATGGCCACGATGGCGCCGTAAATGATCGCGATCAGGCTGAGGACGATGATCAGCGGCGCATACGTGTGCGAGGCGTCCGGATAGAGCGACAGGTTGAACCGGATGAAGCCGTACGCACCGAGCTTGAGCAAAATCGCGGCCAGGATCACGGAGCCCGCGGTCGGCGCCTCTACGTGGGCATCGGGCAGCCAGGTGTGGAACGGGAACATCGGGACCTTGATCGCGAAGGCCAGGAAGAAGGCGGCGAAGGCAAGCAGCTGGAGGGCATCGCTGAAGCCGGCCGTGGCCGCGTACTCGCGGAGCATCTCGAAGTCGAACGCGCCGGCCCACTCGCCGCCGTGCCCGGCCTGGTACGCGAACGCGGTGGCGAGGATCGCCACGAGCATCAGCAGCGACCCGACCAGGGTGTAGAGAACGAACTTGATCGTGGCGTAGATCCGATTCTGGCCGCCCCAGATCCCGATGATCAGGTACATCGGGACGAGCACGACCTCCCAGAAGATGTAGAAGAGGAACGTGTCGAGGGCGAGGAACACGCCGATCATCCCGACCTCGAGGATGAGGAACGAGATCATGTATTCCTTGATCCGGACCTGTATCGGCGAGAAGCTCGCGAGGATGCTGATCCAGGTGAGTGTCGTGGTCAGGAGGACGAGCAGCAGCGACAGCCCGTCGATGCCGAGCTTGTACTCGATGCCAAAGGCCTCGATCCAGGACAGCTCCTCGACCATCTGGAAGCCGCTGACGTCGGCGTCGAACACCACCGCCAGCCAGAGCGAGACGACCCACGTGGCCAGCGCCGTGCCCAGCGCGAGGAGCCGCGCCCAGCGCACCGGCGCAAACCCGATCACGAGCGCGCCGGCGAGCGGCAGGAAGGTGACCAGCGACAGCATGGCGATGCCGTTCATCCCCTACCTCGCCAGGATCACGAAGTACGAGCCGGCCATCACGATCAGCCCGAGGGCGATGCCGAGGGCGTAGTTCTGCACGCGGCCCGTCTGGACCCGCGCCAGGCCGCCGCCGCTCCGGCGGGTCAGGGAGCCGATGCCGTTGACGACCCCGTCGACGACGTACTTGTCGAACCAGGCCATCCCAGCGGCGATCCGCCCTCCGACGACCACGAACAGCAGGTGGTTGATGTCATCGAACCACCACTTGTTGGCGGACGCGCGATACAGGAAGTGCGCGCGCTCGGTCAGGCGCTGGACCACTGCCGGCCGGGGACGGGCTCGCAGCCGTCCCAGCTCCACCCCGAACAGCCGCCAGGCGGCCAGCATGCCGGCCACGGCCACGCCAACGCTGACCAGGATCAGCACGCCATCTATGCCGAGGATGGCGAACTCGGCCTCGTGGTGGCCCAGCAGCTCCTCGGCGTGCTCGAAGATCGGGTGCAGCCAGGTGGCGAGCAGGCCCGTCTGGCCCTCGATCCCGAAGAGCGGCCCGAGCGGCGGGCCCGGCCACGTGAGCAGGATGCCGAGGATGGCCGACGGGATCGCGAGGAGCCACAGCGGCACGGTCATCACTCGTGGCGACTCGTGGATCTTCGGTTCGACGTCCTTGTCGACGCGGCTCTCGCCCCAGAAGGTCAGCCCGATCAGCCGGAACATGTAGAACGCCGTCAGGATCGCCACGAAGATCCCGATCGCCCACACCCACTGGAACCCGAGCTTGAACGACTCGCCGAGGATCTCGTCCTTGCTGAAGAAGCCGGCCAGCGGCGGGATGCCCGAGATGGCGATCGCGCCGATCAGCATCGTCCAGTAGGTCTGGGGGATCTTCTTCCGCAGCCCGCCCATCTTGCGCATGTCCTGCTCGTCGTGGACGGCATGGATCACCGATCCCGAGCCCAGGAACAGCAGGCCCTTGAAGAAGCCGTGGGTCATGAGGTGGAAGATCGCGGCGGTGAACGCGCCGACCCCGAGCGCGGCGAACATGTAGCCGAGCTGGCTCAGCGTCGAGTACGCGAGCACGCGTTTGATGTCGGTCTGGGTCATCGCGATCGAGGCGGCAAGGATCGCCGTGAAGATGCCGATCCCGGCGACGATGACCATCACGTCCGGGGCGCTGGCGAAGATCGGGTTCGCTCGGGCGACGAGGTACACGCCGGCGTTGACCATCGTTGCCGCATGGATCAGGGCGGAGACCGGGGTCGGGCCCTCCATCGCGTCCGGCAGCCAGACGTGGAGCGGGAACTGGGCGCTCTTGCCCACAGCCCCAGCGAAGATCAACAGCGCAATGATCCAGACAGGGATCATCAAGGGCTCGGGCGGGCAATCCGTCCCAATGCACGGGACCCCGCCAAACGCGCCGACGCCGATCGAGCCAAGCGATTCGCGGATGTTCAGCGTCCCGGTGTTGACCCAGATCGCCATGATCCCGAGGGCGAAGCCGACGTCGCCCACGCGGTTCGTGATGAACGCCTTCTTGCTCGCCTCGACGGCGGACCGCTTGCGGTACCAGAACCCGATCAAGAGGTAGCTGCTGAGTCCC
>Ga0183260_10002033_pt1 | contig 16830 bp, 16 predicted proteins | sample AntDrymUQ4972206_2_FD_129768 | JGI IMG/M metagenome (GOLD analysis project Ga0183260, IMG submission 129768) | Polar desert sand microbial communities from Dry Valleys, Antarctica - metaG UQ497 (22.06) (version 2) (version 2) | ecosystem: Environmental > Terrestrial > Soil > Desert | place...
ACCTGGCGGCGCCGGTCGAAGGCGGCGCGCATCTCGGCCACGGCGTCCAGGTCGCCGGTCACGGCCTGGAGGGCGGCCCGCTGGGCCACGTTGCAGACGTTCGAGGTGGCATGGCTCTGCAGGTTGACAGCCGCCTTCACCACGTCGAGCGGGCCCAGCAGCCACCCCACCCGCCACCCGGTCATGGCGTAGGTCTTGGCCACGCCGTTCACGACGATGGTGCGGTCGGCCATCGATGGGACGACGACTGGAAGGCTGTGCATCGACGCCGCCCCGTAGGTGAGGTGCTCGTAGATCTCGTCGGTCACCACCCACAGGCCGTGCTCGTCGGTCCACCGGCCGATGGCCTCGACCTCGTCACGCGTGCAGACGGCACCGGTGGGGTTCGAGGGGCTGCAGAACAGCAGCGCCTTCGTCCGGGACGTGCGGGCCGCCTCGAGCTGCTCGACCGTCGGCTTGAAGCCGGTGGCCTCGGTGGTGACCAGCTCGACGGGCACGCCGCCGGCCAGGCGGATGGCCTCGGGGTAGGTGGTCCAGTAGGGGGCGGGGAGGATGACCTCATCGCCCGGATCGAGGAGCGTGGCGAAGGCCTGCTCGACCGCCTGCTTGCCACCGTTGGTGACCAGCACCTGCGCGGCCTCCAGCTGGTAGCCGGTGTCCCGGGCCGTCTTGGCCGCGATGGCCGCCCTCAGCTCGGGGAGCCCTGCCACCGGGGTGTAGCGGTGGTTCTTGGGGTCGTGGCAGGCGGCGGCGGCGGCCTCGACGATCGCCTCGGGGGTGGGAAAGTCGGGTTCGCCGGCCCCGAACCCGATCACCGGCTCGCCCGCCGCCTTCATGGCCTTGGCCTTGGCGTCGATGGCGAGCGTGGCCGAAGGGGCGACAGCGGCGATCCGGGCAGAGATGCGGGCCATGCCTGCCATGCTGGCAGACGTGGCCAACCCCCCTCCGTTTCCCGCTCCGCAGGGCCGCTCGGGCCCTCCGTCTCCCGCTCCGCAGGGCCGCTCGGGCCCTCCGTCTCCCGCTCCGCAGGGCCGCTCCGGGCCCGCCATCGTCCTCCCCGACGATCTCAAGCCCGCCGACGGCCGTTTCGGCTGCGGCCCGTCCAAGGTCCGCCCCGAGGCCGTGGCCTCGCTGGCCACCCGCGCCGCCGACTGGATGGGCACCAGCCACCGCCAGAAGCCGGTGAAGGAGGTGGTCGGCCGCCTCCGGGCCGGGCTGGCCTCGCTCTTCTCGCTCCCCGACGGCCACGAGGTGGTGCTGGGCAACGGCGGGGCCACGGCCTTCTGGGACGCCGCCACCTTCTCGCTCGTCGAGTCCCGCAGCCAGCACCTGGCCTTCGGCGAGTTCTCGTCCAAGTTCGCGGCGGCCTGCGCCAGCGCCCCCCACCTCGAGGCCGCCGACGCCATCACCTCGCCCGCCGGCACCGCTCCCGCCTTCGCCCCCGCCCCGGGGATCGACGCCTACTGCCACCCCCACAACGAGACCTCGACCGGGGTCATGGTCCGGCCCCGCCGCCCCGAGGGGGCCGACGACACCGCCCTGGTCCTGATCGACGCCACCTCCGGCGCCGGCGGGCTGCGGTTCGAGCCGTCCGAGGTCGACGCCTACTACTTCGCCCCCCAGAAGTGCTTCGCCTCGGACGGCGGCCTTTGGCTGGCCCTGCTGTCGCCGGCCGCCCTCGAGCGCATCGGCCGGCTGTCGGCCAGCCGGTGGGTGCCGGCGTCGCTCGACCTGTCGATCGCCGTCGACAACAGCCGCCTCGACCAGACCTACAACACCCCGGCCCTGGCCACCCTCTGGCTGACCCTCCAGCAGGTGGAGTGGATGAACGGCAACGGCGGGCTCGAGTGGGCGGCCGGACGCAGCGACCGCAGCGCGGAGGTGCTCTACGGCTGGGCCGAGGCGTCGAGCTACGCCACCCCCTTCGTCGAGAAGCCCGACGAGCGCAGCCGGGTGGTGGGCACCATCGACCTCGACGACGCCGTGCCGGCCGACCAGGTGAACGCCGTGCTGCGGGCCAACGGGATCGTCGACACCGACGGCTACCGCAAGCTGGGCCGCAACCAGCTGCGGGTCGGCATGTTCCCCGCCGTCGACCCCGACGACGTCGAGGCCCTGACGAAGTGCATCGACCACATCGTCGAGCGCCTGGCGTAGTCAACACAGTCCGTCGTCAGGGCTGACCGGTGTGACCGCTTCCCCTGGGGATGATCCAGCGGGCGGCCAGGCCGGTCGCCTCGGCGATGAGGTCGAAGTCGTGGTCGTAGTGCAGGACGGTGGCGTCATGCTCCAGCGCCGTCGCCGCCACGAGGAGATCGGGGATTGGCCGGCGGTGGGCCGACCGCGCGGCAAGGAGCCCTTGGATGGCCAACGCCCGGTGGGCGACCGCCGCGGTGAGGTGCAACCACGGCAACGTGGCAAGACCGTTCCAGCGCTCCTCGTAGTCGGCGGGGCTGCGGGTCGAGTACAGCAGCTCCAGGGCAACGATCTCGGTCATGAAGAGAGCGCCGTCGGCCGCCAGCGCCTTGAGCAGCCCGTCGGCGACGGCGCTGTGGCGCTGCTGCTCGAACGCCGACTTGTCGGCGACGAAGACGCCTATCGCCACGCGCCCCTCATCACCTCGGCGTCGCCCAAATCGTCGTCGGCCCGGCCGAGCTGGTCGAGGAACCGACGGCGCTTCGGCCGCGCCGCGATCTCGGCCAAGGCCCGGTTCACGGTCGCCACCTTCGTCGATGTGCCCAGCTCCTCGGCTGCCGCCGCCAGCGCGCCATCATCGATGTCAACCACCGTTCGGGTCACCGATCACCTCTTCGTCCGCGTGATATCGAGCCTGAGCCCTGACGATATCATCCGGCGCTCGCCGACGGCCGACGACTCACGCAACTGTCGGGGGTAGGTGTCGCTCAGCGGCGGGGTTCTCCCGACAGTTCCGTCTGGGTCAGGCCAGGAGGCGGGCGACGGTGGCCTGGTCGGCGGGGCCGTCGTGGGTGAGCTCGCCGTCGCGGAGAGCGACGCACCGCGTGGCCCGGTCGACGTACTCCAGCTGGTGGGTGGCCACCACCACGGTGGCGCCGGAGTCGGCGGCGTCGTCGAGCAGCTCGAGCAGGGCGGCCCGGCCGGACTGGTCGAGGCCGACGAACGGCTCGTCGACCACCAGCACCTCGAAGGGCCGCACCAGGCTGAGCACCAGTGACGTCTTCTGGCGCAGGCCTCGGGAGAACCGGGCCGGGAGGTCGTCCAGGCGGGCGGTGAGGCCGAGCCGGTCGACCAGGTAGGCGGAGCGGTCCTGCCAGGCGTCAGTCTCGTGGAGGCGGGCGATGAACTCGACGTGCTCGGCCAGAGAGAGGTCGTCGTACAGCACCGGGTCGTCCGGCAGGTAGGAGAGGGCGGCCCGGGCGTCGATCGACCCGGCGGGGTCGCCGGCCACCTCGGCCTCGCCGCCGCTGGGCTCGAGGAGCCCGGCGAGCATGCGGAGCAGCGTCGTCTTCCCCGACCCGTTCGTGCCCACCAGCACGACCCGCTCACCGGTCGCGATCGACAGGGTGAGGGGAGCCAGGGCCACCAGGTCGCCGTACGCCTTGGTCAGGTCCCTCGTCTCGACGGCCACCGGGAGCGGCTCGGCCTGGGGCACGGGCGGCGAACCTATCCGTCCCCGGGCGGCGGCTTCGCCCCGCCGAGGCCCCCCGCCGCACCGGCCTCGGCCAGGAACACCTTCAGCTCCTCGCGGAACCGCACCCAGGCCAGGGTGAGCCCGCCGAGCAGGCCGAGCAGGGGGACGAGCACCTGCACGGCGGCGCCGCCCGGCGGCAGGCCCCGGTTGGCGGCAGCCTGACCGACCAGCACCGGGACCGTGCCGAGGATGGCGCACAGGGGCGGGAAGCCCATGCGGAAGATGGCCTTGGTGCCAGCGATCTCGGGCGTGAGCATCGAGACGTCCTCGGGGAGGTCGGGCCCCTTCATCGTCGACACCGCGGCGCCGCAACAGGCCAACACGCCGGTGGCCAGGGCGGCGGGGATGCCGACGGCGAAGGCGGTCACGACCGGGGCGCCAACGGCGATGGCGGCCAGGATCCCGACCAGCCCGAGCAGGCTGAGGGCCACCATCGGGACGACGAGGAGGAGGACCCGCAGCGCGCCGGCCGCCCGGGGGGTCGACTCCTCGCGGTCGGGGTGGTCCAGCTGCTGGGCCAGGGGCTCGATGGCGTCGAGGGCGGCCACGTAGGCGCACAGCCCGGCGGGCACCACCAGGAGCTTCGTCCCCGCCCACGCGCCGGCGCACAGCCCCCCGGCGGCGCCGGCCAGCACGACCAGGCGGAGGAGCCGCCCGGCGGGCCAGCGGGACAGGTTCTGCAGGCTCCGCCGCAGCGCCAGCCGGACCGGTGGCTTCGGGGCCGGCGCGGCCGTGCCACCCGGCCTGGCCGCACCGGTGGCGCCGCCCGCGGGGGGGCCGGCCGGCCTTTCGGTGGGGCGGCCGACCCGCCCGCCGAGGCGCACCCACGGCCGGCTGCGGGGCCGCTCCTGGGCCAGCTGGCGGCGGAGGACCAGCACGGTGCGCACGTCGCCGAGGGTGGCGGCGAAGCGCAGCTGGCCCACCAGCCGGCCCCGGTCCTCGGCGGCCTCGAGCGAGGTGCCGCCGACGCCGAGCAGGCCGAGCGGGACGGCCAGCAGGGGGAGGAGGCCGAGCAGGTCGACGGCTCGCAGGCGCAGGGGCGACAGCGCCAACCCGCCCAGGAAGCTGAGCGGCGAGGTGGTGGTGCCCCGCCACAGGTCGAGGCCGGACCAGGCGAGGACGACCAGCGCGGCCAGGCCGCTCAGGGAGCGGCCGAGACGGAGGCCGCTGACCATGAGGGCGACGCCGAGGGCGGCGGCGGCGGTGACGGCGCCCAGCCCGGCACCGGTGGCCACCCAGGCGAGCGCCGGTCGGGGCAGGCGGTGGCTGGCGTTCACGCCGAGGACGGCGCCGGCCGCCGTGCCGGCGAAGAGGCCGTAGCGCAGCTGACGCAGCGCCGGTGTGCGCAGGGCGGCCGTGCGGTCGACGGGAGCCAGGAGCACGTGGCGGACATCGGCTGGCGGCAGGGCCAGCGGGCCGCCCCGGCCGCCCGAGCGGAGGCCGACGGCGACGGCCACCGCGGCGACGAGCCCGATGGTGGCGGGGCCGTGCTCGACGACCGCCCGCAGCTCGCCGGCGTCCACCGGCCGGTCGCCGGCCAGGTTCGACAGCCCGACGACGCTGAGCGAGCCGAGGAGGCCGGCCAGGTACACGTTGTAGAGGGCTTCGAAGCGGTCGACCGTGGCCAGGCGGTTGCGGCGTCGGGCCCGTTGCAGCGCCCGCAGCGCCTCGACGCCGTGCCCCTCGGCTCCGGGGGCGCCGCCGGCCTCGTCCGGGGTTGCGGAGGCGGCGGACATGCACTGATCGACGCTACTGGCGGCGTCTAACCTCGCCCGCGTGCGGGGCGCCCGGGCTGTCGTCCTCGTCGCGCTCCTGGGGCTGTTCGCGGCCGTCGCCGCTCCGGCTGAGGCGCAGACGACGCCGCCGCCGCCAGCCACGGCCCCGCCCACCGTGGCCCCCCCGAGGGCCTACGTCCTGGTCGACGCCGACACCGGCGCGGTGCTGATCGCCAGCGCCGACCGGGTGCCCCGACCGCCCGCGTCGCTCTCCAAGGTGCTCACGGCCCTGGCGGCCTCGGCCACGCTCCCCCACGACGGCACCCTTCCCATCAGCCCCCGGGCCGCGGCCCAGCCCGCCAACAAGGTGGGCGCCAAGGCCGGCGAGGCGTGGCCGATCAACGACGCCATGCACGTCATGCTCCTCCAGTCGGCCAACGACATCGCCCTGGCCTTCGCCGAGGCGGTGGGCGGCAGTGCCGAGGGCTTCCAGGACGTGCTGGCCCGCACGGCGGCGTCCATCGGCATGCAGGATCCGCAGACCTGGCGGGACCCGGCCGGCCTCGACGACGAGGAGTCGGTGGGGGGAGGGAACCTGGTCTCGGCCCGCGACCTGGCCATCGCCGGCCGGGCCCTCATCGCCGACCCCTGGCTCAGCCCGATCTCGGCCAAGCCCCGCTACCGGTTCACCGATCCCGCTGGCGTCGTCCACGACGCCGTCAACCACAACAAGCTGGTGCTCGGCCGCTACCCGGGGGCCATCGGCGGCAAGACCGGCTACACCAAGAAGTCGGGCAACAGCCTGTTCGCCTCGGCCCAGCGCAACGGCCGGACCATGGTCGCGGTGGTGCTGGACAGCAAGGACACGTACGGCTTCACCTCGCAGCTGTTCGACCGCGGCTTCGCCACCCCGGTGGCCGCCCAGCGTGGGCTCGACCAGCTGCCGCCGCTGCGGCTGCCGACGGCGGCGAAGATCCGCCCGCCGGCACCGCTGCCGGCACCGAGCGCCGCCCCAGCCAGCTCGCTGGCCCCCTCGCCCGAGCCGGAGCTGGTGCCGGATCCCACACCCCCGGCCCTCACCCTTGCGGAGGAGACCTCCTTCGCCGCCGCCCCCACCGCCGCCCCGAGCGGCGACCGGGACGGTCGCCCGCTCATCGCCGCCGGCGGCGCCCTGGTCGTCCTGGCCAGCGTCGGATGCGGCCAGCAGGCCCGCCGTCGGCGGCGGCGCAGCTACTACCGGGTCCCCACCCGGCGGCCGGCGCCCTGAGCCCGGGCGTCCGGGTCCCCAAATGCGGCTCCGGACCAGCGGCAGGCGACCAGATGATGACTCATGCCCCATCTCGTGGGAAAGTGGTTGCGTGGGATCCCCCGTGGTGACCCGAGGTGTGGCGGGAGCACCGACTCGGCGGCGCCCGCAGCCACCTCGCGTCGCGCGGTCCCGCACGCCCGAGGAGCGGGCCCGGATGCAGCAGGTGTACCGGCGCCGGCGAATCGTGGCCCTGGCCGTGGTCATCGGCCTCCTGGTCAGCGTCTGGTGGGTGGCGAGCACGGCCCTGGGTCTGGTGAGCCAGGTGCCGGTCGAGGTCAAGGGCCTGCGCAACGGCCGTCTCGGTGCCGCCGCCGCCGCCGCACCGGAGATCCGGGTGCCCCGCGGCACCGCCCGGCTCGAGGTCGACGGGGTCGACCTCCTGGATTCGGCCGAGCGGGACGGTGGACGGCTCCTCGTCCGCCCTCCGGCCTTCGGCGAGGGCAAGCACACGGTGTCGGTGACCAAGGGCCGCTTCCTGCGGCCCGACCGGTCCCGCACCCTGTCCTTCACGATCGATGCCGTCCCGCCGAACGTCACGGCCGAGCCGGTCGCCGCGGTCGAGCGCGGCCGTGGGGTGGTGGTCGAGGGCACGGCGGAGAAGGACGCCACGCTGCGGGTCGGCTCGACCGAGATCGACGTGCGGGGCGGGAAGTACAAGCTGGAGCTGCCGGCCCCGGCCCCCGCCGAGGTGATCGTCACCGCCACCGACCGTGCGGGGAACGAGAGCGTCGCCCGGGTCGCCATCCCCACGATCCAGCCGCCCACCCGGGCCGTCCACCTGAGCGCCCTCGCCTGGGTCACCCCGGCGCTGCGGGACCCGGTCATCGAGCTGCTCGAGCAAGGCCGCATCAACGCCATCCAGCTCGACGTGAAGGACGAGGGGGGCGAGGTCGGCCACACCACCAAGGTCCCGCTGGCCCGCGAGATCGGGGCGACCAAGGAGCGCTTCGTCCTCAAGGACGCGGTCGACGACATCCACCGGCGCGGCGGCCGGGTGATCGCCCGGATCGTGGCGCTGCGCGACCCCAAGCTGGCCGAGGCCTCGTGGGAGGCCGGGCGGCGGGACGACCTGGTGCAGACCCCCGAGGGCGAGCGGTTCGGCGCCTACGGCGGCGGCTTCCTCAACTCGGGTTCGCCGCGAGTGCGGGGGTACACCACCGACCTGGCCGTCGAAGCGGCCGAGGCCGGCGCCGACGACATCCTCCTCGACTACATCCGCCGCCCCGACGGGAACATCGACGGGATGGTCTTCCCGAAGCTGGCCGACGAAGCGGACGGGAAGACCAAGGAGGAGAAGGAGAAGGCGCTCGAGGACGCCATCGTCGATCAGGTCTCCCAGCTCCAGGGGCGGGTCCGGGCCGCCGGGGCTCGGCTCGGCGCCTCGGTCTACGGCATCGCCGCCACCCGCCCCGAGGAGATCGCCCAGGACGTCCCCCGCCTGGCCCAGCACCTCGACTTCGTCTCGCCCATGCTCTACCCGTCCCACTGGGGCAAGGGCGAGTACGGCATCTCCGACCCGAACCGGTCGCCGGGGCCGATCACCACCAAGGCCCTGGAGGACTTCCAGGAGGAGATGAAGGGGACACCGGCCGCCCTGGTGCCGTGGTTCCAGGACTTCACCCTCGGCGTCACCTACGGCGAGGACGAGGTGCGGGCCCAGATCGACGCCGCCGCCGAGATGGGTGTGCGGGACTTCCTGCTGTGGGATGCCCAGTGCACGTACACCGAGGCCGCCCTCGATCGCCAGAAGTCCTAGGCGAACGGCTGTAACCGGTCCGGGGCTCGATGCGTTCCGTCGGTGTGGACGACAGCTGGCCGCAGCTCGTCCGGCGCGTCCAGGGTGGCGACGAGCGGGCCTTTGCCGTCCTCTGGCGCCGCCACCACGCCGCCCTCGTCCGCTACCTCGAGATCGTCGGAGGGCGGGACCAGGCCGAGGACCTTGCCTCCGACACCTGGATCAGCGTGGCCCGGGCCCTCCCCCGCTTCCAGGGGAGTGAGACCGGCTTCAAGTCACTGCTGTTCACCACGGCACGCTCCCGACTGATCGACGGGGCGCGGCGGGCGCAGGCCCGGCCACAGGTGATCCGCAGTCTCGACGGCATCGCCGAGCCGTCCGACGACCAGGACCCGGCGAGCGGCATCGAGCGGGCCGAGGCCACCCGTGCCGCCCTCACCCTCATCGCCCGCCTCCCCCGTGGCCAGGCCGAGGTCGTCGCCCTCCGTGTGGTCGCCGGGCTCGACAACGGCGAGGTGGCCCTCATCGTCGGCCGGAGCAACGGAGCGGTCAGGGTGGCGTACTCCCGGGGGCTCGCCGCCCTGGCCGAGCTGGTCGACCGCCCCGACCGTGGGACAGCTGCCCGTGTAACAGATCCGACGAGCCTCACGTTCCGTTGACCGCCATGCCGAACCACACCGACCTCGCCGCCGCCGACCTCTCCTCCGCCGACCTCTTCGACACCGACCTGCACGGCGACGCCGGCGCGGTGCCTCCCGGGCTCGCTCCGCTCCTGGCCGCCGCCGCTGCGCCGCCGTCGGCGGCCGAGCTGGCCGGCGAGCGGGCCGCCGTGGCCGCCTTCGCCGCCGTCACCCGTGCACCGACGGCGATCCGGCCCCGCCGGGTCCTGGTCCGCCGGGGCGCGCTGGTTGCCGCCGCCGCCCTCGGCCTCGTGGGCATCAGCGGCGCCGCCGCCGCCGCCGGGGCGCTGCCGGACGGCCCCCAGGACGTTGCCCGCACCACGCTCACCAAGCTGGGGATCGAGGTGCCGGCGGGCAAGGGCCTGGCCACCGCCCCCGGCCAGCTGAAGGCGGATGGCGCGGCGAAGCCGGTCAAGCCGGCCAAGGCCGCGCCTCCTGCGAAGGGCAAGTCCAAGCCCGCCGAGGGGGCTGAGCCCAAGGGTCCGTCGGCCGTCACCAAGGGCGCCACGATCTCCGATCTGGCCCACGATGACTCCTACGGCGGGGCCGAGAAGGGCGCGGTCATCTCCGCCGCCGCCTCGGACGGCAAGAGCCACGCCGGCGAGGACCACCCGACGCCGGCCAAGCCCGACGCCGCGGGCCCGCCCGCCGAGTCCCCGGCCGCCGCGGCCCCGGGCCGGGCCACGGCCGCGGCGGCCAAGCCCGACGCCGGGCCCCCCACGGCCCCCTGAGCCCGGTCTCCGGCTGGCACCGACCCGGGCGGGACCCGGGTCGCCGTCACCCACCGGCGCGTGCGAGGTTGAGCGGGTCGGCGAGCGGCGCTGCCGTGGTGCCGTCAGCCAGCTCGAACACGACCCGAACCGAACCCTCCAGGGGGGCGCCCAGGACCGCGAACCGCACCCAGGGCGTGGCTGGGTCGGCCACGGTGTCGGCCGCCGCCACCATGAAGCCGCTGCGCTCGAGACGGACCCGGACCACGTCGGCCCGGGTGACGGCGACGACGACGGACGACCCACCGAGGCGGCAGCAGGGCCCGATCTGGTGGAACAGGCCTCCCGCCGCGCCCGCTGGTACGGGCTCCCAGTAGCTGCCGCGCATGATCCCTTCGAGGCCGGGCCGAGCTCTGCGCCACCCGGTAGAGGTAGCCGGTGGGGTTGCCCATGGCCTGCACCTCGTCCCAGTGCTCCCAGGCGTGGGCGAGCGCGTCGGCGGTCACCTCGAGGCCGATCTCCACCCCGTAGCGGGCCACCAGCGCCCGGCGAAGCCGGAGGCCGGCGTCGTCCACGAAGCGATCGAAGGCTGTTGGCCGGACGTCGCTGATCTCCACGGAGGCGGTCGTCACCCTGTCGAGAACCCCGGGCGGCCGGATCGTCTCAGGATCCATCTCGTCGGGACGGCTCAGGGCTCGGCGACGGTGGCCGCGGGGACGGCGACGACCGGCCGGGGCGGGCGGGGCGTGGTGGCCAGGAACGAGCCGGCGAGCACGAGCACGAAACCGGCAGCGGTGGCCCACCCGATGCGCTCACCGAGGAAGGCCACGCCCAGGACGACGGCCACCGCCGGGTTCACGTAGGTGAACACCGTGGCCCGCACGGGCCCGACCTCGGCGATGAGCTCGAAGAACAGCACGAACGCCACCGCCGTGCACAGCACGCCCAGCACGACCACGGCGACCAGGGCCCGGGCGGACGGCGCCGCGTCGGGCCGGTGGAGGAGGGCGAACGGGGCGAAGCCGAGGGCGCAGAGCCCGAGGGAGGCGGCGGCGACGCCCAGCGGCGGGGTGCCGCGCAGCCTGCGGGCGAAGATGGCGGGGCCGATGGCGTAGCCGGCGGCCACCACGGCGACCATCGCCACCGACGGGAGGTCGGCGCCGGCCACGTCGAGCCCCACGAGGGCGCCCACGCCGGCCAGCCCGAGGGCGAGGCCCACCACCCCCCGGGTCCCGAGCCCGCCGCGGTCCCCCAGGGACCAGGCCAGGGCGGCGCCGACCAGGGGGACCGCAGCCACCAGCAGGGCCGTGAGCGAGCTCGGCAGGCGCTGCTCGGCGGTCGACAGGAGCAGCCAGGGCACGGCGAGCTCGACCACGGTGTAAGCCGCCAGCGGCCGCCAGCGGGCGAGGGCCGGGCGCAGCTCCCCCCGGGCCGCGGCCACGGGGAGGAGGAGGCAGGCCCCGATCGAGGTGCGGCAGAACACCAGCACATCAGGGCCCAGGTCGCGCACGGCCACCTTGATGAGCAGGTAGGGGATCCCCCAGATGACGCACATGGCGGCAAACAGCAGCACGCCCCGCCGCGACATCTCCGGCGAGGCTAGGAGCGTGCTGAGGTAGAGCGAGGCGGATGCTCCCACGAGGGCCTGACCTGCGACGACCCCATCGCAGAAGGCAGCCGAGCCGACTTCTTCAGCATGCTCCTACGGCCCGGCCGGGTGCTCAGCTCCGGGCGGCTCGCATCAGCGGGTGGACCTCGGGCTGGGAGGTCCCCCAGGTGTAGAGGCTGGCGCCGACGCAGCCCGTCTCCCGCACCGCCTTCAGGTACCCGGTGACGTCGTCGGCCGTGGCCTTGTTCATGATGCCGCCGATGGGGTGGACGACGGCCTTCGGGTCGCCCAGGTGGGCTCGCAGGCGCTCGACGTTCTCGCGCGTGTAGCGCTCGGCGTTGCGGTAGCCGCTGCTGGTGGTGCGGTTGGTCCAGTAGCCCATCGGCTGCCACACGTCGTAGATCCCCCGGATCTCCTGCCAGGGGAACCCCGGCCAATACTTGAGGTTGACCACGTCGGTGTCGACGGCGGGCAGCACGACCGCCGACAGCGCCCGATCGGGGAGGGCGGCCCGCACGGCCTTGGACAGCTCGACCATGCGGGCCGAGCGGAGGGCGGGGTCCTTCACGGCCGTGCTCTCGATGTCGACGCCGATGCCGGCCACGTCCGGCAGCTTGGCCATGGCCTTCAGGCGTCGCAGGTCGGCCGCCGGGTCGGTGAGGGTCGGCAGGTACCAGGCCACCACCGTCATCCCCTTGGCCTTGGCCCGGGACACCCACTGGGCCAGGATCTCGGGGTCGACGATGTCGGCGCCGGTCGGGTTGTTGAACCGGGTGGCCTGGATGTACAGCACCTGCACGCCGGCGGCCGCCATGGCGTCGACGGCCGTCGGCAGCAGGTCGACGGCCGTGCCCGGCGGGCTGGCGTACGAGGGCGCCCACTCGAACACGTCGACCCAGGTGCCCACCCCGCGGAAGGGGGCGGTGCGGTCGGTGCTGGCGGGCCGGGCCGGGGCGGGGGCGGGCGCCGCCGTCGTCGCCACCGCCGTGGTCGGGGCGGTCGGCACCGCGGTCGCGGGCGGGGCGGCATCGGCCGCCAGCGCGGCCGCGGGCGGCGGCTCGGTCGGCTCGATCGAGTCCGAGACCCGGCTCGCCACCGGCTGGCCGCTGCCGGCGGGCGACCGCTGCCGGACCCATCCCACCACCGAGGCCACGACGAGCACCGCGACCACCAGGCCGAGGGCCCCGCGCAGGGGCAGGTTGCGACGTCCCGGCATGCACAGCGATGCTATGGCGTCCCGAGCGCGTTGAGGGTGACGCCAGCTCGAGCAAGCGCCGAGGCATGGCCGGCCGTGCAGGACTGGCGGGCCCGCTCACTGGCCGCCGCCCATCCGGCGCGCCCCGGCCCCTGGCCTACCGTGGACGACCATGCCCACACTCCAAGCCGGCGACGGCGTGGACCTGCACCTCCGCACCTGGGAGGCGGAGGGTACGCCCCGTGGCACGGTGGTCCTGGTGCACGGCCTGGGCGAGCACATCGGCCGCTACCAGCACGTTGCCGCTGCCCTCAGCGCCGACGGGTGGCGGGTCGCCGGCCACGACCAGCGTGGCCACGGCCAGTCGGGCGGCCAGCGGGGCGGGCTGGCCTCCGCCGATGATCTGCTGCAGGACCTGGCCACGGTGATCGACCACGTGCGGGTCGACGGTCGCCTGGTGCTGCTCGGCCACAGCCTGGGAGGCGCTATCACCGGACGCTTCGTCGCCGAGGGGCTCGCGCCTCAGCCGGCGTGGTGGCACCGACTGGTCGACGCCCTGGTCATGACCTCCCCCGCGCTGGACCTGGGCATGAACCCGGTCCAGAAGGCGCTCCTCGGCGTGTTCGGGCCGGTGGCGCCGACGCTGGCTGTCGGCAACGGCCTCAAACCCGGGTGGATCAGCCGCGACCCGGCGGTGGTGAAGGCGTACGAGGACGACCCGCTGGTGCACAACCGGGTCACCGCGAGGCTGGTCCGGTTCCTCCTCGACTCCGGCCGCCGTGTGCGCGAGCAAGCCCCGTCCTGGGAGGTGCCGACGCTTCTGCTGTGGGCCGGCGCCGACCGCTGCGTCGCACCGGCGGGCAGCGCTGCGTTCGCCGGAGCCGCCCCGGAACACGTGGTGCGATCGAAGGAGTACCCCGACTGCTTCCACGAGATCCTCAACGAACCCGAGCAGGTCGACGTGCTCAACGAGATCCGCCACTGGCTCTCCGAGCAAGGCAGCTGACGTTCGATGTCGCCGAATTTCGTGACCTCAGGTGGGCTCAGGCAGTTCGAACCCTCAGCCGCCCGCCTGCAAAGGCGTCCACCTCGCCGAGGACCCCGCCGGCAACCTGATCGAGCTGTTCCAGCCCGCGACTCAGCGACCGTGACAGCGTGACCGCCGGCGACCAGCGGTCATGGAACGCCCGCTGGTTCGGAGCCGTCACGTCCACGTTGGGCGCCGACTCGCCGAGCCTTGCGGAGCGACCCGACGGCCGCCTGCGCCGGCGCTGGGACGTCGTCCTCCTCGCCACGTGCTGAGGTAGACCGATCGCGCCACGCTACTGGGGAGCGTGAGCGTCAGTCAGGGGTTGGTTGCCTCCAGCATCTTCCCAGGAAGCCAGCCCTTGGTGACATCGGTGGCCCGCCAATATCTCACCCGAAGGCGGATAGCTTGGATTGGAGCGGATAGGAAGGGCTCGATCTGGGGCGCCTTGGCCAGGAGCATCGTCTTGGTCACTTCGACCTCCGCCAAGTCGTCTACGAGGTCAGCCTCGGCCGAGCCTTGTAGGTAGGCAGCGAAAGGGTCGCCGGAGGAAACCACCATGGCAACGTGGGGGTTCGCCTTGATGTTGGCCAGTGTGGTACCCCCCGTTTCCAGGAGCATGCCCAAGATGAACAGACCGGTCTCGGCGAAGAAGCCGCCAGCGACCCAAGGCGTGTCGCCCTTGGTAGTCGCAAGGTAAAGCGACGGCAATGACGCCAGGATCTCTTGGACTTTCGCCTCGACTTCCGACACTTATTCTCCTTGGGGCCATCTGCCTTACAAACATCCATTTGGCGTCCTGGCCGGTCAGGACTGACTGTACCCGAGTGCAGTTGAAGGCGCCCGCAGTCAGCCACGGGCAACAGGCAGTGCCGCGATCCCCACGATCGTGGCATGTCGACCATCCCGGGGCGGCGTGGGTAGCCCCAAGGTGCGGATGGGTGACAGTGTCGTGCAAACCGTGGATCTGCGGCGTGCGAGCACAGCGCGGCGGCACTTCCTACGCTGGCCACCGTGACGCCCCGTCCCGCCGCCACCGCCACCTCTCCCGCCACCGCTCCGCCCGGGTCCACCGGCGGAGATCCCGAGCTCGAGGCGTACCGGCAGGAGCTGACGGGCTACTGCTACCGGATGCTCGGCTCGGGCTTCGAGGCCGAGGACGCCGTGCAGGAGACGATGGTGCGGGCCTGGCGGGGGCTGGACCGCTTCGAGGGCCGGGCCGGGCTGCGGACGTGGCTGTACCGCATCGCCACCAACGTCTGCGTCGACATGCTTCGGGGGCCCCAGCGCCGGGCCCGGCCGCTGGACCTCGGGCCGTCATCCACGGCCGACTCGACGCTCGGCCCCCCGCTGGCCGAGTCGGCCTGGGTGCAGCCCGTCGCCGACGCCCGGGTGCTCCCGCCCGAGGGCGATCCCGCCGAGCTGGCCGTCGCCCGCGACTCGATCCGGCTGGCCTTCGTCGCCGCCCTGCAGCACCTGCCGCCCAGGCAGCGGGCCGTGCTCATCCTGCGCGAGGTGCTGCGCTGGCAGGCCACCGAGGTGGCCGAGCTGCTTGAGACGACCGTGGCCTCGGTCAACAGCGCCCTCCAGCGGGCCCGGGCCACGCTGGCCGCCACCGACCTGGAGGCCACCCGGGTCGACCCGGTCGACGCCGAGCAGCAGGCGCTGCTGGCCCGCTACGTCGACGCCTTCGAGCGCTACGACATCACCTCGCTCGTGGCCCTCATCCACGAGGACGCCACGTTCACGATGCCGCCCTTCCAGCTGTGGCTGCGGGGCACCCTCGACATCAGCCGCTGGTACCTGGGCCAGGGCATCGGGTGCCGAGGCTCCCGGCTGCTCACCACCTGGGCCAACGGCCAACCGGCGTTCGGGGCCTACAAGCGCGACCCGGCCGGGGGGTACGCCCCGTTCAACATCCAGGTGCTCGACATCTCAGACGGCAGGATCGTCGGGCTCCACCACTTCCTGTACCCCGAGCTGTTCCCCGCCTTCGGCCTCCCCGTCCACCTCGACGAGGAAGCCGGCTAGGCCCACCAGCTCGAGCAACTCCAGAAGCTTCGGGCACGGGTTCCGCAGCCCGATCGACCCACCCCGGCGCCGAGCCTCCAGCTCCATCCGGGCCAGGGCATCCACCACGGAGAGGTCGGGATGGAGCGGGGCCTCGCCCTGCAAGATGGGCACCTCGACGCCGCTGGCCAGCACGAGGACCACCGCCCTCGACTCCTCTCCGCTGATCGTCACCCACCTCCCCATCGCAGCCTTCTCAGGGTGCAGACGAGGCTCGGCGGCAGAACTCACCGTTGGCCTCAGTGAGTCTCTGCCGCCTCCAGCGCGGATCCGCATCGAAGAAGGTCGAGCCCCAGCGGCACTTGCGCCCTGCAGCCTCTACCGTCGCGCTTGACCTTCAGTCGATCCCCGGCGGCGTCCGCTTCGTCGTCACCGAGACCCTGGCCCCGAGCCCGCTCGGGGCAAGGGCCTATGCGACCACGCAACTTGGACCGTCGCTCGACCGACTCGCCAGCACCTGGAGGGGCGCTCAAGTTCAGTCGCCGTGGGCCCCTCCCTTACCGATAAGCGCCTGCTAACCCCGAATGCACCGATCGGGATGGGCGCTTCGTCTGTGCGGGGCGCAGGGCGGTCGGGTAGGGGTGCGGGTGCCCGGATGGTTTGCGGGCTGCTGTGGGGCTGACAGCTGCTCGCGAGGATCCAGGGTTTCGAGCGGTTCGGGTTGATGGTCGAGGCGGCCGTTCGGGGGCGGCGGCGCCTGATGGCGGCGGAGGTCAGGTGACGAGCACGATGGCGCGCAGGTTGGCCATCGAAGCGGTGAAGCGGTCGGCTCGGGGCCATCGGGCGGACAGGTGGAGGGTGAGCTTGCGGGCCGAGTGGGTGATCCGTCCGGGCATGGTCAGGTAGCGGCGGCGGAGGGTGTCGGTGGCGATCAATGTTTCGCCCAGACCGATGCGGCTGGTCCACCGGGCCAGGTTGTGGGAGGTGACGTTGAAAGCCAACCAGGCAGCGTTGGCTCCGAACCGGCCGGAGGGGAAGTGGTTGAGCCCGACGCCGTACTTGAGGTCGCGGATCGTGTTCTCGACTTCGGCGTGGCGGCGGTGGTCGGCTTCCAAGGCGATGGTGGCGCCCTTGCGGTCGGTGACGAAGGCGTGGTGGGACCAGGTGACG
>Ga0183260_10002034_pt1 | contig 16816 bp, 21 predicted proteins | sample AntDrymUQ4972206_2_FD_129768 | JGI IMG/M metagenome (GOLD analysis project Ga0183260, IMG submission 129768) | Polar desert sand microbial communities from Dry Valleys, Antarctica - metaG UQ497 (22.06) (version 2) (version 2) | ecosystem: Environmental > Terrestrial > Soil > Desert | place...
CGGCGGCGTCGAGCCCGGCGAGAGCGACCACGACGCCCTCCACCGTGAGCTCGACGAGGAACTCGGCCTCACCGGCTCCGAGGTGGGGGCGCACGTGTGGACCCGCGTGCACGTCATCCCGTTTCTTGACGGCAGCCATGATGGCCAGCGCGACCACGTTTACCTGGTGCGCACCGACGCCTTCGAACCCCGCCCGCGCCTGACGTGGGAGCAGCTACGGGCCGAGTACGTCCACGAGATCCGCTGGTGGACTCCGGCCGAGCTGGCCTCCACCGCGACCGGGCGCGACGGCGTGCTGTTCGCTCCCCGCCGCCTACCGGAACTTGTCGCCCGCATCGTCGCCGAGGGCCCGCCGATCGAGCCCTTCGACAGCGGCGTTTGACGACTACGCGACGAACTGGTACTCCACACCGAGCACGGCGTACGTCCGCTCGGCTCGGCGATCGCGCGTCAGCAGCGTCCGGCCGTTGGTGACCGCCGCCTGGCCGACGAGCGCGTCGTAGACCGATCCCCCGACGATGCCGTGCTCGGCCAACCGATGATGGAGGTCAGCCGTCGCGTGGGCGCTGAGCCAGCAGGGCTCGGAGAATGCTGTCTCCAGGACGGCGATGGCCTGCGCTGGCGTGAGACGGAGCGGGACCGGCAGGCGCGTGAGCACCGAGTACGACTCGAACGCGGCGTGACCGGCGAGCACGGGGCGTCGTGCCACCAGCGCGGCGCGGCACGGATCGTAGGCCTCGTGGGTCAGGTCCAAGGAGGCGATGGTGAAGCTGGTATCGCACGCCCAGCGCTCACCGCTGGACGTCATCGCGCAGCCGCCGAATGTCGTCGTCGGTCGTGACCGTGCCGGCGACGCGCCCGAGCACCGGCAGCCCGTCGATCTCATCGATGGCCCGGTCTCGACGCTGGACCACCTCGAGTCGAAGGCCGGCACCGTCGGGGATCAGTTCCAGCTCGCTGTTCGGCCCGATCCCAAGCGCGCGGCGAAGCGGCTTCGGGATGACAATCCGTCCGACGCGGTCGATCGTCACGTACATTCCCATCATTCTACCAAATTGGGAGACAAGTGGAACCACTTCTGCCCCGTCAGCCCAACAGGTCGGCGAGGACGCGCTGCCACAACCCGACGGTGAGACCGAGGGACTCGACGTCGACGCGCTCGTCGTGGCCGTGGAAGCGACGGCCGAACTCGGCGGCGTCGACGCTCGGGCTGAACAGCCCGGCGCCGTACGACACGGCGCCGCGCTCGCGGAACACGCGGGCGTCGGTGAAGCCGACGATGAACTGTGGCGACAGGCGGGCGCCGGGGAACGGCATGGTGACGGCCCGCTGCAGCGCGTCCCACAGCGGTGTGTCGGTCCGGCGGCGTTGCGGGTCTCCTCGCCCGAGCCGGGCGTTCCGTCGTTCACGCAGCGGTTGCGGATCAACGTCTGCAGCAGCTCGACGGTGGCGCCGGTCAGGTCGTTGGCCATGCCGCCAGTCTCCCCGACCGGCGCGCTCTCAGCCGATCGGACGGGCCAGGTCGTCGACCACCTCGGCCCCGGGCAGCTCCAGCAACATCGCCGGCGGCCCGACCACTTTGGCGTGGCGGCTGCCACCGCCGACGACGATGCGCGGCCGCCGCATCACCGCCGCATCGATCCACAGCGGGAGGCCGGCCGGCAAGGCGAACGGGGTGACCCCACCGAGGGCCATGCCGGTCAACTCGGCCGTGGCGTCGGCCGGTGCGAACGACGCCTTGCGCGTGCCCAGGCGGTGGCGAACCGTCTTGTTCACATCGAGGCGGGTCGTCGCCAGCACGACGCAGCAGGCGTAGGCCGGCGGGTCGGCCTTGCCGACGACGACGATGGCGTTGGCGGAGTCCTCCATGGCGTACCCGTAGGCGGCGCAGAAGTCGGCCGTGTCGGCGAGCGCTGGGTCGCAGTCGACCACGTCGACCCCGGCCGTGGTGAGCGCGTCGGCGAGCGTGCGCACACGCGCTTCGGTCGGATCCACCGCCCCAGCATGCCGGCCGATCAGCCTTGGGTAGGGTCCGAGCGTGCGGGAGATCGTGGTGTTCAGCGGGAACGCCCATCCGGCGCTGGCCGAGCGGATCTGCGCCCGGCTCGGCGTCCCGCTGGCGCCGGCGGACGTCCAGCGCTTCAGCAACGACTGCTTGCAGGTCCAGCTCGGTGCCAACTGTCGGCAACGCGACGTCTACATCATCCAACCGCTGGTGCCGCCGACGCAGGAGCACCTGATGGAGCTGTTGCTGATGCTCGACGCCGCCCGGGGCGCCTCGGCGGCGCAGGTGACGGCCGTGATCCCCCACTTCGCGTACGCCCGCTCCGACAAGAAGGACGCCTCGCGCATCTCGATCGGCGGTCGCCTGGTGGCCGACCTGTTGGTGACGGCCGGCGCGATGCGCGTGATCACCATGACGCTGCACGCCCCTCAGGTCCACGGGTTCTTCGGCATCCCGACCGACCACCTGACGGCCATCGGCGAGCTGGCCGAGCACTTCCGCGGCAGCGACCTCAGCAACGCCGTCGTCGTGTCGCCCGACCTCGGCAACGCCAAGACCGCGAACCAGTTCGCCCGGCTACTCGGCGTACCGGTCGCCGCCGGCAGCAAGCAGCGACTCGGCGACGACCGCGTCGTCATCGAGGCGATCGTCGGCGACGTGGCCGGACGGCGGGCCATCGTCCTCGACGACGAGATCGCGACGGGCGGCTCGATCGTCGAACTCGTCGACCGCCTGCGCGACGAGGGGTGCCCGGAGATCGCCGTCGCCTGCACCCACGGCCTGTTCACCGGCCCCGCCGTCGAGCGCCTGCGCGACCTCAAAGGCATCAGCGGGTTCGTCACCACCGATACCGTGCCGGCGCCGGCCGATTGGCCTGAGCTGGAGGTGCGCTCGGTCGCCAACCTGTTCGCCGAGGCGATCCACCGCAGCCACATCGGCGAGTCGGTCAGCAGCCTGTTCGACGGCGTCGACCCGGCCTACGCCCCGCCGCAGCCGAAGCTTCCCTTCGGTTGAGCTACGTCGATGGTTCCTGCTACAGTATGTGCATGCTCAGTGAGCGCTTGCAGGTGCTGATCGACCGGGAGCAGCGCGAACGGCTCGAGCGCCACGCCCGGGCTCGCGGCACGTCGGTCGCCACCCTCGTGCGCGAGGCCATCGACGCCTCGTTCCCCGGCGACACAACCCGTCGGCGCGCCGCCGACGACATCCTCGGCGCCGATGCGATGGACGTGCCGGAACTGGCCGACCTGCTCGGCGAACTGGACGAGGTGCGCGGCGGGCGCCAGTGATCGTCGTCGACACGACGGTGCTCGTGTACGCCGTCGGAACCGATCACCCGCTCCGGGCGTCGGCGCGGCGGATCGTCACCGCCGTCGGTGACGGCTCGCTGGCCGCGACGACGACGGTCGAGGTGATCCAGGAGTTCGCCCACGTGCGGGCCCGCCGCCGCGGGCGGGCCGACGCGGTCGCCGTGGCCGGTTCGTTCGCCACGTTGTTCGGGCCGCTCCTGCGGCCCGACGACGCCGACGTGCAGCGGGGACTCGCGCTGTACGCCACCCACGACGACCTCGGTGCCTTCGACGCCGTGCTGGCCGCCGCCGTGCTGGGCGCCGACCATCTCGACGGCCTGCTCACCGCCGACCAGGCGTTTGGGCGCGTCCGCGGTCTGCGCCACTACGACCTGGCCGACGAGAAGACCGTCGGCCAGCTGGTCGGCTGACGGGGCGAGGTCAGACCGCCGAAGCGGATTCTGGCGGGGCGGTGCCGACGAGCTCCCGCTCGCAGCGCCGCCGCAGGCCCTCGTTGAACCAGGCGAACCCGGCGATGGCCGCCAGCCCGAGGCCGCCGAGGGCGACGCCGGTGCCGACGTTCGCCACCATCGCAACGAAAACAGCGGACAGCGCGACGGCAACGGCCGCGATGGCGAGGCGGGTGCGCGTCTCGGCGCAATCCTCGACGGTCGAGGTCAACTCTTGGCGGTAGTCCACGTTGCGGGCGAACAGGGGCGCCAGGCGTTCCATGCGAACGACCGTACGCCTCTCCCGACGCGCCGGCAAGCGTCGCCAATGTGATCAGCGGCGGCGCACGGATCGCGGTCCAGCATCCACCAGCGCGGCCAACGCCCGCTCAACCTCCTGGGCGAGGATCACGCTCGACGTCTCGCGAGCGATCGGTCGCAGCGCGCCGAGGGCCGTCGCCAGCTCCCCGGGAGTGCCGGCGCCGGCAAACCCGGCGCCGGCCCGCTCGACGAGCAGCTTGACGGTGTCGTCGACGGCCTTGGCCAGGCGGCGCCGCAGCAGATCACGCATGCGGGCCGACACGTCGACGTCCACGCCGGCCCGCTCCAACCGGAGCGCCTGCTCGAGCAGGGCCGGACTCGGGACGTTCCAGCCGCCGTCCGTCGACGGTTCGACGTATCCGGCGTCGTGGAGCGCGCCGATCACGCCCGGCCGACCGCTCGACTCGCGCTCGACCAGCGCCACCAGCTCGTCCTGGGTCAGCGAGCCGGGGCGGTCGTCGGACCACGGTGCCCGCAGGGTGGCGTCGACGCCCAGCCACTCAGCCACGGTGCGAGTCGGACGGTCACCGGCGACGAGTTCGCGGATCGTGCCGAGCGGCAGTCCTCTGTCGCGCAGATCGGCGACCAGGTGGAGGCGTTCGAGGTGCTCCTCGCCGTACATCGCCTCGCGGCCCCGGCGGGACGGGGCTGGGATCAGTTTCTGCGACTGGTAGTAGCGGATCGTGCGCACGGGCAGCCCGCTGCGCTCGGCCAACTCGGTCAGCCGGAGCGGGTGCACAGCGGTGGTCACCGCCTCATTCAAGCACGTCGGTGGTTCGACTGTGACAGTGTTCACTGTCAGAATATGTTGACAGTAACGACTGTCAACGTCAGAGTGATGGACATGACTGCCACCACCCTTCGCTCTCTGCCGCGCACGGCGGCGCGCTCCGAACAGCTCGTCGCCGCGTCGGAGCGGACGACCCTGGACCCGTTCCAGGAGATCGACTGGGCGGTGCCGCTCGACGACTCCGCCTTCCACCTGCCGCCCGAGCTGCTGGCTCTGTTCGGAACGCCGGTGTGGGACGCGATGACCGAGACCGAGCGCATCGCCTACAGCCGCCACGAGGCCGCCGCCATGCTGGCCGCCGGCATCTGGTTCGAGAACGCCCTCATGCAGATCGTGCTGCGCCACCTCGCCGACATCGACGTCACCGACCCGATGCACCGCTACCTGCTCGTCGAGGTCGCCGACGAGTGCCGCCACTCGACGATGTTCGGCGAGTACATCCGCCGGGCCGGCACGCCCAGCTATCGCCCCGACCGTCCCGTAATGATCGACGACAGCGACGGCGGCCGGGCGATCTCCTACCTCCTGATCCTGGCCATCGAGGAATTGCTCGACTACGCCAACCGGATGACGATGCGCGACGAGCGCCTCCACCCGACGGCCCGGCGCGTCGCCAAGCTGCACGTCCTCGAGGAGGCCCGCCACGTCAGCTTCGCCAAGTCGTATCTGACCGAGGTGTGGCCGACGCTCGACGATGCCGAGCAGGCCACGGTCGTCGAGGCGGCCCCGGTGCTCGTCGGCGAGATCGTCTCGATCAGCCTCAACCCCGACGTCTTCGACCACCTTGGCCTCGCCGGCGCCTACGACGCCGCTCGGGCCAACCCGGCGTACCAGGCCAACGTCGTCGCCGGCCTGTCCAAGCTGACGACGTTCCTCGGTGAGCTCGGCGTTATCCCCGCCGACGCCCGCCCGCACTGGGCCGAGCTCGGCCTCGTCGCCCCCTGACCCGTTTCATCCCTCCCATCCGAGGGTTGCCATGCATCGGAGGGTTACGTGCGGGGCTTCCCCGCACGTAACCCTCCGATGCGCGCCAGCCCTCCGATGCACGCAGGTCAGCGGAAGTCGCGGCTGGCGTGGATCGAAGAGCCGGGGAGGGCCAGCGGGGCGAGGTGCTCGGCGACGAGGTTGATCACGCCCTCGCTGCGTTCGAGGCGGCCGCGGATCGTCATCGCTGGCGCTTCCCGGGCGACGCGGCGGAAGCGGGCCCAGCAGCCTTTCGACACGACGACGTTGATCAGGCCGGTCTCGTCCTCGAGGTTGAGGAACGTCGTGCCCTGGGCCGTCATCGGTCGCTGGCGGTGGGTGACGACGCCGGCCACCGTGACCCGGGACCCGGGCGTGACGTCCCACAGGCCCTGCGACGTGACGACGCCGAGGCCCGCCAGTTCGGCCCGCAGGAAACGGGTCGGGTGCCCGTCCGGTGACACGCCGGTGGCCCAGAGGTCGGCCACCGCTTCCTCCGGCGGGGACATGCCCGGCAGCCGGGGCGCCGACGCCCCGGTGACCACGCCGGCCAGCCGGCCGGGGCGGGACTGCGCGACGGCGCCCACGGCCCACAACGCCTCCCGCCGCTCCAGCCCGAAACACTGTCCGAAGACGCCGGCCGTGGCCATCGCCTCCAGTTGCGCCAGGTCGAGATCGGGCACCCGCCGGACGAGATCCTCCGGATCCCGGTACGGGCCGTGCTCGCCCCGCTCCGCCTCGATCGCCTCGGCCAGGTCGACCCCGATTCCGCGCACCGATCCCAACCCGAGTCGCACAGCCAGATCATCCGTCCGAGGGCTGGGTGCGGGGCCTTCCCTCATCCAATCCTCGGATGCGCTCCAACCCTCGGATGGAGGCTCCAGTGTCGCCACCGCACGTGACGCATTCAGATCGGGGGTGTGGACGTCGACGCCGTGGCGGCGGGCGTCCTGGACGAGCGTGTGCGGACTCCAGAAGCCCATCGGCTGGGCGTTGAGCAGCGCCGCACAGAACGCCGCCGGCTCGTGGAACTTGATCCACGACGAGGCGTACACGAGGTAGGCGAAGCTCACCGAATGCGACTCCGGAAAGCCGTAGTTGGCGAACGCCTTCATCTTCGTGAACAGCTCGTCGGCCACGTCGCCGGTGATCCCTCGCTCGGCCATGCCGGCATACAGCCGCTCGCGCAAGCGCTCCATGCGCGCCGCCGAGCGCTTCGAGCCCATCGCCTGGCGCAGTTCGTCGGACTCGGCCGGGCTGAAGCCGGCGACGTCGATCGCCATCTGCATCAACTGCTCCTGGAACAGCGGCACGCCGAGCGTCTTGCCGAGGCTGTTCTCGAGCAGCGGGTGGAGGTAGGTGATCTCCTCCTGGCCGTTGCGCCGACGGATGTACGGGTGCACCGAGCCGCCCTGGATCGGGCCGGGGCGGATCAGCGCGACCTCGACGACGAGGTCGTAGAACCGCCGCGGCTTGAGCCGGGGCAGCGTCGCCATCTGCGCCCGGGACTCGATCTGGAACACGCCGACGGTGTCGGCCCGGCACAACATCGCGTAGACGTCGTCCTCCTGGGGGATCGTCGCCAGGTCGACCTCGTAGCCGCGGTGCTCGCGGATCAGGTCGACGGCGTAGTGCAGGGCGCTCAACATGCCGAGGCCGAGAAGGTCGAACTTGACTAGCCCGGCGGCGGCGCAGTCGTCCTTGTCCCACTGCAGCACCGAGCGGTCGGCCATCCGTCCCCACTCGACCGGACAGACCTCGATCACCGGGCGGTCGCAGATCACCATGCCCCCGGAGTGGATGCCGAGATGCCGGGGCGCGTCCTCGACCTGAGCCGCCAGCTCCATCACCGCGTCGGGGATGCCGTGATCCGGTTGCTTCGCCGTGGCCGCCATGTTGCCCCAGCCGTCGATGCGCTTGGACCAGGCGTCCTGCTGGCCGGGTGAATGGCCGAGCGCCTTGGCCATGTCGCGCACGGCCGACTTGGCCCGATAGGTAATGACGTTGGCGACCTGGGCCGTGTGGTGGCGGCCGTGCTTGGCGAAGACGTACTGGATGACCTCCTCGCGCCGGTCGCTCTCGATGTCGATGTCGATGTCCGGCGGGCCGTCGCGTTCGGGCGACAGGAAGCGCTCGAACAACAGGCCGAGCGACACGGCGTCGGCGGCGGTGACGCCGAGGGCGTAGCAGACAGCCGAGTTGGCAGCGCTCCCCCGCCCCTGGCAGTAGATGTCGGCCTCCCGGCAGAAGCGCACGAGGTCCCACACGACGAGGAAGTAACCGGCGAAGCCGAGCTGCTCGATGACGGCGAGCTCGTGATCGATGGTTCCCCACGCCCGGGCCCGCAACGAGAGGTCCTCGTGGGGTGCCGGACGCTCGCCATAACGGTGGCGACCGCCGGCTTCGACGAGCTGACGGAGGTAGGCCATCTCGGTGAGCGGTGTGCCGTCGGGACCGTTCGGGCACGGGAACGGCGGCAGCGACGGGGCGACGAGCTGGAGGTCGAAGGCGGCGGCACGGCCGATCTCGGCGGCCAGTTCGACGACGCCCGGGTAGCGGGCGAAGCGACGGGCCTGCTCGGCGCCTGAGCGCAGATAGGCCCCGGCCGCCGCCGGCAGCCACGGGTCGAGGTCGGCCAGGCTGCACCGGGCCCGCACGGCCGCGAGGGCGGTGGCCAGGGGACGACCGGCTGGTGTCGCGTAGTGGGCGTTGGTGGTGGCGACGCAGCCGACGTCGTGGCGGACGGCCAGCTCGGCGAGGGCGTCGTTGCGGACCGAGTCGAGCGGGTCGCCGTGGTCCCACAGCTCGACAAGCACCCGGTCGCGGCCGAACGCGGCGATCAGGCGCTGCAGCTCGCGACCGGCGACGGCCGGCCCGGCGTCGCCGAGGGCCCGCGGCACGGCGCCCTTACGGCACCCGGTCAGCACCCAGACGTCACCGGCGACGGCCCCGGCGACGTCGGCGAAGCCGAACTGCGGCGCTCCCTTCTCCCCGGCCAGGTGTCCGAGGCTGAGGGCGCGGGCCAGGCGGGCGTAACCGGCCGGCCCGTCGGCGAGGAGGAGCAGGTGGTCGCCGTGGGGGTCAGGGGCGTGGTGATCGGGCACCCGGCCGGTGGCGACCTGGGTCCGGGTGTCCTCCTCGGTCAGGAACAAGCGGTCGGCGCCGGCGAGGCCCGGCGTGAGCGTGATCTCGGTGCCGAAGACGGTCGGCAGCCCGACGGCCCGGGCGGCCTCGGCGAAGCGGACGATGCCGTAGAAGCCGTCGTGGTCGGTGAGGGCGAGCGCCTCCAGGCCGAGGCGGGCGGCCTCGGTGGCCAACTCCTCTGGGTGGGTCGCGCCGTCGAGGAACGAGAAGTTGGAGTGGCAGTGCAACTCGGCGTAGGACACCGCACCCGCCCGGCGCTCGACGCCAGCGGCCTCGAACGGCTGGCGCTTGCGGCTCCACGCTGGCCCATCACCACCGGCGTTCCACGACGGGCTGCCGGGGGCGCGCCCGTCCCGGCCGGTGCCCGACAGCGCTGCTTCCAGCTCTTTCCACGTCCACGACGGGTTGTTGAACCCCACCTCTGCCATTGTCGAACATCAGTTCACCGAACGCAAGTTCGACCTGTTCAGCGTCGGGTCGAGCCCTTGACCTTGGGTGGCAAAGAGCGGGCGTAACCAACGCCGATGTTCACCCACCGGCTGAGCTGACGCTTGGTCCGCACGCCCTCGGCCTCGACCCGCAGCCAGCCCTTCATCGGCCGGCCCTTCATCTCCATCGGCGAAGCTCCAGCGGTCGCGGCCAAGCGGTCCGACTCTCCGGGATCCGCCCGGACCATCAAGCCGCCCTGGCCGCTGACACCGACGGCCATACGGCCGTCGACGAGGAAGGCGAGCCCGCCGAACATCCGCTGCTCGGTGACGCCACGCTCCGCGGCGATCAGTTCGCGAACTCGGTCGGCGAGGTCTTCGTCGTACGCCACATCTCGATCGTAGGACCCGAGGTGGCGTAGGAGGGCGGCCATCGACGGTTCGGCCCGAGCCACGGCGTCGGCCCAGGCGAACCAGTGGACGTCCTGGCTCTCTTCGGGCGGCGGGTTCGGGTCGGCGCCGCCACCGTCGAAGAGATAACGCAGATCGAGGTGAGTGTGGCCCCGCCCGCCGTCGTGGACGTCGACGTGGACGAGCGGCGCCCGCTCGGCGCCGCCGGCCGGTGCGATCACCAGCCCCGTCTCCTCCACCGCCTCGCGCTCGGCCGCCGCCCACGGCGTTTCGCCCGGGTCGACGTGACCCCCGGGCTGGACCCACAGCCCGAGCCGGCGGTGCTTCAACAGCACGACGCCACGGGGTCCGACGACCATCGCCGAGCCGGTGACGTGCACGGGCCCGGCGGCCGCGCCGAACGGATCCTCCAGCCGGTCGAGCTCGGCCAGGGTCCGCTCGATGCTGGCCGCCTCCCGCTCGTCGATCGGCGTCCGGCCGCGCACCTCGTTCTGCACTGAGCAAACGACCGGATCCGGTCGTTTGCTCAAGGCAGAATCGGCCTTGTCGGTCACCGCGTGTCGACGATCTCGTCGTAGCCGGTCAGCAGTTCCGCCGGCGCCCGAACCTGCTCGACCTCGTCCGACGAGTGGCCGTAGCCGTGGGCGGCGTCGTCGAAGGGGAGATCGAAGCGGCGGGCCCATCCACCGGCCGTCCAGACCTGCTCGGCCGGCGGGCGGCCCAAGCGCTCGGCCACGCCGACGACGTGATCGTCCTGCACGCGGGCGAGGTGCCAGACCAGCCAGGCGACCGAGTTGGCTTCGGCGTCCGGCCGCCAGACAAGCGCCTCCTCGTCGAGCCCGTCGACGACGCCGTGGACGGATCCCTGGACGCGCTCGAACGCGTCGACGAGCAGGCGGGCGGGCAACGGCAGATCAGCAGCCATGGATCCCGATCCAATCACGTGGGTCCCGGCCGGTGGGCGGTCAGCCACTCGGTGGCCCGACGCTTCGACGCCCGGCTCAGCCAGGCATCCTGGATCAGCTCGCGTAGCTCGTCGACACCGACGTCGACGACGCGGCTCGCCCGCACGAGCACCGACGGGTGGCCGTCGAAGTGCGGCGTGGTGAAGAACGGCGAGTCCGGGTCCTGGACGAGGGCTCGCTTGTCGTCGTCGGACTCGACCCAGATCACGATCACGTCGTCGTAGCGCTGCCCGCTCACCGGGTCGACGGCATCGGGCCGCGGGGTGCGGAAGAACACGAACGACTTCCCCCCGACCTGGTACACGGGATTCTCCCGGGTCCCGTCGACCACCGTGACGTGGGGCATCGACGACGCCACCTCGTGGACGTCGTCGACCCGAGCGCGACGAGTGGCCATCGGTCAGGCATCGGGCCGGGCGTCTCGCCCGACGGCAAGGGCGTCGCGGTAGCCGTTGACCATCGAGCCGAAGTCGAAGCCGATCGTCATCATCCGGAAGCCTTGCTCGGCCCGCTTGGCCACCAGCTCCGGTTCCGCATGAACAGCTGGGATGACGCCGGACTGCCGGCAGGCGGCCACGATCGCGTCGAGGGCGTCGACGAACACGGCGTCGTCATGGTCGGGGCCGGGCGGCAGACCGAGCGTGAGAGCCAGGTCGGACGGTCCGACGTAGAGCGCGTCGATGCCGGGCGTGCGGGCGATCGCCTCGACGTTGGCGACGGCCTCGGCCGTCTCGATCATCGGGATCAACGCCACCCGATCGTTGACGGCGCCTACGTAATCGGTCCCGTACCGGACCATCGCCCCGATCGGGCCGAAACTGCGCCCGCCGGCCGGCGCGTAGCGACCGGCGGCGACGACGGCAGCGGCCTCCTCGGGCGTGTTGACCATCGGCACGATCACGCCGAGCGCGCCGGTGTCGAGGACCCGCCCGATCAGGCCGTAGTCGTTGGCGCGCACCCGCACGATCGGGAAGGCCGGCCCGCCGGCCCGCACCGCGGTCAGCTGGGCGCCGATCGACGCCTCGTCGTGGAGACCGTGCTGGCCGTCGATGCAGACGTAGTCGTAGCCGGCTTGGGCAGCCAACTCGGCGGCCAAGGGCTCGCGGAAGAACGTCCACGCCCCCAGCAGGACGTCCGTCGTGGCCAGGCGTTCGCGCAGCGCGGCGACCGGTGCGGGGGGCATCGTCGGGAGTGTAAGCACGGCGCTCGGTCCGTGCCCCGTGGCCCGATGTCCCATGATGGGGACCATGAAGCTGGGCAACCTGGACGGGCGGGCCGTGCTCGTCTCCGACGTCGGCGCCATCGACGTCGCCCACGCCAGCGCCGGCGAGTTCGGGCCGTCGTTGCGCTCGGTCTACGACCGCTGGGACGACTTCACCGCGGCGGCCCTCGCCTTCGACGCCGTCCCGTCGCCGTTCGTGCCGGAGCAGCTCGGACCGCCCTCGCCCGATCCGCGCCAGGTGTTCGCCATCGGCCTCAACTATCGCGCCCACGCCGAGGAGACCGGCCAGGACGTGCCGGACGTACCGGCCACGTTCACGAAGTTCCCGTCGTGCCTCAACGTCCCGTTCGGCGAGATCGCCCTGCCGGCCGACACGGTCGACTGGGAGGTCGAGCTCGTCGTCGTGATCGGGCGCGACGCCAGCGACGTCGCCGCGACCGACGCCTGGGACCACGTCGCCGGGCTGACCGTCGGCCAGGACATCTCGGAGCGGACGACCCAGATGGCGGCCGGGCGCCAGTTCAGCCTCGGCAAGTCCTACGCCGGCTTCGGCCCGACCGGCCCGTGGGTCGTCACCGTCGACGAGGTCGCCGATCCCGACGACCTCGCCCTCGGCTGCTCACTCGACGGCGAGACCGTGCAGGACGCCCGCACCAGCGACCTGATCTTCCCGGTGCCCGAGCTGATCGCCCGGCTCAGCGCCATCGTCACGCTGCGCCCCGGTGACCTCATCTTCACCGGCACGCCGTCGGGCGTTGGGGTGGCCCGCACGCCGCCGCGCTTTCTCGCCCCCGGCCAGGTCCTCGAGACGTGGGTCGAAGGCATCGGCCGGCTCCGTCACCACATCACGAAGGGCTCCTGATGGCCGAGTTTCCCCGTCTCATCGATCCGAGCACGATCCCGGCCGTGCTGACTGACGAGCTGCGTCAGCAGTTGTCGTCGGTGTCGACGGCGACGCTCACACACCAGCTGCAGATGCGCGGTATCCGCAGCACGTTCCTCGCCGGGCTGCAGCCGACCCATCCCGAGCGACGCCTCGTCGGGCGGGCCCGCACGCTGCGCTACGTCGCCGTGCGCGAGGACGTCACCAACCTCGCTATCAACGGCCGGACGGCCCAGAAGCAGGTCGTCGAGACCGTCGAGCCTGGCGACGTGGTCGTGATGGAGGCCCGCGGGGTGCCTGACGCCGGCACGATCGGCGACATCTTCGCCCTGCGCGTGCAGGCTCGGGGCGGCGCCGGCGTGGTCACCGACGGCGCACTGCGCGACACCCCGGCGATCGTCGCCCTCGACCTGCCCGTGTACCACCTCAGCTCGCACGCCTCGACCTACGGGCGTCATCACATGCCCTACAGCGTCGACGACGCGATCACCTGCGCCGGCGTGTTCGTCGAGGCCGGTGACGTCGTCGTGGGCGACGCCGAGGGCGCCGTCGTCATCCCTCACGCCCTCGTCGCCGAGGTTGCCCGCGACGCCGTCGTTCAGGAGGAGATCGAGGAGTTCGCCATCGAGCGCGTCGCCGCCGGCGAGCCGACCGACGGGCTGTTCCCGTTGAGCGACGAGCGCCGCCCGGACTACGAGGCCTGGCGAGCCGTCCGCGATCGAGGCTCAGCGTGAGCGACCGGAGGTCGCTGGCGATCCCGGGGCTCAGCCACATCACGGCGATCCCGGTCGCCACCCGCATCGGCCCCCTCGTCGTGTCGAGCGTGATCACCTCATTCGATCCCGGCACGCGCACCGTTCCCGCGGTGATCGAGGCCCAGATCGCCAACCTGTTCGTCCATGCCGGCGCCATGCTCGACGCGGCCGGCGCGACATGGGACGACGTCGCCAAGATGAGCTTCTGGCTGGCCGACGGCGCCCACCGCGCCGCCCTCGAGGCGTCGTGGGTCGCCCAATTCCCCGACCCCGCGTCGCGCCCAGCGCGCCACACCCACGTCGACCCGAGCGCGACGATGGCCAGCGCCGAGTTCATCGCCTGGGTCGCCGCGGGCCGCCCGAACGACAAAGAGCACTGACGTGCAGCTCTCCGCCGACCAGCACCGCGAGGCGGCGGTCGCGATCGTCGCAGCCGAGGACACCCGGCGCTGGACGGAGCCGGTGTCGGCCCGCTGGCCCGACGCCGACGTCGACGACGCCTACCGCATCGCCCTCGCCGTGCGCGACCTCAAGGTCGCCGCCGGCCGGCGGGTCACGGGTCACAAGGTCGGGCTGACGTCGAAGGCGATGCGCACGATGTTCGAGGCCGCCGAACCCGACTACGGGTTCCTCTACGACGACTGGTTCGTGGCCGAGGGCAGCGTCGTGCCACCCGAGCGCCTCAACCGACCACTCGTGGAGCAGGAGGTGGCGTTCGTGATGGGGCGGCGCCTCAGCGGTCCGTCGGTCCACGCCGCCGACGTGATCCGGGCCACCGACTTCGTGCTCCCGGCCCTGGAGATCGTCGACAGCCGCTTCCGCGAACGCGGTCCGACGATGCTCGTCGACAGCATCGCCGACGCCGCGTCGTGCGGGCTCGTCGTGCTGGGCGGCAACCCGGTCGGCCTGACGGACATCGACGTGCGCCGGATCAGCGGATCGTTGCTCGTCAACGGCGAGATCATGGAGACCGGGTCGGCGGCGGCCGTGCTCGGCAACCCGATCAACGCCGTCGCCTGGCTGGCCAACAAGCTGCACGAGTTCGGCGTCGCCATGGAGCCCGGCGACGTGATCCTCTCCGGCTCGTTCGTCCGGGCCGTCCCCTTCGCCGCCGGCGACAGCATCGTCGCCCTGTTCGACCAACTCGGAGAGGTGTCCGTCACCATCGGCCCGTGAACGCGCCAACGCGGCGGCCGGGCCGGGCGCCGTCAGGCGTCACGAGCACGGTGGCGTCTCGCGACGTTCGACGTATCGGGCATCGATGTCCACGCGGACGTCATCGACGTCCACGACGTACACCACTCGTCGATTGGCGTCGGTCGAGTAGCCGTGCGGGACCAGAAAGAGCTGCTGGCCGATCCGGTCGAGAAGATGCAGGCAGTCGTACCGATAGATGGTCTGACCCGACTCGCTGGTCAGGACGTCGCGAACGAGCGACCCGACGACCAACAGTTGCGGATCCTCGCTCGCATACACGCGAACCAGCGCCGTCGAGTCCATCTCGAGAGCGGATCGCTCTGCTCGTTCGATGCCCACCGTCGTGGCGTAGACGCGGATGGCGTCGAACGCACCGACGAGCCCAAGCAGGCCGATGGCGAGGAGCACCCACGTCCGACGGCGCGCCCGACCGAGGATGACCCCCACTGCGGCCAGCAATGAGCCACCGAGCAGGGCCATCGCCGGCCAGGCCGGCAGGCGACTCCCGCTGTCGACAAGTCCGATGACGCCCAACACGACGAGAAGCACGCCGAGCGGCAGCGTGCATCGGACGATCAGTCGTCGTCGACGCTCGTCAGCCAGTCGGGCGACGAGCTCGTCAAGGCCGACGGCCACGCCGAGCAGCACGATCACACCAACAGCGACGGCGGGGAGCGCGGCCCCCGTGCTACGGATCGTGTAGTCGGCCGACGACATGTCGTAGAACGTCGAGTCGAATCCGAAGTACTTCGCCTGAGCGGCCGTGTGTACCCAGCCGAAGTAGTAGAGCAGGGCGGACAGCACGGCGACCGACCCCAGCGATCCCAGTGCAGGGCCGACCCAGCGGGTGCCGAACCACCGGGCGTGCGGGTCGTCCATCGCACCGGGAGGAGCGGCGGCGGGATCAGTCACCGATCGTGCCCGTCGACGAAGGGGTCGGTTCTCCCTCGCTCGCCGGCGATGGCGGAAGCTCGACCTCGGCGTCGACGGCGTCAGGGCCGAGCGCGTTGATGGCCGTCACTTGATCCCAGATCTCGGGCAGCGAGGCCTGCGCGGCCGGCGCCACCGCCGCCGCCACCGTCGACGCGTGTGGCCCAACAAGGGCACGCTCGAGCACACGCTTCAGCTCGTCCTGGGAAAGGACGGTCGGGGCGACACTGGCCGTCGTGTCGAGCGCGGCGCCGGTCACGTTGAGCCCGCCGCCGGGCTGGCCGGCGAGCTCCTCGGTCGTGAGTACGTAGAACACTCCGTCGGTGTGGTCGAGGACGACGCCGGGCGGGTCGGGCTCGATGATGATGGGTTCTCCCTCGTCACACGACACAGGGGACGCTCCGTCAGCCGGGCCCGCGCCGGGCTGGTCGAGCGAGCGCCGCACCACCTGCACGACCCGACCTGGCTCAATCTCGGGCGGGCGGGCCTCCTCGACGGTGGCGATGGCCGGACAACCGCCCCTGGGTGGAACCGTCGTCCCGCACATGTCCTGCTGGTTGCGGTTCGCATCGCGCGGGCAGTTGTCACTCCCGTCGGCGATCCCGTCACTGTCGGAGTCGGGTCCGCTCATCGAAGTCGAGGTCGCCGGTATGATCGGTCCACCGTCGCGAGACGACACCGGCGATCCGACGTCCAACGACTCGGAGACGGCCTGATCGGGATGGGGTATCGAAGCACTCGGTTCGGAGCGAGGCATCCTGTTCGCATCGCATCCTGCCAGGAGCGCTACCGCCAGCGCCGCGTGGGCCACTCGCATGACTTTCTCCCTCCGGTCGTACCGGACGAGATCGACGCCGCTGCCGCGAGGCGATCCGAGGTGATCGTACGACGGCCCTTCTCGTCGCCCCCACACTTTTCGTGACTCGGTCACCGCAGGGGTCCCCCGGGCAGTGATGTGTACGCTGTCACACATGGCGACGAACCTGGCGCTGGATCCTGAACTCGTCGACGAGGCCGTGCGCGTGAGCGGGCTGCGAACCAAGCGCGCCGCCGTCACCGAGGCA
>Ga0183260_10002035_pt1 | contig 16816 bp, 13 predicted proteins | sample AntDrymUQ4972206_2_FD_129768 | JGI IMG/M metagenome (GOLD analysis project Ga0183260, IMG submission 129768) | Polar desert sand microbial communities from Dry Valleys, Antarctica - metaG UQ497 (22.06) (version 2) (version 2) | ecosystem: Environmental > Terrestrial > Soil > Desert | place...
GACATCCGCTTCAAGGAGATCAACGAGGCGTACCAGATCCTGTCCGATCCGCAGCGCCGGCAGGCATACGACATGTTCGGGCATGGGGCGGGGGGCGCCGGCGCCGGGCAGGGCTTCGATCCCTTCGCTGGCGGCGGCTTCCAGGGCTTCGGCGATCTGTTCGACACGCTCTTCGGCGGCGCGGCGGGTGCGGGCCGAAGACCGCGAACACCGACCGGCGCCGATCTCCGCTACGACCTCCGCCTCACCTTCGCGGAGTCGATCTCGGGGACCGAGAAGCAAGTTGAGTTCACCAGCCTTGCGCGCTGCGAGACGTGTGGGGGCAATGGCGCCGAGCCAGAGACGCAGCCGACCACGTGCCCAAAGTGCCAGGGCAGCGGCGAGCTGCGCAACGTCCGCCAGACGATGCTCGGCCAGATGATCAATGTCTCCATCTGCGACCGATGCCGCGGAAGCGGCACGATCGTCGAGACGGCGTGCCACACCTGCCACGGCGACGGCCGCGTGGAGCGCAAGCGAACGCTGCGCGTCACGGTGCCTGCCGGCATCGATGATGGTCACCAGATCCGGCTGTCGGGGGAGGGCGAGGCCGCTCCACGCGGTGGCGCGCCGGGCAATCTCTACGTGGTTGCCCACGTCGCGGCCCATCCGCAGCTACGCCGGCAGGACACCGAGCTCTTCTATGACCTCTCGCTCAGCATCACCCAGGCCGCATTGGGCGCCAAGGTTCGCGTGCCGACCGCTGACGGCGAGGAAACGGTCGACATCCGGCCGGGCACCCAGGCAGGCGCCGAGATAAGGCTGCGCGGTCGCGGTGTGCCCAACCTCCGGCGCGCCTCCTCTCGCGGCGATGTACACGTGCTGATCGACGTGCGCGTGCCGAGCAAGCTGACGGCGCGCCAGCGAGATCTGCTCGAGCAGCTGGCGGCGGAGATGGGCGAGGGCGGCGAGCCAGAGGAAGACGCCAAAGCCGCGACCGACGCAGCCGCCGACGCGGCCGCCGGTGACGCCGCCGGTGACGCCGCGCGGCCGAAACGGGCCCGTCGCCGCGCCCGCCGTCCGGGCTTGCGGGACCGGTTGCGGGACGCGATCAGCTGATCATCGAAGAGGGCATTTCTGCCGGTGGCAGCTGGATAGAGCTCGCCGTGACCGCCGATCAGGAAGCGGTCGAGCAGGTAAGCGAGATCATCTCGCGCGCCTGCCCGGGTGGCGTCTCTGTCGAGGCGCCGTTCGAGGTCGTCGACGAAGGGCTGGCCGCGCGAGTCGACGTCAGCAAGCCAGCCGTCGTTCGGGGTTATGTAACAGCAATTGATCGTGTGGCGGCGCGGTCGGCGGTCGATGCCGTCAGGCGCAATCTTGGCCATCTGCAGGCATTCGGCCTGCGGCCCATCGGCGAGCTCCAGACACGCGTCGTGAACGAAGAGGATTGGGCCGAGGCCTGGAAGGAGCACTTCCCGGTGATGCGTGTCGGGCGGCGGCTGGTCATCCAGCCAACCTGGCGCGAGCATTCGCGTCAGCCGACAGATGTGGTCATCGCGTTGGACCCCGGTATGGCCTTCGGCACGGGCCTCCATCCGACGACGAGGCTGTGCCTGGCGGGCATCGAGGAGTGGGCCGACCAGGGGCTCGTCGGCGGCACGCGCATGCTGGACGTCGGCACCGGGTCGGGGATCCTGGCAATCGCGGCTGGCCTGTTGGGCGCCGAGTCCATAGTTGCCGTCGACACGGACGTACTCGCCGTTGAGACAACGCGCGCGAATGCCAGCCGCAACGGACTTTCGGAGCGCATCCACGCGCGTCAGGGATCGCTGCCGCTGGCCGAATCCGACATGCCCCAGCCGTTCGACCTCGTCGCCGCCAACCTGATCGCCGGCGTACTGATCGCGCTCGCCGACGAGCTGGCGGCCGTTGTGCGTCCAGACGGTGGTCGAGTGCTGGCGGGAGGTGTGTTCCACGAGCGAGAGCCAGACGTCCATGCGGCGTTCGAATTGGCGGGTCTGCGAATCATCGGGCGCCGCGCAGAGGGCGACTGGCTGACGCTCGAGGTCGTCAGGGCAAACTGACCCTTGTCTCTCTCAGGCTTGCTTCCGTTCCTGATCGCCACGCACGTCGCGCTGGCTATCTCCCTGTTCCTGCCGAGCATCCTGCTGCCCTTCGCGCTGCGCCTTCGCGGCGGGCAGAGGCTCGATCATCAAGGCGGTTTCTCGCGCGCGCTGTTCTGGCTTTAGCGGAACGGCACGCTGGTGATCGGCGCCGGTCTGGCAGCCACCGGCGTAGCGATGCTCGTTGCTGGGTCCGCAACTGCTCAGCCAGCCGTGGCTGCTGATCGCGCTCACGATCTACGCGGCGAACCTGGCGCTCGCCTTCTTCATCCAGCGGCCGGGGGCTGGCGCGTCTTCTGCGGTTGCGGCCGCTGTCGACCGATATCGAGCGCGAGCGGTGGCAGGGATGGGCCCGCCGCCAGCGCTACGTCAGTTACCTGATGGCCACGCTCGTTGGACTGATCGGGTTCCTCATGTCGACCAAACCGGATCTGTGATCGGGGTCTATCGGTCAGGCCGGAAGGAGCGCATGGTCCGCGCAATGCGCCGATTTGACGGAAGATGCGCGGAATGACGACCGAAGGCGCGGAATGACAACCGACAGTCGGAACTGCCTCTTTTGCCGCATCGGGCGCGGCGAGATACCGGCTGATTTCTCCCACCAGGACGATCTCGTGCTTGCCTTTCGCGACATCAATCCCAAGGCGCCGACGCATCTGCTGATCATCCCGCGCAAACACATCGACTCGGCGGCTGACCTGGCCGAGACCGATGCGCAGATGCTCGGGCGGATGTTCGCCGTGGCCGCCAAGCTCGCTCGCGAGACCGGAATCGCCGAGCGCGGCTTCCGGCTCGTGAGCAACTCAGGAACGGCGGCCGGCCAGAGCGTCGATCACCTTCATTTCCACCTGCTCGGCGGGCGCTCGATGAGCTGGCCTCCCGGCTGAGGCCGCTCACCAGCTGGCCCGGCGCAGCGCTCGGCGTCGGGGTCACGCCCGGGTTCCCCTCACGAGCCCGGGCGGCTCCTTTTCAATGACATTGAACAGGGAGTCGCTCGACGCATCCTTGCGCGGCGGCGGTTGCATCGAGGGCCGCGATTGGGGGCGGATTCCACGCCCAGCCGTCCGTCCCGTGGCAGTCAGCTTCCCAGGTTCGGACCGTTGACCAGCGCAGGAAGCGCGTTTCTGTTCAAAATCGTTGAAAACATGCACCTGCTCGCGCCGTTCGTCGCTATGCGACGGGTCAGTCCGACTCCTCCTGGAGCGCGAGCGGCGTATCGCCGTCGGCCCACTTCTGAACCTCGGAGCGCTTGATCTTGAGCGTGTGGGTGCGCGGGAAATCGGCCTCCGGCCAGATCCTGAAATCGTCGATCCGTTGGTGCTGGCTGAGCCGTGAGTTGGCGGCCTTGATCAGCGGTCCGACGCGCTTGCGCAGCGCGGCTGCCTCCTCGTCCGTCTGCGGGGCGGCGGGCGCGGGGTTGGTGGGCGACACCATCGGCGGCGCATCAGGCGAAAGGACGATGGCTTCGATCTGACCCGGGGCGGTCTCGAGAACCACCGCCTGCTCCAGTCCGACCTCCTGGAGCGCGTTCTCTATGTCCTCGGGAAACACGTTCAGGCCGTTGGGCAGCACGATGATGTTCTTGGTCCGTCCCAACAGGACCAGGTTTCCGCGCTCGTCGTAACGACCGACGTCGCCGGTCCGGTACCAGCCGTCGCTCATGACCGCGGCCGTCGCGTCGGGGTCCTTCCAGTAGCCGTCAAAGATCGTCGGGCCGCGGACGAGGATCTCCTTGCTGCCGTCCTCCAGCTTGACCTCCACCGGCGGCAGCGTCTTGCCGACCGTGCCAGTCGGATGGTCCTGCTCGGTCGTCGCCGCGGCGGGTCCGCATTCGGTCGCGCCATAGCCCTGGAGCACGATAACGCCGAGGTCCTGCCAGCTCTCCTGTAGCGCGGGCGGGAGGTAGGCACCGGCCGACACCAGTAGCTTCAGGTCGCCGCCGAGCTGCCTGTGAATGCGACGGAACAGCAGGCGTCGGGCCCAATAGGGCAGGAGGCGGGCGATCCTTCTCGATCGGCTGAAGAGCTTTTCCTTGCCTTGCCGCTTGACCTCACGCTCGATTCCGTTCCAGAAGAGCTGGAGCAGTTGTGGCACGCCGACCATCGTCGTCACCCGCTGCTCCCGCAGCGCCTCGAAGATGACCCGCGGGGTGCGAGAGCGGAGGTAGAGGATGTCGGCGCCGATCATCATCCCGAAGAACAGGATCGGTGCCTGCTCGAACAGGTGCGACAGAGGCAGCATGCTCACCGTCCGGTGCTCACGCGGCGGCAGCAGATGGGTTATCGCCTCGAGCGTGGAGAGGATGGTGCCGTGCTTGAGCATCACGCCCTTGGGCGTGCCGGTCGTGCCTGACGTGTAGATCACCTCGAAGAGGCCGTCTCTTGTGGGCCTTGTCCATGCCTCGACCTGCCGTTCCCAGTCGTTGGGGAACGGATCGTCCAAGCCGCCTTCGTCTAGCTGGCTGGCGCTCTGGTGGGCTGGGTCGGCCGTCAGCCACTCGACCGTTCTGATGCCCAGGTGATCCAGGCCGGCGTCGTTCGGGTCTGGAGCGTCGAAGCCTGTTCCGACCGCGAGCCATTTGGCGTCCGATTTCTCGGCGATGCGCTGGATGACGTCCGGAGCCATGCGCAGATCGAGGGGCACTATCACCAGCCCCGCGCGCATGGCGGCGTAGTAGACGGCCGGCAGCGCGGGCGTCGATGGGCTCCAGGTCAGCAGTCGATCGCCCGGCTGGAGGCCCAGGCGACGGAGGCGCCACGCGGCGAGTTTGGAGCGGTACTGAAGATCGCGGGCGGACCACGGGAGCTCGATGCCATCATCGGTACGCAGGGCGAACTGGCGCTTGCCCGCGTATCGGATGGCAGAGTCGTCCAGAAGGTCGAGCAGCGAACCGAACGTCCGCGGGTCAGGCAGCTCCCACATGCGCGGCGAGTCTATTGGCTCGCGACGAGTCGCTCCGCGGCTTTCCGCTGTTTGCGGTGCGTGCAGCGCGCGGCTAAGATGCGCCAGCCCTGGCGCGGCCCAACCATGACGCTCGATGAGCGCCGCGGTCACACACCCGCGCACACCCACATCGGACCCCGGCGTCGATGAGGGTGATGGGCGGAACCGTGGCCGGTGGGAGGTGATTCCAGATTGGCTGAAGTCCGCGTAGGCGAAAACGAGACCTTCGAGAGTGCCCTGCGACGCTTCAACAAGAAGATCCAGCAGAGTGGCATCCTCGCCGAGGCTCGCCGACGCGAGCACTACGAGAAGCCCAGCGTCAAGCGCAAGCGCAAGGAAGCGAAGCGCAAGAAAGCCGCTCGGTCCGAGTAACGGCGGGGCAGCCCCCGCCAACCACTCGGACCACGACCGCGGCGCCCAGCCCAAGGAACGCCGACCGGTGACCCTCTCAAGTAGGCTCCAGGAAGATCTCACCAAGGCCATCCGCGAACGTGACGAGCTGCGTCGCGACACCCTGCGGATGGCTATTGCTGCTGCCTATAACACCCAGAAAGCGGCCGGCCGTGAGCTGACCGACGACGAGGTGCTGCAGGTGCTAGCGCGCGAGGTCAAGACGCGCCGCGAATCGATCGAGGCATACACGGCTGCCGGCCGCCAGGACGCGGCCGATCGCGAACAGGCGGAGATCGACGTCGTCGCGGCGTACCTGCCCGCGCAGCTGAGCGAGGCCGAGGTCGCGGCACTGGTCAAGGAAACGATTGACGCGCTCGGCGCGTCGTCACCGCGCGACATGGGCAAGGTGATGGCGGCGTTGACGCCCACGACGAGGGGCCGCGCTGACGGGAAGCTGGTCAGCGGCATGGTTGCGCGCGAGCTCGCCAGTCGCGACTTGGCCGGCCACGACTCCACCGGCCACTAGCCCAGGCGTCCAGGACAGATAGCAAATGCTCGCGAGGTCCTCCGCGGTCCGCCGCTTCGCCCGAACAGACGCCGTCCGCCTTGTCGTCGCCACCGTGCTCATGGTCGCGGCGCTCGGCAGCGTGCTCGCGATCGATGCCCTTCCTGGACCGTTCGCCGGCCCCGGCGCGATCGTCGGAGATATCGCTCCCGCGGACATACTCGCGCCGCGGGCGCTGACCTATGAGAGCGCCGAGGCGACGCGACTGGCGCGCGAGCAGGCTCGTGAGCAGGTCCAGCCCCAGTACGACTACTCACCCGAGCGCGGTCAGCTCACCGCCGTACAGCAGCTCGACGCGCTCGAGCAGCTCCTTAGCCCCGTCGATGCAGCGTTCGAAGCCGTACTCACGCCCGAGGCGCGCCAGGCATCGCTGCGCTCGGCAATACCGCACCTGACAAGCGCGGCGAGCGAACAGCTCGCACAGCTGGACATAGTCCAGTGGTCGGCGCTGCGCGGAGACCTCGTGCGCGTCCTGAACTCGACCCAGAGCCAGGAGGTGCGCGACGCGCTGCTGCCCGACCTGCGCGGATCCCTGGCCAGCAGGGTCAGCATCCGTTTCCCCCAGGATCAGCGCAGCTTGGCGGCCGAGATCCTCTCGCCGCTCATCATCGCCAACTCCACCTTCGACGAGGCGGCCACCGAGCGCGCGCGCAACGAGGCCGCCAACCTCGTGGAGCCGGTCGCGATTCCAATTCGGCAGGGAGAGATCATCGTGCGGCGCGGCGAGCCCGTCAGCGAGATAGCGCGCGAGAAGCTTGACCGCTTCGGCCTCCTCGATCCTCGCCCTGATGCCGTCCGCGCTGGCGGATGGTTCCTGCTCGCCCTGTTGTCGGCCGTGTTGCTGCTCGCCTGGATCTGGCGCTTCAGGTCCCAGATCTGGCACCGGAGCAGCGCGCTGCTGCTGATCGCCCTCGTCCTGATCGGGGCTTCCATCGCGCTCAAGGTGACTGGAGATCGATCGGTTCTTCCATACGTCGTGCCCGTCGCCGCGGTCGGACTCCTACTCGCCGTTCTGCTCGACGGTGGCGCCGCCCTGATGGTCACCGGAGTTTTGGCGCTGCTGGGCGGAGCAATCATCGGCAGTGTCGAGTTTTCGGCCTACGTCCTCTTCGGCGGAGTGGCCGGCATCATCGCCGTCAGGCGCGGCGAGAAGCTCAGCCACTTCGTTCAGGCGGCAGTGGCGATCGCCGTTGTCCAGATTGCCGTCGTGACACTGTTCACGCTGCTCGGCGACCGCGACTTCGCGGGCTTCTTCGAGCTGGCCGGTGCGGCGGGCGCGTCCGCGGCCGGCGCGGCGATCGCGGCCCTCGGATCCTTCGTCATCCTCGGCAATGCGTTCGGCATCACTACCTCGTTCCGGCTGCTCGAGCTCGCCAACCCGTCGCAGCCGCTTCTCCGGCGGCTCCTGCTCGAGACGCCCGGTACTTATCACCACTCACTGATGGTCGGCAACCTCGCCGAGCGAGCCGCCGAGGCGATCGGCGCCGACCCGCTGCTGGCTCGCGTGGCCGCGTATTACCACGACGTGGGAAAACTCGCGAACCCGGCCGCGTTCATCGAGAACCAGGCGGCCAACGACAACATCCACGATGAGCTGGAGCCCGACCAATCGGTCGCCCTGCTCAAGGCGCACGTCGCCAACGGCATCGACCTGGCTTACCAGTACAAGCTCCCCAAGCCACTCATCGCCTTCATCCCCCAGCACCACGGCACGGCGTTGATGAGCTACTTCTACGCCCGTGCGCAGGAGCAGGCCATTGCCGACGCCGGCGCGATCCCCAGCACTCCGGCGGCGCAGGAGGCGGCGGCGTCGGTCGATGCGAGTCGCTTCCGCCACGCAGGTCCGAAGCCGCAGTCCAAGGAGGCCGCGATCCTGATGCTGGCCGACAGCGTCGAGGCTTCGGTTCGGTCGCTCGGCACGCCAGACGAGCCCGCCATCCGGGCGATGGTGTCACGCATCATCCGCGAGCGTCTCGAGGACGGCCAGTTCGACGAGTGCGACCTGACCCTGCGCGACCTCGACCGTATCCGCGAGGCCTTCGTGGCTCAGCTGCTCGGCATGTACCACCGCCGGATCGCGTACCCGCAGAACAAGATCGTCGAGATCGAGTCCCGCCGCGCGGCCGGTGGCTCGGCCTAAGCGCTTCGAGCCAGCGGCCCCGACTGTCCGGGCCGTGCGGGCCGTTTACCTGCGGCCATGGCGGATCGATGTCTCACGCTCGCCCGGTGTGCCGCGGCTGGTTTCCGCCGCAGGCCTGGCACGAACCGCCGCAGACGCGCTCAACGTGGTGGGAGCTCCGTCCCCTGCGAGCATCGCCCTGATCCTCTCCGACGACCGCGAGCTGGCTCGACTGAACGCCGAGCACATGGGCGAAGATGGTCCGACCGATGTGCTCTCGTTCCCGCTCCTGCCGCCCTCCGCTTTCCCGCCGCATGAGGGGCAGCGGTCCGAACAGTCGACGGCCCGCCCGATCGAACCTGCGTACCAGCATCCCGCCCGCCACCGCCGGCATCTTGGCGACATTGTGATCTCGGCCGAGCGAGCAGTTGCGCAGGCCGACCAGGGACGCGGAGGGCAGACTGGTGACATCACCTGGTCGCCTTCAGATGAGCTGCGTCTCCTCGTTATCCATGGCGTGCTCCACATCTGCGGCTGGGATCACGCCGAACCCGGAGAGCGCGATGCCATGCGGGCGTTGGAGAGAAAGGTAATGGGACGCGGATGACCCACGACGAGCATGAACACGTTCACACCTTCGACTGGCAGGCAGAGCTGGAACAGATGCGCCAGGCCGCCGCGCACTTCTACGAGCATCAGTTCGATTGGAAGGGACACGTCCCACCGCCGGGGTTCACCGGTCCGCGCTATTTCCCACCCGCGCCCGAGTGGCGGCTGCTGGCCACCCTGGACAGGGGCACCTCCGGCGCTGGGGACAGCGTCACTCTCGCGACGTCGACCGGGCAGCTGCGGCAGATGGTTGTCGCCGGCCAGCTGGTGTTCCTGTTCGATGCGATCGACTATCGGCTGACCGGCTTTCTGACCAAGGATGCCCAGGGCTATGAGGTCATCTTCCTGCCCTTCCGCGACGGCACGTCAGGCAAGGAAACCTACGGCGCCGGGCGCTATGTCGAGGTCGATTACGACAGGGAAGAGCAAGAGTTCGAGCTCGACTTCAACCTCGCCTACAACCCGTCGTGCGCGTTTAGCCCGGCTTACGACTGTCCCTATCCGCCGCCGGCCAATCGGTTGACAGTGGAGGTCCGCGCCGGCGAGATGGTGCCGACTCCGCACTGAACCGTGCGGCGGTGAGCGCTGGCGCAAGCCCGGGTCGTCCGTCTCGACGTACGATTGCGTTGCCCCGGTCGAGTCGTCGGCCGGTCGTCAGCATGCCCGCCGCAGGTTTGATGAGTGAGATGAAGATCGTTGTCGGGCTCGGGAATCCGGGCCGTCAATACGAAGAGACGCGCCACAACGTTGGCTGGATGGTGCTCGACCGGTTGGCTGAGCGCGCCGGCTGGACCGGCCATGCCCGAGCACGCGATGCCGCGGCCACGGTCCACGGCCGGTTCAACGGGCTGGAGCTGATGCTCGTCAAGCCGACGACATACATGAACCTTTCGGGCGTGGCCGTGCGCAAGGTGCTCGCGCGTCAACGGGCGCCGATCGGAGACCTCCTTGTCGTCGTGGACGATTTCGATCTGCCCCTGGGCAAGCTCCGGCTGCGCGAGCGCGGCAGCGCCGGTACGCACAATGGCCTCCGCTCGATCATCGGCGAGATGGGCAACCAGGACTTCGCCAGGCTTCGTGTCGGCATCGGCCAGCCGTCTCGCGACGCGATGGACCACGTGCTGAGTCGCTTCACAGGGGCCGAGAAGCGCGTGCTCGACTCGGCGATCGACGCCGCGGCGGACGCCGTCGAGGACTGGGCGCGTCTCGGGCCCACGCGCGCGGCCAACAAGTGGAACGCCTGGGCGGTCGAGGTCGATGATGACGACCCTGACGGTCCGGCCAAGCCGGAGCCCAGGCCAGGAGCGACCGATCCAGCCGAGCCGAACATCGTCAGGACGACGACTGGCTGGCGAAGGCTGCTACCGCGCGCCGGTCGGGAGCGCTGAGCCGTGCCCGAGAGCTCCGTCCGAATCCGTGGCCGCAGCACGCGCGACCGGCTCATCGCCGCCGAGGTCGAGGAACTGCATCAAGCCGCCGTCTCACCCACCGGCCGGTCGCGTCTGCCCGACCTCTCGGCGCTATCCGCGCTGCTCGCCCAGTCCGCGGAGATCGGGGCGCTCGTCGATCGTTTCCGCACCGTCCGCGAAGGCCGCATCGGTCAGAACCTGCGCCACGTCACCTACGCACAGCTGCCCCATGGAGCGAAATCGTTCCTCGCCGCCGCGCTCGTCCAGGCGAGTGGTGAGCGGCTCGTCTGGGTCGCCCGCGACGCCGAGATCGCCGATCGCGTGGCCGAGGAGCTCGCCGCCTGGCTCGGCGGGCCCGAGGCGGTGGTCACTCTCGAGCCGCGCACATCGCTGGCATACGAGCGCTCCGAGCTGATCCGCGACGAGAGCGCGGCGCGCGTGGCAGCGCTTGCCACGTGGCGCTCGGCCCGACCGCAGGTCCTCGTCGCGAGCGTGCAGGCGCTCTTCCAACGGACGCTCAACGCGGACGACATACCGGAGCAGCCACTTCTGCTGAGGACCGGCCAGCGCATGTCCCAGGAGCGCGTGCTGCGCGAGCTGATCGACCTCGGCTACGAGGCATTGCCTGAGGTAGCCGGCCGCGGCGAGTTCGCACGCCGCGGCGGGATCGTCGACGTGTTCCCTGCCGGCCAGCCACTGCCGGTGCGCATCGAGTGGTTCGGCGACCAGGTCGAGTCGCTGCGCGCGTTCGACCCCGCGAACCAGCGCGGCGTTCGGCCCGTCAAGGAGATCGAGTTGCTGCCGGCGAGCGAGTTCCTGCTCGGCGGAGACGGCCCACAGCGGTTGCAACAAGCGCTCGGAACCGCTGCCAAGCGGCTTCCGCCGGACCTGGCGTCCGACCTCGTCCGACTTGAGCAGGGACAGCTGGCAGACGCGGCGGAGATCTGGGCCGGCCACCTGGCACCATCGACCGGTCTGGATCACATCGGCGACGCGATCTGGCTGCTGGACGAGCCCGGAGACATCGCCGCCTCGTCCGATTTCCTGTGGACCCAGGCCGACGAGCGCCGCTCGGAGCTCGAACGAGCCGGAACGCTACCCAGGACGTGGCCGCGGACATACCTCGACAGGCGTGACTGGAAGGCACGGCTGAGCTCGGCACGGACGCTCGAGCTCACCTGGGAGAGCGAGGTCGACGAGGCGCCGCCTGGGGGCAATCCGTTCGGCTGGCACGAGCCCGTCCTGCCACCCTCGCCGATCGGCGACCTCGCCGAGACCATCAAACGCTGGCGGCGAGAGGGTTTGCGAGTGGTGATGGCATCAGATCAGTCCGCGCGCCTGTCCGAGATCTTCGCCGAGGCCGACATCGTCGCCGCGCCGATGAAAACGCTCCGCGAAGTCCCACCGCCGGGCGGTCTCGCGCTCATCGAGCGCAGCCTCAACTCAGGTTTCGCCGGTGGCCCGGAGAACGTCGTGCTGGTCACGGACCGCGAGCTGTTCGGAACAGTGCGCGTGCGCCGTCCGCGCGTCCTGCGGCGAGTGGTGCCCAAGGACCTGCTCGAGCGCCTTCAGCCGGGCGACCTCGTCGTTCACATCGACCATGGCATCGCGCGTTACGGAGGCATGGCCCGCCGGACGGCCGGCGGCGACGGCACCGAGGAGCGGGATTTCCTGGAGCTGCAGTTCGCCGAGGGGGGCCGGATCTGGGTCCCGGTGGAGCAGATTGAGCGCGTTTCCCGCTATGCCGGCGGCGAGAATCCGCACCTGTCGCGGCTCGGCGGTGGGGAGTGGCAGCGGACCAAGACCCGCGTCCGCAAGGCCGTCACCGACCTGGCTAAGGAGTTGCTCGACCTGTACACCGCCAGGGAACGCGTCCATGGGCGACCGATGAGCCCGGACTCACCCTGGCAGCAGGAGATGGAGGCTGCATTTCCGTACGAGGAGACGGTCGACCAGCTGCGCGCCACGGCGGAGGTCAAGGCCGACCTCGAGCGTGGGCGGCCGATGGACCGGCTGGTGGTCGGCGACGTTGGTTACGGCAAGACCGAGGTGGCTCTGCGCGCCGCTTTCAAGGCGATCGCCGATGGCATGCAGGTCGCCGTCCTCGTGCCAACGACGGTGCTCGCCGCTCAGCATCTCGAGACGTTCCGCCAGCGCTTCGCTGCCTATCCGTTCACAGTCAGGATGCTCAGCCGTTTCGTGCCCCCGGACCAGCAGCGCGAGATCGTGGCCGGGTTGGCCGCGGGGTCCGTTGACCTGATCATCGGCACCCATCGGCTGCTGTCGAAGGACATCCAGTTTCACAACCTCGGTCTGGTGGTGGTCGACGAGGAGCAGCGCTTCGGGGTGGCCCACAAGGAGCGCCTCAAGCAGATGCGCACGGAGGTCCACGTGCTGACCCTGTCTGCGACCCCGATCCCGCGGACGCTGAACCTGGCACTCGCCGGCGTCCGCGACATGAGCGTGATCGAGACGCCGCCCGAGGATCGGCTGCCGATCCAGACACGAGTCGCCGAGGCGTCCGCCGGCCTGGTGCGCGACGCGATCCTGCGCGAGCTGGACCGTGGCGGGCAGGCCTTCTTCGTCCACAACCGCGTCGAGACGATCGAGGGGCAGGCCGAGCAGCTTCGCCAGCTGCTGCCCCAGGCGCGCATCGTCGTGGCCCACGGCCAGATGGGGGAGGGCGGCCTGGAACGCGTGATGATGGCGTTTGCCGCGGGTGAGTACGACGTCCTCGTGTGCACGACGATCATCGAGTCCGGTCTCGATATTCCCAACGTGAACACGATCGTGATCGACCGCGCCGACGCCCTCGGCCTCGCCCAGCTCTACCAGCTCAGAGGCCGGGTTGGCCGATCATCGCGGCGCGCCTACGCCTACCTGCTCTATCGCCGCCGCGGCCAGCTCAGCGAGATCGCCCGCAAGCGCCTGCAGGCCATCTTCAACGCCTCGGAGCTGGGCGCTGGCTTCCAGATCGCGCTGTCCGACCTCGAGATCCGCGGGGCAGGCAACATCCTCGGCGGCGAGCAGCACGGCCACCTGACAGCTGTCGGATTCGACCTTTACACGAGCCTGCTGGCCGAGGCCGTGGAGGAGCAGAAGGCCGTGAGGGAGGACCGCGCACCGGTCAAACCGCGAGCCCAGACAGTCATCGATCTCCCGGTCGACGCCTACCTCCCCGACGACTATGTCGCCGAGGAGCCTCAGAAGCTCGAGCTGTACCGCCGCCTCGGCCGGACGGCGGTCGATTCGGAGGTGGAGACGATCCGCGTTGAGCTCATCGACCGCTTCGGGACCTTGCCCGCGCCGGTGGAGCGGCTGCTCGAAGTCGCTCGGTTGCGCATCGCCGCCGAGGCCGTCGGCATTGCCTCCCTCGCCCGGGAGGGACACGAGCTGATCGTTCGCTTCCAGGCTGACTGGTCACGCTCGGCGGCCATGCGCGCCCTTGCCCCGAGCGGACCTACTGACCGGTTGCCGGGTGTGCCCGCTGGTGGCCTGACCTACGGCTCGAACCAGATCAGGGTGCGAGTTGCGCGCGATGCCCCAACTGCGTGGCAGACGACGCGCGCCATCGTCGAGCGCCTGGCCTCACGCATGGAGCGACCGGCCGCATAGCGTTTGGCGCTCAGAATGATGTACCGCATGATGTACCGCCCAGAGCCGGGGCCGGTGCCACGGCAACTCCCAGCCAGGGCGACGACGGCCAACCCCCGAGGCTGTTGGGAGCGGTGCTGCGGTAGACTGACGCCGCCCAAAAAACGACCCAGCCGGGCCCATCAAATGAGGCAATCCTCCCCCGTGTCCGCCGACGACCTGCGCGCCAAGATTCGCGAGATCCCCGACTTCCCCAAGCCGGGCATCCTCTTCTACGACATCACCACCATGCTCAAGGATGGCGGTGCGTTCAAGGAATCGATCGACCTGATGCTGGAGCCGTTCCGCGACCGCAAGGTTGATCTCGTAGTCGGGATGGAATCGCGCGGCTTCATCTTCGCCGCACCTATGGCGGTCGAGCTTGGCGCAGGCTTCGTGCCCGTCCGCAAGCTGGGCAAGCTGCCGGCGGAAACCGCGAGCGTCGAGTACGCGCTCGAGTACGGCACCAACACCCTCGAGATCCACAAGGACGCCATCCAGCCCGGCCAGAGGGTGCTCATCGTGGACGATCTGCTGGCGACCGGCGGTACCGTCCTGGGCACGATCGAGCTGGTCAAGACCCTCAAAGCCGAGGTCGTCGGTCTGGCGTTCCTCGTCGAGCTGCTCTTCCTGAAAGGACGCGAGCGGCTGAGTGACCACTTCATCCACAGCGTCATCCAGTACTGAGGGCGTTGCTCCGCGCGGCCTGGGCCGCGCTGCGCGCGATATAGGTCGCTTGCGGAGGCCCCGCTGATGGCGCGTCGTGACGAGACCGAGGGCGCCAACGACCCGACGCGACGTCAGTTCTTCCGCACCTTCGGCCAGCAGACGGTGCGCAATGCCGGCGCGGTGATGGGCGCGGCGGCCGAGCTGCGCCGGGCCGGCGCAGCGGCGGCGCGTGAGCTGCTGGACAGCGGCGCGCCGGCGACGGCCGGCGGGGCGGCCACTGAAGCCGTTTCCGTCGATTCGGTCGGCCCCATCCTCGCCTCAGAGCCAGAGACGCCTTTTCGAAGCGCCTACCGCCTCGGCGCTGACTCTCTCCTGGTGCTCGATCAGCGCGACCTGCCCGGCAGGGTGACGATCGTGCCGTGCGCGGAACCAACTGAGATCGCTTCGGCCATTCGCTCGCGCGCCGTCAACGGCGGGCCGGTGCTTGGTGAGGTCGCGGCTTACGCGTTGGCGCTCGCGGTGGCGCGTTCGGTGGAGCGCGGCGGGCAGAGCAGGGATCAGGCCTTTCGGGCCGCCGCGAACACACTGCGCGGCGCCCGCCCGGACGTTCATGCACTTCGCGTCGCCGTCGACCGGATGGAGCGCCGCTACGACGCCCTGACCGCCGCTGGGCCGGCACCCGGTCCGCCCGACCTGACCGAATCGATGCGCTCCGAGGCGGATGGCATCGCCAGCGAGGCCGCGCTCGCCCATGCCGCCCTCGGACGAGCTGGCGCCCAGGTCGTCGGGGCTCGGCTTGCCAGGGATGAGGGCAGGAGTCCCGGCGCGCCGATCAACCTACTGATGCACGCCGACATGGGACCTTTGAGCTGCGGCATGGTTGGCACGGGGACCCAGCTGGTCCAATCGCTGATGGGAGCCGGCCACAGGGTCCACGTCTGGGTCCCCGAGGCAGCGCCGAGCATGGAGGGCGCCCGCCTGGCGGCACTTCAGCTGACGCAGGCCGACATCCCGCACACGATCTTGGCTGATTCGGCCGCCGGCTGGCTGCTCTCGTCGCGCCACATCGACGCCGCTTTGCTGCGTGGCGACACGGTCGCCGCCAACGGTGACGCCTGCGGCCTGATCGGCAGCCTCAGCGTCGCCCGGCTGGCCGCGTCCGTCGATGTGGCTGTATATGTGGTTGCCCCGCAGACCTCCTTCGACGCTGATGCCGCGGACGCCGGCGGGCTGGCCCTCGACCTCCGTTCACCGGCCGAAGCAATGGCTTCATCAGCGGGCAGCGACAGTCATAGCCGCCCCGCGGTCTTCGGGGTGCGCCTCAACCCGGCCACGGACATCGTGCTGGCCGATCTGATCAGTGCGTACCTAACCGAGTTCGGCTCGCAGCCCGGAGGCCGCGCCTGATGGCAACAGCAACGCGCCAGGGCTCGGCCGCGATCGACGGCCGCACGCTCGAGATAGGCGCAACCCGCGATCGCGAACTGCTGCGGAAATTTCTCGAAGGGGATCGCCTGCGCGCTGCGCACGCCATCTGTGACCTGGAGGAGCGCGAGTTCGCGCGCAGCAAGTGGGGCATCGCGACTCGCTCGACGGAGACGGTCGCGGTCGTCCTGGAATACGGCGGCCTGACGCCGCAGCCGCTGTTCGTCATGGGCGACGGCGATGCCATCGCAACAATCCTTCGCGATGTCATCCGCCCGCGCCTCGTCTACCTCGCCGCCGATGAGTCGCTGCTGCCGGCTGTCGAACGGGTCTATCGAGTGGACCCGGGGCCGCAGATGGTTCGCATGTGGGTAAACCGTCAGATGTTCAAACCCGTCCTCGGGCCGGCGGTGCGCCTGTCGCCCGTCGACATCGTGGACGTCAACCGCCTCTACGGGCTGGGCTTCAGCGGCTGGCTGCCGGCCGAGGCGATCGGCCACGGCGTGTACTACGGCGTCCGCGTGGCTGGTCGGCTGATCGCCGCCGCGGGCACCCACGTCATTAGCCCCGAGGGAAAGCTGGCAGCCGTTGGCAACGTGATGACCCATGTCGACTTCCGCGGCCGTGGCTTCGCCAAGCTCACGACGAGCTCAGTCACGCAGGAGTTGCTGCGCACGTGCGACGAGGTCGTGCTTAACGTCAGGGCGGACAATCCGCCCGCGATTGCCGCCTATCGCGCCCTCGGCTACCGCGATCACTGTCTGTTTGAGGAACGCCTCGCACACCGTCGTGGCGCACCCTGGGATAGCATCCTCGCCCATCTTGGACGTCTGATCGTCCGCAACAAGGAGCCCGCGTGACCACCACAGAACTTTCCCTGTCCGCCGAGACCGAGAGGACCCAGCTGCCTCCGCACGATGTCACGGACATCGGTCTCGCCCGCGACGGC
>Ga0183260_10002036_pt1 | contig 16815 bp, 27 predicted proteins | sample AntDrymUQ4972206_2_FD_129768 | JGI IMG/M metagenome (GOLD analysis project Ga0183260, IMG submission 129768) | Polar desert sand microbial communities from Dry Valleys, Antarctica - metaG UQ497 (22.06) (version 2) (version 2) | ecosystem: Environmental > Terrestrial > Soil > Desert | place...
GAGGATGGAAGAGCATCTCGGAAACTTCGTCGTCTATCCCTACAACCGTCAGATGTGCCGCAAGTGGGCAGAGGTTTCGGACGAAGCCCGCAGGAGAGGCCATCCGGTCGGTGTGGCCGACGCCTGGATCGCCGCCACCGTCCTGCTGCATGAGATGCCGCTCGTTACACACAACCGCGAGCATTTCTCCGGCATCGAGGACCTCGAGGTCATATCCGAAGCTCCCTGAAATCAGTCTGCGCAAAGCAAGAGTCCAGGATAGTTTCTCTGGGCACGGGCATGAAGCCCGCAAACCGGTTTTTGTTGGAGACGGCGTACGCCAGACTTCAGAACCAGGGCATCCGGGGCGGCGCGGTGGACCAGAGGAGGTCCACTTCCTCCGGTGTGAGGCCGTAGGCGGCGTTGACGAGGTCGGAGAGGCGCTTCTCGCCGGGCGGCCTCGGCTCGGGTTTCTCGGATGGGTACGGCTCCTTCTTCGTAGCCAGCGCGGAGGTCGCGCAAAGAGCCGGGCGTGAGGCGGCCCACGTCCTTCGAGCGGCGCTTGCGGATCTCCTCGACGAAGGCGTCCGCGTCCAGCGCGGCGAAGTCTTCTAGCTTCTGCCCCGGCTTCCCGACGCCGAACTCGACGCGCAGCCAGTCCAGCGTGTCGCGTCGCGCCTCCCGCTCTACGCCGGACAGTGAGATCAGACGCCCCACGGCCTCCTCCGCTGCACCCCGCGCCTCATCCGTGGGCGGTGCGATGGGCAGCTTCTCCATGAGCACACTGAGTGGGGTCAGCGTATCGTTCATTATGCGAGGCAAATAACGCCAATTGTGCCACCAGATCAATGGCGAATTCAGCACGGCAATCAGGTAAAGATCGCCCGTTGGCAGTATAAACACCTTGTTGTTCCTATAGTATGAAGTAGTGTCATACGAGAATGACGAGAATGTCTGAATCTCCTGATATGTAATCTTCGGCTGCTCGAAAGCGTCGTAGTAAGCGCAGGATCGCAGGTCCCACCAGTAATGTCCCTGATCCTGGCGTTTGCGGAGCCTATCCTCCAGCGGCTTCATGCGGGCGTGGAGCGAGGGGTACGTCTGGCGGAAGACTTCCTCGGAGTCGCCCGCACCGGTCCAGGGCCAAGCGTGGTCGCTGCTGGATTTAAGTACGATCAGCCACAGCCCTCGCCACTCGGGCGACCAGCGTTTTATGTCCTGGCCGCGCAGGTACGGTTTGATCACCTCGGCCGAGCGCGGATTTTCGCGCACGAGCCGCTCCTTCACCGAAGTGTCTATGAGGAACGCCTCATTCAGGCCGGTTTTGATGCCGTAGAGCGGCTTGACGCCGGCGTACTCGGCGAGGGGGACGCCGCGCTCCCGGATCTTCGCCATCAGGTCGTCCACGGCGCTCGTCTCCAGGCGGCGACGCCGAACCGCTTCTTCGGGACGGCGTGCGCGTGATCCCGGACGAAACCCGCCAGGTCCACGCCTTCCTTCAGCGCCTCGCGGGGGAATTCCGCGACGCGCACCTCGTCGTTCGCGGTATCCCGGGGTTTGTGGAGGATCACGATGCAGGGGAACACGTCGGCGTCCGGGAAGATCGGGGCGTGCCCGAAGTCCACGATCTCCTCCAGCGCCCCCGTCGTGGAGAAGTAGCCCCGCAGCGGCTCGCCGTAGCCAGCCCGCAGCCACTTGTTGGTGACTATTACCGTCCCGGTCTATTGATGGCATAACGCTTCCTCCACCGCCTCCACCCACCAGCAATATCCGGTGAGCCGTTTGAGGAGAGCGGGGTCTTCCCAGTAAGGCACAAACAAGCGTCCGGGTGAGCGCCTCTTGCACTAGAGCGACCGTCTCGAAGGTCCTGTTGGATAACTCTCGCCTGAACTCCTGGAACCATCTCTCTAGCTTCGCTAGGGTCCAGCTCAGGGGAATAGCGTGGGAGCTTGAGGAAGCTGATGTTCTCGGGATACACAATCTGCTCGGAGCGGTGGCTTGGCGCGCCGTCTAGCACGATGAGCAGGTGATGCTCGGGGTAGGTCCTGGAGAGTCCGTCGAGGAAGATCTCCAGGCATCCGTCGTCCATCCCCGGCAGGTACATGCAGTAGCTCTCTCCGGTGGTGGGCGCAACCGCCGCGTAGAGGTGGGTCCACTCGTATTTACGCCTCACGATGTAGGGTGGGCGATACCCTCTGGGACAGTAGCGTCCGCGATGCCAGTTGATGAGCCCGAAACGCGCCTCATCGAAGGCAAAGACCTTCAGCGGCTTCTCATCCCCCTGGCGCTCACTCGTCTGCTTGATCTCGCCAGCGAAGCGCCAGCGAAGTTTTTGAAGGCCTCCTGCTCCTGTGAGTCGGCCTTCTCGTGGCGAGGACGACCGGTTTCGAGCTTCACCTTGTGCCGCCTCAGAAGCTGACCGACACCGTCAGGGTGAGCGTACTCGATACCGTGGCGCTCTCGCAGGAACTCGTCGGCTTGGCCGATGGTGGCGATCTCTCCTCGCTTCATGGCCTCCTGTAGATCCTCCAAGGCCTCGGGTGTGACCAACTCCTAGGCGTCAGCGTTGGCTGGCTCAGAATCGGCGAGCGGCTCGGCGCGCTACCGGCCGCTAGGCGGAATGAGGTCGGCTGGCGTTGCTACACCCGCCAGGATATCGAGCGGCTGCGTCGGCTCGGAGTAGGAGAGCGTAAACGGCGCTTAAAGCGGAAGTCAATGAAGTTGACCCATCCCGCGATGCTTGCCCCTTCAAGCGTGAGGCGGGAAGCCGCTCGACAACCAGCACCCTGGCCTCAGAGTCAGAAACCAGTGGGGGTCCAATGTCATTGCACACCGCTATAGAGGGCGGCGATGAGTAGTCCTAACGTCACCTACGCCTCCCGGCCTGACGCCACGCCCGAAGGCGAGCTGTCTGCGCTCTCCGCTGTCTACAGATTCATTCTCGACGCCCATCCAATGAAAGAGGCGGCCCCCGAAAGCCGCTCCGACGACGCGAAAGGATTCAAGAATGTCTCGCGCCAGAGCAAGTCTACCGCATAACCCCCCAGAAGCTCTAATCCTGTTTCGCATCATCGGGCATCGCTCATGGGACGAACTCCAGAGCTGGCACCAAGCTCTGCCGGATAGCCGAATCGAGCACATCCTGTTCGGCATCTACGTCCTGATTATCGAGCCGGGCGGCGCTATGGAGCTCGCCGCGTGAGGCCGGTGGATAAGGTCCTGGAGAGAGCCGAAGGCGTCCGGGAGACGGGCTCCGGCTGGCTGGCGAGGTGTCCCCTGCCGGATCACGGTCAGGGACGCGGGACCGAAACCCAAGCGTGAGTGTCTCCGAAGGTGACGACGGCCGGGCGCTCGTGAACTGCGGGGCCGGATGCGATACGGAGTAGATCGTAGATGCTTTCGGGTTGGAGATGCGGGATCTCTTCGAGCGCAATGGACACGAAAAAGTGTTGCGCTCTTACCCCCCGAAAACAACTGCAACCGTGCAACCCTGCAACCTCAAGAACTATGCCGAAGCGAAGAGCTTACCGGTCGAGTTTTTGCAGGAACAGGGACTCAGGGACCAGAAGTATCAGGGACGACCGGCGGTACGCATCTCCTACAGGGGCGTGGATGGCTCGGAGGAGGCCGTGCGCTTCAGGATCGCCCTGAAGAAGTCCGAGGAGGGCGATGACCGTTTCAGGTGGCGCACCGGCAGCAAGGCCAGGCTCTACGGGCTCTGGCGCCTGGAGAGCATCAGGAAGGCTGGCTACGTGGTACTGGTCGAGGGCGAGAGCGACGCGCAGACGCTCTCGTATCATCGTATCCCGGCTCTAGGGATTCCGGGCGCGAACAACTGGAAAGCGGAGTTTGCCGAACACCTGGACGGCATCGAGAGAGTCTACGTTGTCATAGAGCCCGACCAAGGCGGAGAGACCCTCCGGGACAAGCTGGCCGGGTGTGAGGCCGTCAAGGATCGCCTGCACATCGTGGAACTAGGGAAGCACAAGGACGCGAGCGGTCTCTACCTATCGGAGCCCGAAGCCTTCAAGGAACGGTTCACGGACGCACTGAGGAACGCAACGCCCTGGCGAGAACAAGAACGGCTAGAGCTGGAGGCGACGTCACGCGAAGCATGGGAGGAGTGCCGAGAGCTGGCCGAAGCTCCGAATATCCTGGAACGTTTTGCCTGTGAGCTGGCCCGCTCCGGCGTCGCCGGCGAGTCGAGGGTCGCGAAGCTCCTATATCTGGCCGTTACAAGCCGGTTCCTACAGCGTCCGGTGAGCGTAGCGGTTAAGGGGCCGTCTTCGGGTGGCAAGAGCTACCTCACGGAGCGGGTGCTCGGTTTCTTCCCGGAGAGCGCCTACTATGCCCGCACGGCCATGAGCGAGAGGGCTCTAGCGTACTCCGAAGAGCCGCTCCAGCATGGCTTCCTGGTTCTCTACGAGGCCGCCGGCATGAATAGCGACTTCGCAACCTACCTGATCTGCTCTCTCTTATCCGAAGGGCGCTTGAGCTACGAGGTGGTAGACAAGACATCCGAGGGATTGAAGCCGCACGTGATCGAGCGGGAGGGACCAACCGGGCTGCTGGTCACTACTACGGCCGTGAAGCTCCACCCGGAGAACGAGACCCGCATACTCTCGCTCACCGTCACGGACACCCACCAGCAGACCCGAGACATCATGGCTTCCTTGGCGAGAGAAGCCGGAGCAACTCCGCCGGACTTCGCTTCCTGGCACGCCCTGCAAGAATGGCTAGCGGCGGCGGAGCACCGCGCCACGATCTCTTACTCCGGCGCGTTGGCAGAGACCGTACCGCCCGTCGCCGTCCGGCTGCGAAGGGACTTCGGCGCTGTCCTTAACCTGATACGGGCGCACGCCATCTTGCATCAGGCGAGCCGGGAGCGGGATGGAGACGGCCGCATAATCGCCACCCTCGAAGACTACGCCCACGTCCGGGAGTTGGTCGCGGATCTCGTCTCCGAAGGCATCGAGGCCACCGTGCCGGCCACCGTCCGGGAGATCGTCGAGGCCTTGCGGAAGATGAACAACGAGAGCGACGAGGCGTCCACCATCGCGGAGCTCGCCAGAGAGCTTGAGTTAGACAAGTCCGCGGCGTGGCGCCGGGTGCGAACGGCTATGGACCGCGGCTACATCAAGAACCTCGAAGACCGCAAGGGACGACCGGCCCGCCTGGTGCCCGGAGATGCCCTACCCGACGATATAGAGATCCTGCCATCACCGGAGCGGTTGCAGGGTTGCACGGTTGCAAGTGATTCGGAGGGGATAGAGACAAACAATTTTTGGCAATGACGTATTTGACTCACCAAAATTCTCGTCAAGACCGTCAACTTTTCTCGTCAGCCGCTCAAATCCCCTTATCTAAAGGATTCCCGCAGTACAAAGCGAAGTGGAATACAATAGTGAGACTTGCGTTGCAACAACGGCGCTTACGTTACGAAAGTGAGGCTGACACGATGGCCGAGCGCAAAGCCAATAACGAACACGACGGCGAGCGTAGCGAAGAACGAAACGACGAGTGGGAAAGGTTCGACTCGTTCGTCAAGAAACTAGCCGCCGTCCCTAAAGAGGAAGTGGACGAGAAGCGGCGGAAAGAGGAGCGAGAGAAGCAGGCAGGGTAAACTCAGGGTCTTTTGCCCCTAAGTAGTACGCGATGCAAGTTTCTTATGATCTCATCTACTCGGGTTCCATCGAGTTCGCCTGTCTTGTCTATTAAGTCCAATTTGTCCAGCGTAACCACCTGTGAAATATTCACCACCGACTGTTCTGGAAGATCGCCTTCGCCGTAGTCAAGAGTGATATTTCCTGTGACCCTGCCACGCTTTAGCTTTGACGTTAAGACACAACCAACAGCCGTTCTAACTTTAGTCTCGTTCATGGTATCGCTTTGGACTATGACCACATAGTGCCAGCCAGCAGGCCCTGATCCGTCTTTGGGGCCGAGGCATACATAGTAGATGTCACCCTGCTCGACCAACAAGGCGCTAGTCTTCGCTGTCGAGAACGCGCCCCTGGTAGCCCTTAACGTGTGCCAAGAACTCTTCGTCCTCTTGCTCTAACTCCTCGTCGTAAGCGGCATTGATTTCTTCTGTAAACAGGGCATTATCGTATCTCTCTACGAATTCGATGAGCGACATAGAGTAGAGTTGCTCGCGGCTCACTCCCATAAACCCAGCGAGAGCATCACCATATTTGTCCAGGTTTTCTCTCTCGGCCACAGCCGCAGCGGCCCGCAGTAAAACCCTGCGCCGGGCTTCCGAAGTGGACGTGCCTCTTTTCTTGCCCCCTGGCATGAACGTTGGGGCTCTCCGTGACTGCTCGTAGCCCCGCTCCCAATCCTCGTCCTTGGAGTCTTTGTGCCAGATACCAAGGTCGATGCGTCCCCCGAACTGTAGTGCTTCCGCCATGCTCACCTTCCTCCCTCACTCCCCGTCGATGTAAGAAACATCTGTGCCCGCCAGCATTCGTTTCAAACTCTCCGACTTCAAGCTGGCGCGTTCTAACACCCCAATTAACTCGTCTACCTGCTCGGGGTCCAGTGCTAAGAAGAACTCCTTGATTTGCCTTCCCTCATGGTAACTGATCTTGAGGGTATGCACTATTACCGCGCTTTCGGGTTCGTTTTCGGGATCTGGGCCAAAGATCGGGCGTATATCGGTCAAGACCCGCACGGGGCCATGAACGGTGCGCTCATGCTCGTATTGCAGGTCATTCGCCTTCGCTGATGTGTCAAGCGAATTTATTCCGAGCAACTGAACCAACCGAGCTTTGAAAAGATCACGTTCTACTTCATCGTCAAGCCTCAGTTCTTCCGCACCGCTTTCGTCCATAGCTTCGCAGACAGCCTCCGCGAAATCTGGAATCCCCAACCCCATGCCCTCTCGAAGCGCGTAGAGGGAAACGAGAGTATCCAGCAGCCGATCTAAGTCGCTACGAGCTATGGTGTCAACATTCGACGCAACCCGCGTATGCAAATCTGCACGGTTGACTGTAGGAGATTCGCTTTCAAGCGCCGAAACAAACTCTTGGACTTGTTCTTCGTCAAGCCCGCGAATTTCCGCGAAACTGCGCTGGTACTCCTGTGGAATTCTCAGCCCGGCCATGTTGCTATGATACCCTGCCGTTGGCTTCGCTGCCGGTAAGCTCCGCATACGTCAACCGCCGCCCCGTAACCGAACCGAGCGTCTTTGCGAACCTGTCCTTGTCCTCGCCCTCGCGCTCGTTGAATCGGAACGCTTGCTCGTCTAAGTACCTGAAAAGGTGGTACGGTTCCACGCTCACGTAAGTACCCTTGATCCCGCGCTTCAACAGACTCCAAAAGTTCTCTAATCCGTTGGTATGAACATGACCGTCAACGTACTTTTCGGCGTGATCCACTACGTTGTGGACGTACTCGGGATCAAGCCCACGGTAGGAACGGAGCGCGTCGGTATGAACCTCTGACCCCGGCTCGACGTTCTCCCGTATCTCGACTTGCAGGGTACGGCTCCGCGTGTCCGGGACCACCTTTGTCTTGACCTTGCCATGCCGTTCCAGAAGCCCCATAACGGCCACCTTGCCAGATGCCCCGCGTCCGGTGATCTTCTCTTCCCGCTTCGACTTGTGCATGTTGCGAGCTTTACCGCCAATGAATGTTTCGTCGGCTTCGACCTGACCGGATAGCTTCTCGAACGTCCCGGTCTGCATGGCGAGCCGGATGCGGTGCAGCATGAACCACGCCGACTTTTGTTGAATACCGAGGTCTTTGGCAAGTTCGTAGGAGCTTATGCCGTTCTTGCAGTTGACGAGCAGCCACATGGCGGGTAGCCACTTATCCAAACCCAAAGGCGAATCTTCCATGACGGTTCCGACCTTGACCGAAAACTGTTTCTTGCAGGCGCGGCATTTCCAGACCCGGCGAGACTTCAGGTAGTAGTGTTTTTCATCCAGTACCCCGCACTTCGGGCAGACCGGGCCTTCGGGCCAACGTGCTTTGGCGAAGTACTCTGTAGCAACATCCAGATCAGCGAAATAACGGATGGCCTCTAGGAGAGTTTTCGGCTGTTTTGCAGGGGTTTCCATACCTGAATTATACCACAACTCAAGGGTGAGTCAACTACTTTATTGCCCAATTTTTCTACTCCCGCTGGTTTCAGGGGAGAAAAAGACTTCTCTTCTATACCCTCCGAAAAGGCTGCAACCGTGCAACCACGGTCGAATGGGGAGACGCGAGAGAGGTACGCGCTGTGAACACCCTGGCCCTCTACCACGACCTCAAAGCCCGTGGCGTGATCCTGGAGGCGGACGGCGAAAGCCTGAAGGTTGATGCCCCGGCCGGAGAGCTGACAGACGAGGACCGGGCGGCGCTGATCGAGTTCAAGCCCATTCTCCTCAAGTTCCTGTCCTGGCGAATAGAAGAGGAGCCCGTGCGCCGGACCCAGGCACGATGGGTAGGACCAGGGCTCATACGCATACTCGATCCCTTTACAGGAGAGTGGCACGAGTGGCCGTCCTCGAAGTGTCTGTACGGAGTCGTGGCCGAAGCTGATAGACGAAGAAAAGGAGGGGCTGGGTGAAGGCGACGTTTCCCAGGCTGCCAGCAGACGGCATAATGGCGGGCGCAATCGTAAGGTTCTGCCACGACGTTTCCCGAACCGGAAGGATGGGCAGCATGACGGACCGCCGCAACGAGCGCGACGACGAGCGGGAGAGGATCGAGGACGAACGCCGGCGAGAAGATGAAGAGAGGGATCGCCGCTCTGACCAGCTGAAGGAATCTTGGCGCCGCAACCACCCGAGCGAGGAGGAAGAGGGGAAGGGCCGACCAAACCGAGGGCGTCCGGCATGACCCTCCAGCGCTTCGTCCTGGACTTCCGCACGGGGGAGCTCGTCGTGCGCTGCCTCTACCGCAGCGAGGACGGCCCCGGCCCAAACACCAAAGCCCGCCGACGGAGAGAGATATCGGAACTCACGCGGGGTAGTCTGACGGCCGCTCTGGAGGCCTTAGAGGGAGATGCGCAGTTGGTCGGGACTAGCGGGTTCACCACAAGGGAGGATGTTCTTTTGTCCGCAGCCTCACCGCCTACAGCAAGGACACCAACACCAGTGAAGTAGGCCGATGGAAGCCGTTGACGAGGTGCGCGATGACGTGCGGGACCGGGAGATCAGCCGCTTGATCGAGAGGCGCTCCCAAAAAGGGGAGACGGACCCGGAAGAGCAGGAGTAACTTTGGCGTGAGTCCGTGAGGCGCTACAACGCCCGGCAGCAGGAAGAGAACCGCCGGGCCTGGTGCGATTACTTCGAGCGGCTGGCCGGGCCGCGCAGTTGTTGGAGGCAGAGAAGCTGCTGGAAGGAGAAGTATGAACGACTTGGAGAGGCGCCTGGAGAGACTGGAGGCGACCGCGCATGCGCGCTCTTCGGCAGCTTCTCCGGCCAGGGAGCGCATGCGGGAGCATCTGGGCCGGGTAGCGGCCCTCCGGCGCGGTGAGCTGGGCCCGGAAGAGGCGGCCGAAGTGGAGGCCACGGACGATTCCATAAGGCGCCGGATGGCAGAGATCCGAGAGGACCGGGGGGAGGGTGGTCGTTGATGGCCGTTTGTGCGGGCATCAAGCGGAGCGGAGGGCGCTGTACGGCTACCGTTGGACCGGACGAAAGCTACTGTTACCACCACGACCCCGAACGCGCCCAAGAGCGAAGGAGGGCAGATGGGGAGCATGAGACGCCGCCTCAAACGCCTGGAGCGCCTTTCGGAAGACAAGATGATAGTCATACCCCAGCGCGACCGGACGGTTAAGAAGTTCCCGCAATCGGCGCGGGCGGCGGCGTTCACGAACATCATGGACAGGATGGGCGCCGGAGAAGACGCCCCGCCGGAGCACCCGCTAACAGTAGCCGCGAGAAACTCCAGTGATTGCCGGTGGTCGGAGTCGGTCTTCGCTGGAACCGAGGAAGGCGGGAGCGGACCCATCGAGGATCTCTCCGAGTCCTAGCCTGTAACGAGCTTGACGGCACTTAACGGCCGCCCGGGCGAGCGAGAGGGGTCCGGGTAGGCGTAAGATGTTCTGAGATTCGGACGAGCACTAAAGGAGGACCACCATCAAGTCTCAGGCAAAGAGCGACGGGCTGCAGCTGCTTCGGGCCATCAACGCAACCCAAGCCCACGGCCAAGAGGGAGCTAGGGTGGACCCAACCAGGGCCGCCCACGAGGCTGGGCTAGATGTCGGCGATGTCGGCTCCGATCGGTACCACCACGCCTTGGGCTACCTTCTTGAGGAGGCCGCGTTGCTAGGAGACGAGCACACGGAGTTCGATGTGGGCGACCAACACCCCCACGGCTACGCGCTCTACTTCTTCACCAGGCGGGCTGTGAAGCTACTGGAAGGGTAGCGAGAGGAGCGTGGACTTGGACGCTCGGGAAGGGCTCGGAGGGCAGCAGGGAGTTCTCTGTACCCTAAAGAGTACCTAGGGAGCAAAAATATTCGGACCAGCGAAGCCGCTCCTGTTAAGAGTGGCGATCGCCAGCCCGTGCGACAAACCCCGGTCGTGCCATAACGCCAGTGTCTGCGGCTAGTTGTCGATCTTCCTGTACAGTGTTCCTTACCTCCTACTAGAGGTACAATGGCTTGCCCCGGTATTGTAGCACACATTACTAAACGCGGACCGCGCTCCCGGTGCGGACGTGGCCTCGTGTTCTATTCACCCACCTTCCGAGAGGGTGAAGTCTCGGAACCCCGCATGCTCGCGGTCCAGACGGGCCAGGGGGTGCCGGCGGGATAGTCCGTCCGAAAAATGTTATAGGGCGATACGCTTGGGAACCCGCCAGGAGCGGTTAGGGAGTTGGACCGCGAGATAGCACGATAAAGGCCGGAGCCCCAGCGAAGCTAGGACCCCGGCCCAATAGCGCCTCTTCTACTTCAGACGATTCTTGACGGCCCTCATGGCCTTGTCCACGCCGCTTTCCGAGCCTCCGGCGTGCTTGTCCTTTTTGCCACCGGATGCCTTGCCCTTAGCGGCGTTCATTGCCGCCTCTTTGATCTTCTTGCCTATGCTAGCCATGTTGGCCGCCCTTCTCTGAGGTGTGTTTTCGCGGTTTCCAGACGTAACACGGCCAGTTAGACCGTAGAGACGTTATCCGCCTGCATGCCCTTCTGACCCTGGCTTGCCTCGTAAGAGACCTTGCTCCCCTCTTCGAGGGACTTGAAGCCGCTGCCAGCTATGCCGCTGTGGTGGACGAAGAGATCCTCGCCGCCCTCGTCCGGGGTGATGAAGCCGTAGCCCTTATCGTCGCTGAACCACTTAACCGTTCCTTGGGCCATAGTGGAGCCCACCTTTCTTTCGAGGGGCTCCACCGCAATAAAAAAGCCGCTCCTCTTGTTGAGGGCGGCGCTCCGGTCACCATAAAACCCGCAATTTCTAACTACATCCCTACTGTATCACAATCAGGGCCGGAGCCCCGAAGAACCCCGGCCCGCTGAAGATGGCTCACCCTTGCTAAGACATCGCCTGCCTGAGCATCTCCATCCCATCCTCTGCCGTTACGGCCGGGAACACATCTATCTCGAACAGGTCGCCCCAGTCCATCCTTATCGCCCCAAACGGGGCCATGCTCTCCGCCTCCATGATCGAGACGACCCTGGGAGAGTCCGTCTCCAGCCAATACTCGGCCAGGACGTTCACGCCCTCCGGGTACTCCCACTGCAGCCGGCGGGCACCACCCTCCTGGAAAGTCGACCCCGGGCGGGTCTTCAGCAACGCCACGAACAACACGATTCTCCTCCTTTCCTGGTGACTCTTCACCTACACAGATGCATTGTGGAAGATCGAAACGTTCGGCACATCCCCCAAATGTACTATTTTCTGCGGGAACAGAAAAAGGCCGGGGCCCCGAAGGATCCCGGCCTGGTGGTAGTAACAGCCTCGCTGGTTAGACCCGCGCCGGCTTGCACCTCCTGTCCATATCGCGGCTCGCGAGCAGTTCCTGAACCGTGGCCCGCTCCCGGACGAGCTCCAGGTCCTTGAGGATGGGGACGCTTTGCGCCTCGCACATAAACCTCACGGCCATGATGCGGGCCTCGCACCACCAGTCGTAGGGCGTGTCGCGGCCGTGGGTCTCGTAATCGAACCTCAACATGTCCGGGTCTGTGTTTCCTTCAAGCTCGTCGGGCGGGTACGCCTCCTCCATCGCGGCCAGGTGGATTACACGATCCACGCCGGGAGGGGTGGGTGTACGCGCCAGGGCTTCTAGCAGTGCCTCGTTGCTACCGGGCTTCTGGTTCTCCGCGTCCCCCAGGGCGTCGAGCTCGGCCCGCACGGCGTCGTTGATTTCGTCCATGTACGCGAGCTCCGCCTCGCGCCCGTGAACCTCGCAGAAAGGCAGGCGCCACACCTCGCCCACGGCCTCCCGCTCGCATCGCCCTCCGGCGTCCGGGTGCGCCACCACGCACGCTATGGGCTCACGGTAGGCGGGCCGTGGCCCTCCGCCGCCGTACCTCGTGAACACTTCAGTCATTCTTCCTCCTCTATCCGTTTCCTTGCTCTGCATTGTCCTGGCACGCGGGAGATCCACAACGCCTGATTTGGGCGGTCCGCGCTCGGTAGACAGGACAGGCTCTCCGGTCCTATGCCTTAACCGAACAGCGCCGGCACGGGACCGCCTCGAAGACCTCTACGTCTTCGCCATCCTCCTCGACCAGATGGCTGATGAAAACCAGGCCGCGATAGCAGCCGTGCGGCGTCTCTTCGGCGGGTGGCTCGTGGCGGGGTGCGGTATTCTTTTCGTGGATCACGGGAACCTCCGTGGTCAAGGCCCTTCGGGTGCGAGCTTCCCGGCTCACCCGTGGGGCCGTCTCTTTGTCTGACGATCCAATTACCCGGCTTTTATATGCGTTTGTCAAGCGTTATACTAGATTTTCGTGTGGTTTTGAGGTACAGTGAAGCCGCAAAGAAAGCGCACACAAAAACGGCACGAAAGGAGTCCCATGCCTACAATGGACGCCGTGAAGATAGGCGAGAAACTGAGGCAATTACGGGAACGAAACTTGCTGACCCAGGCGGAGCTCGGGGCCGCCGCTGGCGTGAGCCGGGACCAAGTGAGCCGCATCGAACGCGATGAAGTAGATCCCCGCTTCAGCACGATTCGCAAGCTCGCTGCGGCTCTTGGCGTAGACCCGCGGGAGCTCACCAAGCAGGAGAGGTAACCATGCCCTCCATAAACGAGCACTACCCGAAGAGGGTCATTCTCTATGCTCGGGTAGCGAGTGAAGCCCAAGCAGAGAACCCTGACGCCCTAGAACAGCATTTTGCACCACTCCGAACCTTCGCCCGCCGCAAGGGCTACGAGGTCATCGCAGAGATCGCGGACGTCGGATGGAGCGGGCACTCCACTGACCGCCCGGGCATAAACCGGGCTTTTGGAACGGCGGCGCAAGAGGATGTCTTCGCCCTCCTGGCTGGAAACCGGGATCGCTTCTCCCGGGACCTTGGGGATCTTCTCTACCTAGACAAGGAGTTTGGCGAGCATGGGTGCAAGCTGTTCGGTGTGGCAGAAATGGAGGCCGGCGATGCCTAGCACAAACGGCCACGGCCCAAAGAGGGCCATCCTCTACGCCCGCGTATCCACGGACGAGCAGGCCCGGACTGGCTACTCCCTGGCGCAGCAGCTCGAAGCGTTGCGGGCGCACGCGGCTCGCGAAGGCTACGAGATCCTGGAAGAGGTCACGGACGCCGGCTACTCCGGGGCAAGCCTGGAGAGGCCCGGCATGGACCGGCTCATAGAGCAGGAGGCGGCCTGGCGCGCCGACGGCCCGGACCGGGAGACGGAGATCCTGCTGGGCAAGGTGAGCGAGTGCGCCTGTCTCAGGGCAGCTTACCAGGACCAGCAGGCGGCTGGCCTGATGACGATGGAGGAGCTGGCGGAGAAGCTCGAAGAGCTGGAGGCTGTAAGGACAATGGCGCAAACCGAACTGGCGAACCTCTCCGAACGAAGGCGCAGGGTAGAAGAGCTCGTCCGCGACAAGGACGCCGTGCTCGCTTTGCGTTCGGAGGCCGTCGTCCGGGGGCTTGAGGGACTCTCTCCCGAAGAGAAATCCGAGGTCTACAGGCTCCTCAAGCTGGAACTCACGCCGACGCCGGAAGGGATACTGGCGACGGGCGCGCTTTTGTGCTCGGAAACTTTGTCGTTGGAGAAGGCGTCACGGGTGCGGCTCTTGAGCGAGGCGTCAAGCGGCCTCTCCCAGAACTTCGCATCCCCGACGACGAACGCTCTATCACGCAGCAACTCGTCGGTGAGCGTCCGGTCCCTGTTCCTCTCCCGGGAGGCCGTGTCGCGGTAGAGCACGTAGTCAGGGCGCTTCGTGCCTTCCGGCGTCTCGAGCGCGGGCTGCACCTCGAAGGTTCCCTCGTGCCCCAGGGCGCGCAGCACGGGCCGGACGAGATCCTCCTCCGTCTGCGCCTCGTTCGCGCTCGGCGCGTAGGCGTCGAGCGCGCGGGATATCCCCTCCATCACCGGGCGGGCCTCCGCCGCGAGCGCCTGTCAGTCCGGGCGTCCCGGCAGCGTGTGGTTGAGGTAGTGATCCGAGAACAGCCCGTGGTTGCGATGCGCGGGCTCCACGGTCGCCGGATGTTCGGGCGTGGTCATGGGCCAAGTATAGTAGTGACGCCGTCCCGGTCCCACGCGCCCCGAGGATGCGCCTAGAATGGTACCGTGAGCCGCGACGGCAGGGGGACTTTCGGGAAGATGGCCGCCGGGGCGGCCCTGCTCGGCGCGGCCGGCGCCGTCTACGCCCGCGAGATAGAGCCCCGTTGGATCGAGGTGAAGCCCGTGGAGCTAATTTTGCCGCGGCTGGCGCCGGAGTTCGACGGCTACCGCATCGTCCAGATCGGGGACCTCCACTTCGACGACTGGCCTGACCCCGCATGGCTCGCGCGCATCGTGGAACTGGTGAACCGGCAGCGCCCCGACCTCGTCGCTATCATGGGCGACTTCGCGAGCCGCTCCGCCCACCGCCTCGACGTGGAACAACTCGCCGGGGCTTTGAGGAAGCTCCGGGCAAGGGACGGCGTCGTGGCCGTGCTCGGCAACCACGACTACCTGACGGGGGCGACCCTGATCCGGAGCTGCCTCCGGGAAGGTGGCGTCATCGAACTGCCCAACGCCGTCCATACCCTGCGGCGGGAAGACGCGGGACTGCACATCGCCGGGGTAGACGACCTGATGGAAGGCCGCTGCCGCCTGGACCTCGTGCTGGAGAAGCTCCCGGAGCAGGGCGCCGCGATCCTGCTCGCCCACGAGCCGGACTTCGCCGACGCGAGCGCCGCCACCAGGTGCTTCGACCTCCAGCTATCCGGACACTCGCACGGTGGCCAGATCGGGATTCCTTTCCTGCGACGCCTGATCCTGCCGCCGTTCTCGCAGCGCTACGTCGCCGGGCTGCATCGGGTGGGGGATATGGTTTTGTACACCAACCGGGGCCTCGGGTTCATCCACCTGCGCCTGCGCTTCTTGTGCCGCCCCGAGATAACCGTGCTCACCTTGCGGTCGCCGCTTGCCGCGCCGGGCTCCGGGGTAAGCTCCTCGGAACAGACCGCGAACAAAGGAGACCGGAGATGAGGGTGCTAGTCGCTGGAGCGAACGGCAACACCGCCAGGCGCATCGTGCGCGGCCTCGTAAACGGGGGCTACGAGGTCAGGGGTCTGGTGCGCAAGGAAGAACAAACACCGAACGTCCGGGACGACGGAGCAGAACCCGTGCTGTGCGACCTGGAGCAGGAAGAGGCTAACGGGGCCATCGGAGAAGCCATGGAGGGCTGCGACGCCATAATCTTCGCCGCCGGGGCAGGCGCGGGGAGCGGCGAGGCCCGCAAGGAAACGATGGACTACGGCGGCGCGGTGAAGCTGGTCGAGGCGGCGGAATCACGCGGCGTCCAGCGCTACCTGATTCTCTCCTCGACCGGCGCGGACGACCCGGAGGCCCGCGAGGAGGCGATGCGTCCATACCTCTCCGCCAAGGGCCGGGCGGACGAGCGCCTGCGGGAGAGTAGCCTCGACTACACCATCATCCGGCCCGGCAGGCTCACCGACGACGAAGGGACAGGCCGCATCGCCGCGGCGGAGTCGCTGGGGAGACGCGGTGAGATCCCACGCGAAGACGTGGCCGCCACCTTCGTCGCCGCGCTTGAGAACCCGGATACCATCGGCAAGACGTTCGAGATCCTGTCTGGCGACGTCGCGATAAAGGAAGCGTTGGAGCGGTTGTAAGCAGGCTGCCATTGGCGGCCTGTCTCTACTCTTCGGGATCTTCACCGGACAGTGGCGGGGTCGGAAATCGCCGCCGCTGTCCGAAGCTGAACTCCTCGAAATGATAGTAGGCTAGTATCCATTCCTCCGATGGCGGCCAAATGTCAACGTCGTCGGACGAGGGGTAACAGAAATCGCTCCAGTAGGCCAGGAAGACGCTCCACTTCGTCACGACGGCGGTCTCCCGATCCCATGAGACGAGAAGCGTCTGGCCCGGGTCTACGTTCCGGTCACGCAACCAGCCCCGTGTTCTCTCCACCCTCTCGGCCGGCGCTTCAGTGCTACGCACACCTGCGAACCACCGCTGGTCCAGCTCATAAGGCGCCAAGAAAAAGAGTGTGGAACGCTCCTTGAGTTCCGCCGCTTTTTCGGGACGCAGCGGTCTTACCTCTGCAAGATCGTCCGGTGGCAGCTTGGTCCAGCGCACGTCGGTAATGCGCCACGCGAGACGGAAGCGCTCCATGGGCAGGTAGTCCCACGGGTGGATTTCGATCATGGATGCGTGGCGGCGGTGTGAAAGGAGAGGAAAGAGCCAGGGCTTTCCCCTCGGAGTTTCTTTTCC